>Ga0179593_1542160_pt1 | contig 13080 bp, 11 predicted proteins | sample CZODoug2_1_08_16_FD_185931 | JGI IMG/M metagenome (GOLD analysis project Ga0179593, IMG submission 185931) | Vadose zone soil fungal communities from Angelo Coast Range Reserve, California, USA - CZODoug2_1_08_16fungal (PacBio error correction) | ecosystem: Environmental > Terrestrial > Soil >... | reverse complement strand
CAGAGTCGAACGCGGCTCCTTCAGTAGTTTAGTCTGCCTGCCTGCCCTCGATCCTCCTACGAAAAATGTCTTCGGCCCTTTGCCCTCAGTTCTTTTTGTCCCAGCTTGGCCGGAGCTCGTCCCGACACTTTTACACGGGTTCCCCTTCTATGCTGTCCGGCTCATCAGGAGAGCCCGCAGCGACTCCAGAGGCACTTCGTGAATCCACCGTCTACGGCAGGCCCTTTTCCCGACCTTTCCTTTCCACCGGCTGGAGACAGCGCCCGATCGCATGCCGCTCCGGCCCATTGAGGAACAGCTCTCCTTGGGAAACCCGGAGGCCATCTCGAAACGATCTTTTATCCCACCGCCGAAGGCCTACAGCCTCTGACGCCTGGAGTCGACCAGGGCGCGCGACCCGACCTCTTCATTTAACATCGTGCTCCGGGTGCCCCATACGGTTGGAATACGCTCATCGCTCTCTAGCTCGGGCGCGAGGCCCTGGTGACTCCCTCTCTTTAACGGTCCTCTTTCGAACGGGCGCTTTCTTTCCCAGCTGAGACAGAGCTCACAATCCCGCCGTAGGGCGTCTTTGACCTGCGGCTTTCTCCTTACTACCAATTACGAGCAACCGATGTTGTCTAGTGAAAAATCTGCCTGGCACAAAATCCCCACCCCTCCCCTCGTTCGAGCGAAGGACAGTACCTCCTCTGTTTTGCCATTCCCAAATCCGAATCGAGCTTTCGAAGGGAGCGTTGAACTCAGCCGTTTGCTCCTCGATGATGCGCTACTCGGACCCGAATTCCGTTGTTGTGCTTCGTCGACGTCGCGTCCAAAGACTCGGCCGGCCTGCGAACCCTAGCCGATACCACAAGGTCACGGGCCCCTTTGAATGAAGCACTGCGAAGCCGGAGCCGACGAGTTCTGCCTGACCAACTGTCCCCCCCCTGAGGAGTCAAGATAATTAAAATGAAATTGGGGTGCTTCAATAAGACGACTCCCTGCCCCCCTTCTCTTTCCCTTTTCGTATGGAAATAAACCCGATAGTAGAAGTGACCAGCGTGGAGGCACTGATAGGGACCCCCGACCACCCCCCCTCGAATACCTAATCCCTGGTAGCCCTCAAGGCCTGCGTTCGATCAATTCTGTCCGAGGCTCCCCTAGTGGTCTCAGGAGCACGAACTCCACGACAAATCAGCGACTCGCAGCCCAACTCGATGCTTCTCCCACGACTGAGACCAACCGATGGCAACCGGCGGCATGTAAAGAAGCCGTTTTTTTGTGTTACGCATCCCTTCTTTTCGTCTTAGTATAGCGTTCCGACCTGCGGCCGCACGTGTTAGACCCCGATACACCCTTGATTTTTCTGCCCGACGGGGTATCCGGACTGTTTCGCCAGGCAGATTCCTGCGGGGTCTCCCAGTATACGTCCTGATCAACCCCCCCCCCATCTGGCAACCCTGACTTCGACGCTTTCGAGGGCGAATCCTGCCAGGCCACGGTCTTCCGGTTGTCTTGTGGGCAGCTTCCATTGCCCTCTTTCGTTCTATGCCGAAAGAGCCGAATGATGTAGAGATAGACTAGTGACAACGTGAATGAAGCAGGCGCAGCGCTGCTCTCTCCTACGCTTTCCTCCTTTTACGAGTCCGAAATAGAAATCGGTAGGTCCCTGACCTCCCTAGCAGTGGACAAATTCTGTAAGGAATTCCACCTGAGTCCGCCCAACACTATCGATCGCCGGAGTATTCCTTCTCTGAAGGTACTGACGATTTCCACCGGGCGTACTCTCTTCTATTCTACGACCCCCCCCGGTGTACCCACCGTAGTCACCGAGCGCCTGTCGAGATTGCATGTAGGCGTTCGTTCCGGCGCAACGGCCGCAGATCAGTGTCTCTTTCTGCTGCCCCCCTTTTCTGAGCAAAAGTCCAGCGACGTTCACCGCGTACGGTAGAAAGATACCGTAGGTCACAGGGCGACACCAGAAACCCTCCCCCGTCCCGTAAGTCGACCCAGAGCCTCCCTTCATGAAAGGGTGCTAGATTCGGTTTACTGCCCTCGTCCGATAGGTGATTGATCACAGCCGGTGACGGCGGACAGGCTTTTTTTCTTCTCCCGCAGCCCTCCCTGTTTTGAGTAGTGGAAAGGGGTAGAGACTTTTTCTAGCTGACTTGTTCGCGATCGATCCCTTCCTTCTCCACGACTCTGAGAGTAGTGCACTCCCCCTCGACCATTTCAGAGCTGATGCCCTGCATTATCGCGGCAGGCTCTCGAAGGGTAGCGAGATACCCGAGCAAGTTCTCGTCTCTCCGGTTCAGCTGTCCTCTTCTTTGACACGACTCCCGGTTATAGAAAGAACCACCTCTTGGCCGCCCGGCAGCGTGCCAAGGCGGTGCGCGCGGGATGCCGCCTGCGTCAGTTCGAGCGCTTCTATTCGCCCCTGAGAGAAAGTAGTTCTCGAGTCCAGTAAAAGTTAATCTTGAAACGTCACGACGCGCTTCCCTGGCGGACTACGCCGTTGACCCTTTTTTTTTTCTATGAGGACCGCAATTCTCTCGGGATCTCAACCGCGAGGCTCGACGCAAAGGTGAGGAGTCACCGCCCCGGACCACCCGCCAATCGAGTCCCATTCCCCCTTATTTCCCCCCCTCAACTTTTCTGTTTGTTCTCTCTCTTTCCTCGATTATTTTTTTTTTCCTCTTTAAGTATGGAACCCACTTCTTCCGCTCATTCTGCTCTAAATAGGGGCGGTCTCGGCGCGGGCTGACTCTCCTGGGGTTTTCCACCGTGGACCCACTTTCCCTGCTGCGATTATTTGTGGGATTTTCCTCGCTATTTTGGGATGCTCCTCCCCTTCTAAAGACCGAGTACGAAGCGCTCGGCTCCCGCACGAAGCCTGCGTACGCGGCCGTTGGCTTTTCAGCGGCTGGTGGTTTTCATAGCTTGATCTCCCCTTCCAGCTCCATTCGTCTTACGGAGACTTGTCTTGAGACGTACCCTCCCCTTTTTTTCCGCGGTGCCGCATCCTTGCAAATTTCAGCTTGAAATGTCGGCCTGTCCAACGGAGCGAGGAGTTCCCCCCTCTCTCTGCTTGTCTTGTAGTAGACATAAGACAATTTCGCACGCTCCTAGAACCTCCCCTTCCCCAACGGCACTACCTAGTGTTATTCCCGTCGAATCTCTGTTTCGCCTTCGCCTGTCTGAATTTTTCTCTTCCTATTGGTTAGCCAAGAACCGCGTCATTCCTGGCCTTAGGTCGGCATATTTCCTTCCTCACGTCGGCTCTTCGCGGTTGTTGACACTGTCTCCCTTTTCTCTCGTTCCGACCTTAGTCGAACCTTTTGCTGACAACGTGTCTTACCTGGCAGCGGACCGACAGTGTTGATTCGGCACGTTGAAGCGATGGCCACGACTACCCCACATTCCCCTTTTGGACCTTCTTCTCTTAGAATGGAGTGACCGGTGATGCCAACCGGAGGTAGACTAGCACAACGGAGTCCCGGTCATCCTCCGACCGTTAATAGCGGCGGCCTTTGCTTTTGGCATCTTGGGGAAATAATTTTAATTGCATAGTGCGTCGCTACCTCCTTTGATGTAACTGGCAGGCGCGACCTTATAGAGGACAGGCGCTCCATGAATCTTCTAGGCGGCCTGATAAATGCATGTATCTTTATCTCGGAAAACCCTCAATTTCCCCCCCCCCCCCCTAAAGTTTTTTTTTTTTTGGGCAATGTTCTTTTTCTTCTTCCCTCGTCCGTCTGGGCCCGTCCTCGCGATAGAAAAAGACCCGTTTGGACTGGCGGATTTTCTCCCCTCAGAAAGAGTCTTCCCTATTCTCGGGTTCAACCTCTCCCGATTCGTGTCCAGGCAGGACTTTCACGAATCGATAACCAGACAGGTCAGATGCATGAGGAAATCTGGCCGGCGCGTCCTCGCGTGGCGCAGCTTCCCCGGAATGCGGTTCTTCCTCAGTCGCCTACTGATAGACCAATTTTCTCGGATGGCCAAAGGCTTGAATGCCCACTTTGTTGCATAGATTGGTCCAATCTCTTTTCTGCGGTTCCGCGGACTGCGGTTTTATATTGTAGGGGGCTAGTTCGCGGACTTCCCTGTTCCTCCCGTGAGCTTCATCGAGAGATCCGCAATTTATCGCACGGCCTTTTCGCCGGCTGGAGGCTATAAGGAGTGGTCGTATAGTTGTGCTTAAAAAAGCTGTCGCCGTCCTAAACCAGGGGTTGCTTTTAACTCTTCAATATGGATAGTGCTCCGTGACGTCGCGGTCTTTTATTGAGCCCAAGCACCACCGCTGCCTTTTCCCGCTTCGCGGTTGAATTCTTTCCCCACAAGGTCCAATATGTTCCCACCCTCTTGGGTCCCGACTGGAAGCGCATGCGGCAGCGTCGTTTTTCTTCCGCAGTATGACAAGACCTTTGGTAGGCTGCGCTTCAGTTCGCCGGTGGCGACCGTCAATGTCCACACCGCTTCGACAGCCTCGCGCATCCCCCTTCTGCTCACGGCCCTTAGTTGCCCCCCAAAAGATTTTCTACTTCTCCGCCTCGTTGCAGGCTTAGGAACGCGAGTGCGAGGTAATGTCCTTTCCTTTAGACGAGGGGTTGCCGAAGTGTGCCTTCCTCTTCTCCTTGGTCCCCACTTAGCGTTTGTCCTCATCTTTGTTTAAGTAGGATGCCGGTTTAATCAGCCTCCTACGCGGGGGTTATTGGGAGGACGCTACTTAAGATCCCTCTAACCCCGATAGAACTGTGGTTGTTGGTTTTTTTTTTTTTGGTGACGTGGGGGGGGGGGGGATCTTCCTTCATCACCCCCTCCGCCGTCTAGCGTTTCAGATGTTAGTGATCACGCCCTCCTAAAGTAGCTATGTTCGTTTCTTTGTTCGTCCCGGATTACAAAGTTTAGTAGATGGTAGGCGCTAGTGCGGGGGCCAAGATAGTGTCCTCTGTAGCCGTTGTTCCATCCCCTCCCCCCTTCCTTGTTCTGAATGGACCTTTGTGACTGAGCGCTAAAGGAACGTTCAAAGGTCGCTTTGAGCCCCGTTATTCCCGCCGTGAATATGCGGTGTTCGCTGCGTTTGCTCTCCTGATCTGAGCGAGCTTCGGACCGCGCTCTCGAAACTGTTTCCCTTTTATTCCGTTCCACGAGATAATGCTCGTTTGCGACCCAGAACAGGCATATTCCTCATCAAGCTTCTTAGCAGCGAGGAAGGAGAGACTCCCTCCTGAGGAGCTTTCGTTTCGACTATGATATCTTTTCTCCTCCGTTTTTGGTCGAGTATCTCAAGCGATTTGACCTTTCCTTCGGGGTTCCGCCTGCCTCATCGCTTGGAAGGCTACTACACCCAAAGCTGGATAAAATTCTGGGGGCAGCCTTTTTCGGGTTGCCCCCTTCCCGCTTTTACAGATAGTCTCCCTCACCCAGGGCCCCCCCTTTCGTCTTAGCCGCTTCTTTAGATGATTCTTTCCAGAAGTGCGAGCCCAGCGAACACACCTCCCCAGCTCCCTTCTTTAATCACACGTACGAGATTGTGCTCCTCCTGGACACTGCCCCCCCCGGCTGGCGCTTTGCACAAGCTGAACTCGCATGCCGCGATCACCTTTGAAACAGACCGGCGGGGATGACTCCCCGTCGCGACACCCCTCTCGCCGAAGGCCCCAGCAGGTTGCTCGACGCCTTGGATCCGCGAACGTTGATCCGAACTTCGACGAAAGTCTATCTTATCCGGGCCAACGGGTACGCCCCTTCTCCTCTAGTCCCCCGCGAGTTCTTTGCGCCGGTCGTGCGAACGAGGAGTGCGCAGACCCTTCAGACGGTTGAGATAGGTTCAAGCTGCGCGAGTCTCCCCCCTTTCCGGTCCGGAGATGACTATTTGCCAACTCGCTTGAAGCTTCTACAACCCACTTCGAACAAGCAGTTCTTATGATGACCAATTCTCTGTGAATTCAACCACAAAGCAACTTTTTTTTTTTTTCCGTTCGAGTCTTTCCTGTAAATCAGAAGGTGTGCCCCCCATTCCTCCAAACCGTTCCGAGGGTCTCCGGTTTTGCACAAAAGAAGAGGCGATTCCGCCTAAGGCCGTCGGGCGAATAAGAGGGTTACCCCGTCGAGTCAGAGCTACTTAAACGCGGTCTCCCCCCCGCCGCCGGTTCAAGTGACTGAGGAGAACCGACGCTGGGCTTGCCGGTCCAGTTCGGCAGACCCACGAGTTTTTTTACTATGGACCGGGTATGTCCATTTTTTTTCTTTTTCTTTTAAAACCCCGGGACCACATCGCTTGAATTGATTTACGCCCCTCCAGGACCGGATAACGTCATCACCCGCGGGAGCCTTTCTCCCAAACTATTCGTACTCGGCGAAGGGTGGAGACAAGGACCAAAGATTCCAAAGACCACCCTTCCTGTCGTAGCCCATACCGCGGCGTCAGGCATGAGTCGATCCCATTATTACTCTAGACGATTTATCCCGAGAGCTTTTTCCGCGTCAACTCGCCGTCCTCCCCTATCGCGACGCGCGTCTTCCTGACCGACGAAACCGATTGGAAAAAGAGTTTCTCCCCCAACAGTAGGCGGGTCTTTCCTCCTCTTCCAGACAACTGGACTATCTTATGCGATTCGTAGACCGACGTTCCTTCTGGACGCCTCCCGACGTATCTCGTCCAATTCTGGTTCCGGGAGGGAGGCCGGACTCGGGTTCCAGAGCCTTTGCGGTAGCCCTATTAAGTATGGCAAAAAAGAATATATATGTGAACCCGCCCTATCCCTGCGGCCGCTTTCGAGCGCTCCTCTCCAGGCAGTGTTCTTCGTGTAGACTTACCCCCCCCCTGACCAGAGCCTGCCCCCCGATGAGAATACCTTACGATTCTCTTGTCAGAGATAGAAAGGACCCAAACGATCCTTCAACAGTATCGCCGCTCAGGCGAGAAGAAGCTCATAGTTTCGCTCCCTGCAGCCCTAAGAACCACAAAACGTAGGTATTCTCAGAAGGACAATAAAGGAGTCTGTATTGAAAATGAGGACGCCCCCCTCATCCGATTTCTCTATTACTGAAAACGGGTCCGGACGGATTAGACCGGGGACTCCCTTTTGCGTAGAGTTCCTAAGCCCACTTTTCATACACTCCTATACGACAGCCAGGCGAGGTTCAAAGAGGGAGCTAGTTTGCCGATCCCTCCCCGATCAAACGGCCCCGACGATCATCTTTTTTTCTCTTTACCCCTCCCCCCGAGCAACGGTGTACCCAAAGCGTTCCCGCACGAAGAGTTTTACGATTCATTCCCGTCCTTGCACCCGGCGACCACCGCGACTTCCTCCCCCCCTTCCTCAGTTTTTTTTAAGGCACGACTGCGAGGTTCGAGCTGATCAGTGCGAGGTTCGAGTGAACAACTCGACTCGTTTCTTTCTCATTTTCACCCTTGAAGGAGGACTACCAACTTTAGTAATAAATGATAAGTTTCTGAGAAGAACTGGTGATTTCTGCCCGCTCGAGTGCAATCGGTTCGCGGATCTTACCCAACTTCCCTTCCCTCAAACCCCTTCCTTTCTAGAGTCCTTTAACCATTTGGGCGACCTTCACGCGATGTTTTCCCCTCGCAAGGATGAGGCAGCCGATTGCTGGTACATCCACAGCGCAGGAGACACGTAGTAGGAGCGTAACCTGACGATGGCATGGACGACCTTCCCTTGCGATGAAGAAACCCTCCGTCCCTCCACCCTTGCAAACTGAGGCGATACGCCGGCTAGTAAGCTATCTCTGTGTCCTGCTAATGCTGGCCGATAGGAGGAACCCCTCTCTTCTTTTGAAATCCACATCGCGGACGGAGTCCTCTCCTTAACACTTAAGCGCATAAGAATAGAAACAGAGGTATTATCTCCACAGCCTGAGCGAGGCCCGCTTTTCTCCCCTCCCCGGTGATATTTCCGACAAGCTGACCATTCTTTCCCTTCTTTTCTCAGTGTTGTTGTTTCGGAGTGGACTCGATGGCAGCTTCAGGTGTCCTTAGGGTCGTAAGAATAAAATGTGAGGGAGATGGCTCGCTCAGGGTTTTTTATCTCCCTCTTTTTCTCTCTCGGAGATTTCTTCCTCAATATTACTTTCATCGATTAGGGGGGTTGAGTTCATCGAGTTGGACGCCTCTCGCCATCACGTTAGCCCGAATAAAAGGCTCTCTCTGAAGCAATCTTTTTTTTCCTTTTTTTTCTCCTCTCCTTTTCAGTCGTTTGGAGAACTGCCGGTTTCAGAGTTTTGTCTCATCGTAGGCGCAGGCCATCGTACCTACCGGACCCCCCCCGGTATGCTGGCTTTCCGGATATCTTCCCCGCCTCTCGCTTTTATTCCCTTGAAATGTCTTACATGGGGCCACTGATAGTGAAAATAGGCCTTTCTGTCGGAGCGTCTTCTGTAGCGATCGATTTCCGCACTTCCCCGCCTTCATTTCGAAAACCTTCTTAAACCAAAATTGCGCAGAATCGGCACTATCCCTCTTTTTCTTACGCCATAGAGCTGGATTCTCCCCTAACATCCCGAGTTGACAAGACGTATTCTTAATGGACAAAATTATTACTTCTTTACCCCGTTTCCCTCTTTATACGTAGGGGGAGTGCTTACTTAGAGTTTCTTTCCTAACAATGTTGACGGGTCTGAGGCGACTTCCGTCTCACTTGATGTACAACTTGACGACTGGGCAGATTGAGCCCTCCCCCCCCTCCCTATGGCATCAGTCTTAAGCTCTTACGATCACGCATCTTGCCCCCATATAGCATAATAGGTAAGAGTTGTTATGATAGAGAGAACTGCCACCTTAGCCCCCGGTTAGTTCCCTTTCCTTTTTAATTGTCTCCCGGTCCTTCCGACGGCCCCAGGTGAATCCCCGAGAACCTGTTCATTCGTGCTCTTGTAGTAGAAGCCTACCTGATTGTCTCTATTTTTCTTCCCATTTCCAACCATTAGCTTGCGCGGCAGAAAGCTTGCTTCCCCCTTGCTTACCTCAATATTGTCCTTACTTTTCACAAGTCCCTATTTTTATGTAGGCGCAATTTGAAGGCAGTTAGACAATAAAGACGACGTTGGTGGAGTATTCTCCTCTCGAAGCTTCATCCCCAGCAGATCAGAGGGTAATTTTATATCGCTTTGGTCCTATTCTTAATTTGCAACTCAGATCCGCCTTCCTTGAATGAGACCCATTTCCTTCTTTCCCTTTTTTCTCTCGTCCCTTCTTCGGGAATAATCTGTCTTCCCTTTTTCCTCCCTCTACAGGATACTGAGTCTGACACTTACCTTTTGAATTACGTGCGTTGTTCCAATATCTGTTCTGAGCGCAGTCGTAACTGCGAAGATCTTTTTTCTTCTCTTCCTCCCTCAGATTTGGTTAGCTCCTCACGGAGAAGGACTAATGGATCCTCGACCGCCTCCTTGCCGGCGTCTGGCGATTCAGGATGGCTGGGTCCTCGTAGTTGCGCTTCCCTCCCCCCCCCTGATGTAGAAGTCCGTCTTGTGTTGAAAGATCCTCGGTGCCGTTCGCGGTATTTTTCAAAGCACCCCTTGGCTTTGCACGGAAGCGGTTTTGAATACCCTTACACTCGTGGGGGCCGCCCATTCAGTCCGACCTCGTGGGGTATTACGGCTGTTTTCACGTAGACTTCTTTATCGGGACGAGGGTGAGGGGCCGCGTTTATGCGGTCTCCCTTCTTCCCTTGGGGGTGTCCTAGTCCTGCATCATAGACGAGCGTCTTAGGTGGCCACAACCGCTTCGACCCTCCCCTTCTCATAGTCCTCCTTCCCCCTGTTCGCTTATCTCCTATTTTTTAGTATTTGGTTGTCCGAAGTTGTGCCGTATTGGTAGAGATAAAGTTTTTCGTTTTTTTCCGCCATTTTAGTAAGTCCCGGTAAGATTCCCTTCGCCTCTCCTGTTTGGCCCGCGCAGGCGCTTTGATATGCCTGGGAACGGCCTTTCATCCTCCCTTTCTCAATCTGCTTAGAGTTGATGCTCCTGGCGATGGATATGAGACCCCTTCGTAGCTATGTAGCGCCTTAGCGGTCTTCCCAAAGTAGCGAGTCGAAAACCTGCTTTTTTTTAGGACGGTTTACTACTCTAGTTTCGTCTCCGCATCCCCTTATAACAGAGGTATTAATGCCGGAAGACTTGTAGTTTCCAGCGAACCTCTCTACGGTTTCTTCCCCCCCCCCCTTTCTTAGTCCCTGTCCTAGAATTCTCAACGAAGGTCTTGGTGTTTGATGAGCTTCCTGTCCTTCTCTCCCAGGTTTATAAAACTGGACCGGGGTTCCGAGAAGATCTGCATCTCTTTTTTTGTACCAAGAAAGAGTCATATGTTTAAAATACTTTTTGTATTCCAATTTAGAGACGAAGAGTTATCTTAAGGAGAAGATCTGCAAGGTAGATAGAGTCGACATATTCCTCTTTTTTCTCCTCCTTTTTTTTTCACGGTTAGTAATTTAACTAGGAGCTCCTTAATTTAGGGCGTTATCCTTCCCTCCTCCTTACCCTTTTAGAAAACAATTTGGATACAAACTGAATATGCACCCCTCTTATGGGTCCCTCCCCAACCCGCGATGTACTCGTCGCCGTCCCTGGAACTTCCTTTTTTGGCCCTTTCGCGCACCTTTCGATCTGCTTTCAAGGAGAGAATTACCTAAGCACGGCGTTTCAATCAAATCGAGAGCTAAGCCTTTCCTCAAAATTTGAGCAGCTGGACGCTTGGCAACCGAGCTATCCCCCTCATGCCTTCAGACCTGCAGGCCCCCGATTCCATTTTTTGAAGAACGGCCGAAATCGCTACAAGAGTCGATCCACCTCCTTTTCTCAAGGCAGACTAAGAGTGTCTCCCCTTACGAAGTTTGTCCTCCCCCTCCGTTCGGGATGAACAGCCCCTCCGAAGACGTTATCTATCGTGATCGTTTGCCCCCCCTCCCGTCTAGGAAATTTAACTGGACGCTCAGGGCGGAACCGACGCGGTGCCCTTTCAGCTAGAGTCGGTGAGCTCTCAAGATGTTTTTCAGGGAGCTCCATCCCCCTCAGGAGGAGCTGATGACACTCGGTTCCCAGCTAACAGAATTTTCCCTCCCTAAGAGGCAAGACCAATTTCTGACTCCCAAATACGGCACCTCCTCCGAAGAGTACTCACTCTTCCCTCGCCCTCCCCCTCCCCGGAACATTTCCTCACTAGGCCCGAGGAGGGCGACTGAGCGTTTTTGAAAACACTCAGGCTGCAATTGTCTTAGCAGGACCCGAGCCGCGTGGGGTACTTTCTCTACCCCCCCAGCTTCGCCTAAGATTCCTGATTCCCCTCCGCCAGGTTAGTGGAGTAATCCCACCGAGCTGCGTTGCCCGCGTCAAGTTAGGGCATACCCCAACTAGTCCCCCTTTTTTTTGTTCCCAGGGCCTTTCTGGCGGTAGTACACCTCCTTTCTTTCCCCTCCCTCCCCCCCCCTCTTTTTTCTCTATACGACGAGACTTGCACCCGGATCTTCCACTATTGTTTTTTTTCTTTTTTCAACCCCCAGCGGGATCCGGCGACAGTGGTAGCAGAGAGAGACCATCGAGACCCCTACCACTTCTTCTCCTCACCGAAGGAGCGTCTTCACCAGGCCTTTTTTCTTTTCCCCTTTCCTGACCTTTGAGCTTGATTTGCTCGCCTTTTTACCCGCAGACAGGAAGAGCATCCCGACCGTGTCTCGCCGAAAGTTGGCAACAACGCTATTCTCCCCCCCCCCCTTTCTAATCAGTGTTTGCGCATCATATGGACCTCTTTAGAGATAGTAGAACGGGTGGCGGATTCTGCAAGCGTCTAGCTCCACTCTAGGGCATAGGCGAATTTTCCCTCCGGGTCGCCAGTTCTTCCCGGACTTGTTCTTCTAGACTTCTCACAACTGGATATAGATGACCCGGATCGGCTTCCTACTCTCTCCTGGTTGGGGGGGTTTGGGAATAGACACTTGTAGTTAGGTGTCTGGTCCCTTTCTCTTCGAGCCCCTGGGAGACGGCGATCCCTGAAACGATATGTGTTAAGAGATAGCAGTCTTCCCAACGATAAGGGAAGCATTCCTCGATGACTTGACTATGAAGAAGTCAGAGTTAGCGAGCCAAGTCCAAAATCCCACATTGGTCGCATTCCTAAACCCTCTCAACCCGCCCACATGATTTCCTTCTTTTCCCACTTTGAAACCCCGACCCCCATGCCCAGTGCGCTCACCTTACCCCTTGAAGTCATTACTGCTCCCTTCTGCCTGTTTTCTTATGACATCACAAGTTTTTCCCCCCCCCCCCCCACTACCAGTCTCCCACGGCGGTTAAAAAATAGTATATCTTCCTGATCTTCCCCCCGAAGATCACATCGTCTCTTTCGATTCCCAGTCTCTCCCTCTAAAACTTGTACAATCTCCAAGCACCGAGTTCGTCAGAAGCATGTTATTCACCTTTTCTCCCCCACCTCCTCGAGCGGAAGGCACCATAAGGTGTGTCAGAGTATATTCTCCTCCTAGTTTCTCCCCCAGAAATATACTATATGTGCCTTCCAATGCACATCAGTTCCAGCTAAGAACATGATCAGCATGATCTTTTCCTTTTCCTTTGTGGACTTCAGGGTGGAGTTGTTTCCCGAAATTCTTCTTGTGAATTGTTTTCGATAGAATTACCCCTGGAAGGATCGTCCTCGAAGAAGTTATTTTTTCCCCTTTCCTCTCTCATGTGCACGTTATTTTTTAAAGTGTTTTCATATCTTATTCATTTCCTTCCTCCTAGCTCATAGTAGACTGTTCTCCAAGAGCGGAATCCATGTAGAGCTTCAGTCTTGGCTCTTCCGGCCGATACTTCTCTGCAGGACCCACCCCCCTCCCCCTTTCTTGAAATCCCCCATCTCCAAAGTCGTAAGGAAGCAGGATATGTTCCTCTTATCGCTTCCTTCGAGAGGTTTCTCCCGTTCATGGATTTACCTAATACGCTCGTCCACTTAGGACGGAATACGACGGTCCATTTTCCTCCGCTTCCGCCCTCCTCAGAGAATTCGCAAATTATTCTTCCACAGCCTCTCTCTCAGATGTTACGGTAGGTAAGGCAAAGATTGACACCTGTAGTCCAAT
>Ga0179593_1388441_pt1 | contig 13080 bp, 14 predicted proteins | sample CZODoug2_1_08_16_FD_185931 | JGI IMG/M metagenome (GOLD analysis project Ga0179593, IMG submission 185931) | Vadose zone soil fungal communities from Angelo Coast Range Reserve, California, USA - CZODoug2_1_08_16fungal (PacBio error correction) | ecosystem: Environmental > Terrestrial > Soil >... | reverse complement strand
TTGTTGACACGCCCGAAACCGTCACCCCCCTTGTAGCCCACACTGTCAACCCCCTTTCGGATGATTTTTTACTTCCCCTTTCCAAGCATTGGAACCTGGTCTGATTCCCTGTGGATCTGGAACCACTTCGCCGTTCACGCTTTTGCGCGTTATCTCCTTCCGGTCGTTCCGCGCCAGCTACGATCTCACCGCCCTTACCCCCAAACAACTCCTTTTTTCTCCTCGCACCGCTTCCTCGTTCTTTTGTGACCTTCTCCATGTTCTTTTCGCTCCCCAGAAGATGGACGTGACCCCCGGCATCCAACCTAATAGTCTGAGTCGATAGTACTTCTTCGCGTTCCTCAAGACTTCAGTCGATCCCAGTAAGCTTTTTTTTTTTTCGGCCTAGAAGCAGCTTTTTACCGCGCAAGGTTCCCTCATTTTGAACCTCCTCCGCCCCCGCCCCTGCTGATTTTCTGTTCGCCCCTAGTCTTACAATTGACCTGTGAGCGTCGCGGTTCCGAGCTCGTATCTCGTTAGCCTAAGGTCCTTCATGTACTTCCCACGCTGTTTGCTTTCGCGCTACCGCTTGAGGCACCATCGACAAGTACCTCGTGTGGATGCAAGAGTTCAGTTTCGATTTCACTCTCCCGACAGAGAAGGCGGCCCGGCACAATAATTGTGTGACGAATTATCCTCCCACTGATTTTTCCATTGGTTGTTAACCCTGCCCCATCTTCGGCCTTTAAGAAGAGTGTCTTTCCTTCTCGCATGCAGTCATCGCACCCCTTAGAGTCCATGCTGCTCTCGATCGGCAAGTAGCCTGATCCCCCTCCCCAGGAGGGAACACAGACGCCGACGAATAGTGACCCGCCGCTCTTTATTCGGTCGGGCTTCCCTCCCTTTCTTAGTCGCGATCCGGAATGTCGATTTGCCCAGAGATTCGATGGCGTTTGCTGGACGGACCTCCTACTACTTCAGGTACAGTCCCCGCCTTTCATTATTTGTTGCGCCGGGATCTGACAAACCCCTCGCGCTTCCCCCCCCCGGGAAGATCTTGCACCCGACTTCGAGCAGTGCCGATGGTTTACCCAACGTTTTGGGGTGATTCCCCCTCCCGTTCGACCTTTTGGGATCTATGTAACGACCACCCGCGCGTCCCCTATTTTTATTTTTCCCTATGACCTTATGTCTTAGAGACCCTGCGACGACAATCCCCTCTGCCCCAGGTAAATGGCTTAGCGCCTTTTTCTAGTGCAAGAGGTCCTTTTCTAACACGGAGAACCCCCGATCAGAGCCGCCTATAGAATACCGGCCGATATCCGCGTCTCATTCACTCGAGGAAATAAACCGCAGCCATCTGTACCCCTACGCAGAACGAGGCGCGTCTTGACCCGATCCCAAGTTTGCAATTTATTAGCCAGTTTATATGAAAATACCTCCGGGATGATCGCCTAATCCTCATCCCCCAGCGTAAGTGAAGCCTTACTCTTTTATAGTCATTTGTTCAAGAACAGCAAGACTTGACAAGCTCTTCCTTTCACCCTTAGTCAGTCCAGACGGACATTCCTTCGCAGTTTTACCACTTAGATTTCTCATGAAGTTTCACGGAAGGAGCAGCGGTCCGCCTGGAGGTTAGCTGGTAACCCCGGGTAGCTTTCTCGCGCCCTGACCGAGGAATTTTAGGACACGTAGAGCGCAGTCTCCTTCACCGTCAGCCCCCTTCCTGACGCGTTGGTAGTAGTCTTTATACCCCCTGATGTTGCCTCCGAGGTCCCGTTGCCTGGTAAAGCAACTTCGTCCGTTATGCTTTTTCCGCTTCATTTTGAGCCCTTTTTTACGCTGTGTCGTCCCACCTTCTCGCCTATTCGATAATCGCCGCTGCCTTTTTTTGCCCATTCTTTGCCTGTCCTTTTCGGGTCGCATCCGACACTGTGCCCCTCCTCTCCGGGTCCCTTCGTTCCCGCTCAAGGGCAATGCGACCACGGAATTTGCCCCGTCTCGGTTTGCTTTTCCGAAGCGGACTTTTTTCCCGTTGACCTCCTCTTTTTTCCCATCCAGAAGTTGCCGCTCGCGACCTGGTCTGCATGTAGGCAATCTCTAAACGGAGAGCCTCGAATTCCCTCTGGACTTGCGATCCCAGCCAGCCGCTCGCCCGACAGTTGAACCCTGGGCAAAACCTTCTTGTTTTTGAGTCTTGGTTCCCGTTTTTCAGATACAGTACTTGTCCCCTGTTGCTTGTTCTCCGAGCCGCACTCGGTCCCGATAGTTCTCCTCCGTCGATGCATCGAAAGCCTTTGTTAGTTTAGGTTTGTTTAAGGTGCGGCTGTCTTTTCCGAGCATTTACCGTTCTTCCCCCCCGGCCGTGCTCCACTTTTCTCTTTTCCCATCAGGTTATTTTTCCCCGGTCCCTTGGCATTGAGGCAAATCTTTCTTGGTCAGTTTTATGTCCCTCCCTTTCTCCTCCTCCTTTTTCCATACTCAGAACGGGGTTTCGATGATGTGCTTGAAAAATAGATTTTTTCGGCGACCATTTTGCCTCCTGACCCAAGGGAGTGCGTTCACTCGCTGTCCTTTGAGCCACCTCTATGATTTAGAATGGTGTGCAACCATTCCTTCTCTTTGACAGTTCCAGATGACTCCTCCCCTCTGCGTTGTATCCCCATATTTTGTCGAGTTAGTCCTTGGATCCTTAATAGCAGTTATAGTGAGCATGAGCCCGAGTCCCCCGTAGTGCTAGAATTTAACGGGCCCCTTTTGTCTATGGTGACACATGCTCACGACACGTGCCCTACGGTTTATCAATCTTGTTGTTTTCTGATGACGTTGGATGGGGGCCTTGCCGTTCCAGCTAGATATGCGTTGTCTACCTGCTGTAGGGTTTATTTCACATCCGGATCCCTTACAGTGCCCCCCCCCTCCCCCCCCCACCCCACCCCACCCCTCGGTATTTCGAGACGGTGGCAACAATTAGGTATTTCCTCCCTGTTCCTTCCCTATTTTCCCCTGTCTGCAGGCTACAGTATCGCTGTTGCGTAGTGCCGGACCCGTCACACGAACGTTCCGGAGTGCCGAACTCCGCGGACGGGTGAGTCGTGATGCTTCGCCCTACGAGAACGCGATGGATTTCAGGTCGCTTTCCCCCCTCGATCCTTTCGTGCCCCCTTTGAGGAGCCCCCGTCCCCTTTCTCCCAAAGAGGAAACTTTTCGTTCGCCCCGTGATTGCGCAGAGAAAGCGCGTTACTTTTCTTTCTCTTGAAGCACAGGTCCATCGGCGTTTCCCCACCTTGTGTAGCTCGATCCCCCTCCCCCGGGTAAGGTCTTTTTTTAGAAAGTTCATCTTTTGATCAACGGTTTTGGGCACTCTCAGTATTGCGGTCCCTAGAGATCGAGAACCAATTGAAGCAGGAACCCGCCCTGATTCCCGCCTTCCTTCTCGACCCCCTCCCGCCCTTCCGCGGAGTCCTCGACTGACAGGGGCATTATTCATTCGGAGGGGCCCCCCATTTTGCAGCAACAAACCGAGATTGGGAGGAGTCCGCGTTTTGGCATCTTTACCTAGTTCTGTATTTTCGTTCCGCTTTTCGATTTATGTACCGAGTGAGTGGCTTCCTCCAGGCTTCGTTCTTTTGGTTTGTGTTTTTTCTACGATTAGTTTGATTGGGTGAGTATCAGACTCTCGGCCTTTCCTAGCCGAGTAGTACGAATGTGCCTTACCTAGGGACCTCTGAGACGATTTGATGTTGCACATTGGGCCGCGAGCGGCGCTCTTTCTCCGCCCTAGTTCGAGTCGCCCCCTAGCTCTCCGTGTAGTGCCTCTATCCCGGTGCAAGAGTTTTTTAGGTTTTTTCAAAATAAATAATGCGATTTCACCTTCTTCTCTTCCTACTCTACTCGATAGTCCCTTTGTTCTCCTCCCTTTGTTGATGTGGATGACTAACCCAGCCAATGGCTCCTGAGAGGGCCCCCTTCGTAGTTACTGCACGAATATGCGCGACTGCCACCTCTCTGAAGTATAGTCCCTTTGACCGAGTTTTGATTGCCCGAGCCTCCCGTTCTCCGCGCTGCGTTCTCGGCTGGAGTCGTTTTTTATCGAGAGTGGATTTGACGTCTTCGGTCTGGACAGATCTTGTTTGGATATTTCCTCTAGCTTCTATTGCATTCCGCCCCCCCAGCCCTACCCTTTTAGCGCTGATGTCGGATTTTGGAACGCCTGTGAGATTCTGAGATGCATCTCCCTTCAACCCGCCGTTGAGGGATGGGGCCGGCGTTTGAGGAAGGCGTTGTAGCTTTTTTTCTTCCCTATGTGTGTGCGCTTAAACCCGAACTGCTTTCAAGACAAGATCGTGCCCTTCCCTGTCCCGAATATACTTGTATAGATGACTCCATCTGGCAGGCGTAAGTGATTGAATTTCGTTTTTCCCCTCTTCTCGACTCGCCTTAGATAGGCTCCTCCTCCGGTGATTGTCGTCGTACCTATGGCGGCCAAAGTATGTGTAGCCTTACTTTTGTTTCTGTCTTTTGATCGTCCGGCGTCGGTGCCTGAATTTCTTCTTAAAACCTTTCGTTCCGATCTATTGGTGGTTTCGAACGGCTCTTTTTCCGTTATCCTCTAGTACAGATTGTTAGGGATTTCGTTTGTGCTTTCGGGTCTTCCGCCTCCCCTCGTAGAAATAGCGATTTTTTACCGGCTTTATCCTGATGTTTTTTTTCGTCTGGAGTGGCCCTCATACTCTTCTTTCCATGGTAGCTACGCGAGTTCCCCCCTTCTTATTTCTTGGCGCTTTTCCTCAGTACGTTGGGTCGCTACACAGACAATTCACCTCCCCAGCCCCTCTTCGAAAGTTGTGTTTGTTGCTCTACCACTTTCCCTTTTCGGGTGTTTCAAAACCAATAGCAGGCCGTCATTAGAACGACCCACACTCCCCCCCCCCCTCTCCAATCTACTTTTTCGACACTGTGTACCCTCCTTTCTGTGACAAGCTCGCCCCGTCGTTTGGCCAGATCGGTCTTTGGCCATAAGGCAGATTCTATTTTCCCCCCCCCCCCCCCCCTTTTGCGTTTTGTGTTGAGACTAGCTTCTGTCGGTCCTCCGCCCTGCGATTGGCCAAAACCGGATTCGCTCTTGTAAGACAGTGCGGACATGCTTCATGTTAGGAATTTTTGGGAATTCATAGAATTCCCCTTATTCAGTTGATCATATTTGTCCCTTGCCCCCCTTCTATTTTGCTGACCATTTACGAAAAATGACAGTAGGTTTGATCCCCAAGCAAACCTTTCTAGCGGCTTGGGAGCTTTCCCTGTGGAAAGGTTGCCAATTATTTTGAGGCCCCCCTCGGCATTCCAAGATGGTTCACTCTTTTATCATCCTAGAAAGTATTTGAGCCGTTGTTCAACCTTTTTAACGTACACCCCATGTCTTCCTGACCCTTGGCGCCCTTCCCCCGGAATACATGTCCGACGTTTCTGCATAAACTCGGCATCCGCCTAGTGCCGAGGACGTCCGTCTTCCGTTTCCATCCTCGAGCAGGACGATGGTTTCCGTTGAACAAGTCTGGCACCCGGCCCGTCCTTTCTCTTAACACCTCATTCGAAATTTTTTTTTCACCGCGAGGTGAAATCCTTTCTCATTTCTGACCGACCCCGCACCCTCTGCGGATTATTTGATTGCTCGAGGCTGCTTGTACCCCCCCCGTTTCCGTTATTCTCCCTAGATCTCATACTTGTCCGCTGTGCCTTTTATAACCGATAGCGAAGTCGCTTTTTCCTGCTGACCGCACATGAGCTACCGATAGTGCTGTATCCCCCCCAGAAAGATTAGTTCTTTTCTCACAAACGCAATTTCCCCGTAGCATCAGGCACTTTCATGATCTGATGTGACAGATTTCCAAGACGTCTCTATTTCTTTTCCCCCACCCTGTTAGAGCCCCAGCGCGATTTTCCAAGAACGTTCGAATGACCAGTCATCATCCCCCTCGAATAGTTTCAGCCTGGGATAGCTTATGATATAGACAGAGAGTAACTTGACCCACATCCCCGCTATTATGAGACAACCCGCTTCCGATTGTAAGTCAATTCGCGTTCATTCGGTCTGGCATTTTTTTCGCTTGCGCCTTTAGAGGGCCCCAAGTGCCCTTTTTTTCCCTTGATCTTTAGGCATCTTGAATCCTACGCCTTGCCTTTCATTAGCTCGCCTTAGAAGCATGTGTCTTTTTCTAGATCATCCCCCCCCCAAACCCCCCACGGCTCGGACCTATTCTCTCTAGCCTCCCTATCAGGACGCTGGCAACACCATTATTTAGGTTTCCAGATGTAATAACGCCGGCTCCCTCTGCACCTCGGATCTCTCCCCCAACGAGAAGGAGGATGTTTTTGATTATCTAAATGAGTTACGTCGTCTAACGACCGAGCTGCTTCGCCCTTTCCCCATTGGTCTGGTTCTTCTGCACCCTCTTCCTTTTCATCCCTGCTATTTTCCATCAGAGCTGCGAAGGATGCCCGCAATCGAACTCTCTTTCCGCATCCCCTCGAGGACATTTTTCACCCTCAAGCCCCCACCTGTTCCCAGGCCCCTTTAGCGAGAAGTAAGATACGATCGATTTTTTTTTATTCTCATTCCCCGATCTTGCCCCCCACATAACTGCATCGAATAAAGTGTTATCCAACCGACCGTTCCCCTACAATCGGACGTGACAGTTTACGCAGAAGCCATTCTTACTCCCTCTTACCACGTGTATGGTAATTAGTTCCCCCTCGTGGCGGAGGTAATGTACGAGGTTGTATGAGGTAACTACTCGGAGGTGTCCGTCCGCGCCTACGGTGAGTATTCGTCTCCCTAGCGTGAGACGACCGACACATGTCATGCGCCGCATTAGGCGTATACGTTCGTCAACAACGAATACATACGTTCCCCGTCGTTGAGAGGCCCAGTTAGCCATACCCCACAGTGACGGACGGCATCCTTCCTCCACGTTCCCCGCGTCTATTCCCAGCTGGGAGGACCACGAAGATCGTGACCCTTTGCCGAGCCCAAGACAATTTTCCCCCCTCCCTCCTTTGTCTCCGCGCCGTCCTACGGTTCCGTCCTTGGCTATAGGACATGTCGACGCCCCTCCTTTGCCTCTCTTTCTTCCTCCTCATCCTTTTTCTCTTATCGGGTAGGGCAAGAGCGCCCTCACTTCCAGTTCGACTTGGTACTTTCCTTTCAAGGTTTAACGGGACATACGGCAGCAGTGAATTTACTACCTCCTTCCCCCGTATCAGGCCGCCAGACTCCTGTTCCGGCAAGACTTTGTTAAAAATACAGCAGTTCTCTGCGACCATTGGTTGAGGAAGGTTATGAACCACACCACTTCGCAGATTCGAAGTGACCTGTCGGAACCCCTAGTCCGATACCCACAGCCAAATACGTTTTTTTAACCGATATCAGCCGGCAATTTCCATCCACATTTGTGCAGCCTTGGGTTTGGTTTTTCCCTCGTACAGGATACCAAGGGCACCTTTTCCCCTCTTTTGCCGCTTCTGATCTTCCTTCCGCCTCTTCGTACTATGCCCTCCCCTACGATCCTCCCTTTCTGGAGAGAAAACTGTCTCCTCTGATAGTTTCACGCCCTACGGCCCTTCTGGTTTCACTCTGTACGCCTGAGGCTTGGCCCAAGATCTGAAGTAGACCCCCCCCCTGTCTCACTCATCTCGTCGTCCCAATCCCCTGGAAGGCATGATGTCAATTGAATCTAAAATAGATGGACTCATAATATACGTCCGCTCCTCCCTTTTTTTGAGTGATCTATTGCATAACCTAGATTTCGTTCCGCGCAGATTCGCAATACTTTCCAAGGTGAGAAATCGTTCAATGAGCCAAATTATAAAAGCGGTTTGTGAAAATCCTTCCTTCTTGTATTCTTCTCCTCTTCGGCAAGGCCGAGGTATTTTAGAGATGAATTTCTAGTTAGAGGAGCTTTAGATCGGCTATTCCGCTTATGTGTCCAGGCTAGATGGACTTACAAGAGTGAAGCCTCAAATGCGACTGGAATTTCCATTCTCTGGAAACCAGTTTTCCCCCGAAAGCCCGGGCTAGTTATTATTTTGCCTTTCCCCTGGAGTATCGTTGGATGGGTATCCTTGCAATTGGAATATTGGCCTCTCCGCTTCGCTCGTGGTCGGTCCTTCCCTTTCTGTCCAAGGTGTTAGGGCTCACAAGTAGATTTTTTCACCAAATTTTTCCTTTCCTTGACCGTCCCTTAAGTTTGCGCAGGATTCAGTTCCTGCTTCTTGTTTGTTAAGCAATCTTTCCGTCACCCGTTACCCAATAGGCTTTCTTGCTTCTTCGATGATTAGAGATTCTGTCAGCGAATGGGGCTTCAGGGAGTGAAGCTTAGTTTTGCTACTCGGCTGGGTTTCTTTTGGGTCCCAGTCCTGTTCTCCGACGGGCAACCCGTAGTCCTCCTTTTTCTCGACTCTACTCCAAGGGGATTGCTTCGGGCAGACACATTTTGAGTGGCTCACCATCTGGTAGATATGATCTCATTTACCCACCCTCTTCGGGAATGAGCCCCTTTGGCCGAACCTATGAACCTGGTCGCCCTCATCCCGAGCTGCAACCGAGTTCCCGAATCGACACTCTTGGCACGGGATTTCGCGTGATAGTTCACCTCCCTGTACCTACTTCGCACGTAGAAGCTGGATTTTTTTTCCCTTCCCCGGTCTCGAAAGACTTAGATTCCACCCTAACCATGCACAGACCTTTTTTGCCACGCTCGTCAGGTTCAGACTCACCCTTAGAAAGAGTCTATCGTGCCCCTTTGAACCCCCATTTTCAACTTATTATTCCCTACCCGTCCTAGATGATATCGAACATGTAGCACTGGGGTTGTACCCCACGTGGGCACGCAACCTAGATTGACAAGGGGAACATTTCAGTCGCGTCACCAGGCGGCATCGCCGTATTGGTTACCATGTTAGAGAGGAAGATTGCGGAACGGGTTTTCCTGCTGTGGTTCTGATAAGGCAAAGCCGGATGTATTTCCCTAGATACCTAGTCTCTCTATCTCCCGAAGGCGAGGCGTTTTCCCGAGTTGATTGTTTGTCTAGTTTAGCGCGGCTTCTCGCAACGATTCACGATGCCTTCCTTCCCGTTCAGAGCGAGAGGATTTGATTTTAGAACCACTTCCGTTTTTCCCGCTTGCCTTCTCCCGTCCTGGATAAACGGGCGTTCTCGCGCTCTCTCGTTCTCCCCCTCCCTCATTCAGTGAGGCGCCCATCGACTCCTCTCTTTTCGTTCCTGAAACCCAGATTGGCAAGAGGATGCGTGTATTATTCTCACCTCCCTAAGGTGTCATCGCCTCTTCTCTCGGCCGTATTTAACGATGCCTTTGTTGTCTGCGTCTTTTATGGTTTGATGTACCCTGGTCGACATTTCTTTTTCATTTTTCCATATTCCCATTTCAGAGTAGGTAACGAGTAGGCCTAAATGACCCGAGTCGACCGTCGTCGAGCTAGAGGGCCTATCGTCCGCCTACTACGAGGGCGTTCTCACCCTGCCGGATTTCTATCGTTCTTATGGCTCGTTGATTATGCCTTCCCACTCCGTCTGGCCGTTCCTTTCGAAGGCCTTTATACTTCTTCCTTTCATTTTCTTTTTCTCAGACCTTCTCTCTCAGCTTTTCTCGCTGAGCGGTTGGAGCCCCCGGTTTTTTCTCGCCCCCCTCTCCTTCCCTTGGGAGGGCGAGCTATTCGCGAGTTGAATATCGAGAACGAGAAATTTTTATCCTAACCCCCGAGTACTAGAAGGCGTCCGAGTGACTTCTCTTTCAGAGTTTCTCCTGCGTATCAGAGGGAGGAGATAAGTTTGAATCATTTTTTTTAGCGCATATAGGACTAGACCTCCCCTTGATCCTCCCCCGTTGCACGATGTTCGTATTGACCTTCTTTTCTTCCTTCGAGAGGGATGCGGAGGAGAGTTTCCCTTACATTTGGGTTTTGATTTTTTATATCCCTTCCCTCACTCTGTCTTCGGTTTTCTTTCAGTTTAATATATCCTCCGCCCTCTTATTTTATGCCGGGTTGTCGGACAGGGTCTCCATGGATAATTTTTTGTTTCATCGGATAGCGTTTTTTCCCTCCCGTGTTTGGGTCGGGCCGCTGATCGTGTCCCCTCTCTACATTTTTCCAAGGACTTTATTCTTCTCTCCCCGCTCGAAAATCGTCTCTCTTAGGGTCGCTTGGAAGCCCCTATGGTAGTCCCGTAACCCTCTGCATCCTCATTTTCTGCCTCTCTCAGTATTTTGTGCTTCACCCACTTGTCGGTTCGTTTAACTACCTTCGCTTTGCCACTCAGTCCCCCTCCTTCCTGATCCCAGAATCCAGCAACTTCTCTTAGGCCGCTGTTCTGTAGTTTTTTTTTAGACTCGAATCTTGCCTCGCTTCGTAGTATTTTTCCCTTCTTCCTATATTTTTCTCCTCCTTTTATTGAAGAAGTTGCCATACCTACGTGCCTCTCTGGTTCTCGAGTTTCCTCCCTCAAGTTTACAAGAAGCTACATTCACAGGCGGCTTCTTCTTGGACTGGTCCACATTTTGCGCGACGTTGTTCCCTGGCTTGCCTATTTGTCGGGCTTTCACGACTAACTTGACCTTGTTCAGCCAAAGACAACACCCCCCTTTCGCACTGATTTTTTTTTCCTTTCTGCCTTTTGATCTAAAGTTATGGATTACGGGTAGACCTCCTGGATGCTTTCCCCTCGCCCCAGCGAGATGGGTCATCTGGCTCCCTTCTCCCTTTTCGTGAAGAGAACTGATTGCCGCAGCCCTTGCCACACCTTCCCCACCCAATTAACTCCCTCCCTCTCGTCTCCAGATGCGACCGTGCGTTAATATAGCCGCGAGCTGTGACCTGCCATACAAGTTTTTGGATCCCTGTAATGCAAGAGTCTAGCGTCGCCGCTTCTTCCGTCTTTTACTTTGCGTCCCCTCATCCTTTCTCTGTACGTGGCTTGGGTCGCGGAGCCCGTCCGGCTTTTTTTACGATTCCCCCCTCTCCTCCCCGCCACGCTCGCCATTGATACTGCTTCATTCTTTTCCTTTCTCCACGCACGCCCCGGTCTGTCTCAGTTTTTTGCGGATTTCTCGATCGCCGCACGAATGCGTCACGTTGAGCAGCTTTGGTTTTCCGCACAGCGCGTCTCATCTTCTGTCGGGACCGCCCGCGACAAGGACTCTGCGGCTCCTCCCGCGTTACGTTTTTCAATAACTCGTCCCCTCCTCCTCCGGCTAGAATACGTACCGCCTGCGCCTTCCGTGGAACGTTTTTTTTGGACCTCCTATCCCCCCCCTTCTGGTAGTCAACCGCTCCTCGAGTTGCAGCGGTCCGCCTACTCTTTTGTCTTTCGCTATCCAACTACCCCCCTTCGCATAGCCTGGAATGTTCGTCTTTTTTCCTTTCGACCGCAAGAGTCAATGAAGAAAGCTTTATTTTCCCCAAATGCACTTCCCTTTTATCCAGATTTACGCAGCTGGGGTCGGAGTTTTTTTTTTTTTTGAATCTCTTCAGCCTTTGTTTTGTAGAGAAGTTTCAGCTGCTTGGGCGTGCTTCGTTTGTAGGAATTATTTCTTACTAATGTCTTTAAGTTCAGTCTGTCTCGCCCTCGAACGCCTGGTATGGATTCTCATCCCAAAGAAATCTTTCCCCCCGGACGCCCTTTTTGAAGACAGATTTCTCGTCTCTTTCTTAAATGGCACTGGAACTCACACTCTCTTTTCTGGCCGTTGATTGAATACCGAACTATTCCTCTGTCATCTGTTATTCCCCCCCAAGAGAATTTCGTCGAGGGGTAATGACCCTTCCTTTCGTTTCGAGACCGGGCGAGCCCGTTAGACTACGCCCCTTTCTGGGCTCCTCTAGACGTGCCACCGCCGGCTTTTTGTTCCTTCTCTCTCCTCTCGACTTCCGGCGATTTATAGGCGACTCTCCCAGCGATCATAACCCCAAGGAGGAACGCTACCCGCAGCCCAAAAGCTTCCCCCGTCTGCATGGGTGTCGAGCGCCGTACTCCTCCTAAGCCGATGGACTTCTTCGACTATTTCGGTCCCCCTACCCGGCCTTTTTTTCTTCCTTTTTCACGATCTCCACGCGACGGGCTGCCCCTGCCTTGCCTTTTTCAAAGGTGTTCCCCCTCCCTCCTCTGCGCGATTTAAACGTTACGCGGAGTACTTTTCTCGCGGACGAGATTGCTTTAATGAGGGTCTTACGAAATCGCCGAGATTTCTCAGGCCTGTTTTGAGGATGCCGTCCCACCCCGATATTAGGAGTCTTACTGTCTCACATACACCGGATGCTCTGAAACGGTAGGAAGTCCGAGGAGTAGATCGACTTTGGGCCAGATGTTTTGTCGCCTCTCCCCGACAAGTTCGCTCGCTTGCGTTCTTCTCTTTTTGCACTTTTTCCTCCTTGGTAGAGGGACATGTTTTCGACGCCCCCCTTCTTGCTCGTTGATCTCTTCTCCCCTCGCCTCTGCCTGCGAGGGCCGTGTTTTTTTTCAGGGACCCCGCCGCCTCGATTTTGCTCGGCCCCGTTTCTTCTTCCCTATGATATGGTCAGTAGGCCGCCCCCGCGGAAGCCTTCGACGGCCCCCTCTTGACTCCTGGCCCCAGGCCCGCGTGTTCCACTACCCCCCCCTCACTTTCCTTGCATCTCCCTGGTACTCTTAAGGATGTCTGCCGTCTAGAAGGGACGCGGTTCGTCATCGGTGAGCCCTCTCCCCCTCACAAGACATCTTAGAGGCGGCAACTTGGACTCACCTCTAAGACCCGTGGCGGGCTTTTTTAAACGGAAAGTTTTTCAAGCACTTTCCCTTCTCGTGCTGCCTCGATTTAGCCTAGCGCCGCATTCTCCTTGGACGATTCTTTTAGCCGACCCTTCTTTCTGGAGGCCATGCATCTTCATTTATAGGGTTTCTAGACTTTTTTTTTATCCTACTCCTCCTTAACTCTCCTGTCTTTTTTTTTTTTTTTCACCACTGCTCTTGCCACTCAGTAGAGTTTTTGAACGTAGCCCTCTGTTTTCGCACATTCCCCTTTGTAAGGAATTTGCACCCACCCCCCGGAT
>Ga0179593_1758628_pt1 | contig 13081 bp, 21 predicted proteins | sample CZODoug2_1_08_16_FD_185931 | JGI IMG/M metagenome (GOLD analysis project Ga0179593, IMG submission 185931) | Vadose zone soil fungal communities from Angelo Coast Range Reserve, California, USA - CZODoug2_1_08_16fungal (PacBio error correction) | ecosystem: Environmental > Terrestrial > Soil >... | reverse complement strand
TCCCCACTCCCTTTTTTTACACACTAGAGACTAACCATCCCTTTTCGCTTTTCCGCTGGGGGCGATTTTTGTTTCCCCCCTCTTCCCTTTCCCCTGAACCCCTTTCCTTTCTCGACGCTCCGAAAGATTGCACTTCGATTCGCGAAGGTTCGATTTTTGAGATGGACCCCGCTTGCCTAATCCAATTCCAACACCAGCTTTTTTTTGGTTAGGACAGGCCGGGCAATTTCTTCCCAGATTTTTTTGGGCCCTTTTTTTTCATCTATCCCACACACGTCCTCCCTGTACCCCGGCCTTTAACGGGCCATTTCAGGAACGACGTCCTGCGCACCCTTCGTTTGAAATTTTGCGGCTGTCCCCTCGCTCGTTATCTACTGTTAAAGATAGCTCTCTGAAAGATTCCTACCTTCAACTTTTCTCCCCCTTTTGGCCCAATTTTCGTTTAGCCGGGTTTCCCCCTCTGTTCCCGGTTATTTGATCCTACGATCTCTGACCCCTTCATGAAACGTTGAAGGATTCCGTTTGGATGGAATCTACCCAATCCCTTTTTTACTCGGTCGTTTTTGTTCCATTTGGCCTACCCCCACGCAAACCTTTCGACACCTTTTTTTCCCCCCCCCCCTTCCGCCGGAAAGCACCCTTTTCCCCTTTATTTCCCTGTTTTTTGTTTTTACCCCCCCCCCCCCGACTTCCTAGGAGTGGGACTTTTTTCAAAGACTCATTCCCTTGCCCCCTCCTCGGTCCGGCCCCAGACCTTCCCTTTTTTTTTCACAACTTTTCTCACCCTTTTTTTTATGGGACAAGCGCTCTACTTCCCCCTCACTCTTCGCCGCCTTTTTAATTCCCTACCGCCCCTGCATCCTTCCTTTCCCATTTCACTTCCCGCCCCTTTCTTTCGATGGCAACAATTGAATTTAAATCTCAAAAAAACTTTTCCCCAGGTCGGAGGCCATTTTGCCTTTCCTGCGTGTGTTTCCTCGGGAAGGGAGTTTTTTCAAGTTTTTCCTTGTATAATTCTTGGGCGTTTGTGTCATATCCGTTTTGGCCGCTAAGTGCTGTTTTTGGAAAATACGCTCCCCATATTTACTTTGTTTCCTTCGGGCTCACTTGCCTGCATCTTTTTTTTCAGGCCCCCTCTGCTTTGCAATCAACACAGTTCCTGATTGTTATTCCCCCTCTGTTTTTTTTTCCCCCTTGGGCTCCCTTTTTTGCTTCTTCTTGTCGACCCTTCCAGAATCTACTTTTGAGGTTTTTTTGACCTTCCTTAGGCCACGGAGGAAATCCCGGCTTGCCAGACTTTCTCCCTGGACTGGGAGTAACCCCCCACCTTTTTTTTCTGACTTTACCCTATCCAATGCCCCCCCCCTTTGGCACTTGCGCAGGTCGAGCTTGCTGGGCGGTCGGGAGGTTCCATTCCCTCTCACCCAAGGTGTTGCAGGGTGGCTGATAGCCACATTTTTTCGTCACGTGAACTCTTTGAGCTGACCCTCCACCCCCCACCGTCCTCAACGGCTTTATGGTAGCCCTGCGTGAAGTCGCGGTCCCTGCGCTCACGCCAGATCTTCGATGCCAGCCGTCCCTTGTTTGGCACCCCGCTTGGGGGGGACGTTCCCCCCCTCGCTTCGGCTTGCTCCAAGAGTGCCAGCAGATCTCTCCCCCCCTGTGAAAACCCCCAAGTAGGGTTCCCCTGTTTCCACTCATACCCTCAAAAATCGCCTTCCGAGAGAAAGACCAACCTCCTTCCAGGTTCCTTCAGGCGCTTTTTTTGCTTGGTTGCAGCCCCCTCCCATGTACCCTCTTCCCCTGAGATGATTTAGCCCCCTTTTTCGCGGAAAAAAACTCTCTCCTTTGTTCCCCGAAAAATAGGATGGCATTGCTTTTTTTTCGATCCTTTTTCCCTGTCGTGGACGTCCCCGGATTTGTCGTTCTTCATGACAATTCTTTAAGGTCCCTTCTTCGTCTAGAATGCTTGTGCCGTTGTACCTTTTTATCTCCTTCGGGGGACGCCCCTTATGATTTTTTTTTTTGGGAGTTGTGAGCGTTTTTGCTTGCACTTAATGCAGATGCTTTTGCTTTGTTCTCTCAGGTCGGAAACTTTCCCCGTGTATGGTCACCCCCCAAGTCCGGGGGTTGCTACCCCCAGGTTTTCCTTCTTTCCTACTTTTGTGTGTTGTTTTTGAACTCCCCTGATCCCCGTCACCCACCCCCGTTTGTTTTTGTAACAGAATTTGGCCCTCCCTTTTTTGGATTCCCCTTTAGTCCCTCTCTTCTCTTCCCCCCCAAAGCTCCCCCCCCCTTGCCCTCATCGGTCCGTCGTCGCCGCCGTTCCCTTTTTTTGTCACACATTTTCCTCGCTCTACTATAAATTTACCTTCTCTGACGAGCCCAGTACCCTCTCAACCCTTCCCCCTTTTTCCGCAAAAATTTCCCATTTCCGCCCACTAATATTGACTGGACCCAAGTTTTCCTTCTTTACCCTAACAAAGACAGGTTTTTCGTACCGGTCCATGGACTTCCATTCCTCTCTTATTCGTTAGTGGGCGTTTGCCCCGCTCCTCTATGGTGATATTTTTTCTTCCCCTTCGGCGATGGGAGTTTCCCTATTTGGGTTATGGTCTGTTAATTCCTTTCCGTGTGCCCACACTTCCCCATTCGTGCTTCAGAATGGACGTTTTCTTCTTGAACCTCCTCTCGTATGTTTCCCCTTTTTTGCTGGCCAGTTAATTGATTTTGGTACCTGAATTCCTTCTGCTAGATTGGTACTCTTTTTTCCTCCAGATGCCGGCTTTTTATTAGTTCAATCCTTTTTTTCGGCTGGGGATCATGCCCTTTTTTTTCCCTTGAACATGCTACCTCCACGCCCGCTTCCCCCCCCCCCTCTTAAGATTTTTCCCTTTTTTTGCTATGATCCAGCTTTTTAACCGGTGACATCTTTCTTTCATTCCCTCTCCTCGATTCCTTCCGTACCTGACACCCTTCCGCCCCATTTTTTAAAATCGTAGGATTGGCTTCCCCTTTGTTACTTACGGCTTTTTTCTCCCTTTTCTGGATGCCCCACCAGTGTACTTCCACTTTCCACTTCAACTGAAGGATTTTCCCCGCCCCCTCTTCCACCAGCTTTTCCGTTAGCGCGCCCCCAATTCGTTAAAGTTTTTCCGGGATCACTAGCCCAAACAACAAGCCCTCTTCGACTGTAAGCCCCAACGATAGTTTCCAACTCATTTTTTCCTTCTGTGTTCCCTTTTGTCTTTTTTTCCGGGAAGTAGGACCAAGTCCAATGGTCCTTCGATTTCCCTTGAACTTTTCAGATACCTTAGGCTCTTTGTTGCAGAGGGACACGTTCTTTTCCGCGTTTTCCCCTGAGGATCCCCTTGGGTTTCCCTTTTATTTCTTCAATAGGGGTTCGCCTTAAAGGACCTCTGAGTTTTTTGAAGTTTTGACTCCCCGATTTCTTATGCATGCCACCCCGTTGGAAAGTTTTTTTAAACCCGTTTCTGTAGGGAGGTCCACCCATTGTTGTTCCTTTCCTCTTTTCGGGATACCACGCCTTTTAGTGCGTTTTCCCCCCCCCCCCCTACCAGTAGTACGGGCAGTCTTTTTTTAACCCAGTCGGACTGCTTTGACCTTTTCCGTGCAGTGTGCGAGGCCTCTGGCATTTGGAAAAACCCCCCTGCTTTTTTAAAAGAGTCATTTTCTTGGTTCTTTTAGACTTTTTTTTTTTCCAGATTTTTTTGAATAGTCTCCTCGTTCTTTCGGATCCCGACCAGGGTTGGCTGAGCCCCCCTCCTTGAATTCCCCCCCCTGACACTAGACGGGATTGTTTTTCTTTTGATTCCATATACGCTACAGTCTGCCCATTCGCCAAGGCACCCTGCTCGGGAGTGACCCCTTTTTTCCCCTCCCTTGGAAGAATAAATTGGTCTTCCTCCTCTCTTTTTTTGTAGTCTATTTCGGTTTTTTTTTGGCCGTGTCAGACTTGTCCCTCGGCGGCAGAAAAATTTGGATCCACGCCTTTGTGCAACGCCGACAGTTGGTTCCTCGGGCTGGGACGTCCAGCCGTTTTCAAATATCACCCAAGCCTGGGTGAGTCTCCGCTCTTTGGGTCCCGAGAGTAATCCGCCCCCCCCATATTTGGCCGTTCGACCCCCCCCCACCTTTTTTTCTTCAGTTGCCTGGCGGCTTTTTGAAACCAGACTTTCTTTTCTTATTCTCTAAGAAGAATAAGTTGTTCTTCTTGATTGAATGAGTTCCCTTTTTCACCCGGAATGAGTTCCCCCCCCTTAATCGTCCCTTCCTCGGATTTCGCGTTGCCTCATTTGGCGTGATTATTCTCCTGCCGACCTCTCAGCAAGAGCCTCCAGTTTTTTTTCATTTTCTTGGTGTTTTGTTTCCCTTTTTATTTTCTCTTCTCCCAAAGCTCACGGCACTTCGTGCGCTTCCGTTGACTTCGTCCAAGATGGTTGGCCATTTTCTCTTTCGCTTTTCACCCTGTTGACAAAAGGGTAGGCCTAGAATTGGCCCTTTTTTCTTTTTTTTTTTTTTTTCTCTGCGCGTCCCGATGTATTCTTGGTCTGGCTTATGTTTCAGTCCCAAAGTTTTTCAAAGGGAAGGGATCGCCTTCTTCATGGTTAACCTGATTCTTCTCCGTCCCCCCCTTTGTCCACCCCTAGATGTACCTTTGGGCTCGGCTTTTTTTGATTTTTGCGAGGCCTCTTCATTTCCTGCTCGTATATTCCTTCCATTTCCTTGGACATAAGGGAATTTCTTCCACTGGGTTGCCCTTTCCGGACGGTGTTTTAAATGTTTCCCTTCAACAAAGTCCCCCTCGAAACTGTTTACATACGTACCTACATCCCTGAAAGGACATGTATACCTGGCCCGGTTTTTCTGTTTTTATTACCGCAGCAGACCCCCTCCTGTTTTTTTTTGGTCCTTTTTCCCCAAGACGTGACTCCTTTCCCCTCATTGGTCGCTCTCCCCTTGCAAGGGTCCCCGCTCCATTCTTAGAGAAGAAAATTTTTTCTCTTTTTTCACTCCGCCCTTCTTGGCTCAAGGAACTGCCCTCCACGCAAGATGAACTCAATTCCCACCAGGGTTACCTCCTATGGCCATTTTTTTTTTATTCTTTCGTGATTTTTTTCAACCCCCTCCAACTCTCCGTTAGTATTCTTTTCGACCAATTCTAAGCCACAGAAGGAAGGCGTTTTGAACGCTTTTTTAAGATTTTTTTTCCCCCTAGGGATGAGCAATTCGGCTTTTTTCCCTCCAAGTTTATGTCAGTGGAGGGGAATATCTTGGTCGTCGCCCCCAGGATGAGGGTAATCTTGCCCCTTTTTTCCCTTCTGAAGGTCTACTCCTTTTTTTTGATTTCTGTCGGGCGTGCAAGTACCCTGCCCCCTACAGTCCCGGTTTCTTTTTACCCGCGCGGACCCCCTTTCATCTGCCAGTTTTACTGATTTTATTTCCTACTTGGTTCTTTTGATCGCCGTGCAGTCATTTGTTTGCTTTGACGACAATGAGAACGGCTCCCGATTTTCCCCCCTATGGATTGTTCTTCTTACGGGAGGATTCCCTTCCTTTCTGGGAGTTCCCTTGAAGGAAAAGTTCCCCATTGGTGCAGGCTATGGAGACTTCTTTCCCGGAAAACCATGGTTTTTTGCGCGTTTTAGCGCGCGCGTGGCGGGTCCGGGGTAGCCTTTCGAATGTGACACTCCGTGAGGACCTTGGATTTTTTACACTAACCCTTCCCAAAGGGTAGTTTCTTTGCGTGCTGAACGGCCATTTCCCCCTCTTCAAAGATGCCGAAACCCAAAAAAGCGATCGCCTGTTCCCCTGATGGTATCCAAGCGCCCACTGATCGATTTCCCTCTGATCCGGAATGGTACTGGAACAACATTGAAACCATTCCCCCTTTCTTGACAATTTAGAAATTGCAGGGTCTACTTTTTGTACCGCTTCCCCCCCGTAGAGTAAAATACCCCTTCTTCACCATCCCCAATTGCCCTCCAGCATCGAGTTTCCTGCCCCCTAAAGCCCCACCCTCCCTTTTTTTTTTCATAACGGGTCCGGCGCTGACTCCCCCGAACAAATTTAACCCGTTTTTTTTTTCTTGGCTTCTGTTTTTGTCCGCATTTCCTTTTTCCTCGACACCTTTTTTCGTTTAGGAAAGAACATCTTGGGTTTTCCACTGTCTTTTTTTTCTTCCTACTTAATTTTTTCGTTAGGAACCTGACGGTACCAACAACTGGTCTTTTGTTTTTTTCCTCTTCTGAGAAGGAAAGTGTAGCATTCTCTCAGGGAGACGGGTGCGGCTTGAAATTATTGTCGGTCCCCAGGTTTCTCTTTGACGTTTCCCGATGATTTCGCTTTTCGTTGGTCGTTTTTTTCCCTCGGCATTGTCAAGGATATTTGGACAGGCCGGCTTTTCCAAACAAAACAGGAGGGTCCATGGTAACCCACCCCCCCCCACCCTTTTTTGTGATCCAGTTGTCTATATCCCACCGTTTTTTGTAAGAGATCTCCCCCCACTTCCCCCCCACGCGGGTTTCTTTTGTGTTTTTTTTACACCAGTCCTTTTTGTTGGCCCCCGAAGGTTTTGTCATGCTCCAGTATGTGCACTCTTGCAAGTTTGCCAAGTTTTTTCCCCACAATACATCGGTTTCCCAGTTTCGTTTTCGATTGAGAAGGCTACCAACCTTTTTTTTGATCCTTTCCCCTTTAATCTCTCCTTTTTTTTTTCCCTTCTCCCCGACAAATGACCCCTTTTGTTGCACTTGTTTCTTCCATCTTTTAAGAACAGAAAGATACTCTTTAGCCCACCCTTCCAAGTCCCCAGTTTTTTATGAAATGTCCCCCTTCAAAGAAATAATCGGTTCGTCCTCCCCCTTGTTTCCTCTTTGCCTGTTTTCCGTAGGTTGTTTGATTTCTCGGCGCTTACCAATTCGGGGCGGTCGATTGTGGATCCCTCTTTTGACAGTCCTACTTTGATTCCATCCCCACGGCAAACCATGACAACGTTCCCACGCACTTTTGGCTTTTCCAGCCTCTCCTGTTTTCAATTTTTGGAACGAACCCTTTGTTTATTATCCCTTTTCCGGGAGATTGGCCTCCTTTCTCAACTCCCCCCCCTTCGTCTCAGGCTCTTCTTCCTTTCGATTTTTAGCCACACTCCCCCTTTTCTTTTTTGGTTTTTTTCTTGGGAGCTTCAATCTTTTTTCCCCCACTTTTCCTTGTTTTCTTTTCCGGAAGTCCCTCTTTTTCGCGTTATTTAAAATGTTTTTTTGCTAGGGCCCCCTTGAATAGCCCTAACTTTTTAATATAATTTCTTCTTGATTTTTTTCCCGGGCCCTTTAGTTCATACTTTAATCGTCCTTTCCAAAAGTTTAACCATTTGTCTCCAATTTTGTTCGCATTTTTTTCGCATTTGAGCCCTTTTATCTTCACCAAAAACCCTCTTCTTTTTCGAAAATCCTTAAACTGACGTCTTACCTCGCTTTTACAAAAACAGGATTGCCCTTTTTCCCCCTTTGAATAGAGTTAATCCCCCCTGGCAGCTAGAGACCGTTTAAAACGGATCTTACTCCTCCCCTGAGTGTGAACGTGCCCCTTCCCCATTGGTCAAGAACCTCTCCCACCTTCTCCCTTCCAGGACAGGGAGAGGTCCATCCTTCTTTTCAGAATTCCACTTGTCATCAATCGGAGCTTTTGAGTTTTTTTCTTGGTTGTTGCTGAGAACCTTTTTTTTTTTCCGTGCGACCCTTGGTACCTTTTACTCCTTGTGATTTAGTTCATCTTCTTCTGAGCTCCTGAAATTTTCCAGGAGTCATCGCCCTCCGCTTCGTTCAGAGACCCTTTTTTCGGTTTTTTTAAACCCCCCCCTTGCCTCTTTTCCCTTGCCCTGCCTTACCCCCTGCTTTGTTTCACTTCAGTTCGGTCGTGTGTTTTTTTTCCCCCCCCGTAAAAAGCTTCGCGTCTAATTTTCCCCACAAGAAATTCTTCAATTTTCCTTTTCTTTTGACCTTCTTCTGGCTTTTGACCACGTTTCGTCCGTTGTTCACTGCTTGTCCCCCGAAAGCATTTTACCCATTTTCTTTCTTTTTCCCAGTATTTGTAATCTTTTATTCTTTTTTTTTATCGCGGTTCCTCCGATTTTGCTCATAGAATCGCGAGCGGCGGCACGAGCGTCTTTCTCCCCCCCGGGACGTGCACAACCCCTCCTTTGAAGAATAGTCCTGGCGGTCACCGGCTCTTCCTTCTAGCCTAGTTATGAGTGGAGCTCTTAACCTTGGAAGTTGCCGTGCCCCCCCCGATCCCACTTTCCCATCCCTCTGGTTTTTTCAGCCATGTCTTCTGTTAGCGGGTGGTTTTTTTTTTTTTTTTATAGTCTTTAGTGCCCTTCCTCAAAGTTGTCACCAAAATTTCTAATTTCCCCCTTCTCCGGCAGAGAACGTCCGTAGTTTCCCAGGGCTTTTTTTCATCCCCAAACCCCCCCCCCTTCCCACCCTCCCTTCTTGTGAGCGGTTACCCTGCCATCTTTTCGAAGATAATTCCTTCCCTTTCAGGAAGACTCGAAACCTCACAAGGGCTCGCCGAGGACCTTTTTTTTTGCTTTCGGTGGGAACCCCCTCTGGTCTCATCTATCTCTGTTCCCTCCATTTCTGGTGTGGTCTCGAGGAGACGGATTTTCAACCCTAAGGCGTTCTGGAACCTTTAACGGAGTACTTTTTCCCCGAGGTTTCGCTTTTCCATACCAATTCCATTGTTTCTCCCTCTACTACTCTCGGTCACAAAAGGCCCCCCCCCTGAAGATCACAGGTCGGTGTTGGTTTTTTGCGATTGTCCGCTTTTGAGAACTTCACTTTGCCCCACGTTAGTCGGCGTTCCCCTGGCGACTGTCAGGCATTCTAATGTTTTTTGGGCTGTCCATTGTTCTTTTTCCTGGCCAACCTTCCTCCTACACCTCGGGCCCCCCCCTTTTTTGACAATTCAGACCGGCCCCCCCCCTGTTTTTTTTGTTTTTTTTTTGGTTTTTTGGTTGTCTTTTGGTGTCCACGCAGGGCGGGTGCTCCTTCCCCCCCCGATGTCTTCATGGCCCGGCGGTTATTGGCCCCCCTCACGTTTTTTTCCCGATCCCTCCTTGGCTTAGCAAAGACTTCCCACCCCTTCTTCTTTTCGTAAATTCGTTCCCTCCTTCTTCTAGGGCAACGCTCTTTCTTTGTGTTGGGATTTTGCCTCCCCCATGATCTCTGCCCCCTATGAATGCCCTCTTTTCCTCTCACTTGATGAAATCCACACCCCCTGTTTTTTCTTCCAATAGGCTTGTTTACAGTTTTTCTGGTTTACAAAGCCTAACTTTCCCCCTTTTCTTAGGTAGACCTTTTTCCCCCCCCACTACACCCGGAAATGTTCTAGTTTATGCTGGGTGTCCTCTTCCCTAATGAATCCCCCGAATGAGGAAGGCTTGGGTGTTTAATCCCGGCACTTCCAGTTCCCCCGGGGAGTTGGGAAGGACGCCCCCCTCGGCAACGGGTGTTTCTTCCCCCCTGTTGTTGCACCCCCTATTCCCTAAACATGAGCTTGAGACACCCCCAATCTTCACTCTCCCCTTTCCTTTTTGCATTCCCCGCACCTCCGCTCTCACTGTTTACTTTCCTCCGGTAAAAGTTCCCCCCTTCTTTTAGGATGCACCCAAGCAAAACTTCCCTTCCTCTTTTTAGTCTCTTTCCCACCCCCACACATTTCTGTGCGAATCTCAACCCCCAGACATTATCACTTCCCGGCCAGTGAATCGCTTTCTGTCCTAGGGCCTCCCCTTGGCTGGGAATTTTTTTGTTGTTTCTTCTTCCCGAGGGACGTCGGGGTTTTTTTTCCCTGTACCTGTCCTGACCCCCTTTGCTTGGGGTGTCCCCTGCCGGGATTTCTTGTGGGCGGTGCCGCGCTTTCCGGCCAAGTCCTGGATCTCTTTTTTAACATCCTTTCCTGTTCTGTTTTCCCCTTTACTACCCCGTCTTTTTTTTTGGATTTTCCTCCTTCTCCTCCCATTCTTCCCCCCTCTTCTGAGGTTGGAACAGGAATCTCTGGTACCAGGTGGTTGAAAACTTGGTCCCCTTTTTTTCTTTTCCGTTTACGAGGAATTTTTTTCTTTTTTTTTTCCACCCCCCTTCCCCCTTCTCGGATCCTGAAGAATTTTCATCGAACCGGTGCCACTTGATTCTCGCATATCCCTTCACCCTGATTCTAGGGCTTTTTTTTTCCTGGCGGGCGGGTTTCGTGGTTACCACTTTTTCCTTTGCCATTCGAAAGAGGGGGAAGTTTCAAAGCCTTTCCCCCCACGTACCCTGATCCTTTTTGGGAGCTGCCTAACCGTCCGCGCAAGCTTGAGGTCTCCCCCATAAACGCCGGGTCCCTTTTGAGTGTTTTCTCTTTTTGATAAATTGGTCCCTCCTATTGATTCCTGATGCCCATCCAGTCCTTTCTTGCAAGAAACACTTTGCTTTCCCCCTCTTTCCCCTCCGCGCTGGTTGGTTGCAAAAGAGCCATCGGTTCCCAGGTCCTTAAGACAATGGACCAGTTTTCCCCCCCCCCATTCACTCCCTACCCAAATTTCTCCCCACAATCCCGCGATCAGTTCCCCCCTTTTTTTTGGAAAGGCAAAATCCTTCCCTACTCGAGATTCTTCCCTCGATCTGCGCCGCCCAAAAACTCTTTCCCTATCCCTTCTACATGTTTTTTTTGGTCAACGACCCCACTGTCTTTATTCGTTCCCAGACCTGATTTTCCATTTCCTTTTCCGGCACGCTGTTGGTAGCTTGTTTTTTTTTTCACCAACAGTTCCCTTGTTCTTTTTCGCTCTTCGGAGAAAGGAAACTTGTCGTTTTTTTCGCCAACAATATCGTAATTTTTGTCGATCCCCTTTCTCTGTTAGGCTTTTCTCGTGGAATTAGGGAAATTTCTTTCCCAAGTCCTTTCTTTTCTGGGGGAAAAACACAAGGCGTAAATCTTCCTTCAAAAAAACAACGACGTTTTTCTTCCCCCTGTTTCTTCCCCCTTATATAGATTTTTTCTTCATCCCGTTTGTTGTTTTTTTTGAGAGATCCCCCCTTCTCCCCCCCAGTTTTTTTTTTTTGACCTTGTTCCCTTTCTTTTTTTACCAAGTTTTTCCCTTATACCGTCTGAATTTCATCTGTCAATTCCGATGCCACCTGGCCGCTATCATTTGTGGCCGGCGATACTTACCTTTCCCCCGGTGATTTTACGATATAATTCCTTCTTTTTCCTCTTTTCCACGACCAATTCCCCCCTTTCCCTTTTTTTTGCGAACGCATTTTCCTCCCCATTCTTTTTTCCTTCCCCAAACATGCCATTTTTCTGGTCTCTCCACCAAGAAAGCACAGTTTTCCCTTCCTTTCATGGAAGAATCCTTGACCTTTCGGGCAGGGCCCTAGATAGCCTTTTTCTCCTTTTTGATGCTTTTTCTGGCGGTTTGTCTTTTTTGATGACGATTGTGGGCTTTTTTTTTCACTTCCTAAGTGGTTTCCTTAAAGCACAAAGGACTCATTCGTTTTTGGGCCACAAACTTTTTCGGATGTTTCCCGCCGGTTTCCCCAACGCCCCGGCTGGCATCGGATCCACGTCGGTCTTGTTCAGTCCCCCTAGGCACTCCCCTTGATACAGGATTTCTCGACTCCTCCAGGGACGCCAACCCCCTTAACCCTTGGAGTTTGTCTGTCTTTTGTATTCTTCAACAATTGAATACTGCCCCGAAGCAGGGGCGCGACGGAGCTTGTTGACTTGCCTCTTCTCTGATCACCCAAAAGTCTTGGACGTTTGACTCCCCTTTTCTGTACGATTTATTTCATTTACCGTTTAGCTCCCCCCCCAGCCCTTCCCCCTTACCCTTTTTAGGATTTCCTTCGTTTTTCTTTTCTCAGGCTCACTTCGGCCCTTTAATGATCACACAAACTTCAGTCCATGATCTTGTCACGCGCTGGCGTAAACCCCCTTTTCCGTTTAGAGAGTTTTAACCCTTTCCTTCCCCCAAAATAGGGCCGAGATTTCCATACCGTGCAGTACTCTTCGGGTTGGGGCTTCCTTTCCGGATAGCCCCCCTTCACAACTGCACTTCTTCTTTGAAAAAATACCCGCATTGCCCCCTTGCACACCATCCAGTCAACTGGCATGCTCGAAATTTCTCCCCTTTGCTGCTGACCCCCCCCACTTGTTAGACTCTTTTGTTGTTGCAGCGCCCTTGAGCCTCCTGAGGAGTTTACTGTTTTGGCATTTTTTCTTTGCTGTTTTTCGGACAGGTCCTTTTTTTCAAGAGGAGAAATAATTGGCATTCGCGATTTTTTTTTCTAGAGTTTAGAATTTTGCGATTGGAACGTGCAAGATTCATGGGCCGGTCCCTTTCCCCCCAAGTGGGCGCCCTTTTTAGTAATTTCCAGACGTTGTCTCGTTTTCTCACCCAGTTGTAGTTTTCCAAGTACTGGTTTTTACGGATTCTTCCCACACATTCGAAGGTGTGAGGATCCTTTTCTTTTTTAAGATTGGAAGAGTTTCCATGGTAGTGGTTTATTTCGTTCGTTTACGCACTCAGTATTTGGCGCCCAGAGATCTTGGGAAATACACGACCAGGAGTCTCCCCCCCCCCCCCACCCCTCCCCTGAGTCCACCCCGCTCCTTTTACTCCCCCCTCTGCCGGAGGGGCCTCTTCCCTCCCAGCACTGAAGAGTGTCTTGCCAGCAACTGTCGGAACGCGGCCCCTAACTCCCCCCTCACTTCCTTCTTCTTCCCCGCATTCCGCGAGGTTTTTCTTTCTTTTTCAGGGGGGAAGCCGTGTCGATTTAGTTTGCCCCCTATTTTTTTTTTTGAAAAACCCTGGCGACCATTATCCTTGGCGTCCGGTCGTTACGCGACGGACTTTGGCCGGCCGCGACCAAAAGCGTTTTGCCCCCCAACCATCACCTCCCTTTTTGATTTCGGCCTGCCTTTTGAGTCGCTCCCATAGCCCCAAATGTTCAGCGTTCCCTCCCTAGAACAATCGCCCTTTTTTTGATCTGAAATGGTATTCGTTTCTTTAAAA
>Ga0179593_1668232_pt1 | contig 13081 bp, 19 predicted proteins | sample CZODoug2_1_08_16_FD_185931 | JGI IMG/M metagenome (GOLD analysis project Ga0179593, IMG submission 185931) | Vadose zone soil fungal communities from Angelo Coast Range Reserve, California, USA - CZODoug2_1_08_16fungal (PacBio error correction) | ecosystem: Environmental > Terrestrial > Soil >... | reverse complement strand
CCCCACCTTCCATCATTGTTTGACCCCCTTCGTCTAACTATCGACCGCCCTTTGTGCCTCCGATCCCCAAGGTTCCTTTGAAAGGCGTCTGGGTGTCCGGACTTCCCTCCCCAAAAGGAAAGAGGCTTCCCTTCCCTTTCACCGGGCAAGACGTAAACGTCGCCCCGCCCGCCCACTAAATCCTTTATCGTAGGCCTTCCCCCCCCTCCCCCTTTCCCTGGGCCAAAAGGTTGATATGTTTCCTTCCCCTGTGCGCCGACAAACAGAACTTTTTTCCCCGAAGACCACCTTTCTGGCGCACGCAAGTCCCATCTTCCCCCCCCAACTGTAGGTCTCCTTTCCCCCCCCCCCCCTCCCTCTCTCCCCCACGTTACGGGCCGCCTTTCCCCCCCCTTTTGTTTAAACCCCTACCCCCCCTCTCTTCACCAGACAATACTAACTCCCCCCTTCCCTCCCTGTCTTGAGGATTCACTTCCCCCTTTTCCCACGTTGACGATCTTCACTTTTTAATCTGTGCTTTCTGAAAGTCTTTTTTTCCCGCCGTTCCTTCGGTTATCTCGACACTCTTCGGCATACCATGGCGCAGAACCGTCTCCCCTCGTCCTGAACAATGAAGGAATTTCTCCCTTCCCCCCTTCCCCTTCCCCCTTTTAAGCCCCCTTGTCCCTCCCCGTACACGTACGCGATCCTTCCCCTTCCCGGTAGCAGAAACTCGTCTCCTTCTTCCCCCCTTTCCCCTCTCTTTTTACGAAGAATCTTCACCAGCACCCTCTTTCCCCCACGTATCAGGTTCTGAAAACTAATTTCCTTCATGAAACGATCCCCCTTCTCTTCCCCATAGAATCGCTTACCCTGACGTTGCTCACGGGTGTCAAGCTCTTGCATTCATCGCACGTTTTCCCCCCCCTTATTTTCCCCTCCAAAGACTGCCCCATTCCCCCCTTCGAGTTCTCCCGTACCGCGGTTTCCGACAGCACCGGCTCCCTTTTCCCCCCATACTTACTGACGACATAACCTCTTCTTTCCCCTTTCATTCCCCCATCCGCCGCCCAGCCCATTCCCCCCCCCCCTGCAATCCCCGTTTACGTAGACTATTTCCACGGGAAAGGACCACCAGTCTTTGAACTATCTGTCCCCATTGCCCAGGAAACTTTTTTCGAGGGGGCGTCCCAGACCTCTTCCTTTTTTCTCTCTTGATTTTTCCTGTACGTCTGTTTCTTTTTAAATACCCTTCTCACCGACGAGCACTTCCCCTTTCCCCCTTTTTGCTGGTTCCACAACGTGCGCCCGCTCCAGAATCACAGATCTTCCCCCGAGCTGCGAAGAAGACCGTCCCTTCTTCCCCCTTTCCCCCCTTCCCCCCATCAACCAGTAGCGTTGAATTTCCCTTGGATTTCCCCCCAGGACGCCTCGACGTAGATATATCCCTCTTTCCTCCCCTTTTCCCCCTGGCATAGAACCGGCCCTGTTTCTGGCTCCACGAACAGCAGGGCGGGCTTCCCGGCCTTTCCTTCCGAAGAGTAATATGCCCACCTTCTTTTTTTTCCCCCTCGTACCGGACGACCTCCTTTTTGCAGTGTCCTCAAGCACCGACACCTGAAAGCTATGAGCGTCTCCCCAAGGTCTTTAATCCTTTGAAATCCTTAGATCAGGACAGGTTCCCCCCCCCCCCATCAACCCTTTATTAGGATGAACGTTTCCCCCCCTTGAACGCGGTTTCCCCCTCTCTCCCTCCCGTGTGAGGGTCAGTAATTGTTTTCCTCCCCAGAATCCCCCAAGAAGCGAATCGCCCTTTCTGCTTGGTGGTCGGTTTGAATGGTCTCTTTCCATCCCCCCTGCGTTTACGATTCGAAAATCTCTTTTTCCGAATGAGTTGTCAGTGTATTGAAAACTTTTTCCCCCCCTTTGACGAGTCGTAGTTCTTCCTTTTCTTAATCAGAGTAGGAGGATAGTGAGCGCCCTCTCTTCAGAGGCTTCTCGGCATGAACTATCCTTCCCCAATAATAACCCTCCCTTTTTCAATTGTTAACTTGTTGTCTCCTCCCCCCCCCCCCAATATCAACCCGTTTTTCAAAACTAAGGAAGATGGTTTCTCCCCTTACATCCCGCCATGCTTAAAAAGTGAATCCCCTCCTCTCCTTCCCCTCTTTTTTTTTTTTTTCTGATAAAAAATCTCTTCTCCCTAGGACATCTTTCTTGATGGTTTAAGGAATGATTCACCCCCCCCCCCCCCCCATATACGATTCTCCTTCCCCTTCCTCCCCTAGGGAAGCCGCCCGCTTCCCCACCAAGGCCGACCCTGCGATGTTGAACCAGGCCATATCAACCCCCCTTTTCCCGTCAGCTTAAGACATTGGCCTCTTTCCCCCCCACCATCCTTCAAGCTAGTGCTCCCTCCCCCCCAACTTATTGCGTATTGATCATTTTTCTTACATTCTATCCTTTCACACCCGTGCTATGGTTCGACTGAACTTCTCTTCCTACTTTCATTTGTCCCCAACTAGTGTAAGTCGAGTAAGCCCTTTTTCCACTCACCACGACGGGAAGCCCCTCTTCCTCATCCCGCAAAATTCGCTATCTTCTTTCCCCCCTTTTTTAGGGTTGGGCGGGGAATGGAACTCCCCCTCTCATGCCCTGATGTTTTGGAGTGGCCTTGTTCTCCTTTTTACTTCACCTTATTTTTTACAGATTAGTCAGCCAAACGTTTTTTCTTATAGGCCGCCTAGTAGAACCCCTTTCCGTCAGACCTTTCTTTCTCCTTTTTCTTCCATCGCAATACGAGACGGCTTCTTCGAGCCTTTCCGATTCCCCCAAGGGATTTCCTCCTTGACGGGAAGCATCCAACTTTCCTTGGTTTCCATCTTTTTTCAGTCCGTGTTTCTTTTCTTTGGGCGGCGGCATGCTTTTTTTTCCTCCTTCTCGGAATATGGGAGGCTTTTCCTTCAAACCCCAGTTCCCTTTTCCTGATTTCATCGCCGCGGTCCTTTTTCTTCACCTGCCGAAGCTCGCGATTCAACTTTTTCCTCCCCTTTTTTTTCTCTCTTTTTCCTCAAAAAGCGGTCCGGATTGTTCGGCTCTCCCCCGGCCCTTGTCTCCCCCAAGTTCACCATTGGAGCGGCCCTTGGGGAGGGGGAGTATGGCTTCTTCCCCCCTTCCTTCTTTGGTAAAGGAGCTGCGAGCTTTCTTCTGCGCCCCCCCCTCCTTTTTCTCCGACGTCGGATCACGAAGACCGTCTGTCGCCTTTTCCCCCTTTTTTCAATACACTGCCCTTTCACGCTTCCCCGGCGCCGATCTTGATTCTCTCGGGGAGGGAAATTTCGCCTTCCCCCCTCCCCCCAACTCAATCTACATTCCTCAACCTCTTCTAGTTCTTGTGAGCGTCCTCCCTCGTTTGAGGAAATGCCCCTCCTTTTCTGAAAATCACCCTCGGCTTCACTTTCGCAGTTCAGGCCAGTAGTTCACTTCCCTTCCCTCTACTCGGTTGGATTGAACCCTTTTCCGTCCTCTGTGTATTTAAACGGCGATGGAAATGCTTCCCTTTCCCGTTTTTTCACGGGTCACCTTTTCAAATGGCGACTTCCTTTTCCTCCTTGTCTTCGTACGCTCCCCGGACTGCCTGTCAAGGACGGGAAGCTCGTCTGCATTGCTGCTCCCTACTATATGTCTTTGAGGATTGTTCGTTTTCTTATCGAGGTAGTCCTTTTTGGTTATTGGATTATCTCCTTCCCCTCCCTTTTTCCCTCCCCCCCCTTCTCCTGTTTCTTGGACATAGAGGTTCTGTCGTATGCTTTCTTCTAAGCTTCTCCCTCTTATGTGATGTGGTCCTTTCCCAGGCCACAAATGGTGGCGACTTTTTTCTCCTGTCGGTATCTTCCCAATTTGTTATCGACCTGATTTTTTCCCTCGGAAACTTCTCGTTCTCATTTAGGGGACGCCACACTCTTCCTTAGTACTGTCATCTTCCCCCATTCCGCATCGGCTTTTCTCCCTGTCCGCGGGCCCCGGGAAAGTATTCTCTTTCCCCTTTTGCTGGCATTAGGACTTAGTGGTTGAATGGCTTTTCTTTTTACGTGTCCCCCCTCAGAGTTATGCGCAGTCGTATGGGCGGTTGTCTTTGTTCTTTTTGCCGCCTTCCTTTTCTCCCCTTCCATCGAGCCGACTATTGTTTTCTTTGAGCTCCTACTTCTTCAGAGCTTGACACCCGTGAGCACTTTTTTTTCCGCGGGATTTCGATGGGGCCTTCCCCCTCTTCCTTTTTTGTTTTCCCCCCCTGTCGAATTGAATTAGTTTTCAGCACCTGATTTACTTTTTGCAGGGTTCCCCCTTCTTTGAAGATCTTCGACCCTCTTGCCCACTGGGATTGGAGAATGAGGTCCCTTCTTTCCCCCTTTTCATCTGAGAGACGGAAATCTTTTCCTGTGTTCAGGCCCCTGAAGGGCTAGGCGACGCCCTGTACGCATGGTAAAGGCTCTTCCTCCCCTTTTCCTTCCTCTTTTGCTTGAAGAGGAGGAAGCCACTTTTTTCGATACCTATCCCCCCGGCAGGAAAGGAGCTCTTCCTTTTATTACGAGCGGCAAAGGAATTCCTCTTTTTTTCTCTCCTTTTAACGTGGAACCGGGCGTGTTTCCCTCCCCCAAACTTTTCGGTTTGGGACGCAGGACGTGTTCCCTCGGACGGAAAAAGTTTTAGCGCTCCTTTTTTCCCCTCTTACCCTTCCACCTTATGGCTTGTCTTTTTCCCCGACGACGGGAGGAGGTCTTTTTTTTTTTTTTTTCCCGGGGAACGTTACTTTCCCTCTTCCCTCTTCCCCCCTGGGAAAGCTACTCCCCCCTTTTTGAGGTGCCTTCCCCTCTGACGATCACGTTTCTTTTTCGGAACAGCTGCCTCTCTCCTCCTTGACGTTTAGTAGTGCTTTTTTTTTTTTAACATTCAGCCGCCTCTGGTTAGAACGTTACGAAACCAGTTTCCTCTCCGTCGGAATTCACGAGCGAGAGCGTTTTCCCTATATCTCTTCCCCCCATGCATGGAAGGTGTGGAGGTTGTGTCCCCCTCACCCCGTTTTTTCCCCAAAAATTTTGGTTTTTTTTTTTTTTTCCCTTATGGACAAAGGCAGGTTTTCTTCCTCCTCTCCCCTTCTTCCTCCGACGGAACATGTCGTCCCTCTTCCTGAAATGTTGGTTCTTTACCCAGCGCTTAGAACCCCTTCTGACCCAGGATCTTAAAACCTCCCTCCCCCCCTCCTCCCCTTCAGCTCGTAGCATTCGCGCGTTTTCCCCCTCAAGTTTTCTCCCGAAAGCGCCCCCCTTCTTTCTTTTGCTCTTTTTCCCTCGAAACGTACTTTCCCCCTCACCCATTTTTCACCGTCCCGCCTCCACAAGTCTCTTCCCTGCGATTCCGCACGAAAGTCCCCTCTCCCCCCCTTTTTTCTCGGTATAGCGGAACAGGTCGCTCTCTTTGTACCCAACATGGAAACATTTCTAACCGTTTTATTCCATGCACACAGAAATCCCCCTCTCCCCCCTCCCCTCCCCCTTTTTGAGGATTTAAGGTGTAAACCCCTCCTTGTTTGATTTTTCCCCCTTCGTGCCGCCTGTAATTAACCCCTTCTCCCTCTTATTCCCGAGAGACGTTACTTCCTTTCCTCCTTTCTTCCCCCTCTACAAAATAAACCCTTCCCCTTCCTCGTTTCGCCATTTTTTCACCCACTGAATGACAGCGCAATTTTTTCTTTTCCCGTCCAGTGGACTCCCCCTCTCTCTTCAGTGAGTCAGAGAAAACCGCCCCGAGATCCTTTTCCCTTCACGGTTTAGCTCCCCTTTCCCAGGGTTTCTTCTTTCTCTCTCCTTTTTCTTCCCCCCTCCACCCAGCAGGATACGGACCCGGCCACCCTGTTCCCCCTCAGGTTCTGAAAAATAATACACTTCTTTTCTTTCAACCGCCGTCCAAGTCCTTCCTGTCCTTCCCTTCCTCCTTCTGCCCAAGAATGTAGAAGCCGCCCCCCCTTTTTGTCAAGATATTATTTCCACAGAAAGTCGAAACGCTTACCCTTACCCTGAAGAAATAGGTATTTATTTTCCGTCCCAAAGGAGTCCCGAGGTCCTTCCCCCTTCCAATTTCTCAACCGAAAACTTCTTTTCAAGTTTAAGTATAATTTTCCCTTTTCCTCCCCCTGCACAGCCAATCACCAATAAGTCCTTCCTTTGCCCCCCCCCTTCTCTACGGTCACGTGCCCCCCTCGGATTGTAATTCCTGTGCCGTCCCATTGAACATCCCCCACCTTCCTCCTCGGGTTGAAGTCCCGAAATCGCTTTCTTTCGGTTAGCTGCTGATCCCCCATTAAGGTCGTCTTCAAGTTCCCTTCCGCGTCCCCGGACGAGACCTTCCTTCCTTTTTTCCCTTCCGCCGAAGAGGCCCAGCATCCCCTCTTCCTCGAAGCTATTTCCCCCTCAAACGCGATGTCCAGAAAACCGTTCTCTTCCTTCCCTTCCGGGCCGTAGATAATCCCCCCTCCCCCCCTCCTTTCCGCAGAACGTCGATATCGCCGCTTTCCTACTCATTTTCCCCTCTCGCATGCGGCACCTCCTCCTTTTCCTCTTGAAGAAATCGCCGGACGTTTTTCCCCTTTTTTTGCACCGTCCTATGTCCCCATGCGCGAAAACGTGAAGTCGCCCCCCGACACCGTGAACGAGAATGATGTCCTTTTTCTTTTTTCTCCTTTTTCCTTCCCCCTCCGTTGAAATCCGCCCTTCTCGACCCGGGGGCAATCCCCCCCCCCCCTTTTCTTTTCTGCAAGTGACCGAATTGTGGTCCAAGAGGCCGCCCCTCTTTCCCTTTGTAGTTTCCTGATCCGCTCATGTGTATAATTAGCGCACCCCCTCCCCCTTCCCCTCCTCTCGCGTCGATTCCGCAATGAGCTTTTTTTTTTTTTCGCCAGTAAAGCCCGGCTTCTCAATATTCCCCTCGGACCCCCTCCCCTCTTCCTTCCGGGGAATGGTTTATTTTAATACCCCTTTTTCCCTACTCGGGAGTCGTGATACCCTCCTATTTAATAAGCGTCTTCTCCTCCGTCAGGAATCTTTTCCTCCTTCCCTTTTGTAAGATCGAAGCGCCTTGAACTTTTCCCCTTGTGTCCACCCTCCCCTATCAATGGTGAAAATTGTTGTTTCTTCTCCTCCCCCACGGCCGGCAGAGAGCGCCCTACCCCTCTTCTCGTTGAGAAAAGCAGCAGACAACCTCTCCTCCTTAAAAGTTTTTAATTCACTTGTTGGCAGATAAGACCTTTCTGAAATCGTACTAACCACCTTTCTCTTGCAGATAGGTGGTTCAGGCATTTTTTATTTCCCCCCCCCCCTACCGACAGCTTTTCTTCCCCCGATTCATACATACAAGAAAACCCCCCCCCCCCCTTCTTAAGTTCGGATGTCCATGGCTCTTTTTCCCCTTCCCCTCCCCCCTTTGCTTCTGCAAAGTCCCGCTTCAGACTTTGCTCCCACAGAACTTCTGAACTCCATAAAACACATGCTACTCCTTCTCTCCCAATGCCTCTTTTTCCTTTTTTCCTCTGCCACATCGTAGCGATAAATCGCTTCTCTTTGGCGGACCTCCTACTTTAGTAAGCGGAGAAGCCATTCCACTTCCCCCCCTTTTTTTTCTCGCGATTGAGCCCTCCCCTCTATCTCTCTCTTTCCTCCTCCCCCTTTTTTCCCCTTCCGGTGGCGGACTGGAAGGCAAGCTCCCTCCCTCCCCTTTTTTTTTTCCCTTTTTCCGGCCGACTGACTCGAAGGACACGGAGTTTTCCCCCACACGTTATTTACGATGTGCAGTCGACCCCCTTCTTTTCTTCAGAGCAAGCAGCGCTTTGCTCCCCTTTTTTTTCCCCTTTTCAAGTAGCCGAGCAGGTGTTTTCTTTCTCCTCCCTTTTTTGCCGATTTTTTCTGGTGCATCGCACCTTTTTCTCTTCTCTCTCGTCTCTGCGGGTTCAACATCGATGTCCCCCCTCCCCCCTCAGTGTTTGTTCTGGTTTTTTTGGCGAATCTGCGCGGACGATCTTCCCTTTTTTTTTCATTTTTCAGGCCGGAACCCCCAGCTCCCCCCTCTTCCTGCCCTCTTTATAGCCGCGCTCTTTTCCGCCAAACACGTCCTTCGCTCGCGATTCACGGCGGGAATCCCCTTCTTTTTTTCTTTTCTCCCCCCAGCGAAGGAGTTGTTCTCCTCCTCCTCCCTTTTCTTTCCCTTGATGGATTATTGCTGCGCTTCCCCCCCCCTCCCCCCCCCGTGCTTTGAGCTTTTATGGATCGCCACAGAATTCTTCTTTTTTTCCTGAGCTTTCGACGTTCCCCCCTTCCCCCCCCCGCAGAACTATTCCCTCCCTCACGACGTTTAGTGTTTCCACAGTTTCAAAGACAATGCCCCCTTTCCCCTCCTGCAGGCGGGCCGGAGAAATCTTTTTATCCCCCCTCTTTTTTTACCTGTCGAAGGCAAACCTCCCCCCCCCTTTATTGGTCAGTTCTTTTTTTGCGCGAATTAAACCATTTCCCCTGAGTGTCCCTTCCTGTCCAAAATTATGACACTACCCTGTCTCTTCCCCTCAGCTTGCCTCTTGCCAGAAGAATAGCTCTCTTTTTTTTCTCCCGATCGTCACCCTGGATTTAAAAGGCGACTCCCTTCTTCTTTTCTTTCTTTTCCCTCCTTCTTCACGGTGTAGGTGATGATGGCGGAATGGCGTCTCCCCTTTTCGCGCATTGTGTCGTTACTCTTTTCCGTCGGCGATTTAGTCAACTTCCCTTTCTCCCTTGCTGGTGTCCGAATTGCGATCCTCCCCTCTTTTTTTCCCCTAGGCGATGGGACGTCGGATCTTTCTACCTGTTCGGGGTTCTTGGATTATCCCTTACTTGGACTTCAAAGGAGAAGGGTTTTCTTTCCCTTTTTTTTTCCTACGGATTCGGCAAGCTCGGCCGATTTCTTCCCTTCGGTGATTTATTCTTCCAATGGTGGCGAATGTAAATGGAGAGTCGGTATTCTCTTTTCTCCTTCTGTCCTTTAAGATCGACCTGATTGTTTTCATTTTCTCTTCTCCTCCTTCCTCTTTCCTTTCCCTCCAAAAATAGGGAGGACAGATTCCTTCTTTTTTTTCCCCTGGGGACTCTACCTTTTTCCCTCCCCCCCCCCTTCGTTAGGGTCAAGGGGAACAGTGCCCCTCTTCTCTTTTCCTTTGAATTCAGACGTAGTGGTGAATTGTCTTGTGTCTTACTTTCCCCTTTCCTTCCCTTTTCCCAGTAGAAGGAACTTTCACGTCCCTTCGAATTCAATTATTGAACCGGTGGTGTCCCTCCTCCCCCCTTTTCCGGGGCGTACATAGCCCTCTCCCTCTTTTTTTTTTCCCTTTGTCTCCTTTATGGTGGGCAACGGCGATTGGGACCCCTTTTTTTTCCCCCCAAAAGTTTCCCCCTTTTTCTTCCGAGGAATTTCCCTAAGTCTTCAGACGTTTTCTTCTTTTTCTTTCTCCCCCCCCTTTTAGAATTTATTAGTTTTCATCCCCCCCTTCCATTTCACTTTTGGCATGATGGTTAGTGAAGTATTTTTCCCCCCTTTTTTTTCTCTACTCCAATGGGATTGTTAGATCTCTTTCTCCCTGGACTCTGGCGCCGGAATCCCTCTTCCTGAGAGTTCGTCCCCCCAGTGCTCGGCAGACTTTTTTTTCACTTCTTTAAATGGAGCTTCCATTCCGTTTTTCTTTTTTACTACGGGAGGAGCCATGTTTTTATTTTCCTCTACAAGAGCCTTGAGCCCCCTTCTCTCGGGAATGCGACGGTCTTTCTCCCTACGAATTTTCAGCGCAGCATTTTAATCCTCCCCCTTTCCAAGGGCGGGTTTCCCTTTTCCTCCCCCGTCTTCTGTCCGTAGTTCTTCCCCGGCCGTGGAGAATGTTAACAGTTGACGCGGCTTTTTCGCCTTTCTTTTTTCTCGACATGTGTCCCGAGAAAGCTCAATTTTATTCTTCTTCCTTTTTTTTTTCATGAGCAAGTGTGTGACGCGACTTTTTTTCTTCCCTTTTTTCCGGTTTCGTCCCTTTGGGCGAGGACCGTCTCCCCCCCCTTGTCCGCTACCAGAGGTCCGCGGCTTTTCCTTTCGATCAGTTGACTTTTTGCAGATGTTTCTTGAAGCGACTCCCCTTCCTGTTGAAGCTCCTGTTACAGGCAGCCGCTTCCCTTCTTTTTCCCTTTTCGCCCGTAACGAACCAGAGCGGTACCCTCTTTTTCTTGTTGTCGTTTTTTCTTGCGATAGTAGACCGGCATTGTCCACCCCCCCTTCTTTCTTGTATGTTGTGATCAAACATCTTCCTCCTTTTCCTCCTTTTTCTTGCGCGTGTGTGGATCAACAACATCCACACCTCCCTTTTGACCCAACCGTTTTCCTCCGATCTCGATCGTGAATTAAGACGGAACACTTTCCCCTCTCTTCCCTTCTATGGTTTCGTAAAGTTAGCCTCTCCTCCCCCAAATGAAAGTGACTGCCTGTACCCCTTCCCTCGCAATTTTCTTCGCCGCTTTACCATCTGCCGTCAAAGTGCTGTGCTTCCCCTTTTTCCTTTCAAAGCGGTAGCGGTCTTCTTTTTCCGAGAACGTACTTTCCACAGCACCGGAACAGTCCTCCCCTTCCCCCCCCTGGTCAAAACTTGAGCATTTTTTTCCTTGTCCTAGAGCAATAACCTAACCTTTTCCCCCTTTTTTTTCCCAGGTCCTTTTCCGTTTCAGGGCAGAGCTCCCCCCCCTTCCCAGGGCCTGCGTAAAGTAGGTCCTCACCTCCCCTCTTTCCCTCCCCCGTCTCGGATTCAGGTAAAACCTCCTGTTTCCGTGACTTTTATCGTGCCCCGTCGGAATAACTGCTTCCTTCTTTCTTTTCCTCGTTAAGCGTCTTCCGTCTTTCTCCTCCCTTTTTTCCCCCTTCTACAAATAAAACAATGGCGTCCCTCCCCCTCCGACCACTCCCCCCGACTTGCCGCGACATGTAAATCCTCAGTCTTCAGTGGAAGGCCCTTTTTTCTTTTCCCAGACAAGTACACGCTCGCTCCCCCCCCCTCTCTGGAGACATTTTCCCTTTTTTTCACCCTCGACCGAATCTCCCAACCTTTTTCCTCCTTGTTCAGAAGAATCTTACAGAAACCTCTTTCCCCTTGAACAGGCAACCCCCCTTCAAATGTAATTAATTCCTTTTTCTTTCACCCTTTCAATGTCGCCCAGGGAATTAAACCGGCCTTTCTCTTTTTTTTAGTAACACAATCCCTTCCCGCCCTGTCACCCCCTTCGTAGAAGACAAGACGGTGGTCCCCCTTTTTTTCCTCCTTTCCCATAGCGTTCGCCCAAATAATTCTCTCCCTCACTACATAGGTAGGAGATATTTCCCCCCTTTTTCAGTTTTTCGCACGGCAGTACCACGATACACCTCCCCCCCCTTTCCTCCAAACTATGAGTGAATTTAAAGTTAGTATAATTGCCGTCCACTCCCCTCCGAATTTCCAAATCCCCTTTCCATCCCCGTTTACGTCGCCTACGGTAAGGGACCTTACCCCACTCACTCCTACTGCTTGAATGTTGCCGTCCCCTCCCCCCTCTCCCTATGGTGGAGTTCCAAAATCTCCTTCCGTTAATTTTTAGTTCTCTCCCCCCTCCCGATTGACCCCCCCTCCTCTCCCTCTTCCCTTCATGACATTCGCCCCTGTGATGGTTCCAAACGTGCCTCTCCCCCCTCCCCCCTAGAGGATAAAAGAAATCGGAAGAGCTCTTTCCCCCTTTACCTCCTTTCCGACAGACCTCTTCTTTACCCCCGTCGAAGTCTGTTGATTTCTTTCAAGAAACTCTCCTCTAATCCCTTACGGATACCGTCTATACCTTCCCCTTCCATCGCATAGACCCTTCCCCCTTTCCTTTATATGTTAGGGATCGCCCCCCCCCCACTCGTTCCTTTCCTTCCCTTCCCGTCATTGAAGAACCCCTCCCCCTTCTTTTTTTCCATTCACCGGCTGGAACGTCACGTTACCCTCCTCCCCTTTCTTCAAAGTGGAGTAGACATTACCCCCCCCCCCCTCCCCAGAATATGAGTCCATCGTCGAAAATCCCCTCCTTCTTTTATTGAATCGCGGTTGGACGATCGTCTTTTTTCAATAAAAACCGAAGTCTTAGCTTCGTTCTAATTTCCCACGCGTCCATCGGAAGACCTACTCCCTCCCTTTTCCTACTTTGTCTTGGACATTTCCTAAACAGCTTCATGTTCCTTTCCCCCTCCCGCTGCAATAGATGGCGGTACGCTTTTCCCTCCCCTTTTGGTGGTCTTTTTTCCTGTGTTTCGATTCGAATAAATCTCCTCCTTTTCCCGCCCTGAGATGATTGCAGGTTCCCCTTCTCCCTTTGTACTCCCCCCCCTAAGCTTGACGTCTTACCCTTCTATATTTTCAGCGAAAGTCCGAATATTTTTCATTCCTCTTCATCCCTTGAACTCATACCGCCTTTCTTTTCCCCCCCCCCCCTAACTTCATCTCCCCTCTCATATCCATTCACGCACACTTCCTCCTCTCTACGAAACAACTCCTTCCTTTTTCTCCCCAGAGAAGATAAACCTCTCCCTTTCTAACCCCGTTTCCCTTCTTTCTTCGAAGTGTGTGTTTCCTTTCTCTTTTTCGCCAATCGTCGCGTACGATGGAAATCGCTCCCCCTTTTTACTTGTGACGGAATGAGACAAGCCTCCCCATCCCTCTCCCTAACCTCAGATCCCCCCCGCTTCAATCCATCCATCCCCCCCCTTCCCCCTTCCCCTTTTGTAATCGCGATGTTGACCCCCCTCCTTTTGATTTGCCCTGTAAGATTAAGAAATTTGCTATCCCCCCCTCCCCCGGCCTTGTGCTCCCCCCACACCTGCTCCCGTCTATTCTTTTTCTTCTTTTTTTGACGTGTAAAACTTGCTCTGTTCTACTTCCCTTCTCCAAATAGTGAAGCTGATTCTCCCTCCGAATGTCCCCCCCTCCCTGGCGACAATTCCAATAAAACCCTCCCTCTCTCTTTCGTTCCTTCATCTTTCCGTCAAGGCC
>Ga0179593_1651649_pt1 | contig 13081 bp, 20 predicted proteins | sample CZODoug2_1_08_16_FD_185931 | JGI IMG/M metagenome (GOLD analysis project Ga0179593, IMG submission 185931) | Vadose zone soil fungal communities from Angelo Coast Range Reserve, California, USA - CZODoug2_1_08_16fungal (PacBio error correction) | ecosystem: Environmental > Terrestrial > Soil >... | reverse complement strand
CTTTTACTTTTTGTTCTCCTGTTTTTTTCTTTGTCTGGGTTCGGAAGTTTACCGTTTTAGCCTTCTTTCCCCTTTTCCAAATTAGATTCAAAAACATAACACCACCCTTTACACCCAACATTCCTTTAAACTAACCTTTAACAGTGAGCCCCCCATATTTACGTCCCCTCCCCCAGGTTAGGCATCCAATCTGTCTCACGAATTCCCCCTTCAACGTCGTGAACAGTCTCTCCCCCCCTTCCTCCCCCATGTTTCCAAAATTTTACAGTGAGGAAGAACCATCGTTCCTTGGTATGTTAAATGTCCCACCTCTAAGAACCCCCCGGTGGGTTCAGAGGCTTTTCCAATAAGTTTCACGTTTTTTTTTCCCCCCACCTTTCCCCCTTTTTAAAGATTCTTCTATTTAGCATTGAAAACTGTCCCAAACAGTGCATCCAATTCCCCCTTTTTTTTTCCCCTTTTGAATGATAAGGCTTGCGGTTTCTTATATTTTCCCTTAACCCCTCTTATAATCGTGGGTCCCCGTTAAATGCCATCTGGCATCATATCCCCTTGCCTCCGGTAGTCATGTGCCTTTGCTTCTATATCCAAACAACATAGTGTTTACGCCTCCCACCCCTTAGGAAAAATTCAATTTTTGAACCAATTACAATCACCCACAAACTTTCCTTTAATTTTCCCACCCCCCAGACACCCGTTCACCTTCCCCTGCTCCAAAACAAACCCCCACCAGGTGGAGGAGTGACTTGGATATACCCCCCCATTTATTTCCCGTGCACCTTAATCCCCACCATCCATGGTGTACGATTCCTTCGTCCCATTCTTCTATGCACTCTCTTAGTATTTTGATGTAATTCGTACTAGTTCCCCACCACGCTCTCTGTTTCCCTTTCCACCCTTCCTCCCCCCCCTCTTAACCTTCTTTCTTCCCAACACCGTGGTTCTCATCGAAAGTGAAACCGTGTTGTTGAGGAACACACCGTCCTAAGTCTCAGGCCCCGACATCACCTTCAGTATGGGTCTTTGTTGATCAGAATTTTCCCCCGGTTTTTCCTAAAATATCCCTTTTAGTCTTGTGGAGAAGTCCCCCAAACTCACGAGGATTATTGTTTTTCACTTCTATCGTCATGCCCTGTATTTTTTTTTCCATTCCCCCCACCCATCTCCTTCTTGATAAGCTTGACCCTTCCCCACCTTCAATTCACCAATATTTTGACCCCAGTCAAATGACTAATTTCTGACTTTTCACCTCCTTTCTTGCTTGGGTTCTCCTTGTGTCGCATATGTTTTCAAAGCAACTTCATTTCTTTAGTGTTTTGTGTAGATTCTTTCGTCCTTTTGGTTTTTTTTTTTCCCCCCCCCCCCATCCTGTGCTTTCTAATAATTGATTCTTCTTTTGGAAATCTCACCATCACTCATCACTTTTTATCACCTCTCTCCCATCCTTTTTTCCCCCCTTATTAAATAGAACATTCCTTTTGACATGGTCTATGATGATGATACCGCCCTCCCTCCCACCGCCCCCATGAGAATGCATATGGGTTCATACGGGGGCCCATTCATTACTTTTTTAGCCCCCTTATAGGTATTTACCCACCATTTTTTACTTTCCCTCCCTAACATCCCCTTTCTCGAGTATTTTTCCCCAAATTCTCAAACATCACTTGTCTTCGCATCCGCCACCCTTCCCCTTTTTGCATATAATTCCTTTCCCTCATTCTGAAAGACACTTAACCCTCTCCCTTGCCCCCCCTCCCTTCCTTCTTTTTCGCCTTTCCTCTTTCAGCCCAGGCTTTGGGACCCACTATGGAAACGTTTTCATTTATTTCCCCTTTCCACTGGACCCCCAGGTTTTAACCATGAACACGATGAGACTGCTTCCTCTCCCCTTTTTTTTTCTCTTCCCCCTGGTGCCGTCTAGCCGATGTTAAGTGCTTTTCCCTTTTAAAGTCAGGCGAAGAGGTAACCCTCTCTGAGAAACGGCCGCTGTATAGTACACCCCCCCCAACCCGTCTTCCCCCGCATGAAATTGGCGGCTGAAGCCCCACCCCCACCTTGAGGCTTACCCTTTCGGTGATTTAAATACTAAAAAAAAAATCATAACGATTGCTTGAGTTTGATGAGTCAGATTCTTACAATCTCCCCCCTTGAGTCCAGGGGCGGATTTGACTGCCTCCGCCTTCCCTTTGGAATGAAACTAAGAAAATACCCATGAATCTTTTGAGCATATTCCTTTTTTTAAATCCTCTTTGGTCCCCCACCTACCCCCTTTTTTGAGTACGAGTATAGGTCGCCCGTCGGCGTGCGACATGTTTTTCCCCCCTTAACAGGAGTGCCCTCACCTCACCTGAGTAAAAATCTTTACTTTCCCTTGTGCTTAATGATTTTTTCCCCCTTCCTGGAGCGGCATCGGTAGTGGGAACCCCACCCCCCAAACAACCCCCAACAAACAAACCCCCCCCCCAACCCTCCCCCCCCAAACCCCCCCCCCCCCCCCCCCCCCCACAACACCCCAACCCACCCCCCCCCCCCCCCCCCCCCCCACACCCCAAAACCCACAACACACAACCACCCCCCACACCCCCCCCACACCCAACAACCACCCCCCCAACAACCCCCAACCCCCCCCCCCCCCCACACCCATTTTTTTGTTTTTTTTTTTTACTTTTTAAATAACCCCCCCCCCCCCGGAAACACCTCAAATATTCCACCATGGAGTACGCCATGATTTTTTTATTACCCATTGGGTGGATGCCAATAATTGGCGTTTGCCTTCCCCTTTCCCATTTTCGCTTCTGATAATCGAATTCTTTCAATGCTGCATATTGTTTCTTAAATTCTGCATGTCGATCTTTTCCTTTTTGGTAACGTTGTCTACCTTCGCCCCCCCCCCACTAAGTACCACTGTTTCACTTCCCCCTAAGGTTGTGGTTGCTCCTTTCACCTCCCATGACATTAATTTTCCCCCTCCCTTTCAATATTGTAGAAGTATGCCACACATCCAAGTGGAGTCCCCGTCAGCCCGAGGTCTCCCCCATCTTCTTCTGCACCATCTTCTTTTCCCCCCTCAAATGCCTACAAGCCAAGTCAATCTTGTTACTTACTTCGCATCTTTTCTCTTCCCCCCCCCTCGGTCTCGGAGTTCGGGGGCGGGCCGCTCTCAGCTCTTACTGACGGCGCTGTTTTCCCCCCCCCGTCCCCCTCGTTCTCCTTTTCCCATAATTTATTTGCAAGGAGGTGGATTTTAGAGATGAGAGCCGATACTTACCATTTCTCGGCCTGCGGCCTTTCTTTCCCCCCCTTACATGCCCCCTGTTAAACCTTTTCTTCTTGACACTCATCCCCCCAATGCCCGCCCCCTCAACTTCCCCCCCAACTCTCACAATACCTTTTTGTCCAATAGCCACACCTTGGACCCCTTATCATCTCTCTCTTTCCTCCGTTGTGGTCCCCCTTTAAGTTCAAAGGTGTTCCTTGTACACAATGTATTGTGAGTCCGTTTTTTATTAGTTACCCCCTCCCTGTTTTCCGTGCATAAACTTTTTCAAAACCACTTTTCATGTGATCGTCCCCAACTTTTCTTCTTTCACACTCCTTTCCTTTCCTAATCCATTCCACCCCTTCAAAATACAAATTCTTTCTCTTTAAACCCCCTTCTAATTCCCTGGTTTTTTTCGCTCCTAAGCCTATTCTTACTTTTAATCGCACACCCCTCCCCCTGAGACGATGTTTTCCCTTTATCGAATCTTCGGCTAATTAGTTCAAACCCTCTTCCAGCGCTATCTATCTATATTTGCATCCTTCGGAGCCCTTTTTTCCTTCCCCTCAACTTGGATTAGCACTCCCCTCTTTACAAGATGCGCACCTCCCAATTTTTTCCTGTGGCAATTGAGTCATTTGGGGTCTTTTCCTCTCACCACACCTGATTTTGTAAGTGCCCCACCCTCTTGAATGTTTTATTTTGTCTAGGGTTTTCTACCACTTTACCCCCCCCCTTCCCCCTAAAATTCATTTCCCACACCACGTCTTACCCACATAATTGGAAAGTGAATGCTTCCTCAATTTTTCCCCCTCCCTATGGGAATTTACGAGTCAGAAACTTATGGCCTGGTCTTCCTCCCCAGGTTACCTTCCTCCTTTCCATGGCGGGCCATGGGGGAATATTTGCGTTTTTTTTTTCCAAGAGACGTTTATTTCCCACAGGTATGTCGTGCTTCCCCCCTTTCCTTAAATGTCATAGGTTGTTGATTAACTACAGCAGTAAGCAATTCCTGCACGGTACATATTTTCCACCCCCTTTCCCCTACTGGTTATCGTAAACTCACCCCTAACTGGGACCTCCGATGTCCCGATCTCACCTCCCCTCTTTTATTCAGTCTCCTATTATTTTATGAGCTGATGCATTTCTTTTCATGAGTGCATGTTCTTCCATTTTCCTCTAAGTCCCCCCCCTCTCCCCCCCCCTTTGTGGTTGCCTTTGTTACGGAATCGGCTCAGCCCCAACAATCCCCAAATTTATTCAATCGTGCGTTTTTTTTACCCCCTTTCGCCTTGGGAAGTCACGCCATAAATGAGGGTGTTCATTAGCTGACCGTTCCATTTTGTCCTACACCCTCCCTTTTTTTTTTCCTCTAACATTCGTTCTCTTCGAGGGTTGTCCTCGTAAATCCCCTTCTCTTTAACCTTTTCGGTTAAAAACCACCTTTTCCCTCAAAAGCAACATTACTTATCCGACTTCTCAGCGTTTGGCCCCCCCCCCTGTACAAGTGGCGACATGGTTGGGGACGACTCCACATTGTTCCATAGTGCCTCCCCTCAAGTTTCTCCCTTTCCCACCAAGGCCAAACTATCCAGGATGCGCGAACCGGCTTTTGTCTTTTCCCTTCCAGGGGCTTCCTCCCTTGGAAGGGTATGAATAATCCCAAAGGATGTGAAGGTGGAGGTTGCTTTGAAGACCATTTTGCTTGTCAAATCCTTTTGAAATTTACGCTTCTCTTCGCATTTTATCTGAGTTGCCAGGATGTTATACATATACAATCACGTGGACCCCTCCCCCAAATCCCCAAATATGGTGGCCCAAACGTGTATGAACCCATGGTATCAGTTCTTTCGGTTCTTGACCTCAAATTTCTTTCGCAATCCTGTATTTTATTTACTTTTCTTTTTGTTATCAGTCTTGGTCACCAAAAGTGATGCCCATGTATGTTTTACCCCCCCCCTTTCTTTTTCTTTCAATAATGCTCCTCCCAGGAGTTCTCGGTTCCCAAAAAACCTCTTAAAACCCCCTCCCACTCCCACCATAATGCCTTTGTTTCTGGCCCCCTCTGGTCCAGAAACTTCGCCTTGGGTTCTAACCCCCCTGATCTCGCCCCGTCCTTCATTGACCCCTCCTCCCCAGTCTTAAGTTGAATGATCTTTCATATGGGTTATGTTACTTTTCTTTCTTCTTCCTGGGATTTTTCCGATTTATCACGGCCCATGCCCCCACGTGGTCCTCTTTTTCAATGTTCCCAAGAAATGTACCTTTTTAGTTCCTTTCCTCTACTTCCTCGTGTGGATTATCTTTACACTGGGACCTTACCTTCTTTATTTTATTCGATTTCTCCTGGTCCTGACAGCCCCCCCCAAATGGTTCTCCGTTCAGCACGTTACCCCCCCCTGCTATGTTCTTGTGGAGACTGCGTCTTGTTTCGTCTTCCTCACTTGATGCAGAAATACACTGTTTTTGGATATTGCCCCTTTGACCTTGTCTTTTTTTTCCTACCTTCATACCCCAACACAGGCTTTTATCCTATTTTCTAAATACCCACATTCCAAATACGGCAAGCTCACATTTTGAACAGACGATGAACCGCTTTTACAGACGGGCATTAGGCCACCATGATGTTTTATTTACAGTCCCACTTGGGCCCTAAACCAGGAGGTATGCCTCGATCAACCCCCTTCCCTTGTGTTTTTTTTGTTGTATGGATTGATGACATTGGGTTGTCCCCCTTCCTTGTGTATTTTAATTGTTTTTTTTATACTGTTTACTTGTACTTCTCATTTTCGACCCTTTCTTTATGTATCTGTTAAATCACCCAGAGGCCACCCCCCTTCTCTTCCCCCCTCAGGGATCTATGCAATGCCTATGTGGCACATTTCTCCCCCCACCCCCCTTTTTATGTAGTTTCCAAGACCCGAAATCTTCAATTTTTTTCCACAGGCACCTTCCTGTGATTACTTTCTTTTTACGATTTCCTTTCATAACAATAACCCCTTTTGCACTTGGATGGTGGTGGAACCCCCGATGATGACCCCTGGATTTCAGCTCTGGTAACAACACAAGGTTTTTTTTCTTCTCCAGTTCCTATCTTCCATTCTCCCCCCTGGTCTTTTTCTCCCCCCCCCTCAATGGTTCTTCTTTTGCGACATGGTGGTGTCCTTGGTAATTTTTTTGAGAGTTTACCTTCCCGTTCCTCAAACAGATGACGTCCTGCCCTCTTCTGCCCGCCCTTTGTTATCCCTTCCTCTGGGTATCACTTCTTTCTTTCCAAAGACTTAAAGTTTGTTTAATAGGTTTATGTTTTTTTTTTGCAGTCGGTGATTTGGCATATTATGCTCACACCATCCCCTCCCCCCAGACCCACCCACACTATCCCACGAGACCTCCCCCCCTTCTTTCATCCTCCCTTCTTTGTTGTGTGTATCGAGATGAAGGGTTGTTTTCTTTTTCTCCTCTCTTTTTTGTATTAGGACGTAACGTCTTTAGAAGCTTCTTTCCCCCCCCCTCCCCGCCGAGGATTCCCCCCAACTACCCCGAAAAATTTCACCCCAAACTTTCCATTCTTCCCTTAACCCTGCTACCTCTTTATTAAATTTCCCTATTAAGTACATAACCCCAGGAAGAACAACTCTTCTCCTTTTTCTTTTTTTGGAAACGTGGACCACCCCATCACCCCCCGTCCCCCACCCCCTCGTCTCAACATCCTTCCGTGAGTGAGGAACCTTAAGTTCCTTCCATTCCCTTCCCTTTTCGGAACTCCCCACAAAATGTTCCACTAATTCCCTCCCCTGGTTCCCCTCCAACAATCCAGTGACAGGGGTTTTTTTTTTTCCCAATACAGTCACACACCTACCGCAAGGAAGAACCCGTTAGTTTCCATGTGGAATGAAATACTTTTTTCTTTGCTTCTTACTTCTGGATTGAAGAACTCCAACATTCCTCCTGTGCATGCCATAATGCCTGCATGCAAAATCCCCGTTCCCGGGCTTTTTCCTCTTTCCTATCACAACCCTAAATAGGGTCGTTAAGCCCCCCCTGAGAAAAAATCCTCCCCCTTAACTCCCCCCCAACTTCATTTGGCTGACACCCCCTTCTGAAATCCCCTCTCCCCCAAACAACCCCAAAAGGTGGAGGATTTCTTTGGTTCTCCCATCTTCCTTAATGTAGAGGGGAAAATCCCTCACAGTCCCCCCTTGGTAACGAAGGCCTCCCCCCCCCCTTTTCTCCATTTTGTAAATCAGGCTTCTTCTTCCTATGTACCCCCCATCTTACCTGAATATGAGATACCCCTTAACTTATTCAACCCCTCCTATAAACCAAGGGGAGGGCTCTCTGACCGTGGGTCCACTTTGCCCTCCGCATTTTTTCTTCAGCCAAGACCTAAACGTCAGTATGGTTTGTGTTCCCCCGGACAGTTGGTTGCATCCTTTGGTGTCTTATCTCTCCCCTACTTTTCTTTTTGGAGAATCAGAAGCCAACCCTCACGGTATCTTTCCACGGCCTCAGAAAAGATGTACAGTTTTCTGAGAAATTTCACCTTTACCCCCCCTTGGCTTCTGGTATTTTATAAGCTATGACCCTTAAAAACTGAGGCCCACCCCCCCCCCTTAAAAAACTAACTTTTTTTAAATGTCTCCACGTTTCATTACTACAAGTTATCCCCCCTGTTTTTTTTCATCCGTGTGTCCGCAGAATGTTTTTGACATATGTGGACAGTTAAGCCCAAAGGCATTATTTGTGTTCTGATGATTTCTTTTGGTTTGTTGGGGGAAGATCCTCTAACTGTGATTCGACCCTTTTCAATAATCTTTAAAGCTGGTTTCTCCCCCTCACCTCACGTCCCCTCTTCATCAGACTCGCATGCAACAATAGCCCCCTATTCCAGTGGCCTTTCTTGTCCCCTTGCCTTTCCCGTGCCCCCGCACGTTCTCATGCCTAGGGTTCATCCCTTAGGGTACCATCTTCCCTCTTTTTATTAATCCCTTCTTTATGGTAGACCAACAATACTTGCAACACCCCGAGAGTAGCCAGTGTTAACAAAATTCCACGACCAATAAATTTCCCCCTTCACAATTCTCCTTGTTTCTATATTTAAACCATTCATTTTCTTGGGAAAGAACTTTAACCCCTCCCCCGCCAAGCATTAACTCTGGTTAACTGTTTTAAAGCTTTTTCCCATGCCTCCCCCGGACACGTAATTGCAGTCCCTGTTAACAACCCGGTCGCCTGTCCTTTCTACCATATTCCAAAATGAGAAGGCAGTCTCAAGTTTCTGTCTCTTTTTCTTGGTTGTTCGTCAGTTATTTAAGTGGCAGTTACTTTCTTTAACAAAGAATGTTCATTCCAACCCTCGAGCCAACGCCCGGGGTATAGTCCAATCGGCCATGCCCCTCCCGTCGGCGGCGAATGCAACCTTTCCTTTTTTGTCCTGCCTCAAATCAGTCCTATTTAAAAGGTTTCAAAAATAACTAACGCTTGCAAATTTGGTTGAGTTTGGTTTAATCTCCCCCCAGCCCCCCGGAGAAAACATGTCAGGGGATTGATTTAAGCAGTAAACGTGGGGGACCCCCCCCTCCAATTACAATGACATAAGTGTGTATTAATTGCAAATCACGAACGACTTAACCCTTTTTAGCTTTTCCCTTCCGATGCTTTCCCAGTTCTGGTCGTGCTCTGGTTTTTAACCAAAGATAACCATTTGCAAATGCCCCCAGTGAGTCCAATTGTTGGGCCATAACTGACTTTTTTCTTCGTCCCCCCCTATTCATTTTCTTATGGAGAGCCACCTGCGCATCTGTTTGTCAAATAACCTCCCTTCCCCCAATAGGAACCCCTTTCCCAACCATGGATTCGCCGAACTCTTCCTGTCCATTGGGGTCGGTTGGCCCTTAATGATAGGAGTCCTATTGATGTGCAATATTTTTCTTAATTCTCTTCTCCCCCTTCCCCCCATGCTGCACTTTTGTTTTCAATCTGACGGTTCCGAGTGGTTTTTTTTTTTTATAAACCGCAATCACTTAAATAATTAACCCCCCACTGTTTTGGTGTTCCCCTTCCCCCTAGGTTTTTTCTCTCCCTTAGAACCCTGAAAACGCACTACCTTTGCGACATCTAGGTCTTTTTTCCCCTTGAGGACCTGCAGACAGAGTGTCTCCGCCATGCAGGCACATATCTGTCAATAGATCATAAATCCCAGTCACTTACGTTCCTTCGCCTCTATCTGAGTAGGAACAACCGGTATAGGAGTCCGTTTGGTTTTTCTCATTTTTTCCAGAGGAGATGTTCTTTTTCCGAGAAGTAGTCCTTCTATCATAATTTTTCCAGGTCTTTTTTTCTCTCCTCTTTCAGCCGATACGGACACAGTTTCTAGCCGAAGTCCCCCCGTAACGTGACAGCTCACCTTCCCCCCCCTTGTTTGAAACAAGTGTTGGCCATTTGAAACGAATATCCCAAACACATGCCCTTTTCTTGTCCCCCTCCCCCCAACACGTACTTTCCCCTCCCCCCCTTTTTTTTTTTGGTGTCCCCCCCAAAGACACCTTGGCCCCCTATATCTCTCTTCTTTCCCCTTCATTTTTTTCGCTCTTATACCCTTGTAAGACCCGTGCAGGTTCAACCCCCTTTATTGTTCTTTTTTTTTAGTTATTCCCCGCTCCGTTTAAAATGCCCCCCCTTTTTTAAAACTTTGGTCATGTGAATCGGTAAGTAAAAAATTTGCCTTCCAGCAAGTTCCCTCTTCTTCCTCATGCTCCCCCATAACCCACCTTGCCTTTCACAAATACACGGCGGCTCTGTCAACCCCCCCCTATACTTTTTTCCTTGTTTTTGAACCTCCCTTCTACCTGGAAAGATCTTACTCTCCGCAACCCTGGAATACACTCACAGGAATTTTTCCGCATCCCCTTAAATCAGGCGTCGACTTCCCATATTGAATTGACTTCCCACCCCCTTTTTCCAATCGTCCTATATTTTGAAGGAGCGAGACCTCTGGGTGCGAAATGTGTCCTCACTCCCCCCCACCCTATACCAGTTTGAATGTTTCGAAATGCCGTTTTTCATTTCCCTATTCCTTTTTATCTCCCCCCCCCCCCCTTTTCCCTGACCCACCCCCCTTTAACTTATTTATCTTTGAGAAAGGGTTTTCCCCCCGGTACAAACTTTTTCTAAATCCTTCCCCCTCACGTGTAAAACACCCCCCCCATTACTGAATTGAAAGTTGAAGTATCAATGACGTCCCTTGTCCCCTTTCCGCCTCTAGTACTTCCCCTTTCATATGTCTCCCCCCCATCCGGCCAAAATGGTACTGGAGAGCATCATGTTACTTTTCCTTGACCAGATGGTTTTTCCAGAAGAAGAGGTGTTACCCCCCCAATACATCTCCCTTTTGCGATAAATCAACTAATAGGCTGGTCTTCCCTTCAAAGGAAGCCCCCCTTTTCCTTTCAAGGTATTTTTGGAACTCATTAGGAGGCATTTCCCCCTCGTGTTTTTTCCCCAATGGAGCGCCCATAATTGCGAACTATACATCCGTCCCGATCTCAACCGCCCACCTTTTTCTTCCCCCTTCCCATATTCTTAACCTAACGCGCTGATGTCAGTGTAGTCTTGAGTGCCCCCTCGACGTTGTTAAGTCAATCACCATGTGTAGACCCCCCCGTGGTGCTTATGGGTCGGGCGTTCTTCCTCTTTCCCCAACTGACACCCAAACGGATTCCCGGTGAGTTTATTTTTTTAAATGACTTTCATCTTCCTTTCCCTGCAGTAGTACATCAATGATTGTGCATTAAGAATTCATGGCTTTCCCTGAATCGGTGGTTTTGTGGCCTATACCCGCTCCTTTTACGTTTTTTTTCCTCTGCGACTCTTTTAACCCTTACGGCACCCATTCAAACTTCTCACCACCCTGGGAATACTACACCGCAACATATTCCCGTTTTCCCTGTGTTTCCCCCCCCTTTTCTTTAAACAATGGTCCAGTTTGCGACCTTGGGGGGAACCCTCCCCCCTACGTGTCCAGATTGCCAGAGTCAAGCCTGTAAGCTGTGCCCACACTCCCATCTTTATTCTGCAGTGGCAGGCTTAAAGGTAAATTGTTCCATGCAAGAAGGGAAGGGGTTGATTATACAAGATTTGGTCCCTCCCTCCATTCTTTTTTTTCAATCTGGGCCTTGTGGGGAGATTCTATGCTGAAAGGGGGACTCTGCGTTCCCTTCGGGTTTATCTAACATGAGAAAGACTTACATATCCCCTTAAATAAGATGAGTCCCTCGTTTTTCCCCCCACTGTGTCTGCTGTGCTTTTGCATGTTATACCTAATACAATTCATTCCTACTCTATTCCCTTTTCTGCCCTTCTTGATGATCCCTTCTGAAAACCTTGCTGAAATGGTGAGATTTCCCCCCTTTCTTCCCCCTGGTCGCAGCACAGGAGGAAGATACCCCAACAACCCCCCTGATCCCCTACCTCCTCCACTCCCCCACGAATTGCTTGTCTTCCCTTTAACATATTGAAGACCTTCTGCAGTGGTTCTCCAACTGAATATAGCCAGACCTGGCCTCCCCACCCTTCTTTCATTTTGACTTTTTATCGTCACCTATGGTTAGTTGCTTTTAGGGTTAGCCTCACTTTTCCTCTTTTATCATCCCCATTCAATCCCTTTGGAAATTGGTGACCCCTATCCAGCAAGAACTGTCCCGAGTCCCTTCCAATACCTAGAATATTTAGTTGTCTTCTCCACAAGCCTTTATTTTAGGAGAGTCTAATCCCGGTCCCCCATGGTTTATTTCATGTTAACCCCAAGACCCATTACTGCGTGATTCTGGCTGAAGACCGTTCCCCCCCCTCTTTCCCTTCCCAAAACCATGTTTGTCTCGAGCGCCATCAAATGTGTTTTGCTTTTGTTGTTGAACATTGGTTAGGTATCTCTTCATATTCCACCCATTAGCCTTTTTTAATCAATACCCCAACCGAATCTACTTATTTCACTCCGATGCTAACTTAGGTACGATTGTCGGGACACCTGGCCCTTTTCTTTGAGTCAATTAACTACCAAGTCAGTATGGTGTATACTCCAACCACTTTCCAACTGTTTTTTGGTTTTTTTTTCTTGATTTCCTGTCCCGGTTGGGTCCCCCCAACCCAGAAGTTTTATTTTCATTTTTAAGATGATCCCTTTACTGAATTTTCCATCTCTTTCCCTCCCCCCTCTGTTTCTAGGAAGAGCAAAGTCTGCACCTTATCCACACATGCCGGGATTTGATTGAAATTAAAGGCTCTTGAATCAACGAAATTCACGTGTTATTCGGCTATACAAGAATAAAATTGCACGGATCATTCCCACATCCCACCGACTTCTTACTGCGAATTCTGTTTTTGTAGGTATTGGAACAGGACTTTAATTACAACTAGGAACCTTTTGCCATGGCGTTTGGGCGTTTCGAAAAAAATGATTATCTATTTAGAACCTCTTTCCACAACAAAGGGTGTGGTCTTCGAGATTACCAGACTTTTGAAGGAATCCCATTCCCCCTTTTCTATTCCCAATGGCAATTTGAGCCCTTTTTTTTGGGGCTGAATGTGGTTTGATACTTTTTCCCAGTTTTCCCCTCTGCAGTTACCGATTTGGTCTGCATTCTCGATGGGGTATGTATGATATCAAAGACTTTTCCCCCCTTTTCTTTGAAAGAACCACCGTTTTGGTAAATTTGAGGTTATGTTTTTTTTTCATATCGGCAGTTGGAAAAGTCTTTTTTTCTTCTGATACAGACCTTTAAGTTTCCCCACCAACACAAAAATTCCGAAAATGAGACAACCCCA
>Ga0179593_1610379_pt1 | contig 13081 bp, 13 predicted proteins | sample CZODoug2_1_08_16_FD_185931 | JGI IMG/M metagenome (GOLD analysis project Ga0179593, IMG submission 185931) | Vadose zone soil fungal communities from Angelo Coast Range Reserve, California, USA - CZODoug2_1_08_16fungal (PacBio error correction) | ecosystem: Environmental > Terrestrial > Soil >... | reverse complement strand
TTTAACCAATCTGTGCCCCCCCTTTTAAGTTACCTCTACTCGTTCCCGGAAACGGAGATATAGGTAGTCCTGAATAGTCAACGTCTCTCCGAGGTCCCCTTTTCGCTCCAGAGTTAATTCCCTTTTCCCCCTCGGTTTCCGTTCCAACTACACGCGCCCCCTTTCGGCCCCCTCCGATCCCGATTCTCTTAATATCCAATCACATTTCTCCACCCCCCAAAGGGGTCGTAGTTGATTGCTTCCTGCAATTCTGCACGTGTTTTTTGCTTCTTCGGTCGAGGTCCTTTCCTAGAAGTGTTTCCCCTAAGTCTTTCTTTTTTTCACACCCCCAACACGTCGGGGCTGACGTATGCGACGCTCGCCATTTGATTTCTCTGAGGTCCACCGCTTCTGCTTTTTTTCCAACCCCCCCTCCCAAACACCCCCTCGGCGTTGTGTGTTCCGACGCTAGAAGTCCCCACCCCTGATCGCTGTTGAGTCTTTTGACCTTTGTTTCCCCAGCTGCCTTGCTTTTCATAGACCTTCCTGGTCTGGAGGCGCTTACCCGTGTGGAGGAGTGGTTCCAGGGGGGGCCTTCCCCCTTGATACCCCCTTTCTTGTTATTGTCCCGCTCCCCTAACGCCCACAGGAAAGGGCATAGCGACTGGAGACTTAATAAACGGATTTCCGTAACGTCCCCTACTCCTAGTCCAATTTTCCCTCTTTGACACGGCGGCGTCATGCGTGAGTTCCGAAGAATGACGCTAGCCGAACCTGCTTCGAATCACAGTCGATTTCCATCCGTCCTTACCATCGGCAAATTCTCTTGAGTTGGACGAGCTCCTTCCCCTTCGACCTTTTTAGGACGCAGACTCGCTGAGCGGGACCCGTTCGACTGGACCACCATCGTCCGTGTTTCCTGATTCTTAATTGAGGGCTCTCTTGAACCCCCCCCTGCTCTAAACCGTTCTAGCCATGGAGGGGGTGAAAGTAGAGAGATTTAAGAAGACTCTTTGTGGCACGCCGGGTGCGTTTTCGTTGTTTTTTGTTTTGTGATTCTCTCCGATAAATTTTTCTCTAAGGACGGTTAAAAAATGGGTCAAGCGCAGCACTTGCGACGCCTTCAATAATTTTTCCAACGGGACGATGTTTTCATTTTCCCGGGTTCTCCTTTCTGGCGACGTTTGTGCTTTCACGGGAGATGTGCCAGAGGCCGTCTCGTCAACGCAGAGACATTGTGGAAAACCCCCCCCCCCCCCATGGGTTTCCTTCGTTTCCTGGTTTGTGTGGTTTTTGACGGACGCTCTTGTGCCATTTTTTTTTGTAGGCCGTCCCTTCCCCCCCCCCCCTTGCCGGCGCAAGCGCAATATATGCTCTGTTTTTTTAGACCGAGTCAGCGTTGCATTGTTTCGGATTGTGCCCCAATTTAACCCTCTCCCATGGTTGTTACCCCCCTGTCTCCCCGTTATGCTCCGGCCCGCTGCGGTTGTCGTAGCGGATCACCCAATCGAAAACTTTCCCGAAAGCCCCTCCATTCCCCTCTCCGGACCTCCGCTGAGAGGTCAGCCGCTCGGGTCTTCTGTCCCCGCCTTCACCGCTCTATGTCGGCGTCTCTCACCGACCCCCTCAACTGGTCGTTTGTTTTCCCAGCGCCCTTCGTTCTCCGATAACTCCCCTTGAGCTTCCTCTGGCGTCAGCCACGTGGTTGGCTGCAAGAATGGAGCTCGAACCCAAGCTTTTGGACGCCTCGCCCCTTTTTACCCTGTCCTGTCCCGAATTCCCCTAGGCGAGCCATCCGAGACTTGCCATTTCCGGTTGGTCGTGTCTACTTTTTTTTCTTCGAATCTTGTTTTTAGGTAGTTGGACGGTTGTGACGGGTCGGAAGCCAGCGGATGACCATGATGATTCCGAGGTAATCCACCTCCTGAAAGTTCTCCCCCATCCCCCCCGTTTAGTTTCCTTCCGGCCGGCGATGATCTCCGTGAAGGGAGGTGAGTATCGTCCCGTCCCCAGTCTTGCAGTTTGTGTTGACCTCCGGGGTCCCTTTACAACACCGCGTTTTAGCAATATGACAAGTTCGGCGTTTGTACTCCTCGCCTTCTAGTTACCTTCCGTACGATTCTTCCCCGTTGCTCCTCCACGTCTGGCCCGGGGATCAGCACCGGCGACACCAAGTTCGTCAATTTTGCGCACGGCCGTTGGCATCCCGACTTCTACATTAGTTTCTTCCTCCGTCCATTTTTCCGCGAAACCATGCCCTTTCACAGAACCGGGACCGGCAGGTGTAGTAAACATCCGCCCTTTGCCCCGCTCTGGCCTTTTTTTGTCCTCAGGTTTGCTTCTCAACACTTACGGAAGAAGAATGGCCAGCTACTTACCCAAAAAAATAGCAGGCTGGGGTTGAATGACCGGTCCCCCTCCTGTCTCCAGTTTTTTGGCTAAATTCCCCACGACCGCCCCGCCCCATCCCCATCACTATTTTACCTCGTTCACACGGCAGCGGACATCCGGGTAGAGCGGGGCATCAGCCCCCCCCAGAATTTACCCTCTTTCAAGACCCCAGCGCCTTGTTCCCAGTTCCGGCCGGGCTCCCGACAGGGCCGGCCGAGGTTCACAACGCCATGCTCTACCCCTTTTTTTAGAGATATGGCAGCTGCCGACCCATACGGTTCACACGCCAAGCTGACGTGCGCTACAGTTACGGCTCCCCCCCCCACTCTTGCCCGAGCCGAACACGAACAACAACCATCCCAGCTTGTCCCATAACAATTTCCTCCCCGACGCTCCTTATTTTTTCTCCCCCGGCTCCGCGTCACCCCCCACTTTTGCCTGATTTACGTCGTCAGCTTCGTTGAATTTGCCCCTCTTATTTCCCTCCCCTTAGAGCTTGCTCGGCGATCAACGCAAGCCAGCGGGCGATGACTTCCCTTTCCCTGATTTCCTAAGACCCGGGGATGATTACTGCAGTACAGAGTCGGGGAAAGATAATCTCTGAGCGAGCAGGTTGCTGACCCCCCTGAGTTACAAGCTCCCTTATACAGGTCAGTTTTGAAGACGGCTCGGCTCAATCGGGAGTTGATCCCATTTCTCTTTTTTTTGACCTCCCCTGTGCTGGCGGGACAAGATATGTTTTGTCCTGTGAGTTTTTCAGCTTTCTGGTCACTTTTTCTCTTCGGGGGAGAGCTCTACCTCCTGGGGCTGACCTACTTAGCTCCCCAGGTATCTTTTCTTTTCCCTTTGAAATCCCATTTTTTGGCTCCCCTGTTGGACGCCCAAGGTCAGGAAAACCATGTGTCACGACCCCCGCCCCCATCCCCAGAAGGGTTTTCCCCCTTTTCTTTAGTTTGTTTGAGATGATGGCCGGCGTAGGAGTCCGCTGTTTCATCCACTGCTCAGCGATCCTCGAGGCTCCCCGGAACTTTCGTTACTGTAGGATTTTATACCCTGCCCTCCTAGAGGACGGATTGATTATGGGATCAGTTCCCCTTGAAGTTCTCTACCCGATAGTAGGTCACATATCGCCTTACTTGCTAGCGTCTTTCTCTCTTGGTCCGCTCTGTTCTTCTCCCCGGTCCGGGCTTCCAGACCTTAGAGGGTTGTCTTCCTTTGGAGCGGCCCATCCGACGCTGCACAAAAGATTCTCTCCCTTTCCTTTCTCTTCCTTCTTTTTCTCTATTTGTTCTGATAGCTCCGGACAGGCAAAGACGGTTTCTTGTGAGTTTGAAAGGACCTTCCTGATTCAGGTCAACCCGAGACAGATCCAGGATTTCCCCTTAGCCCCCCCATTTTTTTTCACTTGATTAGACCCCAGCCACTGGCCCGTAAACCTCGTCGTCCCCGAGGGCCGAGGCTTTGCCGAGGACCCCGCCTTCGACCCTGCCTCCTTGAACGTGCCTTTACCAACGGCGCCAGTTGAGCGAGCGTTCGCATGTTAATTTTGCGTTAGACGTCCTAACTTTCCCGGTCAATCGCTTTGGCGGACACGGTGGTTTCTTCTGTTCCATACTCCTTCCGTTTTGTTTTTTGTTTTTGATCTTCCAACCGTTGCCCCTTCCCCCCGGGAAGTCAAGCGATATTCCCTTTTAAGTGGGTTTTGAACGACCCCAACTTTTCCTTTGGTCGCCTTTCGCCCCGCCGAACCAGGCCCGGCAAAACATTCCCTTAGCACGTCTAGTTACAGTTTTTTTCTGTCCCTGAACACGCTTAGGCGTGACCGAGCTCTGGTTTTACTGTTCTAGGGTTACTTACCATTACTACCGATTGGTGTCTAGGTTACCGCGACGGCTTTTTCTTAACGCACACTCCCCACCTTCGTGACCGCGGCGGGACCGTTTTCAGGGTCAATGTTTGTCTTGAACCCAAGTTTATAGGTTCTTCCTTCGGAATACCTGGCTCGACGAGACTCTCAAAACTACGGTGACGGTCCCCTTCATTCCTCCCTCTCAGACCTCTCCCTCGACTCACCCTCTGACCTCTGCTGACCGTGCAGAGACAATCTTTTGATTCATATCGCCGAAGAAATCTTAAACCCGACGTAGCGCGCTTCCGGTCTCTCACACATCCTGCTAATATACAAGAACAGACTACCAGGACTTACTCTGAACAAGGCCGTTCTTTCTAGTTTCCCTTAACGGGTTTGATTTTCTCGTCTAGGAGAACGGAAAGGTTGTTTGTTAGCCCTCCGACCTCATCCCCCCGCTCGGAACCGGAGTCCAAAAGGTGCCGTTACACAATCCTTTCCCCCCCCTACCCGCCCGTTCCTCGTTGTGTTCTCTCTCAAAGAGCTGCTGGTTTGATGACCAGGTGTACGCTGTTGTTTCCGTTCCCAGTTTTGTCCCGTTTTTTTAAGACCGAGACGAAGAGAAGACCGTGCGGGGTTCGTTTGCGTTTTTATGGGTGAATGCCCCCCCCCCCTGTTGTCGTCATTTCTCGGGCGGTTAAACGTCGTTGTCCAGGGTGAACGCTTTCATGTTTTTTCTCTTTCCTGTCTAGCGTCGAGTCACCCGAACGGGATCGCCGCTACCAGCACCATCGCCCCCCCCCCCCGTTAGTACTTCCCCTTACGACCTGCCTTCCCCCGCTCCGTTTATAAAGCAATAATTTGGTCCAAATCGACACTTTTGACCTACCCTCACCCTTTCTCTTCTGCGCAGAGACCTTTCCCCCTGTCTTATTCTGCCGGCCTTTTAATTTCGGGACCCCCCCCCCCCCCATTATATTCAGGGATCTCGGGAACCCTCGACGCCTTACGGTTCAACCGGAAGCAACCTCCGCCCCCCTAGGCCCGACAGTTCTCCGCCGGAAGTCCTGCCCGCCGAGCTTTTTTACTTTTGATTTTTCAAATAGGCTCTTTCATAATCTTTCTAAAGGGCCTCAGTAGGACAGAAAATGAACTCCGGCCCACGGGGAGTGTTTTGTTCCGGACCTTCTCAAAGGGACTTACTCTCATGCTGACGGGGGGATTGTCCCCGTTCGGCTTTTTTTAAGTTTTCTTTGATAGGGAACGACTGAGGATTCCGAGCCCCCCACCAGGACTTTGTCTTAACCAATCCAAGACGTAGGATGCAGCGGTTCGGGAGGATCAAGACCTCCTACCCCCAGCCTGAAAATACGAAGCCGTCCTGTTTCCCCTGCCCTGTTCAAGACGTTTTTGACGGCAGTTTCTCCCGTCTCCTGCGTCCCCCCTTTTTGTGTACTTATTGCCCTCCAGAAACACACTTCTTGGGTTCTGGCCCCCCTTTTTAGTGGAGATGGCAGAGCGTGCGGCGCACTCGTTTGAATTTCACCCCTTCAGTTGAATGTTAACATATGTTTTACCACCCCGGTTCATTCCCCATTCTCTCTTTCCCTTTCTATGATTGTTTTTTTTTCTTTAGCTGGCCTCGGATTGGCCGGGTTTCCAGACCCCGTGGTAATCTTTCCCCAAGCTCTCCTTTCCCCCATTCGTTTTCTGGCTTACACACCTTCCAGGCAGGTTTTGGCTCCCCGTCCATGGTTCTTTCGTTTCCACTTCTTTTCGTCTCAATGCCCTCGACGGGTCGATTCTGCATTGGCTCCAACGTGAGGTACTTTTGAATTTCTGTCCCCCATTGTTCCCCCCGTTTGCTTGCTGACGCCCCCCCTGCCATCGAGGCGAACAGAATCCCCCTTCCCTGTCTTTCTCGGAGAGGGATTTTAATGCAGACCCCCATTCCGCGTGATTCCGCCCCAGACTTGGTTTTTCTAACCCCTTCTCCGCCGGACTGAAGTGATTACGACTTTTCCAGACTCTACTTAATGTCTCTTCGGAACTCTCTGCCACCCCTGTTCCCCCTTGCTGTCCCCAACCAAAACTGATTTGGGCCGCAGCGGTTTAAGCCTTGTGTGCCGAATGCCTTGGTCTCATACCTGGGACTCTTTCCCCGTCCCACCCTCCACAGCCGTTTTAAAAATCCCAGCTTTCTCCCAACTCCCCTCTCCCCAAATGTGGGCGTCTTCTTTGATCTCAGCGAATTCCGGTCAGCTTCCCTCGGCCCTTTGTTTGGTTAGCTGTTTCTTGATACCCCCCAGCCTGTTTATTACTCCCCTCGTACCTTAGTTTTTTTTTTTCCCGACGCGCTTCCTTGACACCCACCAGTTTCTTGTTTTTCTTTTTCCCGGCTTTGGAACTGGCTTTTCTCCCTGACTGCGACGGACCCCAGATGAGGTTGATCTCCTTGCGTTAGGATGCCTTAACTAGGTCCTCCCCCTTGCATGCCCGGATCTCTGCTTTCCAAGTAGATTTTTTTTTATTGGACCCTCCTCTCTCGCGACACCAGGCTCCTGGGCCGGAGGATTAGTCTCCCCCTTCCTCCCGGTTTCATTGGACGCCGCGTAAAATTTCGCGCTCCGGCCGGTCCCCTCTCTATTTGAAGGAAAGTTAGCACCTCTTTTTGCACTCTAGGCCGTCACGCCACCCCGGCACAATTGTTCGGCTCGAGCGCCGTCTAATATCGAACGCTTCCCCGTGATCCGATTCTGTCTGCCATGAGATGCTCCCCACCAAACTTCCTAACTTTGGTTTTACCTAGAGTCATTCGCTGGCGCTTTGTGACCAGGCTTTTTTCCTCCTTCCCTCGACTTTCCTTTTTTGGTAATAATTTCCCCCTTTATATTTTTTTCTAACATCCGTTTTTGGTTGGGTTTTTTTTTTGTTTGTTTTGGTCTGCGAGCTTCTTCACCAACGACCTTGTCTCTTAACGTTACTCTTTTCCCCTTTCTTTCTCTGACCAAAAATGTTCAAGGACCGATGGTTTCAGGTCGAAAGGCCCGCTGACGGGCGCGACGTTTCTTTTCCTTGTTGTTATCCCCTTTCCCCCTCCCCGCGCCTCTCCATTTTTAATTTTAGTTGGAGGTTTTCCGGTCTGTTCTACATCGGTCTTTTTTTTGGTCGAAAGCGGGCGAAGAGCATCTGTCTGTTTCTCCCCTCCCCTTTGCAGCGCTTTTACAGCTCCATGCCTGGTTTTCCACAAGGCGCAGTTCGATGTCTCCGTCTTTCCTACCCCCATCTGATTGTGTTTCTTCCCTCTGTGTAGACCTGTAAACCCGTAGTTTCTTTTTCACGTGCAGTAGCTCCCCCTTAACTCCTTCCCGCCCGAGAGTCAGCCCCGGGTATTACTCCAGTCCCCGCGAGATCTTGTCCTTGTCCGGGACTGACGCACAAGCCGGGGTTTCCCCCTCCTTCCCCCCGTCTAACAATGCAGCTCGAGGCACCTGACCACGTGGTGGGTCGACTCCCAGACTAGAAAAGTCCTGTTTTTTCAAAGAATCTACTCGAGCCGGGAGCATGCGCTTGAGAGCAAAGAGACGCCCATCGTTGCTTCGGCCGGTTGTCCTATCCCCTACTCGGTTAGTTTTGGTTTGGGTGGCCGGGTTTGAAGCAGCTGATTCAGGGCAAATTTTTTTCGGCGAGGTTTTCAACACGTCCCTTTCCCCCGTCTTGACCTGCCTTTTGACGATGAAAGTTCGGCGGATTTTCCTTTTTAGTGCCGGGGGACTAGTTATTATTTTCGTTTCCTCAGGCCGAGGGGGGGTGGTGGGACCCTTTTCCTCCATCCTGGACACAGTCAAATATTTTTCCCGTCGTCCTCCGAGTGCCGTGCGTTCTCCCGTCTTAATCTCGCTTTTTTTCGCAGTAGATGCGATGGGTCTTTTGTCTCCTCCACGATTCTGGGATCATAATGAACCCCCCTTTTCCTCCTTTCCCCTTTTTCTCCCTAGTTTGCTAAATTGGACTCGTCGACTTCGATTGAAGTTTCCCGTCCCCTCTGAACATTTTTGTCCCCCCCTCCCCCCCCGGCCCTTTCTTTCGGTTGTGGCCTTTTCCCCTGCTTTTGACTGACGCCTTCTAGCGGGTGTTGCGACCCTTTCCTGCTTTCCAGCTTCCCCGAAACTTGAACCCCCCAACAATTTTATGTCGGTCCCCTTTCGCTGTGCCCATCCGGTGTACAACTTCAAACCCTTCCTCGATTGCCTCGTCTGAACATTCTTCCGTCCCTCTTCCTTTTTCTCCTCTTTTAGCTACCCCGTTCCCCAGACGAGAAATCGGCCGCTTACTCCCCTTGTGAGTTCCCTTCTTCCGGATCGATTGGCCTAGTTGGTCCCCTTTCCGTTTGGTCATCCGAGCTGCCCGGGACGAGACCCCCTCCTTTTGCCCCTACAAAGTATCCTCAGCTCTACCCCGCACTGATGACCCCTTATCCTCAGCCACAGGCATTTTAAAAGATCTGCCCCCCTTTCCACGTCTTCCGTCAGTCCTTTGGGTTCGGCTCCAGAGACCACCACCTCCCCTTGATTGCAGGTCCTTCTTCTTCCGATCGTATGCACCTTTCTGAAACTGAGGACCCAGCGAATTGTTTTTCTCATACCCCCTCCTTGTCAGGGTACGCCCTTGATAGTCAACTCGTAAGTGCGACTCGAAGATTGCGGTTCTTTCCCCGTCGGAGTTTGAGGGCCACGCCTCTTATAGAGGGTTGCCTTCCCTTTCTTCCTTATCGTTAAGTCTGGTTGTTCCCTCCTCCGTCCGGTTATCTTCTTCCTTACGACTTGCCGACCAGGAATGGTAGTTATCACCCGCTGTGTCCCGGTTTTCCCGTCAGGACGAAACTTTTGCTGGCTGAGGTTAGCGTCGAGTTCCTTCTTTTACCGCACTCGCACGCAGACCGTCACGATTCTCTTGACCACGGCCAGGAATTTGCGCGTGGTGTTTTGGACCTTGGTAGATCCCTTTCCAAACCACCTGGCCGCCCAAAAGCCCGTCAAATCGGGTGACTGCACCCCCCTTTTTTAGAGTTCGTTCTTGTCCCCCCCCCTGTAATTAAGGCGTTCCCCTGGTCCAGCGGTCCTCAACCCTCTTCCCCCTTTTTCGTATGTCTCCCCCCGGAGTCCAATTTCTGTCCTGACCCAGGAGTTGCTATTTCTACCCCTAAAATCCTCTGAGGCGGTGGGTTATCCGGATCCCCCCTTGCCGTTCTAGTCAGAATAGCCGTGCACATACTCCATTTGCACGGTTTTCCGATTGGTATTGAAGAATGTTTGCTGGAGGCGTTTAAGGAGAGATTCTCAGCCCCCCCTTTTTACTTTCATCCTGGCATCTTCCAAGAAAGATTTGTTTTCGGTCCGCGATTTTGCGCGTAGGAGTTTGCTCCCTCCTTATGATGAGATCCCTTCCTGAACCTATTCGAGGTTTTAGTCATACGCGGAAACGGACATTACACTTATCCCCCCCCCCCTCTACTATTCTTTTTTCAGGCGACTCATCGCGTCTCGCGTCAGTTCGTTTGTTTGCCGCATTCGTCGTTAACCCTTTCCTCCGCGGCTTTGCAGCCCGTAACTAGATGCACGCTCTTCGTCTCCCTACTTGTCTCCAACCCCCTTAAAGTATTTTGACCTCCCTTTCTGGGGGTCTCAGGACCGTTTCTAACGTCGCTTCGGGCCCCCCCCCCGACTCCCCTTTCTTCTTCTATCCATCCTCTTTGTTGTTTGATCGATCCCGCACCGCCACACGAAGGTGGACCCCGTTACGACACACTTTCGCCACCCCTTCCTCCCCCCGCCCCAAAAAAAGTCTTCTGACCCTATTTCTGCGCTAGGGTCGCCGTTGTTTTTTTCCACCGGACACGATTTATTCAGACATGTCCAAAGCGAGCCGGTGCGTCTTCTAGGTTCCCTCTTTTCCCAGGGGCGGGGCCTTGGTTCCAGAGTGTTTTTCCCCCATCTGCGCCATGTGTATGCCCCTCACCTGGCCTCGGGATTTTTATTAACAGGACCCTAGTTCCCCGACCATGATCGGAGACTCCGCCCCCCCGGTCGGCTGCGCCGACTCGCTTCCTACCCCACCTGGACCGTCCTTTTGAGGACGGACGCGATAATCCCATTTTTGCTAGATCCTAAAGAAGCCTGACCCAAACCATGACCAAAACAGTTTTGATTCATGTATTTATTCATTTCTCCCCCGCAAGACGAAATCGTCAAAAGGCAAGAAAGGAACTTATATTTCCCCGCCTTTAGGTCTCCTGTAATACTTTTAATAGTACCAATCCCTGCCCGAAGAATCTTATAAAAATTCGGAGTTTCTTTGCCCTTCGAGTGCTCTTCTTCGTGATAATGGCAGTATTCAAGTATCTCCCCTGAAATTTTGGTTTTCCAGAGATCACACCCCTCTTTTTCATCCATCCCATTCCGTCCGCTCTCAGTAGCTTGCGTCTAAACACCTCATCGCCCCTCCACTCGCCCTCTGCGCCTTCATCACGCTCGAGGAGTTTTTCTTTGAGGAAAGCTGACGATGGACCGACGGCAATCGCGATTTGGACTAAAGATCCCATGAGGGACCTGCTTTTGCGTGCGTCCCCCCCATGGGTTCCTTCCGGTGTTCTCACTTTTCCGACAGTTCCCGGGCCTGCAAAGGTCGGGTTTGTGAGGCCTTGTTGCGGCCTGCTTCTTTTCGTCCGTCAGCCACCGAACTGTTCTCGCCTCTCCCCCCCAACTTCCTCGGGCCGCCCCTTTTGTCAAATCCCCAAAAGATTTCTCCGCACCCTTTTTGTCCCCAAATCCCAACCATATCAGTTTCAAGACTTAGACTTCGCCCCCGGCGAAGTACGTGACCCTGTATCCCTGTCCCTTTTTTTGCCCTCTGTGGGAAAAAATTTGCTAGCGCCTTTCTCTAGGATCCGCCCCCTCTCAGTTACCGGAGCAGACCCCCTTTTTAGAGAGGAGCAAAGTCGTGGGCTTGGTCCTTTTCCCTTCTCCCACCGCGAAGTTTTTTCGGTTTGGGTTCCCCTCCAGACAATATGCGATTAGTAATCTCGGTTGTTGTCGGAAATCCCAGGGTTTTCGCGACCTATTACCTGAAATCGGACCCACCGAAGGTAGTTTTTTTTTTTTTTTTTCGTTAAAGAGCATTTCCTCACAAAGGATTTAGCTCGTCTACCTTGGTTGGATTTCCCTCTATGCTGTGTTTGGGAGTCCTGTTTTGGCCTGTGCTTGTTTCCCTCGCCCCCCCCCCACCCGACGCGGCCCCCTGCCGCGTGTACGGCCCCCGCTTGGCTGGTAAACTGTTCTGCGCTTACTGCACCTGTTGGTGGACTCCGACCCGCAGCGGCGTTGAAAACATTTCCAGGTCCTGATTTATCCGTCCACGGACTGTTCCATGGTTTTGGAACTTTTTCCGCTGTCAGTCGTTATGGGAAAGGATTGCCCGACGACGTCGTGGAAGTGCCCGTTCCCCCCGTCTTGGGCCGATGGGCAGTTGGGCGCTCACGTAGTTTGTACCTGTTAACCCCGGATAATCCATGCTCAGCTGCCATACTCTCCATTAGTTTTTTTTCGGATTTGCGACTACTGCTTTAGTAAGTCCCCCCTGGCCTACAGAACCCAGGCGATTCATAGGAGTTGCCACAGGCGTCCTTCCCGTTCCTTTCTTTTCCCGTCAATGGGTTAGCGTTTTTCCCCTCAGAAGGAAAGATGTACTTCGCGCTTACTGCTACATTTCCCATTCCTCAAACAACCCACCCCTGACGAGTCTTGCCGGATGATACACGTCTGGCCCCCCTCGTTGGCGCCCACGAAACCTGTTCCCACGGAAAGGACTCCCCCGCGAAAACGTCTATTTCCGCGGGAGGCCGCCCGAAATTCGTTTTGATAGACGCGGTGTGGACGCCCGTGGTTATCCTCCTTGTGTTTAAGTTTCGTACCAGGCCCTTATCGTCATCTCCTTTCTGCATACCCAAACCTTCTGTCGACCTAAGCGGTCGGTCTCTGAGGCGTCTATACCCTTTTGTCCCACGTGGCTCAGGAAACCTTAAATCCCCGACCACCCAGTTTCGCCCCGCAACCCCGATTCTTGCTCTTTAAGAATTCGCCCTTACCCCCGCAGCCACCCACTGTCGTTTTGTATTCTCCGCCAGGAATTTCGTTGCGAGAGTAGAGGAGTCACCCCTTCGTGGACTTCTTTTTTTTCTCCAACCACTGTCGTTTTCTCGAATAGAATTTTATCTTGGACGCCTTTTATCGGCACCACCCTTTACTTGTTCGTGTGATAGCCCGCCGACAATGATCGCCCGAGTTGAGGCTTTTTTAGGAATACCCCTGTCCTTTTTGTGACTAGGCGGGCAGGACGATCTTTAAGGCGTACAGTTTTCCAGCCGTACCCCCGGTTTTGAGCGGGTCACCGTGGAACAGTGCCTTCCCCCCCGCTTTATTGTGGGACTTATCTCCGACCCCCAGTCCCTCGTCGGGCTACGGAGACGTCTCTGATGGGGACCTGGCTTAACCTTTCCCGATTGACCCCTTTCGGCTGCCTTGCATGAGAGCGAAGTCCTAAGAAGGCTCTTAGAACCTTTTTCCGCCGATGACAGCTTTTTCAAACCGCAACCCTCTGTCAAAACCTTTCCCTTCTGACCTCGCGTGGCACCCGTCATTCCGGAGTAGATTGATTTCCTACGACACTGTTCGTCTGCCCCTCTGTCAGTTTTCCCCTGATGACGGCGTCATTCGCCTGTCTTTTGTTGACCACCCTTCCCTGAGGAAGCGGGAGACAATGTCTTTTTTATCATCAGACTTGGAAGGAAGAAGAAGTCTGCCCCTG
>Ga0179593_1403064_pt1 | contig 13081 bp, 15 predicted proteins | sample CZODoug2_1_08_16_FD_185931 | JGI IMG/M metagenome (GOLD analysis project Ga0179593, IMG submission 185931) | Vadose zone soil fungal communities from Angelo Coast Range Reserve, California, USA - CZODoug2_1_08_16fungal (PacBio error correction) | ecosystem: Environmental > Terrestrial > Soil >... | reverse complement strand
GCCGTTTTTTGTCACAAAGATCCTCCTTCTCTTGCCCCAGCCCAGTCAATGGTCCCAATGGGCATAACAGCCTGTTTGTTTTTTCTGATGCTCCACAAACAAACCCTCTTCTTTCTTCCCTTGTTATTTCATGATTCAATTTGTCCCAACAGGAACCAGTCCTTTTTCGCCCGAAGCGGCTGCGCGCGACGTTTTCGGCGTGTCGGAACGTCCCACGTTGAGGGATGTGGAAGATCAATGGGGAATATGCAGATCTGGAGAAATCCTCTCACAATGGACTTTGAACCGCTTGGTACCGAGTTGTTTAAGTCGGATGGCGCCCCCCAATTTGCAATTCCATGCATCCACTCCCCGGTCTGTGGGGTGTTGTTGATTTCACATTGCTACCCCTCCACAGCTTCGAGATGTATAAGAAGTTAATCCATCACCTCTCTCCCGAATTGAGTCTTTGGCGAAATTTTTTCCACCCCTCCCTCCCCCCCCCTTCTCCCTGCTAATTCCCTCCACACTTTTCGGTCTGGTAACCTTTAGTGCGTCTCGTCCCCTTTGGCACACAATAGTACCTATTTTATGAATCTCTCTTTTCATTTAGACGCTTCCTTTTTCCTCTCCCTTACACTTTTTTTCGGTTCTCCTCAGACCAGGCGGGATTTTTGCCTTGTGCTCTTAGTTTTATTATAATACTATCTTCAATACAGGTCTCCTCTTGGTTACACACATTCGCCAAACCCCGTAGTTTTTTTTGACTCAAGCGTATAAGGTATTTTTTCACTTTCTTTAACTTAACCGGACTCCGCAGTGACCGCCACAAAAAAGAGGTCGGTATGCCGCATTTACATCTCTCCTATCCCTTTTTTCCTTAAGCTGGGCAAAGTTTTTTCAGCCCCCTCTTCTCGGATATCTCCATTTGATGTTCCCCTTATGATTTCGTATAGTTAACCACCCCAACCCAACGGGTCCCCACGGGCTGAGACCCCGTCCTGAGGCACGACACTATTATTTCAAGAGCTGCTTGCCTCACTGGAAGTTGCACGTTATACGGATATTTTCATGCTTGGTACGGCAATTCGCCCTTTTTGTCTCCGATGAATGAGGAGTCCCTCCCCTTTCGGCCCCTTTCTTACCGCCCTTCTACCTCGGGTATCATTACCCCCAAACTCTTCATTCTATTTGATTGAACCTGGGTGAATGGCCGCCCCTATTTTCTTTGATATTGTACCTAAATCTACCAATTCCCCCCCAGAGTCTTTTGGTAAGCATCAAGCCGGAATCCTTGAGCACCTCCTTCCTAGAGCTGTTAAACCGAACACATTCTTCTCACGGTCGGTTGGACAGTGTTGACTGGTGATTTCCTACGCTTTCTGACATTTCTTCGATTCCTGGGATGTTGTTCGTTCCTCCGCGGACGACTTGACTGATGACAAAGCGGCTTGGGTTTTAATTTGAATGAATTCTTTATGAGGTACTTGGCTCTTTTGTCATTAAGGGAGGCCAACTGGATTTCGACCATCCCGGAACACATTGGTAGCAATAGGTGTGGACCCCCTTCCCCCCACTCCCTCTGGTACTATGTTGACCACCCTGATGCGCAGTAGACGCCCCGTTGATGCAAGTTGTTTCGTCGCATCCCGTCGTCACGTCCATTTTCCTGTTACTAGATTCTAGTATTACTACGAAAAGATCTCCCTCGCCAATGTCGTCGGAGATTGACCTTTCAGTTATTCTGGAGAGAGCGGGCTCTCCCATCCAGCTATAAGAGATGGTGGTGCATCGCAATGTCTGAAACTCCCCCGATGTTCCAGCTTCCCAATTGACAGAATCAGAACGACCCCTTCTCTCAGGTTTATATTGGTTCCGCCGTTTTCCACAATCCCTTCCGTAGACCTCTTCCGTTTGTTCAACCGGTGTCTTACAATTGCCAATGACTGGACTGCTTCCCTCTTTCCCTCCCTTGTGTTTTTTGAGATACTTAATTAGATATCTATTGCCCAGTGAGACTGCGCCCCATCCCACCCACCTCCCCCGATCCTTCTCCCCGTACTGAGTTTTGGTTAATACGGACACGAGCCGTCACCTTTGGCCCTGATAATTCTTGTTTTTGTTCTTTGGCTTTTATTGATTGGCCATTTCCCCTCCCTGTTCTTTTGCCAGACCATGCGCTTGCACCTCCAATCGTTAAGGTAGACTCCTCATCCTATATCCTAACGAGCTCGTCTTCCCCCCCAAGATTCCTGCATTTCATTGGCGTATTTTCAATCTTTCTATTGATCTACCTCTGAGTCTGGCCACAGGATTCGTTTGAATCTCGTCTCCGACTCGACCAACCTAAATCCTTCTTTCTGTCATAACTTTCATTTTCCCAATGTCTCCGAGAGGTATTTCATGCCGTCGTTTCACTTTCTTCTCACCATTTGTTTTCTTTTCTTTTCCCATTTATCCTTGGACTAGCTCCCCCGACGTCAATTTTACCCCCCCTCAACCATAGGCAGCCACCTCCTCTTTTTAAATACTTCTACTCGCGTCGTTTCGTTCTACAATACCTTTTCAACAGAAGAACTTTGACCATACCTAGCTGCCCAATCACCAGTATTAGGCCTTCTGCCCCCCCCCTACCCGTTCGATATTGGTGTTCAACGCCTTTAGTTCTTTTTAATGCTTTTCCGTGCTTGTCTGTTTCTCAAACTTTTCTGTTTCCCAACCTTTGATTTTTTCCCACGGGACTACTCTTCCTTCCCAGTTGCGTCCCAGTAACCTTTTTGTCCTCCAATGAGCAACTCATTGTAATTCTTTTTTTTGAACGTGCTGGATGATATGGTTACATTCTGTTACTCGGATCGTCCTTCCCGACTTTTCTTCTCCCCAGTCCCTAGCATTCTAGGAATTCCCCTTATTGGCTTGATCCTTCGTCCTTAATATTTTTCTGTATTCATAGTTCTTTCCTTCGCATCGGCGGGACCCAGTTTTTTGTCCTGGTTGTACACCTTTACTTTCCCCCCAACCACTCTTCGCAAAAAGCAATCCGTCTCAATCGACTGTCTTGACATTGCCTTTTTTCCTTACCCGTATTTCTACTCGTTCGTTTCTCACTTTCTGGCCGCCAAGCTTTTTTCGCGTCTTTCCCTTCTTCCCTTTTCCTTCACATTCCCTCACCTGTATAAGGATTCAACCCCCCCCCCACTGCACTCCGTCCTTTCCTTTCATGTTATCGGTATTTCCCCTGTGGCAGTATCGATTCTCTACATCCGCCCGACTTGCCCGATTTTTCCCATCCCCAAAGTCATGTCGAGGTCAAGATCGTATCCTCCCGACCATAAAATTCCGCCGAATTTTTATCCTCTTCCTCTTTTTCCCAGATTTCCTAGAAGCTACGGCCCCCCACACCCCCTTTCCTGGTGTATGCTAAGGGTTTGTGAGCCCCTGATAGGGTTTAGCAGGCCTCCTGGTTCATCAAATCAACAACTTCAATTCGCGAGATATGGTCATTCTTTCGTTCGTTACTTTTTTTGAGTTGCCATGTTTACCTAGCAGTGTCGGGAGTGAAATTTGAATTAAATTTTTTGTGCCCCTTTCTACTTTCCTCGCCTCTTACTGTCTTTATTTCGTCAATGTTGATGTGCTTTCGTTTGTCTTTTTCCAACAAAACTTCTTCCACTCTTCCCATAATTCAGCCCTCTGCGCCGCCAAGCCGCTGTCACCGAGGACTCCCTTGTAGAGTAGCTGTTGAATTTTGTGCCAAAATGATCCAATTATATGCATCCTTTGTATACCGGCCAAGGTCTTTTTTACCCCCATTCCCCCCTAACTCCCCCTCTTTTATCCCTTTACACTTTTCAAGGCTTTTCCGAGGCCAGTTGCAAGATATGTAGTCACCAATACACCCGCGTTCTTTCTTTTCCTTCCCTTGTTGTTGTTTCTATCTATTCAGTTTTTCTTTTTGTCCCATACAAAAGATCCTTTTGATGCCTACTTTTGCTGTCCCAGGACCCAAGTTGCCCCCCACTTTTGTCCAAGTCCATTTTCCCCTGATTTCTTTCTCATAAAAATGGAAGCCGGTCTCCCCGCTGCTATGTATTCAGGGTATAACTGATTCAATTTTGCCCCCATTCACACCCAGACTCTTCTGCGGACAGCGCGTGGCGTCACCTCCCGTGGAGGATGGCTCGGGCGAAGTTAAATAGCCTCAACGCCGCGGTATAAATCGAATCTCCCCCTTCAACTCCTCGGGGTTACCGCGGATGAAGTAGGCGTCCCCCCCACTCAATCCTCCAATCGCGTTCCCCTTCCCCCACTCCCTCCCCCTCTTTCCTCCGACTTTTTTTCCTCACTTTATACTTTTAGTGGCTTGATGAAACCCCTCGCCGGGCTAAACCTGTATCTTTCCCCTTAGTCCCAGTGCAAGTTTTCTCTCCCTTTTTCTATGCTTCTTCATTACCCTCTGATCCCTTTAATGCGAATGTTCCCTTTTTTTTTCTGTTCTGTCGATTTGCTCCTCGCCCTTCCCCCAATGGTGTTCTATGCTTTTCTCCCATGAGGCTCTTTTGAGCGCTATGATTCTATCATGCCCTCCCTTTTTCTTCTTACCTTATTGCCCCCCCCCTCATTCTTTTCCAATTTCCAGTTTCCTTTGCCGAAACCTCTTATACGGTATTTTGTCCCCATTATTCAGACCGGACTCCCCTTCGAGCAACTCCCTCCCTCTCTGCGTCCCTCCCCTATTCGCCTTTCCCTCTCATCCTATCCTTTCGTACTCCCCCCTGTCCCCCAAGTTTAGCTTCGTTGAAGGCTAACTGGGATTTTTCCCCTACTTTTTTCTTTCTTTTTCTTTATCCCCCCGAACGTTGCCCCACAGGATGCTATCCCCTGAGAATCTTCCACTCACAAATATTATGTCGCCTCAGTCATTTCCTTCTACTATTATGATGTAAATTGGGCTCTTTCCGACTGATCTTGCGTCTTCTCGGCCCGGCCATCCCTTTTACAAGAATCCATACCCATTCGTTAGACCCCGCTTTCCACGAATTAATGACCTTGTTGACCAAGTTTCGACGCCTCTTTTCTGTCCTCTATCTTCCCGTTTCTCCCGTGATAACATTGCAGGATTGTTTGGGTAATCTTGCCGGCGGAAGGCACGTTCACCCCACTAGATTTGGAACTACCAATAATCTCCGGTTATGGTGGAGGGTGTTTTTTCATGGTTGATTGGCTCTTATCCAGATCTTTTCTGTCGCGGGGTTCTTCGACCTCCTCCCAGAATTCCCGACTTCGAGCCTTCGGTGGGTTGCATTTTCTGAGTCCCTTTTCCCTTTTTTCGTTTCGGGAGGTTCTGCCCCGGAATGCCCGCCCTCACCTTTTAAATAGGGAGCCCGAAAGCACGGCATGACCTTCACATCGGTTGAATGCTCCTCCTTTCCCTCACTTGTTCATTTTTCTTCCTCCTCCCTATGCTTTACCAGAATCACATTTAGGTTCCCTCTCATCCCTGCTAGCATACCACGAACCCTCTCTTGCCTCCCGCCCAGCATTAGTAGCTGTCAGTGTCTCCCTCTTTCTAATAGGGAGGCTGGAGATCTTCTCAATTCCATGCAGATTTCTTTTCCTCTCCCTGGGTTCCAACCTCCCCCGGATTGCCAGCAAACTGCAAGACTCATTGACATGTGAATTATCTCCCCCTTGGTGTGTGGCTGGGTGGGGTGTAGGCTTTCCGAACCCCTTTAACACCCCCCACTTTCCCTGGCATTCTCCGATCTTTGCTGACTGTTTTTAAAAATTGGTAGTCTCTGTAATGGTTCATCTTCCTCTTTCTTTCACCTCAACGTTGTTTTTAACTGGATATCTATTCCATTGATCCTCCCCCCATTTTTTCTTCCCCCCCCACCAAGTAACACCATCTTTATAGTCTTTGAATTTTCTGATCTATGCCTTTGGCGACCTGATTGTCGCGGAGCATTTTTTCCTCCTTTGTTAACTCCCCTTCTCTTCCCAATTTTCTTTCTCTCCTGAAGTTGTTACTTCTGCGATCTCTAAAGGAATAACTCACAACTAAAACTGTACTATTCCATGCATTCATTGGACCTTTAGGTGGCCCCCCCTATCTTGTTTCCTTCTTCCTATCCTGAGATCCCTAAATTTCTTTAAGATATCTGACTCCTACCCAATTTCAATTTTCCCGTGAGGTCTTCATGCTTCACAATTGATGTTTGTCGTTCTGTACTCGTTCAGCATACCCTCTTGCTCTTTCCATTTGTGTCATTTTCTCCCCCCCCCTACCGTTCCTTCCCGAAAATGAATTTCCCAATAATCAACATACCTCCCTTTACAACGGTTGTGTCACTACTTCGACTTATGCGTAGAACCCATCCATGCGCTAGGTCCCCTCCCTTCGAGCCACCCCCTTCCATGATGCTGGCCTAACCCCTACCGTGCTATTTGTCGGTCCGAATATAGTGGCTTCTGTCTCCTTGTTAAACAAATTTTTTTTTGCACTTTTCTCCTTACTCCGGGCAATTCTTCTTTCCAGAAAATAGGATCCAGTTTTGAATATCAATATCGTGCTGTTTTTGGCTACCGTGCGGTGTCTTATGGTAGCGTGTGCTCCTCTGATCTGGCGAGACTTCATGCTATTGAAACTTTCCACCTTTCTCCGAATTAAGTGTGCTAAGCGCTCCTCGTCCTATGAATCTTTTTATTCTTCCTCGTGGTTGTTTTTTTCCCCCTCCTCATCATCCCCCCCTTTTCTTTCCACTCCTTTTTCTTTATCACGTCGCACCCTCCCTTTGACTGTGCACTCTTCCTGTCCCCCCTTCATATCTCGATTGTTAAGTGATTCCTATGTCTGGGCCGCCAAGATTCCTTTTTTTGTATGCTTCTCCTGGTCGGTCCGTGCCTCCTCGTGTTAAACACTTCTCAATATTTCCCCCCAACAAAACTGTTTTCCGCCTTGGTTGCACTTCCCACCTTTATCCACTGTATTTTGGGTCTTTCTTCTTCTATCAGAGCTGACCGGCCCTATCCTACCTCTGAGTTTGCAGAGAACCTCACCAAAGTTAAGGTCCGTTAGCTCGCTCTCCCGTACTTAAACCCTTCCTCTCTTCGCCGTTAAGGTATTTCACTCGTATATTGCCAGAGGACAAAAGACGTAAAAAGTTTCCACCTTCCCCCCTTGTTGCTCCGTGTTTAGCCGTCCTTTTTTTTATCCAGGGTCTCCTTGTTTCATCTAACCATCAATTTTTCTGAGATTGAATTGGAACGTTAGTATGCTTCGCGTAGTGCCAAGTTCCCCCTCTCCGTGTGTCTTGCTTGAATGTTCTTGATACCTCCGTACTTCCCTAGCTTCACGGACCCTTTTTTTCTAGTTTTCAATTTCCTATTTTATGGATTTTTCCCCCCAAACACTTATCCCCTTCCCCCGACGTTCCCTTTCCCGCCCCCACGTAAGCTGTCCCAGAGTCCTCGGTCGCAGTCGAGCTTTCTTTTGCATTTCTATTATCCTCCCCTTCCCGCCTGTGGGATCATCTTCCCAATTTTCTCCTCATCAAGAACTTTCCTCTTTTTTTCTTCCACATGAATTTTGTTGAAAGACCAATCTTGCGTGAAAGTCTTTTGCGGTCCCAAAGCACTTCTTCTGTGTGATATCGATGCCTCCTTTTGTCATGGCCTCCCCCCCCCCCCCCCCACCATTCTTGCCAAGAATATTTGATGTTCATGCCCATTCCTCCCTTTCTAAAATAATCCATTTGTGTTCTTGGTATTAATCCGGGCGCGGGATACCATCTCAGTCTTAATCTTCTCATTTTGTCCCCTTTTAAATTTTCCTCTCTGCCCGTCCCCCCCCTGCTTTTTCCTCCTAGGAGAACAGCTTGCGTGGTGTCACTCCGGGATGCTTTGCTGCTGGATTGTTGGGAAGAGCCTAAAGCCGATTAAATCCGCTCCTCACTGGTCACGTCGGCTAGGGGTCCCTGAGGGGCTAGGGTTCGGCCCCCAATGCCGTGAAGAACCCTCCCCTGGACGATCCCAAGGATGCACCTACACCTTTACTTGACTAGACGTGACACTTCTCCCCGCTATCAATTGTTTCTTTGCGTGCTGAAAAATTTCTACTGTCTCACCCCGCGGCTGGGCACTCGCCCTCAAACCCTTCTGCTGTGAAGTTACGGTTTCGTTATGTTTCTCCTAGTTACCTTCCTTGAATAGATTTCCTTTTTTATGGTCGAGATTCTGTGCTGCCCCTTCGCCAATCATTTGAGTTTCTTTATTCTTCCATGCTCTTCCCGTTCGTTGCGATTGTTATCATCTATCTTTTCCCCCCATCCAGTGTAACCCCTTTACTGGCCCCGCTCACTACCATCCCTTTCGTTTTGGGTGTGCAGTTTATACATGCTGCATTTTCTTGCTCCGGCTAGACAGCCGCGACTCCGCCCCACCATACTTTCCTGACATCCCTAGTGTCCCTTCAATCGCTTCGAAAGGTCCAGAATCTCAAACCGCGCTCCTTCCTCTCTCCAGATTTTTCTTCTTGCGGGATTTCTTTGCCATCCCCAAACGATTCCGAAGAAGAAGCTTTTTTCATACCTATCTCTTACTTGCTTGAGCCCCCCCTTGGGTCCTCTTCTGCTTATGTGCAAAAGGGGGTCCATAGCCTGAGTTTTTTTTAGCGTCGTCTGTAAGGCCGGTCCTCCCTTTTTCCTAAAAAGAACCCCCGGCCTCGGGCACAAAGCGTCGTTTTAAGGCTTCCCCCGGGGGCTCTTTTTTTGTCAGGCTATAACTCGCCGTCCAATTGCACCGTTTTCGCCTTTCCCAAGAGTTCACATTGCCACCAAGTCCTCTGTTCCTCCAAAGTAGCCCCTTTGGTTTGGTGCCGCGGGAAGGTTTAGGGTGATTGGTCAAGATTTTTGCCCTTTTCTTTCTTCGGTGTATGTTTTCCTAGACTCATTCTCCTGAGTTTGCCCCCCCTAGTCTTGTGAATTTTCTGTTTGATTAGTTCGGCTTCGGGCAGGAGTATTCTTCCACGGAGGAGTTCCAGGCCTCCAATTGCTGCCACGTTTCTTCCCTTACCTACTGCGTCACCTTCCTTTTTTCTCTGTACTATTTTACTTGATGCAAGAAGTGTCTTCCCTCCTTCTTGTCAAATTTTTATTAGTTCCCCACCCCTCCTTCAATTTCTGGGCCCTCTCAGATCTAGAGAGGAACAAGCCATCTATGCACCTACCTGCTCCAGTATATCCTTTTTCGAGGAGGTGTGTAGATTCCGTCTGCCTTCCCCTCGTTCAGCATCTTCGTTCCCCCACTGGTACACTTCTTGTAAAAGAACTTCCAAGAACATTGACATGACGACGCCTTTACGTGACTTGTCCTGTTTTCTCCCTGAAGTACCACCCACTCCTTTCATTCTACTAGTGATGATGGTGTTGTGCCACATTTTATGGTCCTTCCCTATATGGTTTCATCTCTCTTTTCGCCTACGTTTTTTGTTTAGAGACCTCTCGCTGCCATTGTCCTCTCCAAAATGTGTCAAAACCACCCTTCCTATCCCTTATTGTTTGTCCTTCTTAGGATCACTATCATCACCGGGCTCTTCAATTCGTGTCGTCCTGTTGGGATATTCCCCCTCCCCCGGTTTTTCTTTTTTTTTCCCCCCTCCCCCCGCTGCCCCCTTAAGGTATCTCCTACTATTCCCTCCTATCTACACTGGTCTCCTGCACAGATCCCGATTTGGCGTTTCGGTGCATTTCTTTTTTCCTTCTTCTTTCCGGTCTTATATGTCCCCGAAAATGGATTTTTGGTCGCTTTCAGCCGACAAAATTCCCATCACTTTGGTTTCTCGTTGCTCAACCATACACCTTGTTCCCCAGTGAGTTCCTCCTCCTATGCTTCTTGTGGGCTTGCATTTCTTCTCTGGAAGAAGCCTCCTGCCCCTTGTGACAAAGCCAACCCATCACAAAATAAAAGGCTCAACCGACCATTTTTCCCTCTCGTCCACCCCCATTCTTTCTCCTCCCTGGTCAGCAATAGAGCCCCTTCACCCCAGCGTCCTCTTTCCCATCAAACAGTGGGATTTTTAGGTTCCCATATGGTGGAATCTCGCTTGAACTTCCCCCCCCCAAACTCCTCTTTTTCAGTATCCTTTATCAGTACTACTTCTCAATGGCTTCCCGCACCCTTTTTCTCCCCCTTTTTTAGCAAGTACTTTCTGTGAATTCCGGTTCTACCGTGTTTTGCTTTTTCTTTTCTCTGCTGTCCGTGCATAATGCTCGGTTTAGTGATGCCCTTCATCTAACCATCCGTTCTTCCATTCTGCGCTTTCCTTCAGCAGCTTTTATGTAATAATTATTTTTCTTTCTTTTGTATTTATTACTCAGTCCTATGTACATGAGCTATCCTCCCATTCTGTCCCCAAATCAATGTTCTTCTTCCTTCGCCTCTACTTTTTTCATTTTTGCAATTCTTCACTCCTCGCTTTCCGGGATTTCTACCTATTGTCCCAGTCTTTGTTCTGGTATTCGCTTCGCTGCCGTCCAGTGTTAATTTCCCCCCCCCCGATACCGATATTTCTTTTCCCCCCCTGTTGTTTTTCCTCTCCGGTGCCCACGGAGGCTACGGTTTATTGGGAGTCTCGCTTCCTATCTTTCAACGAGTGCCATCTCCTCCTTTGTCGAGACATTCCCCCCTAACTTGTAGCTCAAGATTCTCGGCCCATACCCTCCCCAATGAAAGCTATTCTCCGACGTTCTCTATTTCCCCCTCTTCCTCGAAGCTCGAAAAAACCATTTACCCGACTTTCACTTGTGTTAAGGTTTTTCTCCCTTCTTAGCCAATGCCTTTTTTTCCCCTTTTCCCCTCTCAACTACACTTCCTTCTCTTCTCTTTTACTTGATCAAACTTTCTTCGTCCCTTGGAGTTACATTTACTCGCTGATTGATGTGCCCTTGAACCTTTTTTCCTTCCTTTTCACTATCCTCCTTTAAAATGATCTTTTTCCATTTGATTATTCTACCTCGTCCTTTCGCCTTCCCCCAACCCTCACACATAATCCGCCGTGTCGTTCCCCGAAATCTCTTTTTCCTCCTTCCTCTGTTTTCGTTTGGCCCCTTGACTACTATACCCTGACCCCCCCCAGACCTCCCTCGGTGTATACCCTCTTCCCTTTCCTCATACCATACAGAAAGGACTTTCTTTATGCCTTTGTCCCCCTTGCATGGCTTTGACGACAGAAGTAGATCTTTGGAGGTACTTACCCAGTGAATATATATTATTCCTCCTATGTGATTCCTCTTTTTTTTATTTTGAAATCCAATTCGCTTTTGCTCCAGCCCCATTCAACCGTGGACAACTTAAGTCCATTTTGTTATTTAATAATTGCGCTTTATTCCCCGTTATCTTTCTGTAGGTTCCCCTATTGCATTACACTTTTTCCCCAAAAGTACTATCCTCGGAGGATCTGATTCCCTCCCCGTTCTTAACGCACGGAGGTGTGTTGAGTTGCTATGGTTGTTTCCTCATTCTTTGGTATCAACATAGTCCATCCCCCTTGACTGAATATGATCAGGTTTAAGGCAGGGAGTTATTCCACCACATTGCATTATCCACCCCTTCACCGTCCCCTTGCTAAACTCCCCGCACTCGCTGATCCCTTGAATCCAACTACCCGAATTATTGATTATGACCAAACTGGCCCTTTCCCCCCCCTGATGGAGAAAACCTAAATACCCCAAGTGAGGTTGGGAATGTTTTGCTCTCCTTTCTTTCATCTGGCATATCTTCTATTACTCCTCCTATAGTATTAATTTTTTCATTTTCGGCTAAGATATGAGTCCTCTGTACTTATTCCTATGACTTCTCCTCCCATCGAGGGCACGTTTTTCCCCCCCCCCCCCCTTCGTTATTTCTCTTCCCCTCTCTTCCCCATAAAGTGTACTCCCCGTTAAACCTCCTTCGTTCACCAACATTCGTGTGGTTTGCAAGCAAATACGTACTTTAATACCCTTTCTCCTGCCATTTACCCGCCCCCCCTCGGCCCTTGCCCCACCAAGATATTGTGCCGACTTCTTTGAGCCCTCCAGACTGTGCTTGCCCCCGTACACCTGTTGACGCCCTTATCTACCCTTTGCGCTACTTTGAAGTTTCTTTCTTTCTGTGTTAAAACCATCCCCCTGGTCCCACTGCTTCTTTTACGAAAGATTACCTACTAAACATATTCGTCAATCGTGTCCTTAACGTCCCCTAAGATTCCTTATCCCTGTAATTCTCAATGCTTTTAGCTCCGATCATGAGGCTTTTCAGCCGACCTCTTTCTCCCTCTGTATCCGGTCCAGGTAGACCATGTTTCATCCCCCATTAATTATTGTTGATGTTCATGGACGCCTCTTTTCTGCCTCTATAGTTTCCCTTCGTACGTAAAATTGCCCCCCCCTGAGAGTTTTTTCTCCATTTTTGCAGACGGATGCAGTGGATGACTTACATTTGCACCCAAAAGATCTCACTTCTTTGGAGGTGAAGAGGTCCTTTTAATGTTTGTTCCTCTCTTTCTGCCGTTCGATAAATGTGATCGGGTTCCTCCTCGATTCGACTCGGCCTTTGGCCTTTTTTTTTTCTTTCTTCCTTGGTCTTTTTCCTTTTCTTGCTGAAAAGGCGAATATTCCCATCCCTACCCAAGCGCCTTTTCGTTTTGACTCAATTGTCCTGACCCCCCCAATCCTCCATCTTTTTTTTTTGACCTTTGCTTCCCCCACAGGAGAATCGTGATGTTTTTTTCTTCTCTGACGAGCCCCGCCCACGATCCCATTTCGTGTTGATCTCCCTGTCTAGAGAGGACCCAAGTACCTCTCTTCCACTACGCATTTTGCTTCTCGTCCTCCTGGAGTGTAATTAGCCCCTCTTTTAGTGTCGAGTAGGTCTCTACCTTCCATCTATCCGCATGCGGGTGCACTCCCCCAACCACACCTGTGGTCCATAGTCACACTTACTGAATAAGAGCCATGCACGACGACTCCTCCCCCCCCCCTTTTGAGCGATGAGTACTATTACAGTTTACTGAGACCTATTTTGGAACATTTTGGTAGTTCCCAGGGAAAGATTCTCTGTTGCC
>Ga0179593_1288486_pt1 | contig 13081 bp, 18 predicted proteins | sample CZODoug2_1_08_16_FD_185931 | JGI IMG/M metagenome (GOLD analysis project Ga0179593, IMG submission 185931) | Vadose zone soil fungal communities from Angelo Coast Range Reserve, California, USA - CZODoug2_1_08_16fungal (PacBio error correction) | ecosystem: Environmental > Terrestrial > Soil >... | reverse complement strand
CGGAGCAGCTTCGCCGTCTCTTTCGATTTTTGCTCGGGTTTTAGTGTGGACTTTCAATTTCTTCAGCGGATGCTGCCACTTTTTTGCACCCATGCATCAGGCGGAGGTCACTCGTCACCTTTATCCCTTTTTCTCATGTTATCTGTCTTCGACTCCCGGGTCCCTTGAAGTTTTTCCCCTCCGTCCTTGATGCGAAACAGCTGGTTTATTTCCCATTGTGAATCTGCGACCCCTCTGGGGTTTTCTGGGCCAGCCCTTCTTGTGTCCCTCTAATTGCGCTTTTGTGTAGACCTACGCTTTTGTAGAGTCGCACCCCCTTTTTTTTCTGACAGTCTAGCGAAATTGATTGATTTTTCTCGGCGTGCTTTTGCCCGAGGCACTGTAATTCTAGGTCGCGGCGCCGATGCCCCGGAACCGCCTTTTTTTTCGGCACCGTCCCGCCTGTTGAAACACCTCACGACACCCCAGGGCGAAGTTGGTTCACATGCGAACCTGCATAGTCAGATTTCCCCGCATTCTGCCTCCGCCCTAGCCATTTGTGGACGGTTGGTGGCGAACAAGCCCACCCTTCCCCCCCTCTCGACCGATCTGTGTTTAAGGTATTTTTTCTCCCCCTTCCGTTGTGTTGAACCCTCTTCTTTGTCTTCCCCAGCCCTCTTTATCTGGAGATGGGGTTCGTGTGTCGTCTTTTCTTTTTTAGCTGAGGCCGACTTCTCCCATCTATGGACTCGTGGTGCTGTGTGCCGAGACACGAATCTAGAACCCAAAACAGACGTCACCAGTATTTCCTCTTCCCTCTCGCTTTCATCATCCACACCCTCTCTCGTCCCCCCCCTCTTCCTTCGCCCCCTAGATTTTTATCTGGCCCGAGGGATTGGTCTTTTTCTCCCCCCTTCAACTTTTTAGTTTGATTTTTTTTTTGAATGCCCAGTGTGGCAAATTCGTTTTACTCCAGCGTCGATCTTCTGATCCATCGTCTTGTTCCCTTTTCACGTCGGAGGAGATTTCGCTTTTTCCCCCCTGCCACAGATATTGCACATCCCCAACATCCCCTGGTTTCTTTCTTTAACGTGTCTACCTCCCCCTTGTTTAAACCTCACTCTCCGACTCCTCCTTTCCCCACTTCCCCCTTCCCCCCTTATGATGGACAGGGGTGGCTGGTGCTTCTGGCATGTCCGGTTTTTTCATCAATTAAACCTGGGGTCGAGCGCTTGTCCTTTGCCGCCCCAGCTTGAATTGATTTTCGCTCCGTCTCAGTTCTCGTTTTCATGGGATGTCTTTCCGTCGGCTAGCCGAGATTTACAAGATTATAAAGTACGGTCCCAACGATTTGTCTGCTGGTAGGTACGCAATGTCTTGGCCGCTAATCGATGCCCGAGACGGGTATCTCCTCTTTTGTCAACAACGGACGCTTTTTGTGGGCACACGGACACTCCTTTTCGTCGTCCGAGTCTCCCAAGGTGTAGTACCCCCCAACGAATGTGTTGGTGCTTCTCACCAACGTCCCTCCTTGATCGAGTCAACATTTCCGATATTGCGCTTCACCCCTGGTAAGACCAGTATCTCCATATTGTGCTGCGACCTCTCCTCAAATGATTCTTTTTTGTCCCCCAAGTTTCGAGGACCGGGCTCTTTTTTTGCTTATGAACCCACCCAATGGTTACCCCCGCTTGTCTTCCTCCGGGGACTGACGTCCGTCCACTTCCCCCTAAATTGGACCCGTCGGGGCTCCTGATTACGTCGCAGAGCCCAATCCCGCGACTTTACGCACTGTTCCGCTTCTCGAAGGTTCCGTGTGCAGCGTGACACGGTCTTTCTGTTATTGATCGTCCGTAGAACGTCTTTCGCGCCGCTAAAGTCTTCCTCTTCTTATTCCTTTCCATCCTTTCTTTTCTTATGGTACCTGGTAAAACCCTTTAGAGCATCAGAGAACTTTCCAATTCAGTTCTGTGGGACCCGAGACGTATCTTATGGCATCGCGTTCCCTTTTTCGTCTTTGGCATAATGCGCTTTGCCGGTGGATAAGCATTACTTTTTTCCCGGCCACGGCCAAAGACTCCTTCGGTCCCCTGACCTATTTCTTTTCGCTTTTCTATTCTCGTCTTGAGCGGCGACCCCCGCTTGGACCTCCCCTCTCCACTTCGATCTTTCTACCCCCTGGTGTGGGAAGCCCGTCTGTCCCCCTCTTATCGAAGTTTTTTGAAGGAGGAAAACATCTTTCAAATTTGTCCCCTGTCCCCGCAAGTCGACTTTTTTTGTTGATTCTGGCCTATTAATCCCCCTTCTCGCCCTTGGTCCCAGGAATCGACCTTTTAGACCGCTCTTTTGCGGCGGTTACCCCCCCTACCACTTGGCGAGATCTTCAGCCTGAGGGCCCCCCCAGTCTCGCCCCCGAGCCGTATTCGTTATCTCCTTTGTTTTTCAACCTCCCCCCCTTCTCTTTTCAACTTTTTGGAGTTTTTTTCCGCGCCATTTTTCCCCCGACACTAAGCAGTGATATTCCGACGCGCGATTGTCTTTTGTTTGTTTCTAACCCCCGAGGTTTCCATGCCGTCTTCGCTCCCACAGCATCGCCCCGCTGCCACTGACCCCCAGTTTTCGTACCCCGGAGACCCAGCGTCCACCGCCTTTCCAAATGTCAGGACGATTTCCCTCTCGCTTCTGTTCATTCTACGGCGTCACGACCCCACTCCCTTGTTCAACACAGTAGCTACCTCTCCTTGTCTCTTTGCTCTCCCTCCGTTGTTGTTGCGTGATCATCGCCGCTTTCACCCTACCCTATTGATCTGGGTTTCTCCGTATCGAACATTTCCGCCGAATGATTCTCCTGCCTCCTGGGTACCCCGTTACGGTTACTTTTTCGTTCCTCTCGCGTTAGGATGCGCGTCCCCACTCCCAATGTTATTTTTTATTTTTGCCAAGATTTCTGCACATGTCTTCGGCCGGTGCGAGAGTCTTCTTCAGTGTCGTTGGCAGTGTTTATCCTTCTCTTTACCAAAAGTGATAGCCCCCACTTTATTCTTCTTTCCCTCTTCCTTTCTAAAATGCCTTTTTCTATTCCTCTCGCTGCTTGACTGTCTTCTCTTCCAGCTTTTCCAAACTTCCCCACCCGGCTGGCTGCAAGTACACTTTCACCTGCGTCTTTTAATTTAAGGACCTTCGACTCATACACCAATTCTCTAGTTTTTCTTTTTTGTGGAGCGGCCGCTTTCCTTCGTCTCGATAGCCCTGAACGCTTTCCAACAAACCCCTTGCGCCGATGCGCCTTAGAGTGTCTCTCTCTCCTTTGCTCCCTCGCACCTGAAGCGCATCACTTTCGTTTAACCTTTGCCATTCTTCGCGCATGTTCTCCTTTGCCGCCCCAAACCGTGCTGTCATTCCCTCCCCCAATGTCAAGAGCTTTTCCCTTTGACCCAACAGAAGACCCTGCCCTGCTCCCGCCGCCTCCTGTACCTGAATTGTGCATCATTCTTCGTCGTATTCTCTTCGTAGTTGCCCACCCCATTATAAACTACAGTCTTACGCTTCTTTCTACGCGGCCCTATTTTGTTTTCTATCTCTTGGCAGTTTCTCCCTTTGAGCGGTCCCCCCCCCAATCACTTTTTCTTTTCTCCCGTCCCCCCCCAACCCTAGGCAAGGCGTAGAAGTGATTGGAAACTTTCTCTCGGTCTGCGAAGTTTTTTCTTCCTCTCTTCCCCGCGTCCCGTATGGGATTCCAGACTCCCTTCGTTATCACCTTCCCCATTGGCATGTCTGAATCACGCTCCATTGTTCTCGCCATTGTCGAAACCGAGCTGTCTTTTTTCCTTCGGTCGGTTCTGCCATTTCTTACCGGCCCCAATTTTCTTTGAATCATTGTTGAAACATTCTTGCGTAGCCATTCTGCCTCTGCCTACAACCTTTCTTTGTGCGTACTTTTTTTGAGCTCCCTGACGTGTTTTCCCTTTGATGGCCACAAAAATGACTCTCCCCTTCCATTATTCCCAAGTTCACCTGTTGATCGTTCCTTTGCCGATCCACCCCAATCTGGGATACCTCCAACCGCCTCCCCCCCCTCTTTGTCCTAGGGTAAGTGATAAGGCTTTCCTGACACGACCCGCCCGTAGCTGAGGCCTTCCCCCCCCCTCCGCATTAAAGATGGTTTTTTTTTCCCTTTTTCACTCCTCCCTCCCCCTGTCTTATTTGATGCTTCTCGACTTTTCTGTCCAATCCAAGCGCCCGCCCCGTTTCATAGCCCCCCCTTTGAGGGTGACTTTCTTCAATTTTGCGTCGGCATCCTTATCCTCCCGCCTTTCAGATTCCCTTTTTGATTTGTTTTTGGCCGACATTTTTTACTTTTTCCTTCCTGTTCCCCCCTTTTTAGACGCTTGGAGCCGTGAGCGTTTAGTTCGTCTCTCTGACGCATCTTGAGTCTCTCCCCTCAAACCTTGAAGGTGTCTCCCATTCCCCTCCTCTTCCTCTTCACGCGCGGTCGCGCGGGTTAAAGGGCTCTCTTTTCTCCCTTGACCCGAATCTCGAGCTTTCTTGGCTGCTTCGGTTCTGGTTTCTTCTCCATTTCGGTCCCACTTTGGCAAACTCACAATCGGGAATCCCGGCATCTGGGATCCGAACACCCCGACGCCCTCTCCTCGCCCCGTTCTTGCTACGAATAGAAGGGTGACCAGACTAGGGGTGAACTTGGTCTACTGCCATCAAATCTGGATTTTACCGGCCTTGCGTGGTCGTGGGTGACCCCCCATACAACTTCCAATCAATCTCGGCTTGATGGTGCCGCGCTTTTTCGCCTGCCTTAACCCCCAACTTTTTCTTCATTTAGTTGTTCTTCTCTCTTTTTCCCTTTCTTCCTCTGTCCTCTTCCTTTTGATATGGGTTGTGATTCTCCTTACATTACAGGAATCCTCCCACTTGCTCTGACTTCGCCTAAATGCGACCTGCTGCCACTCTACTGGTGGTTACAGCAAAGACCTCTTCGGACGAAGTGTTGTTCCCTTTTGCCGCCTCCCCACCATCGTGCGCATCTAAAAAACCCCTGCCGCCTGGTTCTCGCTCCTGACAACTCGTCCACCCGTGGAGGTCCGCAAGAAGGAAACTACGATTCCCCGGTGATACTGCTCGTCATCCCTCCTTCTTCCTCGCCGCTTGATTGCCAGTTTTTCATCTCCTCTCTCTCCCCCCCTTGTGTTCACCCTCCACCAACCTCGCAAAAATTTTCGCGCTCGCTTGCTCGCGGGGCTATATATTTCTTTCCTCCGTTGTTTTTTTTTTTTTAGTCAGGAATCTCTGCCACTTGATTGAGTGAGTTTCCTTGTTGGTCTTTTCTTTTGGCTGTTCTCATGACCAGTGAGCGGATGCGCTTTCAAGGCCTCCTTTTTCGAACCCTGGACGGTATTCACCGTTTCGGTAGCGCGTCCTCACCATTCTTCATGGGCCTTACTCTTTCCTCCTTCCCACTTGAAGGTTGACTCCCTTTTCATTGAGCCTCTCCCAGGTTAGTTTTTGACTGGAGACCCCCCTGTGTTTAGCGTTTCCTGATCTGCCCACCCTCTGTGTCCGGGGGTTTTTTTCGTCCCCACCCCACCTTCTGATTCAGAGGCGCCAAACGTTCTTCAGGGCTTCGCTATTGGTGAGAGGGCTTTCCTTCGAGAACTTCCTTCCCATTTTCCATATGGCTTTTTCTCGCGAGCTTCAGTTTCTTGCCCTTCTCTATCTACCCACCCCCGTCCCTTAAGACCTTTTTGGAATGAGAACAGTCGTAACTCTCTCCCTCCTGGGTCCTGGACCGCTCCTTTTTCTGGATGGTTTACCCTCACCCTAACTTGCTGTCCTACCTATTTTCTGTCTTTTTTCCCCTTTAACCTTATGGTGTATCTGCCCGGATTCTTCGCATCCACACAGAAGAATCTTCTCTTGGTGTCCTGGCTTTCGATGGCCTCATTTAGGCGAATCGAAGATGTTTTTTCCCCATCTTTTGCTCTTTTCCCCTTCAGTTTCCGAGCCCACTCTTATAGCCACCCCCCCGCACTTTTCTGAAATCACATTCTCTACTCGCTCATTTCTCTCTCCCTTTTTTTCTACCACGCTACCTTCTTCGACCCAGGTTTAGACTCCGAGAGGAGATTTTCTTGAGCAATTAAACCCTTTTTCTCATTTATTATCCCCAATTTGAATGCGTTTTTTGCAATTCGCGATTGACCTCTCCTTCTCCTTGCTAGCTAAGGTTTTTCACTCGTAGGTCTATGACCATTTCCACATTTGCCCCCTCCACCTCCCCCCGCATTTTTCTCAAGGCTCTAGTCCAGGCTCCATCTCCCAACTCCATTCCTCCGCCTCAGATATTTCCACCTCCCTTAAAGTTACTCTTGGGACCGAACCTTTTTAGTAAGTTAGCTTTTTTTCGTTCTGGCCGAGAATCCCCTCACCGCTACTTACACTTGAGAGATAGCTTGACTTCCTGCAAATCTTTCTTGTTGTTTTGAATCCGACTCGTGGCTCCCCCCTTATTGCGGTTAGTCGGCCTCCGAGAGGTCACCCATTCTCCCGCTACTACCCCCCAGACGTTGTAGGCTTTTTGTTACGGTTATGTCCCTGCTCTGGAAACGACTATCGTCTAGGGATTCCAGCTTCGAATCCCCCCGCCTCTTCCCGTGGTTTTTGATTCCCATGCACACTCTGCGTGTCTCGTCAACGTCCTGTTGTCATTTCCATATGCCACAAGAGCGACTAGGATCCCCATGCTAAAAAGGCAATTGGGTTATGAAAGAACTTTTTGGTAATATCATTTCAGACCTCCGGCTGATAATACAGTGGGTTCGACAGCTTTCTACTCACTTTGCTCGTGTCAGTCCTCCATTTTTCCTACACTTAAGGGCCCCTGTCCCTTACATTTCCCTCGGCTTGTCTTGGCCTCTCCTTCCGTCTCATCCCCAATTCCGCACTTAACGCCGGTTGAATTTTTTTGCCGTCGACCTAGTACCCTCCCTGGGTTTTCTCCCCCCGTTCTCGAGTCCCCCTTACTGGAGCTATGCGCCCGTCTTAGACAGTTCCCGGCGTCTTCATCCGGACCGACCGATTTCATCAGCTTATATTGACTTTTTGCCTACGACTCTGATCTCCCACCATCGCGTTACTCCGGTTTGCAATTTTTCCCTGTTAGCGGTATACCTCCCCCGTCTTTTTTGCCAGCTGTTCCATGGCTTTTGCCTCCTGCGTATGCGGACCCTGTGCCCTTTTTCACATTTCTTGCGGCTTGCACATGCGCGCTCCCTGGATGCACAGTTCTCTCTTCTTGTCCGGGCACTTATTTCTCCTGCATTTCTTGCTCGTTCTGGGGCGCTAGGCCTGACTATCCCTTTCTTTCTCTCCTTTCGGTTGTGTATCTCCATTTTTTACATCCGAAGCAGTGCGGCCGGCCCCTCCCCCCCCTGCCGCGGGTCCTCCCGCCTCGCTCAGGGTGGGAAGGCCTTTGTGTACGCACCTTTTTCGCCCGATCAGCATACAGGAGGGGTCGTTTCACAAGCTGGACGACTCCCCCGGCGAACAGCCCCCTCCTCTTTGTTTCCCTTTTCCCTCTCGTCCCCGTTCGCCATCTCCCTGATCCACCTCGGCCGCTGTCTCTCCCCCTTGCTTTAGTCTTGCATCTCCCCCCACGTACCTTTAGAACTAAGAAGACTCTCCTCCCCGCCTGCACTGACCAGGATTAAAACAAACCCTTGATTTGGTGACCCTGGCACGTCGCGTCCTCCCCCACCCTCTTCAAGACCACACTTTCCCGTAAAGGATCCCGACCCTGACCATGGAGGAGGATTGATGATTTTTTCTCGTCTGTTGATACGCGACGACAAAAGTTTTTTCAAATCCACTGGCTATATCACTTTCCTCTCGTTTTTGTTTTTCTAGCCATACAGTTTTGTAGGTTAGTCGTCTTTCTTCGAGTCTCTCCAGCCATAGACGTGATTTCCCCCCTCCTCCAGACCATCAGTGGACGTATCAGTACGGGCTTTTCTTTGTTGCAGTAGTGCGCTTACTTCCCTTCATTCCCCCAAATAGTTCTTTTTTATCCTGGTCCCCTTGCTTCCCCATGGATCCCGCTTTCTTTTGTGATCATTTTCTAACCCACTCTGGTTGCCGTGCCCTACTCATTGCAAATGTGAATCCTCTCCTTTCTTTCAGATTTCCTTCTTTAATCCCATACGAATAGCGCTCTTTCCGGACTGGAAACGCTGCTTGACTGTCTCTTCTCTTCAAGCTTTTTTGATTCCACCGCTTTCCCACTCGCTTTTTCCTGCGCCCCCCCCCTATAAAACGATTTCATTACGTGAAGCCTCGCCCCATAACCCATCTTCTGCTTGCGGGACAGGGATGGCACTTTTTGTCTCTGTTACCCGGGCATTTTTGTATCCCCGCAGCTTCTCCCCCCCCAATTGCTCCGATCGCTAAAAGTTCTTTTTCCCCTTCTCTAAGATAGACTAGCACTGTACTTCTTTTCTCCTTTTGCAAGGTAGCTAGAGATTTGTTGGGGAAGAACACCTACATAACACTTTCATAGTTCCACCCTTGTTTCTCTGACCTTAGTCCACTCTTACCCTTCCCCTCGGATTAATCCTTCCTTCTGTTTTCATTACTGTCCTTGAGCGTAGCTCAGAGGAATTACTTTCTGTATTGTTTGCCCAGTCAACAAATACATGTTTGCCCACCTTCGTTTTGCTCATTTCGTTATGCGTTCGGGCCCTCCTAAAAATCAAGGTCGCTTCCGTCCCCCCAAACCCCCCTTTTAGAATTTTTGGTCACCATGTCGTCTATATTCTTTTCCGCCCTTCCGAGTTCTATTGCTCCTTCCCACTCCACGTCGTTCCTTCCATTTTCCTGCACTCCGTCCCCCCACCGCTCCAGAACTTTCCACGAGCTCTCCCTCTTTTCATACCGTCTTTCTGTGATTACACCCTGATCTTATAACAACGGGGTGCTTTTGAACCCCCTCGGCCTTTCCACATTGCCCGCTTGGTTCCTCCTCCCCTTCCACATTCCTTTTGCCTTTATCCCCTGATGTGGGTTCCCTTTGAGGCCCCCAACACCACTTGATCAGTCGAGATTATTTTACCCTCTTTAGTCATATGTTTGCCTCTGATTAGCGTTCACGTAAGACTGGCCCTCCCCCTCACAGCTGACCCCCCCTCTTTGTTCCTTCGGGCTCGAGTGATACCTTCCTCTGGTGCCGCTTAAACCCCCCATTCTCCCCCGCTTTGTTTTGAGGACGCGCTCAAAGCCCTCCGATGGGAGGAGTCCCCCGTCCGCTCGCACCCCTGTCCCTATGGGATCTCTGACCTATGCCAGCCCAACGATACACCGTCCCCCTTTTCCTCATACTTCTGCTTTTACTTGCGGGGTTGCTTTTTTTTCCTTGCTTTCCGACGTTCGCACGATATTTTGCTGCTCCTTTTGATTTTTCTTTTTTTCTTCTTGTCCCCGAGCGTGTTTTTCATCCTTTCCTCTTCCACACCGCTGTCCCTCTCTTGAGACATCGATCATTTTCTGTTCTTCTTGGCAGTCCGCTCCTTCCCTTTCGCTCATCCAATCCCAAGTTTGTATCTTTTCTCCCCACGACGTCCCCGTTTCTTCCAGCATACCTACGCAGTTTCTACTGTTACGGTTTAACGTCTCGTTTTTAGGCGATCACTACTCTCGTGATCTGGCTCTTCCTCTGTTCTCTTTGCGATCTCTTTCTTCTGCACACTACGGCAACCCCAGCATCCCATTTGGCACTTTCAGTTTCATTTTTCAGGATTGAACAAATACACACTGAGTCCCAATGGCGCGAAGCATCAAGCTTTTGACCCTCAGCTTTTGTCCCTTGGTATTCATGACTTCAATGAACATCTCTCGGAGATCGTGGTACCTTGTGTCTTTTTTGTGAAACCATCCCACCGTAAACATGTGTCCCAGCGGCACGTCCTTTCGGGACCGATCTTTTCGCTTCCCCCCCCCAACTTTTCTTTTGACCTTTACGTGTTGTTCTTCAGATTGCCTTGTTCTGTCTCCCTATCGCCCCTTTGTCCATTTAGCTTACATTTGCAATCCCCTCTATCCCCCATTCCCGATCTCCTCCTCCTCTTTTTTCTTCCTTGTGCACCACTGCACATGACTTGTCAACAGCCCATTCGTCCTGGACCCAGCCTTCTGGTTTTTGCTCCTGAAAACCACCTGTGTCGCCCGGCCGGTTCTCTCTCCCTGTCACACGGCGTTCCACTTCCTTTTCTCTCTACTAAGCCAGCGGACGTCCTCCCCCGCTCCTCCGAGTTCATCCTTGACTTCTCTTCAAGCATCCCTTTTAATGAAGCGAACCGTCTGATCACCCGCCAACCTGCGCACGGCCCCTCTCCCCTTCTCCTGCGCGTGCTTCTCCCTTTTCCCTTTCTTTTTTTCCCCTTGTTGTGCCATGCAGCGCGATCCTCAGTCTCTGATACTGGTCGCTGTTTGTTGGGGTTTGTTTGACCCTTTCGAGGATGCTATTCCCTCCCCTTTTGCATCCCGTTGTCCTAGCCTTGTTTTTTCGTCTGAATCGGTGTGAGTCCTCACTTTTTATTCGCTCGTTGCTCTCCTTGCTTTAATACTCAATTGAAGGTTGTCGACCCGTTTCATTAGTTATCCCTTGGCTTTTTCTCCCTGCCGACCCCTCATTTGTGTCGTTTCCGCTGAGCACCCACTTCTTGGGTCCCGCCTTCCCTGTGGTCTTTCTTTTTACCCCGTCTGTGCTCATAGGATAAGGTAGGCTTAGCAGGCAATTAGAGAATTGGTTGACGAGACACCTTCGGGCGTCCCCTTTGTCCCTTCCGGACCGGTCCATGAGAGTCGGCGGCTCTTCTCCAATAATTACTTTTTCCCCCGTTTGCTTTCCCTCCCTTGAGTCCCGCGCCCCTTTACACGGCTAAGTTGTTTCTTCCCGGGAGACTTTGTCATTCAATGCAGGGTATATTTGCCGCCTCCTTGCCCCCCTCTTTTTTTTTTTGTGGCCCTTATGGTAGTTTCTGCCGTCTCAACACACTCCTCGCCGATTAAATCCGCCTTTTTCCTTGGCTTACTTTAAACCAATGGTGTCCCCTTTTTTTCTTTAGAGCCCCCTCCTCTTGCGTCTGATTGTTGACTGTCTCTAGTTTTTTGTCCACCCCGGTATTCCCTGACTGCGATTCCCCTTTCTTTTGTTGTTAGTGCCGGCCTTTTCCCCCCTCTATCCCTCTCTCTCTCGCCCGTCTGCCCCGCACCTTGTCCTCAAGCACCAATCTCTCGCCGCCTCACCCCCTTTCGATTTCCTCTTTCCAAGATACGTGCTACGTTTTCGCTTAAGGTAGTATTCTTTCGACCTGTAGAAACTTACCCACTTTTATTTTGAAGTTTTTGAAGCTCAGCCTGCTTCCCATTTCCTCCCTCTGACGCGCTTTTCCCTTTTTTCGCCAGCTTATCCGTAGTCCCTCCCGTTACGCATGCTGCCCTCTTTTTACAGGGAACATGACCTTGCCTCCCCCCCCCCGTTTTGACTCTTCCGTCCTTTTCTCCTTCGGCCCTCCCGCGAACCATCCCCCCCTTTCCCTGACCTTACTAAAGTAAAACCTGGTATGCGTGTCCGACACGGTCCTTCCGGTGGCTTGTCTTCTGTTCGATCTCCAATACATGACCTTTTTTTTCTCTTCCCTGTCCTCCGCCCATCTTGTCCTTCCTGCTCCTTCATCCTGCCCTTCTCCCTGGTTCATTCTTCAGCTGGCTTTATAAGTGTGCCTATCCGAATTTCCCATACCCCACCCTCTTGTCTTATTTTTTTCGATGAAAGGATATTTGTTCTGTCCTCCTCCTAGCGGACCGAGCCCTTTACTTTGAACTCTCTCCTCCTACCAGTGTTTTGCCTCCTTTTGACACCCTAATCTTAGTCCGGCTCAAGGACACCCGACATGTTGTTGGCAGGGAAGGGTCTTCACACCTAGCCATGCCACCTCATTGTGGAGGTCGACACTTTTACCCGCTCTCTGGAGCTGCCCCTCCTCCGTGTTCCATCTCTGGTCGCCTCCGGTTCGACTATACAGCTCGTGTCGCCCTTCGCCTTCTCTGCTTTGAGTTTTTCTTCCTCCCATGAACTACAATGTTCAGTTGATAACTTCGTTTGCTTCTCTCAACTTTCCCCTCCTTTCACTCGTCCCCCCCCAGGCTTATTCTTCTAGCCACTTCTTTTTGACATTTTAGTACTTATACGACATGTTCTTGGGTTTTTTTACTGCGACAAGTAAGACCTGTCGGTAGTTCTCCAACGTCCATCGTCTTCGATTTCTCCCCGAGACCCCTCCTAGGTATATCTCATACGAGATTTATTTCGTTCTATGATGGGACCCCCCTCCGATCAGACCCATCATTATCTTGCGGGATTAGCACAATCTTTTTAACTTGTTTCCAATCTAATCCAGTGTTTTTTGCTTCATCCCTCTTTTCTTTTCATTTTTTTTGCCCTGAGTTGCTTCCCCTTTGTACTCCATTCTGCCCATGTCCGGTTTTTTGCTTCCTTTCCCCCCTCTCCTTCCGCCCCAGGCTAGAGGCGGGCGTGAGGTTTCTTCCTCCTCTCTTTTTTCCGGTGAACGAGTTCGGACCCATCACTATTAAAGGCGCAAGGTTTGCCAGGGGTGGACGGTTTTGAGCCAACATGGATTCTTTCCTATTCTCAACGCCATTCAGAAGTTTTTCGGCCCCACCCCCCTTTTCCCCGTGACTCAAATTCCAAGCCGATTTTGGTGGTCTTGATTCCTCTTACTTCCCATACCGCAACACCTATCCTCTTTTTCTTGCCAGGCCCCCCTGTCCTCCCCGAACTGGCTTTGACACGAAAAGTTGGTGAAACCGACGACTTCCCCCTCCCGCGGGTTGTCCCCCGAAACCCGATCCTCCTTTAGTTTAATCCGCTCCCTCTCTTTTCCTAGGGGCGCCTGTTTGTTGTCAGCGCAACCTTTCCGCCCCTCCCCTTCCTCGTCTTTCCGCCCGTTGCAAGAGAAGAGCTCCTTGCGCCACCGGACGCCTGATGAAAACACAGGCACTGGTGCGGGATGGCGGC
>Ga0179593_1660187_pt1 | contig 13082 bp, 12 predicted proteins | sample CZODoug2_1_08_16_FD_185931 | JGI IMG/M metagenome (GOLD analysis project Ga0179593, IMG submission 185931) | Vadose zone soil fungal communities from Angelo Coast Range Reserve, California, USA - CZODoug2_1_08_16fungal (PacBio error correction) | ecosystem: Environmental > Terrestrial > Soil >... | reverse complement strand
TCCTCTCCTCTGCACAGGAAGCACAGTCCTTTCCTTCTCTCTTGGACGATCTCTTTTCTCCAAGAAGCCGCCGGGATCTATCCTTTCGCCCGTTCACAGAGAAAGGGTGGTAGTTTCCCCTGCTCGCGGGGGTCAGCGTGGGCCCCCCTTCTCTCCTTTGTTTGGCAGATGTGTGCGGTCCTGACCCCCCCCTTCCTCCCCTTTTTTCGTCGGCTACCCGTCCTTTGTGTTGTTTGGAAAGGGGGGAAACCTTTCCGGGGAACGCTATCGGCGGCTTTCCCCTAGGTTATTCCGGTCCGTCCCCCCCCTTTCGGACGTCTGCTGCCGTGCGACCCCTTCCTTTCCCAGGAGAGCTAGACGTCTAAGCTTCCTTCCGTGGCCCGTCATGCGACACTTTCCTTCATAAACGATCGGAACTGCGTTGTCCCTTTCTCCCCTCTCTCCGGCTCAGACAAGCGGGGTCATAGACTTTTTTTCAAACGATGATTGACCATTGGACGTTTCTAACATGAAACCATCAACCCTTTTTTTTTTCTTCCCTGAAGAGGACTCGGAATGTTGTGAACATATGGCCTACCACCCTCCTATGCTGACCGAGCCGTTGACCTTTCCCCCTTTTCCCCCTTTTTCTCCTCGTCCGCCGTCGTCTTTTTCTGATAAGATCATTCTTGCGTGCCGATTGGCCGTGCCCCTTCCTAAACCTGATGATGTCCGTCTTTTTCAGATAGACAAGTCAATCGACTCCTTTTCTTTTCCGAGCAGAATCTTTGGACCCTCTGGTAATGCGCACGAAGGATCGTTTCTTTTCTGCCCCATCGGGGTCAGCGAAGCACGATCTTTTTTTTCTTAGTTGCTGGCGCCCTTCCCTTTTTTTTTTTTCTCTTGCCCCGCAAAGCTCAGGGCTCCTCCGTAGTTATTTTCCCCATTGAAGAGGCGAAGGATGGGACAAGCTTTTTCGCCGCCGACCTGAATGGCATCTTTTCTCTTGAAAGAAAGCGCCACCACCCAGCTCTTCTTTTTTTCCCTTCCCCATGATGGGCCTTTCCACACCCTGCTAGACGAACTCTGCGCGATCCTTTTTCCCCCTTTGCTCAGGGCATGGAATCCGGCTTCCCCCATTCCCCCCCCCGTGTTGTTGGTGAGAGATCGGCTGGCCGTTTCTCGCGGCGAGCGGTCGCGGCAGATGCTTTTTTCTTCAGGGTGCGACGGCATCAGGCCATTCCTTTTTTGTCTGGCATTGCTTCAGGACCGGGTCTTTTCTTTCTCTTCCGGTCGGGCGCTCTCCTCGTTCCTTTTATAGGCAAGGTAGATCTGGCGTGAACTTTATGCTTGCGTGGGCCGCGTACACGGCCATCGTTCTTTTCCCCCGTTAGAGTTAAATATGATCGTTCGTTTCGTCTCCCCCCCTTTCTCAACGATCTTCTTTTTTCCCAGACCTGCGTTCTCTCCAGTCGCTTCTGATCGCATCTTTCGATGATCGGAGGTCGACATTTCCTTTCCCCTTTCGGCTTGGAGAAGTTTTGTCGTTCTCCCTCTTCTTGATCTTGATCAGGCAGAAGATTTCCTGACGGTAGCCGGAACGTCCCTGTTCCTCCTCTTGTGGTAGTGCCTTTGATCTTTTTTCCTCCTTAGGACGCGACTCCGATCTCCTTCTCGGGTTGTGATGTCAGGTTTCTTTTTTCTCATGCGTAAAGGGTCACGCTTTAGTGACGAAATTGTGGATCTGAGCTTCCCTCGTTTACGTTGAGCGAGAATTTTCCCACGCAGGTAAGATAGGAATCTTTGCCTTTTTCTCCTGACGGGAAGCGGACGACCGTGCCGTTCTTCGAAGAACTGCAGGCGTCAACTCCCTTTCCCTTTCCCTTTCTGTAATCTCCGCATCTAAGATCGTTGTTCTTCGACATGAGTATCAGGTTACCCCTTTCTTTTTTCACACCGATGACGGCGGGTAGCCTCTTTTTTTCTTTTTCGAACTAATCGACGAAATTTTTTCTCCCTCCCTTTTTCCCCTTTGGTAGGCAAGCGACCTCCCTCTACCCTTGAAAAAAATGGGAGGCTGGTGCCGTTTCCCCGGCGGAGGGATGTCCAGATCACCTTTTCCTCTCCTTGGGACGAGGAGAGGCATTCTTTCTTTCCTTTTTCGCTCGCTTTGCGTTCTTTTCCGATTAAAGAGAAGAAGGCAATTTGTAAGTGGGTCTTACCAAGACGTCTTTTCCCCGCGAAGATAGAGATAGTCCCCCCTTTTTTCTCTTTTTTTTTTTCTTTGGGTGGGTGGGGGGGGGGGTTGGGGGGTGGGTGTGTCTTTTTTGGGGGGGTTTTTTTTATTCTTGGGGCGTTCTCTTGCTTGTTTGGGGGTGTGAGCGTTCACTTTTTTGGGGGTGGGTGGTGTTAATCTTTATGGTGTGGGGGGTTTTTCCTTTTTTTTTTTTTTTTTGTCTTTTTTTTTTTTGGTTTTTTTTCGTAGAACCGACGTCGTCGAGTCGCTCTTACCTTGCGGACGATTCTTCCTTCTCTTCCTCTTTTCCACGTAGCCGTCGGGTACCCCCGATTTCTTTGGCACGGGAACATTACGGCACTTTCTCCACCGCACGACGGTTCTTTCCCTCCTGACCTTCGGTACTGGTTCTTTTAGCGCTGTTCAAGAAATGGCGTTATTTAGCCGTAGTCTCCCAGAAACCGGGTGTGTTCTGCTCCAGGCTGAGCACCACCTTGAGCGCTCTTTCCTCTTTTTTTTTCCTTCCCTCTCCGGCCCGCCGTGCTTTCACAGGAACCCCTCCCCTTGCCGCAGGTGAGTATTCCACCTTCTCCGCAGTGCGCCATCGCGACTTCCCGTCACAGGTTCAGAGGGTGTCACTTCCCCCTTCCCTTCCTTTCAGAGCTTGGTCCACGACGCCCTCCCGTCCTCGCTCGGCAGCTCCTCCGCCCCACGTTTTTTCCCCCTATGAGAAACTACCTCCCCTCTCTTTTTTTTTTTGAGAGAGATCGCTTTTCGACACCGTTTTCCCTCCTCAGTGGGGCTGGGATTCCGGGAAGAGACCCTTTCCCCCTTTCCTTTTCTCCCTGGTGCAGCTGGGACCTCGGGAGTGTACGTGGAAACTTCCCTCAAGGCCCTTTCCCCCTTCGATGGCGGTCTCCACCTCCCACCTTTCCCCTCCCCTTTGCAAGGCGTGGGTTCTCCGACGCCTTCGGTCTTCCTTCGGCGAGACTGATAGTCCTTTTTTTCTCTTTCCCCTCAGTGGGTGCGCAGCATGGAGTACGACACCGACGACCCCTTCCCTTTTTTTCCCCCCCTCACGGGACCCCATTTGGTCCAGCGATAGAGGGAGATCTGGCGATCGCGAAGGTCCTTTCCTCGACAGAGTAGTTTTTTCCCCCCTTTTTTACGTGGCGGACTTGTAAATTTGCAGAATTGTAGACGTCTTCCCCCCTGTAAGTGGACGAGCTTCCCTCGGAGAACGGTATCCCTTCTTTTTTTTCCCCTCGAGCTATCATACGCGCCTAAGACGAGATAATGGATGGGACGAGCCTTCCCGATTGGCGTCTTTTTCTCGGCCCTATTCTCCTTTGCTTTCTTTCTCCTCACCCCCCCACTTGACTGTAGAGCAAAGCAGAATCCTGCTTACTAGTCCCGTGATATACAGAGTCTGGTCTCCCCTTTATCGAGGTCTTCCGCCTTGACACGATTTGTGTACGGTCTCTCGGCCCTGATCGAGGGTCGCTTTTCCGATTGACCATATGTGTGCGTTCCTTTTTCCTTCTCCAGACAGCTTTGAATCCGTTTGAACAAGAGAGGTTCTGGAGGGCCTTTCTTCCGACTTTTTCCCTGACTTGAACGCTTTCTTCTGCGAGCTTTTCCAGTGTCAACAAACCTTTAACGTGAGGACGGCCCGGCAGGTTCTTTCTATGCTCAGCCTTTATCCGAATTTTCCCCCCGTCATGCGACAAAGTTCTGCGGTCTCCCTGCGTTGACTGATGGGCCTTCCTTCCTCCGCAAAGCGGCGGCCTTTTTTTCTTCCCTTTCGCCTCGTCCCCCCTCTTGCCCCCGTGACCATGAACATCAAAAACCTTCCCCTCTCGGTTCAGGTCGAGTCCCCTCCTCCTCCGCGATCAGGCACTACACCCCACCCTCTCTTTTTTCCTTCGGACCGGGCTGCGCTTTTCCGCCGTCGTCGGACATGATCAAGATCCCCCCCTTTTTGCAGCTGGGCCGAATACAAGCGCCTCACCTATGAGTTCACCGACGCCGTGTCCCTCTTTCCCTTCTCTCAGCGAGCTTTGAGTAGTTTCGGCGACACGCTGTTCTTTTTCCCCGACGGCCTGAGTGCCACGGGTTCCTCTTTCCTCTGGAACGCGACGCTGATAGTGGCTGTCTTTTTTTTCTTCCGGGACTGGTCCCCCTCAAAGCTAATGAGGACGAGTTCGACAGACTTCTTCGATGGGATAAGCCGACCCCCTATTTTTTCTCTTACCCCTCTACGACCAGGTCCTCCCCGCAGAACTTTCCCTTCTTTGCCACTGAGGGACGGCGAAACCTACTCCTTCTTAGAACGAACTCTGCCGCGACGATTCCCTGGCTCGGCACTGAAATCGGCGGCCCCTTCCCCCCTTCTCCCCAGTGTGTTGTTTTTTCTTTTCAAGTTGAGAGCATGGTAACCGAAGTTTTTCCTTACGGGGGGTCTTCGGTTTTCCATTGGCATGCTTCCTTGTTTGGGCTGGCTTCAGGGACCTGGGTCGTCGTCTTCTTCCTTTCGGCGATCTGCTCAGCGCTTTTCTTTCCCTCGCATCGTCATAGCCATTTTCTCCCTTTCTTTCCTCTTCCCTGAGCTTGGCTTGGGCCTTTCCCGGCTCTTTTTTCACCCCCGATAAGGCAGTAGCGTTAAATCATGCCCCTCTTTCAAGCAGGCGTCGAGGAGGTCACCGACCTGTTCGCATGAGACCAAGTCGTTCCTTCTTTTTCCCGCCTTCTGATTTCTTCCTTGTCGATATGGCCGACGGCTTGTTAGGCTTGGAGAAGTTCCTTGATTCCAGAGTCTTGATATTGATCAGGCCCCCCTCCCTCCTTTCCTTGCGTACCGTTCTTATACTACGTTCTCTCTGGGGGTAGTGAGGATCGCTCCCGAAGTAGGACGCGACCTTCCCTTTCCCAGAAGCTATCGTGTTGTTGATGCTTTCCCCCCCCCGACGCATCGTCAAGGTCCTTGACAGAGGCTCTTTCGTGAGAGGAAGAAGCTTGGCCCTCCTCCGAGGGCGGACAGGCCTTATCGTGAATCTTGACGAATGTACCCCTTTCTTCCGTTACTCCCTCGGCGTTCATTCTCTAGCCGACCTGACGGGAAGTCCCGCATTCTGTATCTCGCAGCTCCCCCTCGGCAGAGGCCGCCGCTCCCCTTTTCTTTTTCCATGTTCCCCCCCCTTTCTTCCCCGTTTGGTAGAAGGAATTGCCGAGACCTCCCCTTGACAAGACGCATCATTTCTGGTCGTTTCTTTCCTCCTTTCCCTCTCGACTGCCGCTTTTCTGGCCGGGTCAGCGTGCGGAATCTCAGGCTCACATACGGTAGATCACGTCTCCTTTACGAGTAGAGCGGGCGGACCTTTTTCCCTTCGTTTCCTTGAGACTCTCCTCCGGCCAGCAGGAGAAGCTTTTTTCACCCAGACGAAGTAGCCCTTTCTCTCTAGAGACTCGTCCCAAGCCATTCTTCATCTTAGGCGAGCCTTCCTTTCGGTTTTCTACCGGCTCGCCGGTGAGAAGTCCCCGCCGCAAAGTAGCCGTCCTCGTCTTTCCCCGATGACCGGCATGTTTCCCCCCCGGCACGTCCTCTATTCTTCGAGGATCGGAGGTTTTTCCCTGGCCAGGTCAATCGCACGCGTTTCTGGTCTAAGTAGACTTTTTTTTTCTCCCCCCACCTTGTTTTTCCCCTTCTGCCACCCAATTGGAGAGAGTCCTTTTTGAAGAGTTCCCCTAAGTTCTTTCCAGCGTCCGTCCACAAACATTTCCTTTTTCTTCAACAGGCAGTCCCTAAGGAGCCATCCCCTCTTTTTCCCCCGTCCATTTTAACCGGACAAGCCTTTCCGAGCAGTGGGTAACCTTTTCTTTTCCTCTCCGTAAAGTATCGATAGGCTCCCCCCCTCACACGCTACTTAGTAGGAGCGCCGATCTCTTCTTTTGTTGTTGAGAGATCCTTCTAGTTTCTCCCCTTGCGCATTTTCCCTGGAAGTGAGGCTGGGCGGCTCTCTCAGGACGTGACTTTCCAAGAACGTTGGACACTTTTTTTCGTGTCGTTCCCCCCTGCCCTGTTCCGCGATGGAGAAATGCTCCCAAACTGCCGGTGGACTTTCCTTAGTGGGGGGGCCTCTTTTTCCAGCTTGCTCGGATCACGTTCCCCTGCTGTCCTTTCCAAAGTGGGTGAGCATCTCTTTTCGCTTCCTCCACCGGGTTATGGGGTCCCCCCCCCCCCCCATATAAGGAGAACAATGGCGGTCCCTTTTCCTTGCGATTGACCCTCGGTATTTCCCGGGGAGACCGGCGTTTCTTTCTTTGCAAGGAAGCACGGACCACCATCCCCCCCCCTTGCGTCCCCTCCCCTTCTACGTTCTCTGCCGCCTTCGCCTCGGCGGCCACGGCGTCTTTTCCCAGGCGAGCGACTGGACGATCCCATCTGCCCGACGAGCCTTCCTCTCTCTCTCTTTCCTCGCGGTCTACTTACAGCGGCCATTTCTCGGCTCGGGAATCGTGCCCCCCCCCCCATACAACTTCTTCATCCCCCCTCCCTCCTGATCTAATAGTCCCTTCTCATATACGAGGTGAGCTGGAAACTCTTTCTCACAGATACCTCCTTTTTTTCTTTTCCTTCCCCTCGCGTTCTTTAGCGCCTTTTGCGGTCCGACCCCCCCCCCCCTCACAGACGCTGCGTGCAGTCCGGCTCCCCTCCTTTCTCTTTTTTTTTTTTTTTCAGGTTTTTGGAACCTGATGGGAAGCATTCCTTTCTTCGGCATGCTGCACGAGGTCTTCCATTCCAGCCATTGCGGCCGTTCCTTTCTTGCCCGTCTCGCTCGCTTTCTGTCTCCGAGCAAGTAAGTGCGCCTCTTCACGATCGGACCTGCGTTGACCTGACTTCGGCTCCGCAAGCGGAGCCTTCTTCTTTCTTCCCCCTTTGACCCCGTCCCCTTTTGGCGATAGGAAAATGAACATTCTTCTCGCTTCTGGTCAATGAAGCTGCCTCCTTCGCGTCCTACGTCGATCTTTTCCTCCTCGGCCTACCCCCCTCCGAGAAGGGACCGGGAAGTATTAACTCTTCCTTCTTTCGCCTGTATTTTTTTTCTAAGGAGTGTGAAGATGGGACGCTCCATCCCCTTTCTCTTTTCCCCCTACGGCAGATCGACAAAGTCAATCGACCTTTTGGCCCGAGACTCGGATCGCGGACTGCTTTCTCTTCCGAATCTCTTTCTACGTTCCTTCCGAACGCAACAGAGCATGATTTTTTTTGTCGCGGCTATACGAAGAGGACGGGGAAGTTTTTTTCTAAGAGGACGGGTTCCGCCATGTCCCCTTCGTTTCTTTTCTCTCTCTTTCTTTTTGTTTGTTTTTCCAAGCCGGAAACCGCGGGACTGGATTTTCTTTCCCCCCCAGATACGAACCAGGTACTGAGCAAGCCCCTCTTCAGTAATGTGGGAAATGATGGATTCCTCCAGGTCTTTCTCACTTCAGTAACTTTTACGCTAGGTGGAAATGTCTTTTTTTCAAAAGAGACGAATATATATATATTAGAATAATCATTTTTTCGTTGGGTTTTTGAACTTTCCTTTCTTCTTTTTTTTTTTTTTTTTTTTTTTTTTTTTTTTTTCTTTTTTTTTTTTTTTTTTTCGATTACCCGCCTTTTTAGCTCCAGGTTCGTACTAGATGTAGCAAGGATTTTTTTTCTTTCCCTGGCAATGACGGGCCGGATCGTCGGCTGGTTGAAATGGGTAGTAGCGGGAGGCTCCCTCTCCCCTTCTCTTTTTGAAGTGGTTTCTCTGCGGAAACCGGCCTAGCGAGCTCTTCCTTTCCCGGCTCGTTAGGATAGCCGGCGGCCAGCTCTCGTGCGTTCGCTGACCTTTTTCTTTCACCCCTCTTGAACGTGATAGCCTCCGATAAGTCAGCTTACTGGTCTTTTTTTCGCTGATCCGGAGGTCAGATATCAGGAGCGGTGAACTACCTTCCTTTCCGTTTTTTTCAAGAGGCTCCCTTGATCAGCGCCGACGAAGGATCCCGGCGGTAAGCGGATACGTACCGGTCCTTTTTGTAGTGATGATCGCGAGGATTGTTGACCCCCTTTTTGTTTCCGCTCTGGGTTGTTTCCTCTTCCAACCACGCAGCGTCAAGGCCCTTTCTTGCCGAAATTGTGCTATGCGAGGCTCTCTTTCGTCCCTTTTTCACGCACTTTTCTTTCATAGAACTGTTGTAGCATGACGTTTCCTTCGGCGTAGGACGGCGAGATAGCATTTCGAAAGTTCAGACAGACTCATTCTCCGCCTCTTTCAGGTGACTATTTTTTCCCCTGCGATCCATGAAGGTTCCCCTTCTGTTTCACCGTGCGGAGGGTGCCTTTTTTCTTTCGACGAAGTTGGTCGAGATTTTCCTTGGCTTCCCTTCCTGAGTAGCTAAACCGGTACCACAATGGAGGAGTTTTCCAGGACTGATCCAGGAGGAGGCTTTTTCTTAGTAAAGAGATAAGGGAAGAGTAGAGGCATTTTTCTTTCCGTTTTTCTGTTCAGTTATTTCTTTTTCATTTCCCGAGCAGCGGAAAGACTCCGATGTAATTAGGGATCCCAACCCCCCCCCCCCCCCCACCCCCCCCCCCCCCCCCCCCCCCCCCCCCCCCCCCCCCCCCCCCACCCCCACCACCCCCCCCCCCCCCCCCCCCCCCACCCCCCTCAGAATTATCCGCCAAATCGGCCCCCCTCCCCTCTTTCGTTCCCCAGCAAGGATTTTTCGAGAAATAGCAGATCGTGATTCCTTTCAGGCGTGTCCTCCGCTGGCCACGTAGAGTCCTTTCTTTCTCACATCTCCCTGGTGACGGGCCATTAATTCTTCCGAACAGAAGATCCTACCTTCCTCGCGCTTCGCCCGCGGAGAGAGTGCCTCCCCCTTTTCTGCTAGCGTAGTGCTCCAGAAACTCGTAAGCCTCCCTCCCCCCCCCCCTTCCTTTAAGTACAGGTGCGGGAAGCGCCGGAACGCAGTGATCTTCCCTTTTTTTCTTTTCACCCAAGCATTGAAGAGGTTTTCCTGAGGTTGGTAGTGTATCCAGGAGAAATAGAGAACGGGTTGCCCATTTTCTGCTTTGGAAAAGCACCTTTCCTTCTTATACTTGGTCAAATGAGTGTCTCTTCGAACGTCCCACTCATTCCCTACGTCTTCTTTTCTTTCGAAGATTACTCAAGCCCCCCTCCCTCTTGAGGTCTCTTTTTTTCTCTCCATACGGCCTCCCTTGCAGAATGACGTGGTTTAGTTCCGCGAGCTGCCCCATCCTCTTTTTTATTTGACACAAAGGTAGGGTCGTTGAAACCCTTCACTGGCCCTCCGGGCCCGTTTTTATTGCGGTTTCCTTACTTTTGGAAGACTTCCCTTTTTCTTTTTTTCATACGCCTTACGACGGCTTGGAGCCCGCGCAGTTCTATGATCTCTCCCCCTCGCGCCAAGTGGGTGTTTTTTTGACACCGAAGACCCCCTGCTTTCGACCCGAGTCTTTCTTCTTGCTATTGATGTGCCCCTTAGAATTGTTTAGCAGACGAGACCGAGTCGGTGCTTTCTTTTTTGAATTCCCCACCCGCATCACTAGTATCACCTTTTATGAAAGACTATTTGTGGAAGAGAGGTCCCTGTTTATATTTTCTCCCCCCCCCCCTCCCAGAGAGAATCGACGACTTGTCGGTGCGCACTATATGAAATTTTCTCCTTTACGAGATAGAGATAGCTTTTTCTCCGATATGGGATCTCCCTGATCCCTTTCTAATGATGGAAGGTTCTTGACTTAGTGCAGATGATTCCTTCCCGAGGAGAAATTCCTCCTTTCTTCCGTACGCTGACCGATTACTCCTCCCTTTAGCTGGCACAAGGAAAGAATCCTTTCTCTTTTCCCGCACGCTGAAACAGGCACCCCTCCTTTTATTTCTGACCTTTGCTCTTTCTCTTTCGGTCGCGTGGAACTCCTTGAGCCGATTGCCTATTTTTTTCCCTTTCAAGACTGATGGCAGTCGTCCCTCCCCTTGAAAACGAGCGGTTAGGTGGGGTGACACGGGGGAACTGATGGAAGAAGTCTCTTCCTGCACTGCGAAAGAGCAAATCTGTTCTTTTTCCCCTTCGACTTTCGGCGAGTCGCCGTTTCCTCCCTTTTTGTCGTCCGCTGAACAGTATTGTCCCCTTTTTTCGATCGTACTGCGTTTGACAGGATTTTCTTCCGAGGCTTCAGATCCCCTTCTTCTTCCCCCCTTTGCCCCCCATTGACGCTGTTCCTTGTTGGTTCCCCCCCATGTAACTAACAACCCCGAGAGCTTTTTTCATTCCTTCTCTGTAATGTCGGCATAAGTCGGTGTCCGACAATACCACCTCCCTCTCTTTCCTGCGGACCGAGCCGGACCTGTCTCTCCGTGCGGTTAAGAAGCGTCCCCTTTTTTTCGGCCTGATAGATAAGACGTTTTCTCCCCTTTTTGAAATTGCCGAACTGATTCTTCTTCTCCTGCAGAGACGAAATCACTCTCCCGGATCGCGAGCTGGCAGATGCAGGATCCTCTTCTTACTTTTTTTCTCCCTTAGTGGCCATCCTAAGGCCTCGTTCCCACTTTTTCTCCTAAAGAACGTCCCCTTAATTGAAATCTTTTTTTTTTTTCCTACCGAAGAGGCAGGGTTCCTTTCCCCCCCTCCCCTGCGTCGACGAGGCCGAGTAGAATCTTTTCAGAGTAGTAGATGGATCTCTTTTTCTTGTGGGGGGGGACTTTTTCCTCCTCCCTCTCTCCCCCTTTATCCTCCTCCACCAAAAAGCGTACTATCCCTTCCTTACTTTTTTTCTCCAACGAAGACCAGCCAAAGTAATGTTCCTTGATTCAAATGCTCGGACTTTGAATAGGCTCTCTCTCTCCTCCTACGTTTTGTGTTTTGATTCTATCCTTTTTCTCCTATTCATTGCGAGAATGTCACCTATCTGTTCCCTTGCAGAGTTCTCTGCTAGCCAGGAAGGGGGATTTTTTTTTCTGATGGGGTTTCGGGATTTCCTTACTTCCCCCTGTTTTTTTCTTTTATCCATTATCAGTTTCGATTGCTCCAGGCTCTGGTCTGTTTTTTTTCCTGCCTCTTCATTTAGACACCCCCCCTTTATATCTGCGGCGAACTCTTTTCGTTTCTTTTGATTCCCAGGCTCGTTTCACTTTCTTTCATGCCTTCGAGTTCCCATTTTATCTTCTTGCCCCACCTATTTCAAGAAGGTCCCTTATCTTATTCCCTTCTTCCCTGGAACAGGGGTTCTCCCTCCCCCTTGTCTTACGATTTTGCACAGACTCTTTGCTCTTGCCCTTTTCGATCTGGACGACGGCTTCGTTGAACTCATCAGTTTCCTTCTTTTCCCTTTTCTTCGGCAAAGCTTCACGCCGTCTTCTTTCCACGAACTTCGAGTAGTACGCGGTAGCCTTACTTTTTTTTTCCCCTCTAGGCCGCGTGGTGGTAGTGCCTGACTCGCTTCCCTCCGTTTTCCTCTACCTGAAAGACGTCCGCTCATCCTTCCTTTTTTTTGATGTTCATTTCCTTATTTCCTCTTTTAAGCGGAAGAGGCGACAGTCCTTTTCTTTTTCTCCCCTTTTGGAGACGGAGATAGCCGTAGGGCCCCTTTCTTTCTTCTCTTTGACCTCGGAAGAAGACCTCTCTCCTTTCTCTCCGACCGTGAAGGGCTCATTCCTCTTCCTTTTTTACGCTAACTTTCAGCAGACGGCCAGACCCCCTTCTCTCTCTCGAAGAATAGTGCGCAGTTTTTTCCTCTTTTTTTCCCTGCCTGAGTCCATCAGGTTCCCCCCTTTTCCCCCTCCTTTTCCCCCCGATGCGTAGGTTCCTCTTTCGGAGTCCAGAAGAAGTTGTTGTGACTTATTTCCCTCTCCTTGGTCGGAAACGCGACCTACGCTCTTTTTTATCTCTGCCGCGCGTACCCTGACCCCCCTTTTTTCCTTTTTCAGAGTGCGTATACTCTGCTTCCTTTTTTTTTGATGACTAGGCAGATTCACGTCTCCCTTTCCTCTCGAGGAAAGGACGGTGCTGTTTCCCCCCTTTCCTGAGGATGGACCGCACTGTCCCTCTTTTTCGTCATCAGGTATACTTTTTTTTCAGTGGGTTCAGGAAGAAGTAGCCTTTTCCTTCCCTAGATAGTAACAAAGCAAAGGATTTCGCTCCTTTTCGCACTCGCCGTCGTCTGATTCTTTCCTTCTTTCGCGGTATAGCGGGCCCTCCTTTGGACTATAGTGTAGGACCGATCGGCCCTTTTTTCCGCCGGACGTCGACATGCTCCTTCATGGTGGCGTTCCCCCTTTCTTTCCAGCTTTTTCTCTTCTGGTCGAGGATACCGCCCTTCCCTGCCAGGTCAATTCGCTTCCTTTTCCTCTTTTTCCTTCTTGTAGAAGTAGTTCTCCCCCTCCCTTCCATTCCGTCAGCTCCCTGCTTCCTCCTTCCAGACCCCCTTTTTTTTTTTACGAGCCTCTCCGGAACAGACGTTTTGCCTTCCTTTTTTCGTAGTGCGTCCGGCCACCACTCTTTTCTTACACCGGAATTTCCCCTCCAATGCGCAGTGCGCCATCTCTCCTTTCCAAGTTTTTCATCCTTGCTTCAACGCCATGCCATCCCTTTTTTCTTCGTGAAGCAAGTGTACTTTTCCTTTTCCTGATAGGTCAGCTCTTTCCAGCCCCCCTTCCCTATTTCTCCCTGCTTCAGGCGATGGAGAAAACTCCTCATCATCTTTTCCTAATAATCAGTTGTTTTCTCGGATGGAGTTTCTCCCCCCCCAGGGAGGACATTTCAGTGGGGCTGTTCTAGGTTACAGCGAAGCTGTTCTGATTCGTGGAAGGTCGTCCAT
>Ga0179593_1626971_pt1 | contig 13082 bp, 9 predicted proteins | sample CZODoug2_1_08_16_FD_185931 | JGI IMG/M metagenome (GOLD analysis project Ga0179593, IMG submission 185931) | Vadose zone soil fungal communities from Angelo Coast Range Reserve, California, USA - CZODoug2_1_08_16fungal (PacBio error correction) | ecosystem: Environmental > Terrestrial > Soil >... | reverse complement strand
CGACAAGAGTTGTTCTCCCCCTTTTGGAAGGATGTTGTTTCATTAATCCCTGGAGAGGGGGTTTGGTATTACGGTTTCCCGAGATTACTGCCTTTCCCCCTGAGTTTCTCACAGTACCCCTACCCTCTCTGGTATTGACTGCTGGAAACTTTAGCATCCAGTTAACCTCTGAAGACCTCGCCGCTTCACATCTTCTAGTCGCACGATATTTCTTGCCCGGCCCCACCCTTGTTTCTTTTGCAGGATTTTAGGTTGCCTCAGATTTTCCCCCCCTCCTGGTACAGTTTTCAATTCATTTGCATTAATGGCCCCCCCTCCTTCCGGTGTCCTCTTCCAAATAAATCCTTCTTAAGGCGCGTTTCTGCGCTTCCTTTTCGGCCCTTCTCATTGGTGGTAGCGTTTCGCCTGCAAAAGAAATTTTGATTTCGGAGCCTCAGTCGCTGGTCCCCCCCCTTTCCCTCTTGTTCGAAGACCCTTTGTTGTTGTTTCGAGTCCCGATCACCGTAGGTTGACCGTCGAATTTGTTTTCTTTCCACCTGCCGCCCCTGCAATCCGACTCCCAACGCTACCCCTCACTTTCCCCCCTTGAGTTATCTTGGCAGTAAGTAACAACCCCCGCCCTTCCTGGCGATTTGCATGGGAACCACTTCCATGACTTTTCCTGGGAACCGCGGCCAATTTCTTCATTCCCCCCTCCTTTACACACACCTGGGTTTCCGAAGTCTTCCCTAGTTTCTCCCTTGCCGAGGAGTTGCTTAGTTACCTGCGTCAAAATTACGCAGTCGAAATAGGTTGATAAGGTGAGAAGTGGCCCTTAGTATTATACCCCTCTTCTCCCCCCGTCCAGATTGTAGCCTTTTCCCCCCCCCCACAGTTTCCCCTTTTCATCCCTTTTCAACTTTATTTTTGCCGCCCCCCACCCCCCAACGGCAAGGGTTCCCTCGAACTTTTTTGTCGACAGAGTTTCGCACGAGTTTCATATCCCCTTCCTAAAGACTCTCACACTTCGCTGCATTCCTCTCCCCCATCGACTTTTGTTCCCCCGCGGAAAACCGGACTTTCATTCAGGTCCTTTGCAGATTCCCCGAGAAGCGTTATGATTGGCTTTTCCCCCCCTGCTGTTTGTGGTCGCCCCCCACCCCCCGCTCGCGTACTTGAGTTTGATCTCCGTTTAGGACTAACCCCCTTTTACTCCCCAAGAAAGTACTGGCAACTTCCAGTTTCTTCCGTCTTCGTCAGAGGTTTCTTAGGTTTTTCCGGACCACTATTCCACGTTTGCTTGTTGCCCCCCATCTTGTCTTTATATCTTCCACCCTCCGTAATCTAGCCTTTCGTTTTTCATTCTTCCCCCCCCACCGAAACTCGATACGGCCATATCGCGATCATGCGATAGAGGGACAAACTTCTTTTCATGCATCTTCTGTGTCCGCGCGCCCCCATTCCCACTTCATAGGTCTCTTGAAAACTTTTCCCCCACAGCTACCCCGTGCCGTCCCCCCGGACCCCGATCTCCCCGGAATCACACTCGCGACCCCTTCAGTTCGCTCGGGACAAGAGAATCCAATTCCCCGTATGGTGGTTATTCCCCCCCCCCCGGGAGAGACTATGATATCTCCCACTCAGAGATTGGCTCCGATTGTAAGTTCCATTTCTAGGGTCTATGAACCGAATTTTCCCCGATGCCCCCCCTCCACACGTTTGGTTCCTGCGTCAGGAGTGAGATCAATAAAAAGCCAACTTATGTTCCAAGTTTTCCTGTTCCGGATAAAAGGCGGGTCTGGTTATTGCTTTCCCCGCATTTAGGACTCCCATTCGGGCAGTCTGACCCCCCCTTCCAAATTATTCACTTTTCCTCTTTGGGACTCTCTTTTCTGTTTACTTACTTCGGTGCCCTACAATTTCTTGAGGAACTTGCCCCCGAGTTGCAAACCTTATTTTTTTTTTTCGCACGGCTAAGTCCTACCCCCATTGGACCTGTTCTTCGGCCCATTCCGTTTCTTTCAGATCCCTCAGTCCATCAAAGTGGAACTTCGGTTAGATACGTAATTTTTTTCCCAGTGATCGTCGCCCAATTCCCCCCACCCCCGGGTGGAAATTTCTAGCCTGACGATGATCTTCGAGATTCCCCAGTGGTGACCTATCCCCAAGACTCCCCCAACCACCTATTCCCCCCCCCAACCAAAAAATCTTTTTTCCCCCGCAACCCCTCAACGCAATATTTCCCCAAATTTTTTAACTTTTCCCGGACGCCTTTTGATTTTCGGGCCTTTGCCCCCGAGATAGATCCCCCTCAGAGGTTTTTTTCACATCCTCCCTTTTTTCATTAAGTTTCGACTGACAACGCGGAACTTTCAATTCTTCCGGCAGGGCCTCCGCTTCTAGTTCAAATACCACCTTTCCATTTTGCCGGAGAGACCCCCCCGGCCCGCTATTTTGCCGCTCGTTGTCCCTGTAACTCAACCCCCCAGGACATTTGTTTCGCCCTTTTTTCTCGCAAGCTTTCTATGTCAGTCCCCCCAATTTTTCTTCATACCTTTTTTTTTGGATGAGAGCTTTTAACAGCCCAACCATCGGTCAAAGATTAGAACCATTTCCTCTAAAAGGGCGATATTGAGTACTTGATTTCGGGGGTCTCCTTCGTGTCCAAGACCCCTCCCGGTCCCCTGTTTTCTTGGTTTATCTCCCTCCGGGAAAGTTGATGTCGCACACCTCCTGAGGCTCTGATCCTCCCCTTTTTTTTGGGAAGACTCCGGTGATCCCTCTAAGGTCTGGTCGACACCATATTTTTCGGATCGTCGACCTTCACTTACGTTCAATGTTCGATGCATGGAAATTTCGCGATTTTCTGTCCCCGGGCCCACCCCCCTTCTTTTTCTGAGTTGTGTACTTTTCTTTTTGCTAATCGGGAACATATCCATGTCTTCGGAGTTCCCTTTTTCCCCCCGACCCCCCTGTGTTGATTGTTCGGGGCTTGTCCGACCATGCTAGCTTAGACTCTACATACAAAAACCAGTTTCCATTTCCTGCTTTATCGCTTGAAAACAGGAGGCCACGAATACCGGCCCCCCTGTGGGGCCAGTCTCTTCCTTCAACTTTTTCCCCCAAGTTTCCCCAGATTGCGCGTATGAACCCCCTTTTCCTTAAATCGCCCTGCTCTCAATACTTGTAGTTGCACCACTTTCGTGGAAAGAGGCTGACCATCTCCTAACACTAACCACAGTTTAACTTTTTTTTCGTACATAGTTCCTTAAGGACCCTTTCCCCATCCCCGCAACCACTGGTTTTATCGACGAAAATGCCCCCATGCCTCTTCTCATCGTTGGTAGAGTTTCCCTCAGGATCCGAAGGAGCTACACCCTTGTTGTGTACATATCTCCTCTAGAGGGACTCCGATCTTCCTCTCCAAGCGATTTGAGCCAACCTGATCCGGATTCTTCCCCGCTAGAGGAGACCTGTGTCTGGCAGAGAGTCACACCCCCCCCCCCTACGAAATTTTCTTTCCCCCCGACCGCCAATGCTTCGCGTTCTTGACTTCCGGTTCGATTGTCTCTATGGAGGCACTTTTTCGATGGTAGGTTTTCGCCCCCCCCCGAAGTAGCCTAGTGCGCTTCTTCCTCCCGGGTCCCCTTATGACTCCATTTTTTCTCTAGTCTCGTGTCTTCTTTCCTTACAGTGCTTCGGTGTGGCCCCCACCTTGGTCTCCGCTGAACTTTCCCCTCAAGAAAGGCACGACCCCTTTTTAGCTGGATCTGAGCCGCCTGGCAACATTGCCAAACGTTCATCTGGTTTTGGTCAGGCCTAAGAGTTATCTCTCCGGCATAACGGATCATTTTTCCTGTTGCGAGACTTTCTTGCAGTCCTTCATTCTGAATCAGATTAGCACTAAGAGAGTTGAGTAGTTCCGACTTAGCAGCCTCCCGTGGACAGGCCAGTCAACAATTTTTTCTTTTTAGTCCCCCTCCGCCGGAGGCATCCTCGTTCTTTATGTATTGAAAAAAGCTTTCCGTGTGACTTTTCCGCATTTGGCCATTTAATGGGGAGAGAGAGTAGATTCTTCTGTACTTTTCGACCCTTCTGTTATCTTTCGACATCAACCACTAGCCTCTTAGTCAGACGCTGTCGGATATACGCTTTCCGTGTTTTTTTCTGGAGACAATTGACCCCAGGTGACGCTGTTGCTTTTCATAAAATCTTTCCTCCTGAACCTGGGGCAGTGCTCTCTTTTTTCCCCCCTTCCTACCTCCCATGGTTATAGAATGTCCCCCTTACAGTGTCGATTTACCTTCATAATCGCTCCCCCCTTGGAGCGAGTAAGTTCAAGAAGCAAGCCTTTTCCAACCGTTGGAGTTTCTGGTGTTCTTGCCAGGCTTGTTCTAGCGTGGAACACTGTGTTTGTTCCCCTCGGACCTTTCGCCCTCCGGCGGTTTTCCTCCCTCACGTTCCCTTTTCTTCTGCTGACAGGGTTCTCTTTCGTGGTAACGATTGAGAATTGTTCGAACTCCCCAAGAAACCCTCCGGAGCCCTCATTTCTGTTAGTCGACCTCCTTTTTCCATCATCTTTTTTTGTGAGAGATCGTCCTACCGTTTGATTCCCCTTAGAATTGATTGATGATCGAGAAATCTTTCAGTCCCTCCCTTCCCAGTCGTTTTTTCTCTAACTCAGCCGAAGGAGCTGACTGATTTTTCTGAATTTTCCCCCCCCCCGCCGGATGCAGATTCCATTTCCCCCATGCCCCAAGGAAGGCGACGTAAACCATCTCTTATGACAAATTGCCCCTTCCACTGTTGCCGGGCCAAGTCATGTTTTCCTTACTCTCCCCCCGGTCTCCTTTTCTTTCTGCTTGAGGACCTTCCCTGCAAGTTCGGAGTGATCCCCTCTTGATAGGTGAGATCTTCAAAGCGTAGTCTCGCCCAGGCCATTACCCCCCCTCGCTTCCAGATTGTACTCAAAAAAATACTCCCATCCTTTTCTTTTTTTTTTAGATTCTTCCCGCACCCCCACGACAGGTTTCTTTTCCTCCAGGTTTCTTCCCGCTTGACGTCGAACCGATCCTTTCCCCCTCACCAGGTGTTTTAATCTAGACTCCCCATGCTTCAAATTCAGTCCCCCCCCTTCCTCAATGTGGTTTTTCTCTACTCCCCCCCTAACCTTCGTACCTCTTTTCCTTTCCCTTCAGGCCCCCGAAAAAACGTTGTATGACTTTCTTTCCCAAGTGTGGTCGTCTTAATCGTCCCCTACCCTGTCGCGTCTTGAGGTTTCTTTCTCGTCCCTTTCTTCTTACAATTCCCCCTCCTCCAGTCCTTGGGTTTTGTTTTTTTGTTTGTTTGCCCCCCTTAAAAGAGATTGACCTATTTAGGTCCCCCAACTCTAGGGGCTTCCAATCACCTCTGAGAAACGTTTTGCTGCTGTTCCCTCCTGGCTGATACCGAGAACCGCTTACTCCTTAGTGATCTTTAGTCCTCCCCCATGGGCCCACTCCGGGAACCCTGGAGGCCATATCGCTAAGCCCCTTCCTCTGACAAAACCTGATCTTCATCGCAGAGACCTTTCCCACTACACGGCAAGTTTCTTAGTTCTGTTCTCCCCTTCTTGCAGACACCCGAGACCCGCTTACGATTCCCTCCCCCCTGAACATCCACCCCTCCCTTTCCCGCATGCGCTCTTTTTCCTCTAAGAAGCAAATTTTGTCAGTTTGTGTTTAAGGAACACCCTTCTCCTCTTCTTGTAATATCCCCCGATCCTCAGTCGATCAGGTCCCCCTTTCCTCGTTCCATACTTAGTTCTCGCTCGTAATGTTTCCCTAAACACGTTTTTTTGATCTGATCTCTTTCCCCAAATCTCAAGCCCATTTCAATTTTGCATTCCGGCCCCCTCCCGATGGTTGTTTGCGAAGTAAGGAAGTGTTCTTCTCAGGGAGAAGCCCCCCCCCAACCAATTGTGTTCGATTTGGGATAGCTTCCCCTAAGATTTGCAATGATTTTTGCTGAAAAGGATTTGCTCGCCTTCCTGGTGACAAGGAAGGGTTAGCTCAAAGTCGGCGACTGATTCCAGTAATGATCTTTTTTTCCTTTTTCCCCAAAGGTGTTCCCGTTTTCAGATTCCAGTGAGTTTTTCCTTTTATTTACCCCCTGACATGGACCTTTTCAGTTCGATAGGTTCTAATGTGCTTAAGTTAATAGTACCCATCCCCCTTAAAAAGGGCTGTACCCGATTCGAGCGCCTCTGAGATATGCCCAATTTTTCTTTTCTAATATCAAAGACCTTACCACAATCTCCCGGCCAAAAACGCTTGGCCCCCAGAAATAACAACCTAGCTCGTTCACAGCACGCCCCCCCCCCCCCAACCTTTTTTTGGTGGGGGGTGTTCTGTTGCATGATTGTAGATCCTGTACTCTCTTTTTAGATAACCCTCAGATTGGTCGTTTCCTCACTCGCTTCCTTTACGGGAAAGACAAATGTTCCTTCCCCCCCCAGCGATTTTATTCTTAGTCATTCCCTAAAAGCCTATTATGCTCTCCGAAAACCTCTCCCCGCCTTTCAAGGGTGTACCATTCCTGGTTTTACTGGTCCCTTTCCCACAAAGTATTCCCCGGTTTGATTCGCTGCACTTTTGAATCTTCATCCTCTCCCAAACTCCTATTTCCCCCCCCCCCCTTGGTTGTTGATTAGGTATGGGCGAACCCTCCGATCCTCGCACCAGGATCCTCCTCATAACCGGTTCCAATATTGCGTTTGTTCAGTGTTAACATGCCCCCCCTCGCTTTCCTACCTGGTTCCACTGAAGTACTTTCCTAAGAAGTTTTTCCCAGGGATGTCCTTTCTCCCACCCTTAGCCCCCAGGATGCTTTCTAATCTTCCCTTTGTCGGGCCACGTCGGTTTCTCCCAGAGAAGGTCTCCCCCAAATCTTTAGGGTTAGCTCTCCAGTTCCTCTATCCCGAGAATGAAAACTTTCCCCTAAAAAAATTCGATTTTGCCTGTGTTTCCCGAGGAGATCTGAGTCCCTTTTGTTTTGTGGAATTTTTTGCTTCTCCGATTTTTATTGTTTGTATTGGAGTACTCCCTCTTGAGGGCCCCCGTGGAAACTACCTCCTTGGAGCTTGCAGTTCCCCTTCCCCCCATTGGTGTGTGATTGTCGTCCCCCTCCCTCATCGAGCATCCTAACGCATCTTTGACCAAGTAGGGAATCTTTTACATGCTTGCTTCGCGCGACTGGCTTTCGAGACACTTTTTCCCCCCCTTGATGAATTTCGAAAGTTCGAGACTTGTTCTACACCCCCAGGAAAGGTTCATTTCCCCTTTCTCCCCTCCTTGGGTCTCACACCCGTAAGGCACTCTCATCTAATCCCCCCATCTTTCTGACACCACCCTTTCACTATTTCTTCTCATTACCCTTACCCTACTAGAAGGCCCTAATCCCCTCCCCATTATGGGGCGAATTGACTAAAAACTACATGAGCGCTGGATCGTTGGAGGCCCCCCTTGCACGCTCTTTCACCCCCCGTTTTCTTCAATTTAAAGATCCGTATTTTTCGACCCCATCACGTTAGGAGAAACGTTTGAAAAGAGATCTCCAATGATATAGCGATTTGGAGGAGACTTCTCCCTTCCACTGTGGGACAATCCCCCCGAGAAGGCTTGACTTTTTCCCTAAGAGCCCATTTCTTGCTTTCTTTTTATTATAAGTTAAGGGTAGGCGTTCGTCGCGCTTGCGTTGCTCTGTCGGCAGACTCCTTCTCCAAGAGCTTTCTTCCCAGACGCTGTGTCGTTGTCGCTTTTGTCCTCATGACCCTGCCACGTGTCCATTTTACTTAGCGTTCTTCGCGATAGACCCCAGTGAGCTTCGATTTTCCACGGATTTTCCCCGGAATCAACGAACGGCCTCCTACCTCCCGTGTTTTAGATTTCTTCGGCCTTTTTTCATTTGCCGGACCCACAAGCAAAAGTTATCTCTTTTTAAGGACCCGAGCTTTTTCATTCGATCCCTTCAGTTTCTTCCCCCTGCTCCAATCCTGGAATTTGCAGTTATTAAGGAGGTCCTTTCAGCCGGAGTCCTCGGAGAAACCTCAAGCCGCTCTCCCCCTCTTGCCACCTCCCAGCCCAAGAACGTGGCCAGGACATCCCCCCCTCCCCCTCCCTGGTTCTTAGTCCCTTTTCCCGTGAATTCCGTCCGTTTTTTTCCCTTTCTTTCACACAAGGCGGATTTACGTGCAGCTTGTTCCTTCTTTTCGGAGGGGAGAATGGCCTTTCTATTGGCGCATAGGCTTTTCTGGTTTTTAACTCACCCACCAACCCGGCGCCACATGCCCAATACAGTCTAGTCCTACACCAAATAAAACAGCTTAAAAAATGCCCCGCCTTCAACTTCATCTCGATCCCCACTGTCGGGACATCCCCCCTTTTCTTTTTTTTTTTTCTCACAGAGTTTCCTTCTTCCTGGACACTGCCTGTTCCTTTTCTTTCCGTTCCCCCCCCTCCCATTTAATGGGGACGCGGTAATATAATGTTGCGTTTTGAATACTGATTTCCCCCGCTTCTACTTATCAGACCCCATTTGCCTTTTCTTCTACTGGTTCCCTTATGACAACCGCAACGAATACCACTTGAGAGAGCTTTCCTCTTCAGGAAGGATTCCCCCCCCCCGGTTTTTTAGGGCGCCGGTAATGTGTTATCGGTCCAGGGAAAAAATTACCCCTTCTTTCATGTACGCCTCGTGCCCCTTTTTGTTAATTCTAGACCACTTTCCTCCCATCCTCCCCCTGGTAGCGTTCTTCCCGGTTTTCTTTCTTTCGTGCAGCAGTTTCGCTCTTCCGAAACTTCAATTCGACGGAGTTGGTTAGTTATAGTATTTACTCTCAGTTTTTGGGGGTTTTTGGGTTTTTTTTTTTTTTACTAGATAGTTTTTTCCCCCCCGCGATTTCCCCCTCTACGCTTTTTTGGCTCCACTGATGCCGAAAAGCCGGACTCTTTTCTTCGAACTTCTTTTCCTAGTGAGCTGTATTGTCTCGCTTGGCTTTCCCAGTCAAAAAGAACGAATCTGCCCGGCTTTTCCCTTGAACCCAGCCGTTTTTCCTCGGAACAATCAGTGCCCCCCCTCCTGCCCACACATTTTTTTGGCGGGCCGAATTCTTCTTCGCCTTCGCCATGGTGGAGATGTATTCTTCTGTGTTTAGTTACTTCCCCTCCAATTTGCGCAGTCGACTTTCTATGTGCGAATCGGGGCCTTTTTCCCGAATTTATTACCCCTTCGCCACGGCTTACTGAAAAAACCCCCCCCCATACCCTTTTCTTGACCCTTTTCGCCACGTTCCCCCCCAACCCTTGCCGTTCGGATTCTCCGAAATCGCTCTGATCTTCCCCTTTTCCGTTTCTCCCTCTACCTTTTTCATCATTTTACTCCCATTCGGCGCCCCCCTGGTTCCCCTTTCCCAATCAGCACTTTTTTTCGATCACGTCAAGGTACACTTTTTAAGGGCGTCTACTCCTCTTTTCCCCGCGTGTATCTTGGCGGCCCCCGTTCTTTGGTGGTCGGCGATCGGCCCCCCCTACGATAGTCCCCCTTTGGTTTTCTAATCTTACTACTTGCCCTTTTTACCCAGTCCTGCAAACTATGATATTTCTCTGCCGTATCGAAGATCCCCTTTCTTGGCTGCCAATCCATTCTTGAGCCCCGTTTCTGTTGCCCCTGACCATCTGGTTTTTTTCTCAGCGCCCAAGGCAAAAGGAGTAATTCCTTTCTTCTTTTTCGAGCATAAACCAGGACCAGAGTCAAAGACTGGACTCCCCCCCCTCTAGAAGTTCAACGCGCTTAGGAACAACCCTTACTCGTCGCGAAGTTCCAATTCGCCCCCTTTTCCTACTTCGTGCTCCCTTGCCTACAAATGCGACCTTTCTCGGAGCTCCTACCGTCCCAATAACACTCCAAGAGAAACTCCCTTTTTTCTCTTGACACCTCTCTTTTCTCCCTTCCTCTCGTTTGTCTACGACTACAAACGGGATCCGTCGATATCATCGCAGAAATACCCCCCTTCCACGGTGGTCCCTGCTTTTTATAGTTCATCTTTTCCTTTTATAGTCACATCTATTTTTTTCTGTCCAGAACCGGATAGGCCTTCGTGAGCTGATGAACCACCCCGAGTCCACTTCTCCTGTTCCCTGTTCAATTCCGTTCTCTCCTCCTTTTGCTACTTTTTTTGTGCTTCAGTAGGGATATCGGTACTTCATTTAAAAATATTTCCCCCTGTGTTGTGATTTTTTTCTACCGATGGCTGACTCCTTCCTCTGTCGTTCTACAAGGATTGAGACTTTGCGAGGGACCTCCTTTCTACGCCACTTTTGCCCCACTTAGAAAGTACTGATTGATTTTCACCGGTGTGTGTAGGCATTTCGGTCGCGGCGAGATCAGTCACCTGAAATGGACTTTTTTTTCCTAGCGTTCTATTCTCCTGAATGTCACCCCTGCCCCCCCATTCAACCCAGGGCCTCGCCTTCGAGCGCATTGAGATATGTCCATATTTATTCGAAAACCCCTTCAACACGCACCGGCACAACCCCTGAGTTTTCCCGCCACCGCCCCTCGTTCCTTCCCTTCCAAGTTTCCGGCTTGACTTGGCATGCTTTCGGCCCCTTCCTAGATAGCGAACCCCCTAAGATTGGTTTCTTTCCCCCCTACGCCGATTGACTTGAATTCGTCCGCCCAAGGGCGCTCCGCGCAGATCCTCCTTTTAGGACATCCCCTTTTTTTTTCGCGACCAACCGTGAACGCGACCGGTTCCAGCTCATGGTTTCATGTCCCTGACACCCCTTAATCACCTTTTTCTTTTTTTATTCGCAATGCCTGCTCCATTTTATTTTCTTCAACCTTTCTTTCTCCTCCTTTGTTGTTCTTTCGAGATGGGACAGAAGATTTTTTTTCTTCGCATTCTTTCCTTCCCCCCCCCACCGGCCTCCAAAAGTTTGAGTTTCAGGGTTCCCCTTACCTCTTCACTTTCCGTCACTTGGGTGACGCTCGCAAGAAACTCCTTTTCAAGGGGTTTCCTCCTCCCCAAATCCGCGATTTTCTGCTCCTCTTGCCGTTGGTCAGGGGCCACGTTCCCATTTCTTCAATCCCGAAGGCTGGTCTCACACCCCCCATCCCTTGCTATTAGTAAAGTTTTGTTTCTCTCAAAAACGACCCCCTCGGAAATGTTTGACGTGACCGATTCGCTTCTGTGATTGTAGTGTTCAATTTACCTGGGTGGTTGGGAATGTTTGATTCTTTTATCTAGCATCCCCGACCCTCTACTCGGAGATCGGACTCCCCCCTTTCCCAAAGACATTTTTTTTCGATTTGGCGTTTTTTGCTTTTTTTCAGTCGACGAGTCCGCCACCCCTTATATAACGAATTCCATGTAGGGACTTTCCTCTGCTGCAATCTCCCAGATCGGACGACTCAACCATTTTTTTCCCCCATTCGTCTTTTTCCCAGTTCGCTCGTTCTTCTAGACCCCAATAATTTCCCTCGGTTCCATGGCTTTTTCCCATTTGAGCACCCGCATCCCGCCTCTTCTAACCTTTCGTAATACCCCCTCGCGCCCACAGTCTCTTTCGGCTAGTACCTAGGGGCCTACGACGCGAACTTTTCCCCCCAAGACACCCCCCCCCAGTTTTTTAGAGCGTTCCTGAAACCTGTCCCATGTCCCCTCCGTGTGAGCTTGTCATTTCAGCTTCCGCCCTTTACGCGACCCCCCCCCCCCTTTCGGGTTCCCCCCCCCCATCGCTCGCGAGAAGCGTTTTTTTCCTAAGACTCCAAGCTCTCCCACTGATACGCATGTTTTGCCGACAGAGATCGGCTCCCTTTTTTTGGGGCCAGTAAACCCCCAAACAACCTCGCATTGACTTTTTTGCCCTCGCGAAATGCTTTTTTCCTTTGTTCTAGCGGGGTTCGGGATTTTCCAAGCTTGCACTTGTCGTTTTCCTGCACAGAGTTTTAGACCCCTTGCTTGAACGGTCCCCCGGTTTGCTTTTTCCCATTCTCTACGATGCTCCCCCCCAGTGTTTGTCCTCTATTCTTTAGAGAATGGCCTCCCCCCTTTGCTTGAGGGGCCCCTGCCTTTTTTTCCCCTCCCGATAAAAGAACCTTGCTTCCTACCCCCCCTTTGATAGGGTGATGCTCGACTTTGTTAGGAACACATCCCCCCCCCACGTTTCAGATGGATTGGTAAGGACCCCGATTTTTGCTTCATCAACCCCCCTTCGCGGATACCCCTTTTTTTTTTTAAGTTTCCTCCCTCCTTGCGTCTTGGAATGACCCCACGTCTCTGTTTCCCCAGACCGAGCGTTCTTTAGATTTTACACAAGAAAGTGGTCGGCCAGTCCCCCCTCAATCTCGTTTATAGTTTGCGTAATCTGCCGACCCGATTCTTACGTCTTTTTTTGTTCGCGGATCTGCCCACCCCCCCCATTCTTTCCTGACGTTCCCTCTTGGCATCCAGCATGGAGATGATTTTTAAGATTTTACCAACTCTAGTTTCGATCCTTTAATGCCTCCACGCCCACTCGCTCAGTCCCTCACCGCCCCACCCACGAAACAGACGAAGACAGCCTGGGCCCCACGGTCCAGTCACGTAGCCCGTTTTCGGACGAGCTTAGCCCTTCCCTTTCTTGGGTTCTTTTTCCCTAAAAGGTCCCCTTCTTCACCGCTGTTAAGTTCTTTTTAACCTTGGATAACCCCATTTTACGTTTCAATACATTTTACCCACTCCCCCTTCCAATATTTTCCCTTCCCGACTTCTGTCTGTACCCCTGAGCACTTTTTCATAAACCAGTAACTCCGCAGAATTCTGCCGGTTTCCCCTTTTTTCGCGGAGGTAATTCTCTTCGAGACCCTTTAACCGTTTTGCCCGGGTTGTCTGGTCCTTCTTTGTGACTACTCTTGTTCACTGACCTTTTTTTTCCTGTTTCCCTTTCCCCCCTTTTTTCTCCCCATTGGCTTTTTTAATTCTCGCCCCCCCTCCTCTTCAGATTTCAAGGTCTTTTTTGCTTTTTGGCTTTTCCTGCAATTTCGCCGAGCAGCCAAGTATTCACGGAGCCCCAGTCGCGCTT
>Ga0179593_1559173_pt1 | contig 13082 bp, 11 predicted proteins | sample CZODoug2_1_08_16_FD_185931 | JGI IMG/M metagenome (GOLD analysis project Ga0179593, IMG submission 185931) | Vadose zone soil fungal communities from Angelo Coast Range Reserve, California, USA - CZODoug2_1_08_16fungal (PacBio error correction) | ecosystem: Environmental > Terrestrial > Soil >... | reverse complement strand
CGTATCAGCACGTCTGACGGAAGAGATTTTTTCTGCGGTTCGTTGCTGACAGAAATGAAGCGAGCGGCTTGGGTGCCATCGAAGTGCGTTCCCCATATTTGGGGGTTGTCCTTTTTGAGAGCAGATAGTAAAAGATTCCTTCATCTGCCTACTACGAAAATAGACTCTCTCCCCCCCTTTCCAGGTTATAGGAATCCCCATTTTTTCCCCTTAGAGTAACTGCTTTACCTGCCAGCCGACGAAATGTCCTCCCTTGCCTAGAACCACCCCGTTGACTTTCCTTAGTGGTCTTGGAGTCGAGGTCGTTTAGCAGGGAAACCCTATTGTAGTTGCAGACGGGAAGCAGCCGTGTACAAGCTCTTTTGATCTCTTCGGTGGGGTGGTAGAACATCGCAGGGCCCAAGATTGCCAGACAGATTTTTCCGAGCAATCAGCGTTTATCATTGCCGTCGTTAGAGGTCCCCGGCCTCCCGACTTATGGACGACCCTCCGTAGAGCCGGGCCGCCAACGGCTTCTTTCCGTTTTTTGTGATACTCTTGCGCCTCCTTTCCCTCGATTTTTCCGAAACCGAGATTGGAGCACTTGCCCCTCCCGGTTGCAGCTCCATGATCCAAAACTTGCTGTCGAGCAACCTGATTTCATCTTTTCCTTCCCCCCCAAGGCGATGCCCCCCCATCGACTGAAAAAAAACCAGATCGAAAGTCATCTTCTGCTCCACTCATGGTGTCGTCCTTGTGCGTTTTCCTTCCTCTGAAAGGGAAATCGAAACAAGCAGCCCGCTCCGTTCGAGTCTTATCCCTTTCCCTTTGTCGTAAGAGCCGGATTTTCTCCTTCATTTCGCCTAAGCCATACATGAGGCTGAGGGCTTTTGGCCCCCGAGATATTTTGGATTGGCTGGATGTCCACGCGAGGAAGCATGGTCCCAACCTTTTTCCCGTTCTTTTTTTTTTTTAAAAAAACTTTGGGTGACCACCGAAATCTTTCGCACTCTGGTTACGCATGGTTTCGACAAACCCAGAACGTCTTTTCTTCTCCTGAACTGCTTGAGGAAAAGAGTGGGTTTGTTTTCCCCCCCTCCACCCTAGATCCCACTCCCGAGAGGTCAGCAAAGGCTGTCATGCGATCTAGGTAAGAGCCGTGTTAATTCGTCCCGGGTGGTCTTCCCTTCTCCCCTCTTTCCCTTTTGAAAGAGGCCAGGTGCGAACTCCTCTCCGCCGCATTCCGAGCTTGACTTGGCCCCGTCTCCCAAGTTTTCTGGCGTCGCCCTCTTATTAGAAATCCGCAAGGGAAAATGGTTTGCCCTTTTGCATATAAGACATTGAGTCCTGTTAACCAAGTCGTTATAATTTAACTATCTTCCTCCCAGACGCCACAGAAGATTGAACCCTTCCCCTCGACCCCTTGGTTTTTCTTGAACCCTTCAGGATTAAACATTCCCCCTCCTCCTCGTTTGGTTGTGATGATCTTTTTTGCCCTGTGGTTGACTCCGCTTGTTAGAGAAATTTCCGTAGTCTGCCCTGCTCCCCTCCTGCCTTTCGATTCGTATAATTATAACGACTTGGGAAATCTTTGCAGTTCTAATTTCTTATGGATGACATGACCTTCTCCACATTTTGTCTTTGCGGCTTTACTCGCTTCTTTTGCGCGCCGGATTTTCTGCTCGTTCAGGTCTTGCCGAGGAATCGCCCTTAATCTCCCCCTTCCGCGCGCTGGCCTGCCGGGCGCTGCGCGCTTTTTCGGCCCCCCTTTTTTCCTTATTTGCCAGAAGACTCCCTTTTCGCACGATGACAAGCGGGAATTTGGCCTCCCTCTTGGAGTTTCGATTTTAGCTGTCCGTCTAGGCACCCCCCCCTTGGCCAGCCTCGCTTTTTTCGCGCCGGCGGCGGGTGTCCTTCCCCTCTGGCGCCCCAACATGATTGATAGCGGTTCCTTTCGGTTCACCCGGTTCTGTCCCGATCGGTCCATCTGCATCTGAGTTGCTTCCCCCAATTTGATGATAAGAGGGACCTTGGGCCGACGGTTCATTACTGCGGGCGGGAGATGCCTGCTCCCTCTTTCGGAGAGAAAGAAGTCCAATGGCCTTACTTTCTCGAGGATCCATGAGTTTCGATCCATCCTGTGTCGAACATGTGACGACGATCCCCCAAGGAATTTTTGCGGGAAGTTTCTTTCTCTATTTTCTCGATAGAGGGTAATAGATAGCGATGAGTGAACCTTCTTTTTCCCAGAATCACCCTTTAGGACCCTGGCGCTGCCTTCCCCCTACTTTTTTTACACTATGTTTCACCCTCTGAGCGTCGGGCTCCTTCTCATCACGGAGTCTAAACCAAACATTCCCGCTCTAGTGGCTACTGCGCTACCCTGCCCTTCCCAAGGTAGGGATTTTCTTTAGCAAGGGATAATCCTATTTTATAGAGTACCATTTATGCCTTCTCCCCAAGTGGGCCAGTGGTTCGACGTTTCCCCACACCCCCCCCACACAGTTCCTTTCTGATAATACCCCTTTCTCTTCTTTGCGTCGCCCGGATTTGCAAATACCCTTTTTTTCCCTTCCCGCATGACTTCGGCTATTCACCCACCCACAGAGCACCGCTACGTGTTTGGTTGGCCCCTTCCAGTTCGGGCCTGTTAGTCTTCGGGCATCTGCGCGTTCTTGGCCCTTCTTTGCGCCTTTCTTTGGACCCTTGGTAGTCGCGAGGGACTTTTGAATATGCGCTTTACCCAGCCCGTCATCGCGCTGGGTCTGCGATTGCGCCAAGAGACTCTCTCGGTCCCTACTACTAATGAAGGCTTTCGATAAAATCTCCTCCTTTTGCTGTATGCGAATAACGTTCCTCTTCTACTCCTCTTTGTGTAGGAGAGTTAGAGTCTTTTATTTTTGACTCAGAACTTTTCACTTCTCCCTACAGTAACACGGGCAGAGGTATGATCTCTTTTAATTCGGAGCGTCCCCATTTCCTTTTTTGACTTCCTGCGAGGTCAAAGCGACATTTGCCCGGCGCAGATACATGACCCCTGTCGTGTCAGATCATCTCTCCTTTCTCAACGAAGATCCTGATCCCCCCCTCTTGCTTATCCAATTCCCCGTGTAATGATGAAGAAGTATCCTCTAAATCGGGCCTGCCCGCCTCCCACCCAAGCTCTGCGAGCCTTCTTCGGCTTTTTTTTTTGAGTTCCTAGCAGAGCCTTTCTTCGTCGTTCCCCCCCCAATGTAGTTGGACGCTACGGCAAAGAAGTAAGTCGCTAATGTCGTCTCCGACTCAGGAGTGGCTTTTGTCAGACAACATAGTGTCTTACCCAGCAACCAGTCTTCTAATCATCTTCTTCTTTTTCCTCCACGGACTCTCCGAACCCCCCCACCCTAAAGTATGACTCATCCCGTAGCGCGCACCTCATAGCTTCTTATTGTTTTGATAGAAGAAGGATGCGATGCGAACTCCTTCTCACATGTTCACAAATGAAGGATCCCGGACCATTCTGAGCGCTTTCCTCTGACTGGAAGACAGCGTCGCCCGTCTCACAGTTTTAAATCCCGATCCGCGAGATTGTCAGCAGTTACCAGAGAACACCCCCAATTACGAACATGGCCCAAGCTATGAAGTGATTTTAGTTTAACGCGATTTCACTGGGATTCAACGCCTCAGTAGCTCCTTCCCTGCATGATTGGCCCCCAGGATCCTCAAGAACTTTTTTTAGCGCCCCCATGGGAAGCGACTGGATTGCAGCTAATCTGTCCCCTCTCTATTCTGTTGTGATGGATGCGCCAGAAGACTTCCTTATGTTCCCTATAGTTAGGAAAACCGGGTGAAACGCAATTTTCCTCTCCAACTGGTTACGCATAGTTTTCCAACCCTCCGCACTTTAAGGATTGACCTTCTCTGGGCGTTTATTCTGGTTGAGAGCTTGACCTTCGCCTCCAATTTCACCCCTTCTCATAGCGTCCCGACAGCTTTGGCCGTCCAGAATGGTATCCCGTGTTTAGAGTAGGTTCATACCCCAGGGGTGTCGAGAAACTCTCCTCGGCCAGGGGATCAGGCGAAACGCGCTTTTGCTCCGGCAAGTCAAGGCGCTCGGTAGCCCTCCTCCCCCTTCTGGAAGAGAAGCTCTTTAAATCTCAGTGGTGCGACGGCATTGGCATCCTCCATTCGACTTAACACCAAGTCTTTCTACCTGATGATAGGTACCTTAATAATCCCCTCCCGATCTTCCTCTGAAGATTTCGAGAGAATAGAGCCCCGTTGCAACATATCTCTTCTCCCTCACCCTTTTTTGTGTTTTGAGAGTTATCTTTTCCCTGACTCCCAGCGTTCTCTCGCCCTCCCCTTCCCCTACCTCGGAGGGAGTCGGTGATACGGCCCCCTATGATTGTGACAGGAAGTCTCCGTATAGGCTGCAATTTCCTTCAGGTCAAACCCATTTTCTTTCGTTTAGATTGGGGACTCGCCTCTCCCAGGCTCCTCGGCCCCTAAGAACTTTTCAAGAGCGCGTCTGAGAGATCATGGAACTGCACATTCGCTTACTGTGCCCTTCTCGAAACCGAAGACTTTACACTGTACACTACGCAGACAAGCGGGACATCAAAATCGCCGCTCTTTGCCGTTGGTTTTTTTCTGAGTCCTGACGCGGCAACCCCCCGAACGCCGGAATCGCTCATTTCTGAAATTTTCCGGCGGGTTCCACAGATATCCTTGCCTCACCTCATGTTTCGAAAAACTATGCTGCCTGCGTTCGGTCATATTTTCAAAAGAACGCGTTTTCCTTCTAGGGAATATGTTCTCCCCTATCCCTTATGTTTTCTGTTCGACGCCTTTGGATCGGCAGTCTTACTCAACAGTCTGGCCCGTTTTTCCTCCTCAGGACGATGCTTCTTCATCATTCAATATTGAGCTCTTCAACGTTCATGTCAATGGAGAGCGTTCGGTAGGGCTATCTTGTTTGATAGAGGGCCCGTTTTTTTGTTTTTTGGGTTTTTTTGTTTGGTGTTGTGTGGGTGTTGTTCAAGAGACTTTTGCCCCCTTAGAACGCAGCCTTTTCTTCTTTTCTCCACCGCGCCGCATGGTTTGAAAATTTCCTGTATTGAAACGTCTCAGGCGCTCCCTTCCCGCAAAGCATACCCTGCGCGCCCCCCCCCCATGGCACCCCTCCTATGCGTTGTGAGGTCCTCAGACTCAAGACGGTCTGGGCTTTTACCTCCCCCTCACGAAGTAGGGAGTACATCCCAATTGGGACATTTTGCGCACCTCTCTGGTCCCTATTTTTTCCGGCCTACAACCCCCCGTGGGGCCCCTGATAACAATCCTTTCTCTTGCGGATGAATACCTCCTTTTGTCAACTCGACCTGTCCCAATATCTGTTCTAATCATACAGACCCTTTACCACTACTCTATCCGAAAGTGGGTTTTCTTCCTCGCAGGAGTTTCGTCTTGTTTTCTTTACTGAGCTATACTTCTTTCTCCTACTAGTTCTAGATTCTCTTTTTTCCGATTCATATGAAGAACTCTTCTTTTCTCTATGCGCGAGAGACGCCAATACTTCTTTGGGCAGTCGCCTTTATTTCTTAGCAGAATACGCTCGACCCGAGTCCCGAAGAGAAAGGCCCTTCTTCTGTCCTCTCGATCGCTCTTTCGAAGAAATAGAGGAGTTTATCCCCCCCTCTCCTCCGTTTGTTTTTTTTAGATACGCTGAGTTCTCACAGTTCCGAGATTGGAATAGACCACCGCGGGGCTTTCCTTCGATAGAATACGACGTCGAGCGCTCTGTCTCCCGTCAAGCCAGATGAGGGATTCGTGGATCCAGAAAATCCTGTCGCATGTGTATTCGAGCTCCGCCACTAGCCGCGCCGAGCCTCCGAATTTGATCTTCCAGCACCCTCTGCTTTCTTTTCTTTCTTGACTCAGAATTAAGCCAGGCCTGGCAAGCCCAACTTTTTGCTCGCCCTTTATACAGATTTGATTGGAAGGGTAAAGCCTAATGATTTTTTCTTTCCTTTGCCGATTTGATTTTAGTTGAAGACAGCATACTCCTAGCTTAAGGGATTGTCCCCCGTTCTTCATTTAAGAATCTTTTGGTTAGTTAGTAGGACACTTTTGTCAGGACCAAGCTTTCCTCAGAAATGGTCTCTAGCCCCTCAGTTGATCCGCAGTACTTATTCCTCCCCCGCCAAGACCATGCCTATCAACATTTCGTAGCGTCACCGACTAGGAGCGGGTTCACCTCCACGTTGTTGATGAGTTTTTTTCTGTAATGAGGATCAATTTCCTTTTTCGAAAATACCTCTTGGCTAACGGGATCTTGAATTTTCCCACATAGGTTTTATTTTTGAAAGGTTCACGGCGCTATTTTTTGACCTGAGATAGATTTTTTTTAACCCCCAGGATTGCGACCTTCCAAGAATAAATCCCCTTCATGTTAACATGGGAGAGAAATCCATCTTGCACCTTGAATACCTAGTCCCAAAGACAAGTATCCCGATCCAATCGGATGGAGTGGGGCTCGCTGTTCCTGCCCTCTGATCCGACCGAAGTTATCTCCTGCATAACGTATCTTCTACGATCCAGTATGTCCATTTGCTGTGATTCTTTCTGGATGCTACTCATTGGCAAACCGATAGCGCGAACCCCCCCCCCAACCCTCAACCCCAAGTACCTTCGATCAAATTATTGGACATATTTTTTATAACCCCCCTCCGATACGGCGCCCGATGGAACATCTCTGTCGGCGTTACGTTGATCGTAGGATCAGTTCCCCAATTTTGGGCATCGAGTCTTTGTGCCACCTGAAAGAACTTTTCACTTTTTAACTTACTGTAGGTTCCGCCCCCCTTGGTAGTCTATAAGCTCATTCCACGTAGGCATTTTTACTTCCCCTCTGGTCCGACCGCTTTTTCCCTCATTAAGAAGAACGTCTCGGCGGTCGCAAGCTCTCCGTTTTTTCGTCCACTGACTCAGAATGCCCATCCGTCCTTCATGGGTGTCCGACGGCATATCCTATCCAGTAGAATTTTAATCTTTCTTAATTCCTTAAAGCAGGATAATTCCCGATAAGACCCCTCCTGCGGGGCTCTTCCTTTTCGCGGATTCAACCTCTTGTACCCCCGATTATATATATTTCTCTCCTCCTTTTTGCTTGAGATCGGTCGAGGTTGACCCTGAAGTGGGAAAGAGGCGCTCCTTCGTCCCTGCTTCGCTTCCTTCCATTTCTCCCTCATCGGATTACTTTTGTCATTGTGAACACGGCCGGTGAACAGACGTATTCATGTATTAGGATTCCCCATGCGCATTTCTTTGTTTCTTAAGAATGCTTTTCCCGGTTCCGCGGAGACGACGTATTCTTCGAGGACTCAGGAGAGAGCGTTCGACCGTGATTTGCCTCCTCTCCTTTCCTTGGTTTCCTTATGCCCTAACTCACAAGGATCCTCTCCTATAGACTCAACAGAGGAGATTGGTCTCCCGCCCTTTTTCACCCGGGGAGTTTTTCGCGTTGCCGGCAAAAACGCCCTTTCCGCATAGCTTGATCTGCGGGACCTTCTTCGTTGGTTATCAATTCATGGCTCCTGGTCCGTTTGCGACCAACTCAAACGGTTTCGAACCTCTTTTCTTCTGCATCTGCGCATCCATCCCTCACGACGATGATACCTTCATTGAGCGTAAATTACCCTCGGCTGGCGACCTTCTCGGAGTTCAATCCTCTCAGACCCGCCTGGCTTTCCTTCCTTTAACCTATAGAGGTTTTCCTTGTTGCGCTTCGATTTCCCTGCCCATATTGAGTCTCGGCCCAAGACGAAATCAAGTTTTTTGAATTCCGTTCGCCCTTCGCCGCTTGGTCCGGATGCCCCAACGCCGGAGTGACCCCCCTGTGGTGCCATATTATGAGTAAATTCTCCTCCCCCAATCCCTCCTGGCTCCAAACTCATTTATTTCTGAAACCGGAAAGGGAGCCGCTCCCCTAGGTCATAAGAATACCCTGAGTAGACCACCCACATGGTGACAGAGAAGGAGGTGGTCCGGAGCTAAATACAACACCATTACATTTAACCTCTCATTTGATCGTTTAAAGGTAGTGGGCCGGGTCGATACTTTTTCTACGCTCCATCTTCGGGTTCTAGGAAAATTCTCCTCCCGTAGATGAATTTTTTCTGTTGTAGACGTTGCCCCCCAACAGGGCGGATCAGCCCCATCCTTAATATCTTGCGTCTTTGTCCTACATCAGGTGGCGTCCTCCACGAAGATATGCAGGTCTAACCGACTCGCATCTACGCTCTCCTTTTCAGCGGTTCTTCGTTCGAGTTCCGTTATTAAATTATAGGTATTTCCCCCTCTCCTTCGAGGTTTTTTGCGGACTAGCCTAGGGATTCTCCCCTCTGAGTATGTGGCGTCCGTGATACTGACGCCAGGAGATTTCAATACTCCGACGTAAAGACATTTTATAGTTCGGACGATCCCCTTATATGGACCCCCGAGACTCCTCAGAATTCGTCGATCGCGCAATGCCCGCTTTGATGCCCTTAGATTTTCCCCCTAGCATATGGTTATGGCTCCAACGAGGTCTTCTCTCCCCCCTCCTATTGAGAGTCTTCCTCGTTCTTCTTTCAAATGCGGATAGCTCGACCTACCAGGGAGCTGGATTCTTATCGTAGACCCATTATGCTGCGCTTTTTCAGGCGGGCGAGGAAATCTCATTTTTTATCGGGAGTTCGTTCGTCTTTACTCAGCTACCCAGAAATCTCTTCGGGGTCATTTTTCAGATCAGCCCAGAGAAGAAGACCGCCCCCCCTAGGCGGTGCACCCGCCTCTCTTCTTCTTTCCCGACGAATCTTGAAAGGCCTCTCCTAAGCTCCGGCAGCCAAAGCCCGGAAGAGAATAGCCTCGTCCGTGGTCTCTTTCCGATTGAGTAGTCCGAGCTGATTTCGTTTCGGCCGGGCACCATGATGTAGTTTAGCAGTTTTTTTCTGAACCTTTCGATTTTAATGTTTTTGATTCAGTCCCCACGGCGGGTTTTTTTTGTTGTTTTTTTTATAAGACTTAGAAAAAAAGCTTTCTCCCTTTGCCAGCTACCCTTTTCAGAAGAAACCCCCTGGAGGATTTCAGCCGTCGAGAGTATCGGGACGATCCCTCCAGGACTTGACGAGCCCAAAGGAGGCGTTATTTCTAACGTCCTCGGGCGGGCTAAATGGGATCCTCTTTTCCTTTGCGAAGACTCTCTCGAAAGGTTTGTTCCCTTCCAGGTGGAGAGATGTGTTTGACAGCGTTCGAACCAGAATAGTGGCTTATTCGAAAACCCGATTACTTCACACTCGATTTGACCCCAAGACTTTTGAGGAAACCACTGACAAAAAAAAGATCGCCCGTTACCTTCATATTGTTTTCTTTTTACCTTGGACGTCTTTCCGCACGATTGCCCTAGGTGGCAAACTTTCCCCTTCTATCTACGTTAGAGCATTGCTTCCTCAGATGTCCCCCGCTTGTTTTCTTTCCCCTACTAAGGTCCCTTCGCCGCAGCCCTCTTCTGGTCGGATTTTTATGATCTTCCTACTTATCATCTTTTGGTGGATGGGATTGTTCTCTCCGATAGCCTCCCAAACGCTCGTGGTGAGACCGGGTTGACCCCCCTCCATCACGGTCAGATCAACTCTTGTTTATAATGCCAAAGAAGAAATTCCCGCCCCTTAGGCGGGCAAGCCTTTCGGTTTTTGCCCCTCCTTCTGGTAACAGCCTCAAAATCGCTAACCCTCGGTTCATCTCGGAGATTGCCAAAGGCCCTCTTTTCTTCTAGTCTTAATTTGCTAGGGTCATTCATCAACCACGGGTCTCCCGAGTCCTGTCCTACATCCAAAGCGCAAATCGGTCCATGTCCGGCTCAGAGATATTCGTACTCCTTCTCTTCCAAGAAACCTGCGGCTTCTCCCCATGATAAGCAGTCGGTCCATGAGTAAATCCGCATTTCCAGGCAGTCACTTTTCTACCTTTACCCAAGTAGGCTAATTTACATCCTTAGCCTCCGTTCACTATACTAACAGGCTTGAAGCAGTTGACCTCATGGCTTTAGGGTCCGTAAAAACCTTACCCCCGCCAATCCCCTTCTTTCCTCTCGTTTAGGTGATTCGAGATTCGCGATACGACGGGAAAGAGGTCCCTTTTTGATTACAACGGGCCGTAGAGGTCTCCTTTTAAACTTTCTCAACCACCCTGTCCTTGCTTTTCCCCCCTTAAGTATCACTTATGCTCTCGGCCCCTCGGTCTTGGATTTACTCCTTTCTGTTGACGTGAATTAGCGAGGCTCTGCTTTTCTTTCAGTGTCATGTCGAATGCTCGTTCCTCCGCTTTTTTCTTTAGCCTTTGACGCGCGCTTTCTCGACATGAAAACTCCTAAGTAAAACTACCCCCCTTAACCGTGGCATTTTCATCTCCCCCCTGATGAAAGAAGGGGAGTTTACTGCTGTTTTCCTTAAGTTCCCCCTAAACGTGGAAATTATATAAGCGAACGACCTGACATTGGTCTTCGCCACGAATTCACCCCCCCCCCCCCCCCCCCCCCCCCCCCACCCCCCCCCCCACCCCCCCCCCCCCCCCCCCACCCCAGGTCTTATCCCGTCCCCAGCTCGGTTGCCACCCTTTTCAAAAAAGCACTTCTTTTGCCGGTTGGTTTTTAATAAAGCCCAAACAACTCGCTGGAATATTGCTCCTCCCAACCCCTCCATGTTTGGATTCGTTAATGCGTAGGGCTTTCCCCAATAAGGTCATCACGGACCATGCTCTTTCGGCTGCGTTGCGATTCTTACCCCCCTTATTTCATAGATTTGGGTCCAATGACATTCATGAGAGAGGGAATCCCCCTCCTATGGTTTTTCATTTCAGATCCTCGGTCTTGAGAAACGTCTCTTTTAGTTTTGAAAATTGGTTCCGTTTAAGAACTATTATGTTCCCCTTGCACCCAGAGATAAGCTTCTTCAGTCTCTTCTTCGATTGGTAAACTTTCCATTCCGTGATTTCCCTATCACTCCTTAGATAAAAACAATGGAAGCCGCTCCCCATGCCGGAGATATAGAATTTGATTTCTTCTTCAATTTTTTTTTTTTCCGAAAAAAACAACTTCAGGTCCTAATCCGTCCTTCTCCGACCAATTGATGGCCCCCCCCCCCCCCCAGTTTTTTTTGGGGTAACGTTTTTCTTACCCCACCCGAATCCTTCATGAACTTCCACCTTATCTCTAAAACGTGAGTTACTCTCCCTGGATTCAAACCCCCATCATTTTCCTAGTTAAGGAATCATTTTGAGAGGATCCTCCAATAGAATTTTTCCCCCCCTAAGTGCATTGGGTTGTTGCGTATTCGGATCCTTTAAATGCTTTAACGTCATTTCTCCTTGGCTAGATGGTGCGCATACCCTTTTCGCTCGGATGTATTTTCCCTTTTTTCGCTATGAAGAAAGTTAGATTTTTTTTTTCTTCTGAAGAGATACGGCAAGTCCCGGCAGAGCTGTACTCTCCTTTCTTTCAAACCTGATGAAGAGACACTATTTTTCGTCTTTGCCTTACCGTATGCGGTTCTTAATCTCTGTTACTGCTGCTTATCGAAATCGCCCTGCTCTCTCCTACCTTTGTTTTTTTTCCTAGATAGCAGATGTTCATCGACCCTGTGATCCATTATGACATCTAAATTTCGCCTAGTCTATCGAATTTCGTTCTTATCTCTTCTCTTTGCAGAACTCCTGTCTAGGCCCAGCGCTTTCCGGAGGGATTGGTGTTTCCCATCTGCCAGCTTTTCCCAGAAATCTGGCTTAAAGCGATCCTCTTCAGAAAGACGCCCGGCCCCCGATTTGCTCCCCCAGACCCCAGCGATTTCAAATGAATTTAAGCCCGACATTTGACCGACCCGAACCACAGCTCGTCTACAGAGTCCGTCTTCGAGTTTCTAGCCGAAATTATCGTTCTTCTCGTTTTTTTTCCACCCATGCTCAGTTGCAAGACGGCTACACTTTAACCTTTGAGTAAGCGTAAGGGTTTCTATTGACGCATCGGCGCTGGGTGAGAAGTCAGGAGACACCAAAACCTTTTACCATCATGCTTGCAATCGAGACAAAGACGGATTCTCTTTCTTAGTTACTTCTCCTTGCCAGATAAAGACCCGTTGAAGAGCAAAGGAGCGCCCTGCCTCGGCCACCCACCTGCGAGGGTTCCAGTTTGTTGATCTCCGCAGGATCTTTTTCTTGTTACCGCGCCTGCCCTCCATGAGATTGGCGCAATGCGGAGCGCGTGCGTTCATGGCCGCCGTTTTTTCCTTTGGAAGCCCGAGTTCGCGGCGATTTGCCCGCCTCTACCTCGACTTTCCATTAAAACCCCGAATTGCACCTTCCCCTACCTCCCTCTTTTTTCTTTTATGGCGATTCACTGAATATCGAGCCCCACTACTAGATAAGTTTTCAGAGACCCCATGTTCCCATGAGTGAGACTTTTCCTGTTTTTTTCCGCTCAAGCCCAGCAAGGAGTAATGCACTACGGAGAGGATTTTCCAGCTCCTCCGCGAATGACCTTTCTCCTTGGTGATTTTGAGTGATGTAGCAGTCTAAATGGAACACTATTTCTTCCCCTCAACAGCGCTGAACACAGAAAATTTTATTCGACCCAACATGGTTTACGTCCTTACTTACACCCCCCACCGCAGACATTTTCCTTAGAGCTCGAGTTCTTCGGCGGGCCAGCTTTAGACGCGTCCCCCCCGCAGAAAACGCCCGTCTTTCCTTTCGCTGCTCGCTTGGCCCTCTCCCGCTTGTACCCTTTCGGAGAATTCGTCCCATTTTTATTTTCGGTTTCTAAATGTTCGGAAAGCGCCCCTAAGCGGCCATAAAGGTCTTGCCGCGTCAATCCGCTTAGCCTCTTTCCTGGCAGGGTGTCTACCACCGACCGCGCAGCGACAGACTTTTGGAAATGCAAAGACATAATGGTGCCTCATTGCATTCCTCAGACATTTTTCCCCTCCACAAAACACTTTCAATTTTTCAATCCTAGCTTTCCAAGACCCGCTCTCTTCCCGAAAGAAGACAGACTTCTCTCGGGACTAGCGACTCGGGTTTCGGCTCCAGGCCCC
>Ga0179593_1264714_pt1 | contig 13082 bp, 21 predicted proteins | sample CZODoug2_1_08_16_FD_185931 | JGI IMG/M metagenome (GOLD analysis project Ga0179593, IMG submission 185931) | Vadose zone soil fungal communities from Angelo Coast Range Reserve, California, USA - CZODoug2_1_08_16fungal (PacBio error correction) | ecosystem: Environmental > Terrestrial > Soil >... | reverse complement strand
TTAGGCGACATTGCAATTCCCCTTTTCTTTGGCAATTCTTTCCACACGGCGCGGTGGCTGTTGAGCCAAATACTGAGCTCCCCGTCCCTTTGCGCTGGGCTCCCCCTACTGCCATCGCCCCCCGAAGCTACCGTTTTGTGCAAAGTTTCAGGGTGCACCAACGGGTTGCATAATTCCTTGAAATTTTGCCCGTTTCCAACAAGCTATACTTTTTCCTCCGTCAATTCACCACAAAAAACCCCCCCCAATCTTTTCCCTTTCACCTCTTCGGTTTCCTTTTTTATTAGTTTTTCCCCATGGTCTGGTCAACCCCTTCTTTTCCTTTACTGCGTGCTGTTGTGAGGAAGAAGGGAAGGACCCAGTCCCTTCTTTTCCCCCCTTGACGTTTGTCTTACACATGTCCCTTTCATTTTATCGAATACCGTCTTTTGGATTGGCCACCTGAAGGGCCTACCACAAGGGTTACTTTCCCGCTACTGGGTCCTTGCCTTCCGGCTCGTTTCCTTTTTTCTGCCCGTTCGAGCCGCCTTTTTTCCCCCCATTTCCCCTTTTCTTTTCTCCGGCCCTTGCTGCTTTTTTTTTGCAAACCTTGGAGTAAAAGTCCTATACAGGAATCCCGCTTTTCCCATTGTTTGCCTTCCGACGCATCCGTCACTTTTTTTTCCCCCCCCCTCTTTGCGCCTCTTGTTACCTCTCCATGAACGGCAAAAAGGGCATTACCTTTTTTGCAAAATTGTCTTCCATGCCCTTCCCCCCCGTTCCCTCATGGGGGCGTTTTTGCCCCCAACTGCTGGACTCCCCATGGGGTACTCCGCTTCCCACATCGTTATCGTCATGTACTTTGGATCTTCCCACTCCTCTCGTTCTTTCTTATTTGTTTGGAGTACTTTTTTTTGCGCTCCCTCTCCACCCTTTTTCTTGAGCCCTTCCCCTCATTCCCATTTTTAATAGGGGGAGTTTCTCTGCATTTTTGCTGTGTGGGTTTGAGTGGATGGAGGGTCCTTTCTTTTTTGTCTACTTTGTAAATCATCCCTTTCCCCATTTTCGCTTTCCAAACCTTCGTACCCCCCACTTTCCTCCCCCTTGCTTTTTCGGCTACGTTTTTTCGGTATCATTTGTCCTAAAGTTTTTACAAAGCACATGTCTCCCTGTGTTCTGGTCGACCATTGGCCTGCGTCTTTCCCCTAACTCTCGTTCCTCCCTGAACCGGGCTATCCCCCCCATCATAATCGGCTGTCTTCTTCTCTCTTTTCTTTTCCCCCTACTTCCTTTTTTGTTGTTTAGCCTCCTTAGCACAATTCCCGCATTGAACCCAAGGTCATGTGCTTGGTTTTTTTTGAACGTTTGATTATCCCCACTTTTCTTAAGAACAAGTCCCCCCCCCCCCAGGACCACGATTCTTCCCTCCCCCCCCCCCTGAGTTCCAATTTTGTTTTTTTGAAAACACTGTTTAGGTTTAGGCCCTCCAAAATGATACACCTTCTCCTTTCCCCCCTGGTTTGCCTTGCCCCCTTCCCCCTGTGTCCGAATTTAAAATTTTTCCTGCAGGGGCCCGATGGTCATTTTTTTCCCTACCTCGCCTTTATCCCGTCGCCAGGCCCAATCACCTTCACCCCACGCCCTCTCCCCCCCCCTCTTCCTCGGTTTAAAGATTTTTTTTTCCCGTCCAAAATGTTTTCTTACGTGCAGACGCTGGTAAGTTTATTTTCAGGCGTAACGCCCTGTTCATCTTTCTGGCCGTCTGAGTGTCCGGAGTCCTACTAAGTTTTTTTTCGATCTACCCTCCCTCTAAGTCTTGTCAAGGCGTTTGATTCCTTTACCCCCTCATTCATCAGGCATTTTTTGCCCCTTTCTTGGTCCCCCTTTTTCCCTCAATGACTAAATTTTTGCTGATATTGGATCCTTTTAAGGAAGGTGGAAAACCCCGCTGTCTTTTTTGTTTCCCCATTTATTTTTTTTTTTTATGGCCCTTGCTGTCTTGTGGTCCCCTCAATGAACAATGTGATGGCTGTGGATGTTTTTTATGTCTTGGGCGCTTTTGTTCTTTGCCTAGTGTTTTTTGATATTATTGGGATGGTTCCCGCTTTTTGCACCCCCCCAAAGCCACCTTCCTTGACCTACCAACAATGACCACACCACATTTTTGGTGTCAAATGCGGGCTCCGATTTGCTTCAGTCCCCCCCGGAACAGTTTTGCAGCGCGTCCCCTGAGGGAAATTCAGGATAGCCTTTCTCCCTTCCCTCAGGTTGTTTCCCCCCCCCCCTTTTTCCCGTCTTAACCGGATTTTCCGGCCGTTTATCGAGAAACGGCCCACCTATTTTTTTGACATTTCGAGAACAAACTGTCCTTTTCCCTTTCACCTCCTTTTTTTTTGTTAATTCCACCAACCCCCCCCCCGGCCGCCGTGTCAAGGATCAGGGAAATTCCCCTTTGAAAGCCGAACAATAACCGGATTTCCCCCCCGATATGAGTGCGATTGTGGTTTTGTTTTGAATTCATTGCTATAAGGTTGTGTCCGGTTCCTCAAACGGTCAACCTTTTGTGGTGCACCCCATTCAACCGTTAGCTCAGTTTTTCACCCCCAATCCTTTCGGCTTTTTTTTTTGCGTATGGTCCCCCATAATAGGTCCCCGCCCCCCCCCCAGCCCGAAACGGCGTTTTTCCCCTCTTGCCCTTATTTCTGTTTTCACAAAAAAGGTGCCGTCCCCTTTTTCCTCTCCCCCCCCCCGGACTTGGCAAACTTTCTACCCTTTTTTACTTATCCGGAAACCTATCCTTGAAGGGTCCAGCATGGTTTTTTTTTTTTTTCTTTTCCCCCCTGGGACCCAACGGACTCTGGTGCGTGAATTGTTCGAGCCCTGCCTAGGGTTCTAATCCCCCCACTTTTCCTTTCACTCTTCTTCCATCGAGTCCCAGCCTTTTTTTTTTTTTTTTTTTTGGTCTCCTCGATGCTATTCTCGTTAATGTTTTTTTCCTGACGCCCTTACCCTGTTTTTATTCCCCCCCCCCCCCCGGAAAATGCGTTACAAATTCTTGTTCCACACCTGCGACGGCTTGACAAATTCTCCTTTTTTTTTTTGGTTTATGGGCCCATAGTCTTTTACCCCTGCCCCTGCTCCCTTTCTGGTTTTTCTCCCAAAATCGAAGGGTTTGGGGGTTTGTTGGTTTTTTTTCTTTCACACTTCCTTTTCTGATCAAAACCCCCTTTTGGTGTGCCCAGTTGAGGGCCATTCTAAAGACTCCTTGGTCAGATCCATTCAGTTTGCTTCGGGTCCCGCTTTCCCAAATGGCCGATGTGTGTTTTTTTCCTAATTTGGTCTACCATTCCCCCTCTTGTCCATTCCCGAACAGGGGAGGATGCGCCCCCCATGATCCCCTGAGTCTATTTACCATGATTTTGTTCCTCGTCCCCCCGCCGATGAGTGAGCCCTTTGAACACTTTGTTCGCCTTCCCCCAACCCCCGGTCCCTGAGGTTCCATTCCCCCCTGCGATCTCGGGTCCCCTTTCTTTATCAATGTGGCAGGCCGCATTTTTTCTGATCCGTGGGTCCTTGTAAGTCAACAATGGCGACGCGTTTTGGCTGCCCTTTTCCCAACGCTGTTTTCTCCCCCTTTCACACCAAAGCACTAGTTTCGGTCTCTTTCCTGGTCCGTCATCGTCTTACCCTGGCTAAAAACCGGTAGCAGGGCCGTCAGTTTTCATTGGGCCCGCGCCTGCTAAATCCCCCTTCATTACCCCACCTTTTTGAGTTTTGTTGAGTTGTTTTTTCCCAACAAGTTTGGTTAAGACCGATACCCCACCTCTTTCCTTTCTCCTTTGTTTTTTTGGCCTGGCGGCTGCTTCTTTTGATGCCAGTGGAATTTTTTCTTTTTTCCCCTTTGCGATCATCTGTCTTCTTCTATATCCGGTCTCCATTCCCCCCATAGTCCTTCTCAGGCCATCTTTTTGTCGCCCCTAAAGCTGTGCGGACCCCCCCAAATTCCCCAGACCGTATGTGTAGAGCTGGCCCCTCCGTTGTTGTCTTTAAGGGTTGAGCTCTTGCCTTGTGTGGGGAAGGTGTTTGCCCCGGTTTCATCGGGGCTGAGGCACATAGATCCCCATGCTCTTTGACTTGGTTCCTCCTTTCCGTGCATTTTGGTTGCCTTCGATTGCGGGCATTGTCGAACCAACAGTATTCCTGGCCTAAGCTTTTTTTTGTCTCCTGACTTGTCATAACCCTTCCAAACCCCGAATGTGTTTGTAAAGTTTTCTTTCCCTCCGTGCCTCACCCCCACAGTTGCTTTTGTAGACCTGTCTCATTTACAACTGCTTTTTTCCTGATCATTCCCCCCTCACTTCTACCTTTCTTGTGGCCCCTCTGTCCCAATCCCCCCCCTTTTTTGCCCCCTTCAGAAGAACCCAAAAAACAAGAAAGTCCATGAAAAAGACATTCTCCTGCTCCGGGTTGATGTGTTGTTCCTTCCTAGGTCCTCCTTCCCCTCAATGGTCCCTTCTTGCCCCACACGCGGTTCTTTGGGCTATATGCGAGGGAGTCATTTTTTTTTTTCCCTTTGGATCGCAACTACCGGGCCCCCACCTCCCAATGACCCTCCTCTTTCGGCCCCCTGCCATGCTGAATAGGGACTTTTTTAAATGAAGGGGACTCCGATGTCATTCGCTCTGGACTGCTACGGCCTCTCTTTTGTTTTCTGCCGAACTTCCTTCTTCACTCTTTCCAGTTCCATTCCAGAAATATCTTTTTGTCACCCTTGCGACGGCGCTGGAAAACCCCATTTCTCTTTTTTTGGTCCATCCACCCCCCCCAATGTTACCCCGCTATGTACAAATGCCATCGTCTTTGTATAACCTACTAGCAGTGGTCATGAATTGTAGGGTTTACTGTCATCTCTCTTGTTGCCCACCCACTTTGTCGCCTTAGTCCCTTCTTTGGCCCGGTCAAGTTGTCAATGAAGACGGCAGGGTCCTTTTTTCAATGCTTCCAAGTGGGAAGAGCCCCTTGTAAATGGCCTAACCACAAAACGCAAACCCCCCCGAACTCCACCTTGTACGCCCTCTCCCTGAGGGCGTTACCTGGATGCCCCGTTCTTCACATTTGGCCGGATTTGCTTCCCTTCGCCTTTCCTCTTTCCCCGAGATGGTTGTTGCTGGATTTCCTTCCCCCCCCGCCAGCCGGAAAGGTTCAGAAAATTTTTCCCCCATGTAATCTTCCGCTGAGTCCCGTTTATCTCTCTCTTTCCTACCTTTTTTCTCGGAAACTATCCTTTTCCCCCCCGTGCCCGGCGAAAACCAATGGTTGAATGCACTGAAACCCGTGTTCTTAGGAGGCCGCCCCCCCCCCGCCCCCCATCTCCGTTCTCCTGTAAAACCATTTTTCCCCCCCCCCCTTGGACCCTCTTTGAGGTCCACAAACAAAATTTACGAAAATTTCATGGCCCGTTCTCTCCGTCCTTTCCCTGCTTTTTTTTTCCCCCCAATTTTGGGCTTCTTGCTTTTTTTGGGGGTTTGGCCGGTTGGGCGGTTCCCTTTGCTTTTCTCCACCCCTCCCCCCTTCCTGTCACGGTGCTGCAAAGCGGACACACTCATGGTCCATAATTTGCCGTTCCAACATGGCACGCCCGCGTTTGGGACGACCAGGATAAGGGAGTTCCATCAGCGATATGACCCCCTGAACCGACAGGTCCCCCCCCCCCCCACTTCTAGCTAGTTCAAAAAGAACCGTTCGACACCCTGTTTTACCCGGCTCTGTTCTTTTTTGTCTCTGGCCCTTATGACTTTCCCCCCTCTTGGCGCCGTTTTTTGATTAGACTTTGGGCCCCCTTCCCCCCGCTGGCACGCATCTTTTAGCATGTCGGAGAATAACAACAATAGACGCGTTTTGATTTCCAGAGCACGGTGGATTTTTTTGTACAACTCCCTTCCGCCTTTCTCAGTTTCCCCCCCTTCCGAACTTGTCATTGGCCTTTCCCCCCCCCTCCCTTGATGATGTCCCTTTTTTCAAGGGTAGGTGGGATACCACCGTAATCCCAGAGGATGAAGCGACTCTTTTTAAGTCCTCATCCCTCCCCCTGTTTTGTCCCCCTTGCACCTTGAGGTTCTGACCGAAATACAAAAATCCCTAGTCTTCACCCTGGAATCCCGCACGTTTGCTTTTTAAAACATGTTTTTTGTTTTCATGTCACTTTTCTTTTTTGTGTCCCCAAATTTTTCTTTGAACGCCATGGGGTTTTTCATTCCATTCTAGTGATGACTGCCCACTTTTCTCCCGCCGTTTTTCTGACTTGACTGGGTTCCTTCTTGGTGCTTCCCCAAAATATTTTTGTTAGGAGTGTTTTTTTTACTTTCTTGTGCGAAAAACACAAAGGGACAGCTTCTCCCTTTGTTCTCCCTCCTTCGGCCCCCCTAGCTGCGGGCACCTTGCTCAACTTCACCCTGTCCCCCCCCCCCCTTTCTCATTTTCATTCTAATACGCCCCCCGTCCCCCGTTTTTTTCCCGCCCATCCGCTCAACCCCCCATTGAGGGGCGCCCCATTACCCCTTTTTTTTTCCTCGCCCTCTTTTCCGCCAGCCAGATGCTCCCCCTGTGAAAGCCTCTTTCGGATGGCGCATTTTCTATCAGGGCCGGACGACCAAACCCTTTTTTTGAGCCACTTACAGCATAATCAGCACGGCCAAGCGACGACCCAAGACTCCCGATCTTTTGTTGTATTCTTTCGTAACCTTGCCCCCAACATTTTTTTTACTCTTTACCCACCTTCCCTTTATCTTCTTCGTCCTCTCGTGACGGCCCTTTCCCCTTTTTATCGAGTGTTATGAACGACCCTTTATAAATCCCGGCGGTTTTTGGCGGGTCTACTGGCCCCTTTGGACTCACACAGCTTCTTGCCAACCCGATTTCTCATATAACTTTCTCTCATTCCGTCTGAAGTCCCGGTCATGAAGTCAACTTTTGAGATAGGAGGTTGCCCAGTGCCTTCCGGGTTTCCCATCGACACATTTGGACCAAACTTTCTCGCCCCCCCGGGTTTTTTTTCCCTGTACTACTGGAGCCCGGGTCAGGTCCCTCCCTCCCCCCTTCGTGTCTTTATGGAAAGGCCTGGGATGTACGCCAATTTTTCGCCACCCACACACTCTTACCATTTCCTTGATGACGTCCAACATGCTTTTTTCCCAGTCACTTTCCCCTTAGCCGGGTTCGTCCGTGTCCTTTTTTTTTTGGACACCGGGTTGATACGCCTTATTATTTTGAAACGTTTGACCCCCGCAGGCCTAATCTTTTTTCGGTTCTCTGCCCATTCCTCCCCCGTTTCCCCCCCTCTTTGCCTGGTTTGGGACCGGGGGTACCCCAGTGCGTCAGGTATCTGGTTGCCCATTCCCTTCGGTTCCCCTTTTCGTCAGTAAACCGACCCTTTTAACTCTCCTCCTCTAGTGCCCCTCCCCCCTCACAAAAAGTCCGGCTTTCGATTTGCCGATGTCAGTGCCCGTACTCGCCGCCAGGAAGTAGCCGTTGGTTTCCCGAACCCCACCTTGCCGAGACCAGGCGTTATTGTTTTTTTTTCTTCCTCACCACTTCGTTTTGAGGCTAATTTCCGAAGAATTGAAATTTCACAACGTTGCTTGTCCCCTTCCTTCCCACGTTGCCCGTCAGGGTGGCTGGGGGCCCCCCTCCCCCCCCCTTTTCGGACTTTTGCTTACCCCCCTGACGGTTTTATTTGCGTCTCTCCCCATCACGACGAACCGCACGGTTTTTTTTTTTTGTCTGGTTGCGGAATGTTCCCTTGGGGTCCCCCCCCCTTGTTTTTCGCTATTCCAAACCAAGCTATATTGGTTCCCCCTGAATGAATTCCCAACCCCCCCCCCCAACACCTTGTTCCATTTTCCTTTCTTCTGGGTTCCTTCCTTTTTTTATTTTTTTTCCTTTTTGTTCACTTTTGCTTCCTTCTGCCCCTCCTTTACCTGCGTTTTGTGATTGAATCATGGGGGTCCCCCCCTCTTTTTTTCGTTTACGTTTTTATTCTTCCCCGAGTTCCTGTTCTCTGCTAACCCCTTTCTTTTCCTCCTTATTGAACCAAAAAAAACGTTTTTTTTGCTCCCCCCCGGCTTGTCCATGTTTGCCCCTGGTCTATCCTGCCCTCTGTGCATTTTTTTTGCCGCTTTCCCCTGATCGCTTAAATGTTTTTGACGGTCGTTTTTAATCCCCCAGGGACATTTTGATTGTTCTTTTTTTTGGAAAACCCTGCTTCCAATCCCTTATATCCCTCATAATACCTTCCCCCTCGGAATCTCCCTCCCCCTCGCCTACAAGCAATCATGGGCATTTGGCAAACCCCCTGCTCATGCCGACCATCCCCCCCCCCCCGCTTCTAATGGGTTAGGGCCTGCAAAGTGATAAATTCGGCAATTTTCTGTCACCCTCTTGGTTCCGGACGCTACCCTGTCCTTGAATGGGAACTTCCAGTTCTGGTATCCGTTAAATAGTTGGCATTCTTTTTTGATTCGCCCTTTCTTTAACCCCCCCCCTCCTTTTTTGGCTCTGAGATCGAGTTGGTTCTTAGGTTTTTTTTTCTTCCTTCCATTCCGCAATCAAACAAAGCATTTTCAGATACCCCACATCTTTATAGGTTCAGGGCATCTTTTTTCTTTTTTGTTGTTGCGGTCTACTGGGTCTTTTAGACTTTACTTCTTTTTGTATCCGGACCCGCCAATGCCACTTTTCCCCCCCCTAAAACTTTCCCTTCCCTTACACATTGGTGCCCCGATTGTAGGAACGTTTTTTTTTCGTGCTACTAACCGTTTTTTTCAGTCCAATGGGACGTCCCCCCCCTTTTTTTTTTTAGGCGTTCCCTTTGGGTTGGTATGTTCCTAAATCGCCTTCCCCCCCCTTACGGCTCTTACCCTCCTTCATTGTTCCTTCCCTCTGCTCGGATCTCTTTCTTCTTTTCTCCTCCCCCCCTTTTTGTGGGCTCAGATCCCCCCGGCGATTCCACCAAGATGGGTTCCTCCCCTGTCTTCTCAAGTCCCAACAACCAACGTTGCGAATCGGCCCCCAGACCCTGCCCCCCCTGGCCCCTCCCCCCTCCGTAAAACAAAGCTTCCCCATTTTCCCTTTGGTGTCAACCAGGACCCCAAAACCCACCTTTTTTTGTCCCTTTTTTGAAACAGGATCCAACGTTTATTCAGAACAGCTGCCGGTCAATGTGTAAGGACTGTCCCTTTTCGTCCCATTCCAGGGTCCCTACTTCCCCTCCGGTGGTTCTTTCCCCCCTCCACCCTATTTCTGTAAATCCCCTTTCCCACCCCCCCTACACCCACAACACTGTCCCCCAACGATGTGCCAGCGCCCCTTCGTTGATTAAATTTGTCTAACCTCTTTTTTTTTTTTCTTCCCTTGGCCTCCGAATTTGGAGTTATCGCTCGGCCCCCCCTCTCCAACTCGATCATTTGGTGAGTTCCCCCCGTCTCTTCTCCTGCAGCCAATTCCTTCCGATCAACATTCCACAGGACTATAAAAAGATCGGTTTCTTTCGAGTCCCTTCCCCCCATTCCAGTTTCCCTTCCTTTTTGCCCCTTTGGTTTCCTGGTCTTCCCTTTTGACTCCCATTGTTTGAGATTATCCTGTTCCCTTTTTCGGACGAGGACGCTCTGCCCCCTCTTCCCTTCTGTCTTATTGCTTGCCGGCCCCCGCTTTGTTTTTTGTCCCCATGGCCCTGCTCTGATGCTCTTGGCGGTGCTTTTCCCTCTTGCCTAGGTTGTGTCTGATTTTTTTTCTATAGGGGACGCGTTTTTTCCCACCAAGTGCGGAACACCGCAACCCTACCTAATAATATCACGTGTTTCATTCCAACACCAGCCCGTCCACACCCGTGGTCCCCCTTGCGGTTATTTCTCCGGCGCAGGTTCCACCAAGAGCACTGCCCGGGCAAACGTTTTGGCCCCATCTTTTGGGCCCCCCCTTTCCCTTCCTCCCCCACTCCGTCGTGTTTCCGCCGTGTTTTTTTTTTTCTCTCTTAACCCCGTCATAGTCCTGTAGAAGACACAAGTTCACCTGGAACGTCCTTTTTCCTTCCTCCACTTCACAACCCCCCCAGTTTCCGCCGGTACGGCCGTTCCATGTAGTTAATTTCACCGGTGACAAAACGAAGACCCCACCCAACGCTGGTCACCCCCCGATGTGAATGTACACTTGCAGAGTTGGGGTGGATGAATTCTCACACCCCTCTTCCTCATTGTTGGATGGACCCAATTCCTTCTCTCCATTTACCACCCCCGTCCCCCTTTTTCTAATCAGCCAACCAGAAGTTTGTCCTTCCCTTTGGGTTCCGCGGCATTTCTTGGATTAGACCCTGCGAAACGGAGGGCCCCCGGCCCTCGTCACTCTGTATGGTTCCCAGAAACGCTTTTTTTTTCCCCCGTTCGTGTAGTGTCTAAGGCCACGTTTTTTGTTTCTTTTTTCAAAAAAACTTCCTTTCCATGTCCTTTCCCTATATGCCTTAATTGACGCGCCAACTTTTGAGGCTTCTTTGTTCCCCCCCCAGACTCGGGTAGCGCCCCTTTCGGACCGTCTTTTTTTTTCACTCCTAAGTTTTTCCGATGTACTTGCCTTCCCTCTTATCCCCGCCACCCCCTAGGCGTTTTTTTTTTTTAGCGGTCCTTTTCGAGAGGCCTTCTTAATTTTCTTACACTTGCCTCCGACAGGGCTTTCCTTTGTTTCCCCAATCCCCTGGATTGAACGGCTTTTTACCCACGGGTTTAAAACCTCTCCCCTTTGGCTCACGTTTTTTTAGAAAACACTTCCTTGGGCTTTTCGACCCTCTTTCCCCCCTAGGGATTGCCCCACTTGATTCTTGGTTCTGCGTTTCCAATTCGTAGTGTTCTTCACCCTGATCGAGAGGTTCCCAACCAGGTTTGATTGTCCCTTACACGACGAGGTTCTTTGGACTCTATTTTCCCCGTGCGTGTCAAGCCCTTGCCTTGTCTAATCTGTAAACTGGGCCGAGTTTTTGGGTTTCCTCACATTTGGTCCTCTTATGACTATTGCATGCCTCCTCACCCCCTATTGGTCTTCGCCCAGTCCTGTCTCCCCCCCGTGTCTACCCCTGGTGCGTCCGGCTTTTCCGATATGCGCTCAATTTTTGGCACAATTTTCTCATTGGAAACCGTGGATACAGTGGTTCCCATTCCCCCCAGAGATCAGCCCTTTCCCGATCTCCTTGAGTCCCTTTCCCCCCCCCCTTTTTCCCTTCAATGAACATTCAGGGGATGGTCTTCTGCCCCTTTTTTTTTTTTCGCCTGAGGACGTGTTATCGCTTTGTGTTTCTCAACCGGCCCCAATACCTTTTCCCCTGACTGTAATACGGAGTTCCTTTTCCTTTTTCCCCGATCTCTACCCTTGACGGGCTTTCGGCGGAGAATCCGGCCTCCTTTTTTCCCCACCCTCTTAAAAACTTTATTTTGGTTCTTCCACTATTTCTTTTTTCACCAGGTACCCAAAGACTTACCCCCCAAAAATATCTCTATTTGGGCTTTCCTCTTTTTCCCCCGTTGGCTTCCTGGATTGCTGCTTTGAGTTGGCTCTGCCCCCCCCCTGTCTTGTCTGATCCTGGAATATCTTATATGCCCCGGCTCCCCCCCCCATCGCTCTTTATTAATGGGGAGGCTCTGGGCTTGTGCGTTCCCCAGGGCTGGTCGAGGCCAAATCCCCCAAAGGCCCTTCTTTGTTTAGCAGTCCCTCCTTTCCCCTTTGGGTACGTTGGTTTGGTATAGGTTTTTTGGTTTCCCTTGGTCCAAGGGGGGACCGAAAAACCTCGTTTCCCCCCCCCGTTGTTGGAAAGTTTTTTTTCGGGAAGTCCCCCCTGCACCTCTGATGAAAAACGGGCTCCTATTTGACGCTGTTGTATTACCCCCAGGCAGGTGGTAGGTGCTGCAGTTTCCCCCGTCTTTGCGGCGGAGCTGTCAGTTCAACCCCAAGCTTGAAAGTTTCTTGCTGTTTCTGAACGGTCCCCCCCTTAAAAAACCCCAAGCATCCGAAATCCTGAGGTTTGTGGATTTTTTCCCCTTTCCCTCAGCCCCCCCCCTGTGGGCTTACCTAAACCCCTCCACCCCCTGGCGGTTAAGTTCTCCATCCAACATCCCCCCTCAAGTTATTCACCCCCCCATTTTTTGCGGCCAATTCCCCATTTTTTGTGGCACGAAGAAAGAACCCAACCAAACCCCTACAATTCGACCCCGCCCCCCCCCCCCCCTTTTTTTTTTCCGCTCGTGCTCCCTTGCATTCTCTTAATTTTTTACCTTCTTCTACTCTCCCCCCCCCTTTTCCCTGCTTTTTGTCACCCGAGGTTTGGGGGCCTAGTGCTCGATGATTTCGTCGTAATTTCTCCTTATTTCTTTTTTTCTAACCTTTTCCACGGACCAACAAATCCCAATTCAGATCCTCAGCCTGTTGTGCCCGGCCATTCTCCCGGCGCCCTTTTTTTTTTTTTTTTTTTTTTAAACCGTATTCGGTTCTACGATTCCTGTTGTGTCTCTGTTTATGCTGACCTTGTCTTTTTCCTGGTCTACCTCTTTCCCCAGTCATGTTCCCCGGGTGCAGCCAGGATACTTGAATCACCCGGGTTGCCGCTCCTTCCAAAACTGCGCGGTAACCCATGGTCGATTTCCCCCCCCCCTCCCCGGTCTTTTTTTTTCTTTTTTACTCTCTTTCAGACAGTTGGAGCCTGTAGGTTTATTTCGTATTTTTCTTTTTCCTCTTCTGAACCCTTTTTCCGTGCACGTTCTTGGATTGGGCACGGCACGTGATGCATCTTTGTCCTCTTTCCCCCTCACGGTTGGTTCAATGCTTTCCCGGTTTCACCTCGTTTTCATTTCCCCGCACCTCCGCACCCCCCCCCACTCGAGAAAACTTTGAAGGCCGCCTCCCATTGCGGGTTCAGGTGAGTCGACCATGTTACCTTCATGGAGCGTGCTGAAACCCATTGTTGAAAGAATAGCCTTTCTTCATTTTTTTGCTGCATGGAGCTGAGATGTTGGGGTGTGTTCGGACTACCTTACCTTCCCTGTGACAACTTGCCTTTTTTCAGTTTTTTA
>Ga0179593_1360930_pt1 | contig 13083 bp, 12 predicted proteins | sample CZODoug2_1_08_16_FD_185931 | JGI IMG/M metagenome (GOLD analysis project Ga0179593, IMG submission 185931) | Vadose zone soil fungal communities from Angelo Coast Range Reserve, California, USA - CZODoug2_1_08_16fungal (PacBio error correction) | ecosystem: Environmental > Terrestrial > Soil >... | reverse complement strand
GTTTGCTCTCTCAACCGATAGCTTTGTTCCCCCCCCTCATCAGATTATGGCTAGAAGACACCAGGTGCGCTCTTCACCAGGGATTCTCCGTGGCTTTTTCGTCTGAATGTCTCTAGATCCGAACGCCTGTTGTGATCAACCGTTAGTCCCTGTTCCCAATTTTTTACCCCTCTAAATGTGATGCTCTGTCGAGTTTTTCCCTCTCTAGCAGTCTTCATAGATCTGCAGGATTTTTGGATGGGTCCCCGATCCTAGCCGTATTTTACCGATCTGTCCCTATCCTTTCCGCCGACGAATGCCTCTCTCTTTCTCTCTTCTTCGAATCCTTTTTCCTGATTTCCTTTCAGTGCCCCCTATAGTTGGACTCCACCCCAGTGCAGCCCCTTTCCAGACCCGCGGCTCCAGACCGATGCCTTTCCTACGATGGCCCCCCCCCTGTTTAAGCCTCCCCCCCCCCCCCCTAGGAATGCGCCCGCCGCGTGGACGGCCTGCACCCCCCGGAGGCTGATATCCTAATTCCCATTATATATTTTATTATCGTGACATGTGCCCCCCTCGGTCTTTTTCGGCCCATTGCAGCGTCTAATGGAGGTCTTTTGACTTGTGGGGTCTTTTCCATTTTTGGAGGCGTGTTTTGATCTTTTTAGTCTGCTATTTACTCCAGTCCTTTTGGACCCGGTGTCTCTTTTACGGTTGCAAGCGGAGATAATTTATCCATGCCTTTCCCCCCTTTGATCGTCCATATCCTTGTCTTCCCAGAAACTTTCCAGCGTGGCCACCTGCGTTCCACTCCCCCTACGATATCCCCCGTGAGATCGGCGGGCTTATCCGTCTGGAATCCTCTTCTCCTGCAACTAGAATGTCTCTTGAGTCACGGTAGCTGGCGGCTCTTCTTCCTTCCACTATGTGCTGCCTTCAGCCAAAAATAAGTCTGGTTTCTCCTCTTCATGGTTCTGTGATTCTTCCTTCACCGACCAGGTCCGATTCGACTGCACCACTCTTTTCCGCGAAGAAAACCCAGATATTGCCTCGGTCCCCCTGACCTTAGTTGTTCCTTTCTTTTTTCAATATTTCGCCGAATCCCTTTCGGCCCACTTGTCCTTATCAATTCGGAGACCCCGAAATGTTTACCTCTTTTTTCTTTTCGTGTGCCACCGATGGCTTCACTGCCTCTGCAAAACCGTCCCCTCCCCCTCCTAGCCTTCGATCCATCTTCTACGTGTCACTTGCATCTCCTTGTCGGGCTGGGGAATCCCTTTTCAGCAGCAAGATTTTTTCCCCCAGGTTGTTTTGGAGATTCCCGGCACTCTTGAGAACATGCTTCGTCTCATCCTCCCAAATCCCGCCATCTACTTTCCCAGCGGGAGAGTTCCTCCACTCGAAATCTGTCTTGAAGTCAGACCCATTCAAGCTTGAGTTCAGTTTCCTACGTGATGGCCAGGCTTTCCCTTCTGCCTCTAGAGACTTTCAACCTCTCCTCTTCTGTTGACCTTCCCAGAAGGCCCATTCAAGTCATTGCAACAAGAGCTCCAGGTTATACGTTTTTGGTTATTTTTTTAGTTTCCTTCTTCCCCTTCCTTTTCATTTTCTTCTTTCCTTTCGTCTTGTCAGAATACGTTGAATTGGCCCCCCGTCTCTCTCTTGACCCTTGTGGACGAGGGGGGTGTTTAGTTTTGCGGACCTCGAATAAGCACCTTTTCTCGCGTTCCCCGATGTTGAAATATTTCCGCCCCCCGCCTTGCTACCTTGTTCGGAAGTGTGGCCGTTTCCTTTGAAGACTCATGGCAGGAACTTTTGATTTTCTTTGCTTTTCTTTTCGTAGAGGTGGTTGGTTTAGAGACTCTAGTCACTGGTCGGTCGTTTCTTTCCCCTTCCAGGATTGCGTCCGAAGTTTTGTATCAGTTTTCTAATATTCCGTTTTTGTGAGAGACATCTCCCCTTTTCCAGAAATGACGGACTTTACCAAGCCCGCCTCCCCCTTGATTTCACATGTTTAAAACCACCAGCCCCCTTTTTTCTTACGCTCTCCAAATGTCAGCGCTTCTGCTTTCTTTTTTCCTTCTCTCTCAACCTCCGACACCAATAAGGAGCCTTTAACCCCTCGGTCTTTTCCCACCGCTATTGCCTTCTTGAACCCCCCTTTGAGTATTCAGTAACTTCTTTTCGACCACCTGACGCGCCTTCGCGACCGCCCTGGAGTACTGGTCATTAGAGGGTTTCAACCCACCCCTTCTTGACGCTCGGACTTAGAAGAAAAAGTAGTCCCCCCCCCTGCCGATCAGCCCCAACCTTCAGATCCTGTTTTACATTGGGTTTTAGGAAATTGTTAGGCCTCTTTCCTGCCTTTCCCGAGAAGCTTTTGTCCACCCCCTTCTCTCTTATAGATTTTTCTCCATACCCGCTCTTTTGGCCGCAATCCCCCAAGAACTTAACACACTATTCTCCCCCTTTTTTTGTTTTTTGTGCATGTTGAACCCTCCCCTCTTTCATTTTAAGACAAGGACGATCTAGTGGATGACCTCCCCCTGCACCTTTCTCCTCTTTTTTCTGGACTTCGGTTGATTTCTGGAGGACTACTCCACCATTAATTCCTTCAAAATGCCCAAACTCCCCCTTTTTGCAATCAAATGCGCTTCCGCCCGATTTCACCCCTCCCCTCTTCCCCCCTCATTTGACCCCCTGAAATTCCCCCTTTTGCGAACGGCTGAGATGCATTCCTTTTGAGTTTCTCGTTTTCTTGCCAGCCCCCCGGCGGCCTTCCCTTTTCCCCCCTAGCTCCCGGTCGACACCCTTCGCCAAGGTCTCCTTTCTTTTGTAACCTGGAGGTCGTCTGACGATCCAACCTTACCCGACACCACTGGTCCCAGTTTATCAGAGTTTCGCTCCCGATAGAGTCGCTTGAAATCGTATCAGTCTAGCCTGCGTCACCCCCTCTCCTTTTTTCCCCCCCCCATCCCTCGGGCTAGTACCGCTGATTTTGCTTGAGATCACGGTGTTTCCGCTCCTTTCACGCCCCTCTGAGTTATCTCCCTTCACTTATTTGTCGCAGTTCCTCGTTATCAGACACGCCAGCCCATAGTGCTGGTCTAGGTAAGTGCAACCCCCTTTTTTCCCTCTCCTATAACTCTTTCCTTCGGTCTTTTTCACGTTGTATATCTGGACTTTATGGTTCATGCCATAGACCTTCCTTCCTCATACCGTTTTTTTTTCTCCTTAGCACCAGCCCCCTTCCCTGCCTGATTCCAATTCATCTTCTGAATTCCCATCCCTTCACGACATTCCTTTAAAGCACCCCCCCCCTCCAACAAAGACTCGCCCCAATTTTTTTCCCCCACCGTCCCTGTCAGTCCCCATATTCTTTTGGGCAGCCATCGTTGGAAGATCTCGTGCTTATCACTGTCCCCGATTCGGAGAACAACATTCTCCTCCTAGATGCTCTCTCCCTCTGGTTCCTTCCTTGCCCCCCGCGCTGTCATTCTTAAAGAGTCTGAGGGATGACCCACTTTTGGTCTCAACAGCCTCGAGGAAAACTCGTTTTGCGAGCGTTATCAATGTTGGAACTCCGAAGAAGCACCCCCTCAAAGAGAAGACCCGGACTGGGTCTCTCCGCGCCTTCCCCTCTTCGTCTGCTTATGCTTCCAGCCCCTAAGTCTCCTTTCCTCTCTCAGCCCCCCCCCCGAAAGTGTGATCTACATAGTAGAACTCTGGCCCCCCCCCCCCCTCCCTCCTCGCTTCACTAACCTCGCTTCATAGGATCAGCGAGAGGCTTCTTTTTTTCTCCCATTCTGAGAAGTTAGGACCGGTACCTCTTTCGATGACCCCCTTCCCTCCAAATCAACGATTCCGTTGGCGTCTTTTGAAATCCGCCAGAAGTGTTTTCGAGCTTCTGCGTTTCCAACCCCTCGAGTTTCTCTCCCCTCGAAAATGAGCCACTTCGTTTTCCCTTCCGTTCTTGAAACAATAATTCCACCCTTTGGTTTTTTTTTTAGACAGACGCTGGGTCCGTCATCCCCGATGCCTTTCCGCTTCCCTTTCTAATATTTTGAGTCTTTAGAATTCGACTTGTAACCTTCGACCACGCATCCATTCTTTCTTTCTTTCTCACGAATTGATGAGGCGATCCGTGGAGGATCCCCTTTTTCCCCCTACTACTCATTTTGGTTGATGCTCAATAAAAGTTTCCCCTGACCTTTCCCCCCTTGGGCGTACCAACCTTCGGTTTTTCTCAGAGAATGAAATGCGTGTCCCCCTCCTTCCCCACCTCCATTTCTCAATCCTGTTAGTAACCCCCCCCCCCCTTGTTTAAGTTTTCCAATTACTCCCCTCCTTTTCTGTGTTGCCGTTTTTCTCGACCTCCGACGAGTATCGCCTGTTCCCCTCCTGACCGCTCCGCGTTTTGGCACTCCACCTCGAACTTCTTATGGTTTAACGTCGTCCTATTCAAATCTGCCTGGCTCTCTCTTGGATGGTCTTTTTGTTAATCTCGATTCCCCCCTCCCTCCCCCTGACGACTGAGGAAACGTCCCCTCTCCCTTTACCGCTTCCTGAATCTTCGGTGAAATAAGATGTTTTTCACATTGAGCGTTTTCGAGGTGGCCCTCTCTTAGCTATGACCCCTCTCTCGCCTTCCTTGAGGATCTTTTTTCCTTCGCGCAACCCGCGGCTGGGGTAGGCGTATCCTCAAAGAAGTGCTGTTCGCGTTCGCACCTGGTTAGGATAGGTCACCGTTTCCTTTCTTCCTGTCCTCCCTCTCCGTTTCCGTTTCCTCCCTCGACCCCCGGTAATAGCTTCCCTCCCCCCAACTTGATTCACTCTGCCTCTTTATCCTCAGAAGCGTTGCCTTCCCGCCCACCAGTCGAGCGGCCTCTTGCCCCAGTCCTCGTTCCCAATTCGCGCGTCGTCTCTGCCCCGGCCGCCTGCCCTAGATTTTTTCGAATTTAAGCGTCCCCTGTTCACCTGGGCGTCTGAGTTTTACGAGTGGGCTTCCTTTCCAGCCGGATGGTTCTTTCATGCTCTTTTTTTAGTACTCTGAATTTCCTAGTCTGGTTGTTCGATTGCGGATCCCCCAGTTATCGCCTGCAAGTCCATCCCTTACGTCTCGATTTTGAAATCCCTTCCAATTAACACCGAGCGATCTTTCTCAAACTTATTGAGGAGTCTCGTTTTCCTCCATTAACTCCACACCGTTCTGCTATGGCGATCAGAGTTCTAATATCAAACCCTGCTTTTGCGTTTTTTCCCCCCGGTTCTGATTGAGGCCCCGCCCTTTCCCAGCAAATCAGCGGGTTCCTTCCCCGAGACCTATTGGAAGTCTGTCCTTGACGCTTCGACCACCAGGGCGATTTCTATTCTCCACCTTCTAAGCCCATCGATCCCTTTGCTCCGAACTCGGATACTCGTTGTATTATTTTTTTCCCTTCTTTGGCGCCTCCCCCCCCCATTTTAGGGCCCAGGCAGAGGACCCTTAGACAGAGAACTACCTTGTGCCTCCTCTTTCTTTTTCGCTGAGGCAGGCAGCTTCCCTAAAGCACCCCACCCCCCTCTCGAAGCATGCGGTGCATTGATCATCGTTTTCTTCGTTTCTTTTTTGCCGTTAGTGGATTGGTTCCCTTCTGCAAAGTCCTGCATGCCCGGTGTTTCTTTGAGAAATTTCCGGACTTCTTTTTTTAAATGCTTTTCGTAACCCCCCCCTAAAATTCCCAGCCAATCCTCTCCCCCGCGTGTTCTTTGTCCTTTAAACCTCACCCCTTTTTCCTTGTTTTATGATGCCTCTTCCTTCCCATATTCATTTGGTTTTTCAATGGCGAGTCGTTTCCCGTTCCTTGGTGGGATTGCGGCAATGAGCGTTTATTGATCGATTCGTCTCCTTCTCCGCGGTTATCAACTTCTTTGCTCGTCGGCAAGTTAGACCGGAAAAGGCTTCTTTTTTCCCAAGTTGGTCCCCTCGGATGCTTTCCTTTTTGTGTCCACTAAGAGGCCCCTCCCTTTTTCTTTTTTTTATATCGAGTTATTAGAAGAAGTTGCACCGCGTCCCCCTTTTTTTTTTGAAACTGCTATTTTGAGTCCTTGGTTTTCCCTCGATTATTTTCTCGAATAAGCCCAACTGTTCGATCGCAGCACTCTGGGCAAGTACACCCAGACTGTCCCCGCGTTTTCTTTCCCCTTAGTCGAAGTGGGCCCCCAGCGCAGCTGAATTGAGCTCTCCCTCATTTCAGTGTTTAGTCCCGAGCCAGGTTCGAACTCGTCCGTTTTTTCTTTCTCGTACGTATGCCCCGTTGTACCCTGCTGTATCCTACCCTGAAGTGGATATCCTTTTAAATCATAATTTGTTTTGGATTCTATCCAACATTGTCCTTCCCCTCGGGCCTTCTAACCGAGACATCCTAGGTGCCCCCCCCCCCTTTTTTACTCGACAAAAACCTCCCTAGCCCATCGTCTACCGGCACTCTTTTTCCCCTCAATGTCCATCTCGTGCTCCCATCTTATGACCCACCCTGCAAAGCTCCCTTGCGTTCTTTCCCATCTTCGATCTCTATTCCGGCCTTACCCATTTGGCTTATCCTCCCGTAAGGGCGGTTCTTTACACCGGAGCAACCCCACTCCCGACCTTCCTCTTTTTTTGAACCTTCAACGTCTTTGGGACTGCTCACGCCTCCCCCCTCCCTTCTTAGAGAAAGTAAGGCCTACGATTTCCCCACATTACAAAGCTCCCGGACCCTTTGTCGCCAGTGGCCATTCCTCCCCTCTGCTTCCCTGTCGACGATTCTTTTGGTGATCACTCCGATTTTCCTTCGTTTTCTCATAACCGCTTTGGCCCCCCCGGCAATCCAACCCTTGAAAAACTCAAAATAGACGACCCAATGACACCTTTCCTTCTTAGTTCAGGAAAATGATTCTCTGTCTTACCTCGCCTCCCCAAGATTTTCACGTAGCTTGTTTAATTTTGGGTATGAAGACGCTTGATCCCCCCTTAATTGGATGCTCCCCAAAAGAAAACTGCCCTTCACCTCCTTTGCTGATACGTACACAGATTCCCCCCAAACCCGAATTATCAAATTCCCATTTTCATCCCTTTTATATTAAAGCCTTCTTCGGAAGGTCGCCTTTCCTTTTCCGCAGGAGGCATGAATCACTCGCCCGCCCCACGGTAGTTTGTCAGCCCAGGTATTATGCCTTAACGAAAACAATGCTTCCCTTTCCCTTCCATTGTCCCCCCCCCCCACAAGGCCCAACTACTGGTTGCTATTTGCTTAGCGTCCTATATTTCTTGGAACTCGTTTTGGGATAAGAAACTCCCTTTTTCCTTCCCTTCCTCTCCCTCAACTTTTCTCTCCTTTCTGGCCCCGCTTGCTTTCTGATCGTCGTCAAGGCTTTGTCTGTTCTCGATTACCTGACTTTTTTGATATCCCCCGAGCGGCCCCCTCGCTTTATTTGCAAGGAAGAGGCTCCCTGATAAGCCAGCTCTCGTTGTGATAGGTATATGACGATTACCCCCTCATCTTTTCCACTCTTAACCTTCGGTTGGTATTATTAGATCGATTACTTGTAGTTCCCCGGAGCCCTTTGAGCGAACCGTTCCGACTTTCTCTGCTCCCCTTCTCCCCAACTCCTTCACTGACCTGTTAACTTCACGATCTGACTCATCCCCCTAGAAAGGAATTTTGGGCCCCCGCTTACATACCTCCCCGCCCCCTGAAACTTCCAGCTTATGATAACGAGGCAGAAAACGTCCCCCGAGATTTTTGTCCCGGAGGTTTGGAAAGGATAGACTAGATTCCTCTCTGACTGGTTTTCTTTCCCCCCAACTCGTCTGGTCCTCAGAGGCCTATGTAACCATCACAGGTGTGGTCTCTAGTAGAGGACAGTCTTTCCCTTTGGTGTTTTTTTTTCTTTCGTGCTTCTATGAACCTCTTCCTCGGAATCCCCTTCCGTCCAATAGATCCTCATTTGACCACGAGCCTGACCGCAAGCCTCTCTCGCCCGTTTTTTCTTTCATTTTTTTTTTCCTATTCCCAGCCCTCGCTTACTAAGACCTTGCTCCATCCCCCTCCCGGATTATCGTCATTTCGAAGCTCCCCCCTCGACGCGTCAGAACATTTTCTATCTATTCCAATGCTCGGTGAGTAATCTCCTTCTAATCCTAGCTCCACACGGCGTCCTACCATCCACGATTTCGCCCCAAGACTCTTTCACCCCCGTCCATTTTTGGTTGTGTCCTCTCTCGTTGTGAGTCCCAAAAGATCGAGAGGGTCTGACTCCCCCCCCTTCCGACCCCTTAGTAAATAAGTCGCCCCCCCTTCTTTTTACACTCGCCCCCCCCTAATCTGCTCTTTTCCCGCAATCGGCCCATCCGGTTTTTTTTGCTGATTTGGAGGTCGACTTCGGCCACTTCCCCTTCTCTTCGACGACCAATCGACATTTAGTCTTCCTCTTACGCCCGCACTTTTTTTGCCAGACGAGTGGATGATTTCCCTATTTTCTCCTATCCGTGTGTGAGCCCGATCCCAATCTTCGCAGCAAAATGCGGTGCTTACCTCCTCACGCGCCCCCTGTTGAGGAGTGCTTCTAGATCCTTCCATGTAGCTTTCGCTTCGCGAATGCATCTTCTTCTTTCACCAGCTTGTCCCCAAAAAAATCCTTTCCATAGTTGTTCCCTGATTTGTGTTTTTTCCTTTTTTCCCTCTTGCGGGGACCCTCCGCTTTCTCTCCCCCTTTTTCGCGGTCACCCTGCTCGCGCTTTTTTTTTTGAACTCCCCCTCCGACATTTTTTATTATGGAGCGCCCGCAAAGTGTTGCCATTGATCTTCCATCCCCGGCTTTCCTTGTTGGATGGTTGGGCTCTTTTTTTCATCCCCCTTTCGGCGTCCGGCGACTTTTAGTCACCGGACTTTGAAGCGCCGGTTCAAACGAGAGACCCCCTATGGAAGCCGCTTTTTCGTTAAGATGACCCCCCTCCTCCGCCTTCTTTTTGTTTTTCCGTGCTGGGACGTCGTATTAATCGCTTGCTGTCCTTTTGTCGTATCAATTCCAAAGCTCAGAATGCGCGGCCCTCTCTTCCCTCCTTTGTCAGGATTTTCAGTCCTTTCATCATTTCTTCCCTGTTCCGTAACTCTTGCCCCAGCCGTTTCCTTTCCCCGAAGCGCAGGCACACGTTTCCTTTCGCATTCTTCAACCCCCCACGTTTTTAGACTCTACTTTTCCTTTTTCTGACATGAGATCTCTTTTTCCGGTTGCGCCAAAAGTAGAGGCTCTCGTAGTCGCTGTTTTCCACCCCCTCGGGGACAAGGCGCGCTGTTTCCTGCCTGGCTTCGCTTTCTACATTGCCTTTCTTCCCCTTGTTTTGGCGTGTTCCGAGTGGGTTGTCGCCGGGCATCATAGAAGCTTGTTCAATTAGAGATGATTTTCAGTTTTTTCCGGTCGGCCCGATTAAAGCCAGTGGTCCCTCGCAAGTCGTACCTGTCCATCCCCCTTTTTCCCTCAACCTTCCCCCCTGAAACCATACAGTCGTAAGCTTTTCCCAAGATTGCGTTCTTTCCCTTCACCTTTTAAACCTTACTAACTTCCTTCTTGGCGCCTCGCTTAATATTCACGAGCAAATCCCCTTTCTATTTTTCCTATTTCATTGTTCTTATAACGGTATGGGATTTTCCTGCGAAGGAGGAGCAGTTCCCTGCAAAAATATGTTTCCTTCCGTCTTTCTCCTGTATGTGAAGGATCTAATTCCCCCAGGTTCTTTTTTCTATTCTGGTATCGATTTCTCTCTACCTTATACTTTTTTAGCCCCATCTCCCCACATAGGCCGCCCCGTTGTTTACTTCATGGTGTTACATCTTCCAGGAGGACGCAAGTTCGTGCCCCCTTTCATACAGACCTTTATGGTCCATCGCCCAGTCCACTCTCCCCACGATGTTTTTTTCCTGGTGACCTCTTTCCCGGGCCCTCCCAGGACCCCCCTTTCGCCGAAGGCAATGCGTGTTTCGATCACCTTTCCCTTCCCGTTACATTAATTTTGCTCAGCGGAGGGTCTGGGTGTTGCGCTTTTTCATTAAAAAGAATTGTATGGTCCATTTTTGCTTTGGTACTGTCTTCCCTTTCTGCTCCCTGCTTTCCTCCCCTACCAGAATACTTTCCTTTTTCAATACCCAGAAGCCGCTGGATGGCCTTTCAAAATCAACTACCCCTGCTTATACCGACCTCTTCATACATGTAGCATTGGGCCTCTTCGAGTTTCGGTTTAATAAAGTTTATGGTTGCGGCCAATTTCTCTGGGTCCTCAAGATAGGAGCCCTGCCTTGTTTTTACCTACCAGTAATAGTCGGAATTTTGGCCCCTCCCTCAGGCAACCCTGAAATGTATTTGTCTCCAACTAGGGCATCCGTGAGACATTTTTTGTCCTTCCCTGTCCAGGCGGAATGATTTTCTTATAACTCTTTTTGCTTGCCCTTTTTTTTTTTTTTGAATTGGTAAGAGAAGAATGACCATGGTCTTCTCTCGGTTGGCTCTTTCAGGGTGCAGACACCTTTCCTTTTCTTTTTTTGTTTTTTTTTTTTTTTGTTTCTCCCCTTCCCCCAGCAAAACTGGTTAATCTCCGTTGGAAAGAACCTTTTTCATCAGATTGTCCAGATAATTAGTTTGCGGCCGGGCTCACGATCTACTGCCTGCACCTCTTTTCATTTTGACTAGAGTCCTTTCTAAAGATAGGTAGCTCTTGCCCTTCATATAGCCCAGTCTGGGATTCTTTATTTTTTAATCTTTTCTTGTTGTGTCTTTGGGGAGTTTTGACTTTCCCCAGCCTTCCTACTCCTAATCTTCTGATCATATATTTAATATACTTCTGTTTTTTGTGTCAGAGATCTCCTCCCATTTCGGACAGAATCCTCTAATGGTCAATTACAGCAGCAGCCCCCCTTCGGGTGTTCTATAGCCCCCCAGCCCTCTCTCCCCTGTTAAGAGAAATAATTTAACTCACGTTATCCTCAATTAATCTGCCTACTTACAATTAAGACCCCCCCCCAATGAGCCCGGCCACAGTGAGATCTTTTTAGTACAAAGATACTTTTTCCGTCCCCGGTGCGGGCGTCCCACCCTTGGTTATCTTTAAGTCTCCCGGTTTAAAACTGTCCGCGCACTCTCCCGCATGCCGAAGCTCCTTGTCTGACCCAATTCATCAGGTTGCCCTCTCATCCGACTCCCCCCACTTAAGTAGAACCCCCTCGTAAGGCCACTGCGCTGTCGCCAAAAATCCTCCTTATGCGCCCATTTGTCCGCCTCTTTGTCCAATGGACATTCCTTTTCCGATCATTTTGGATTTTTAGCCTGCCGGGGAGATGTCTTCTGTACGCTATTCCCTTTACCTCCCACCCGGACCTTTTTGATGATTTTTGACCTCCCCTCTCCCTATTTACAAATGAATTACCTTATTAACTAGGTCATAAGAAATTGCTCTTTTGAGTGGCCCCCTCGCCCCACGCTGTCCTTTATATGTTGGTAATTTCCGTGATTTGTCTTACCGACCTAAGAAAGTGATCACCTCCTTTCCGGCCTTTCAACCAAGTTTCCCCCCCCCAAAGATCAATGCTTCTCTTCTCACCCGATTGCAAACTGATATAACCCTCCATTTATATTGAACAAGTAATTAAATACTAACTTATCTCACCTACTCCCCTCCTATATGGACGTTTTGCCTGTCTCTTTACGTGAGGAGTGCCAACCCTTTCCCGTCGATCCGTCTTTCACCCAGGAGTTTCGCCGTATCTTTTATTCTTCCCTTTGACTTCCCCCCCCCCCAAATTTCTTCGTTAATGCGAGCACCACCCAAGGTCAACTCCCCGCTCCCTATTTCGGAACCCGATCCCTGTTGGGGGGTATTTAGTTCCCATTCTATCAGATTCGTCCACATTATAGGAGTAGATTCCTCCCCCCCCTCAATTCTTTTTTGGAATGACCCGTATTATCTTTTCGTAGGCAATCGGTGTTTTTGTTACTCCCCCAGACCACCCCTATCCAAGAGAGGAAAATCGTTCTCCCCCGTTAGTCCATTCGCCCCTCGCCTTCTCCCCTTTTTTTCGCTCAGGGCAACTGACACGTTATCCATTGCCAATTCTATAATGTCGGTATGTGTTAGGATCGAGGACGTCCTGTGACTTCCATGTAAGATTCTCCTAATCTTTTTCCTCCTTTTTTCTCCTTGGCGAAACTGAACAGACAACGTACCCTTCCTCATCCCATCTTGATCTGACCCCCATCCCATGCCGAACGCTACACGATTATTATCCCCAGATTTCATTCCGCCTTCCCATGTAAGGCAGTTCAATTCTTTAGATTTGGGCCTCTTTCACTGATCTACCTATATCATTGTAGGAGGGGAACCGTATCCCTCACTAGTCATAGTTTTCGCTCTGCTCCTTTCATTCCAGATTTTTCAATCCATTGAAATGACCCCCCCCATTAATTCCTGACGTACCGAGCGCGAGTGATCTCTTCCCCGTGTTCGGAACGGCCAGGACCGCTCCCCTTTCACTTTACTTCCCGAGCATGGACCCCGTCCTTGTCCCGGACCTAGGCCTCTCTCTCCCGTCGCGGTCGCGTCTGTTGTTGTCGTTCTATCCGAAGCCTTACTCTACTTTCCCCCCTCTTCCTCCAGCAAGCCTTCTTCTCGCTTTCGTCGAATCTATGGCCCCCTTACAGCGATCGACATAAAAATTTTCCTTACCCATCGCTTTCTTTTCCCCCCATGTTGCGTTCCCCCCAATTTTAGATACCCCTTAGACTAACGATCTTCTCTCTATTTTAGCTCTCGGCCACGCCCTTTTTGGTGCGATACCCAATCCTAGGATGCCCCCACGCCCGAAGCCGTTTCTCGACCGCGAAGTTTTTTTTGATCCTTCTTTAATTCCCCTCTCCGTGCAAACTTTACCCGTCTCACCCCCCCTTGAATCTGGGAGTCATTGCTCACTTCCCCTTAAACAGGTTTTTTGATATTCTGACTATTGAGGATTCCTTCTCCCTGTTCCACTCCCCATTATGAGATTCCCCTCTTCCACTGTTCCCTGAGGTCTAGCAATGTTGTCGGACTCTTTCTGA
>Ga0179593_1357240_pt1 | contig 13083 bp, 11 predicted proteins | sample CZODoug2_1_08_16_FD_185931 | JGI IMG/M metagenome (GOLD analysis project Ga0179593, IMG submission 185931) | Vadose zone soil fungal communities from Angelo Coast Range Reserve, California, USA - CZODoug2_1_08_16fungal (PacBio error correction) | ecosystem: Environmental > Terrestrial > Soil >... | reverse complement strand
CTTCTTGCGGGAGTTGAAGACAACCTTTCCCCTTTCATTGCTGCTGTTCAATATTAGGCAACATCCTCCCCTCCCTTTCAGTTCTAACGCGCTGGAGGGTTTGTCGTTCTTTTTGGAAGCGCCTGATCTTTCCCCCCCGAATTCTTTTTTTCGTTGAAGGGCTCGCCCGACCAAAACAACCGCCTTTCTTCCCCTCTGTGATTGAGGTTCTGTCCCCCCCTTTAGTAAATGTCATTGAAGGACTTCCTCTCTTGCCGGTGAAAAATGTAGATCCCAACGGTCTTCCATGCCCTCCTTTTTTTCCTCGATTTTTCCTCCTTCTGACGCAATGTCATGAATGCCCCTTTTTTCCTTCCGTGAATTCCGTACTTTATATCCTCCGAGGCCCAAACTCTGGTATTCTCCTTTCGTTGATTGCAAACCTAATTCGACATTCGCGACTGCGCTTTGGCCCCCCTCCTACCCGCATTACGTCTGGTATTCTTGCCTCTGAGTCCCTTTTCTCCTTTCTTTCCTGATTCTTCTCCACTCTCCTTTTCTCGATACCTACTAGCACCATCAGCGAATCCTTTGTCTAGTATCTCCGCGTTTTTTCCCTCCCCCCGCTCGAAGTCTCTGCTCTATGCCGTTGTCCCTTCGTCCCTGAGCAATTTCCCTTCTTTTTTCCCCCTTTACACCCCACCCCAATCTTGGTTCCTCTCTTCACCAAAACAGTTCACTCTCGGCCTTCCATTTTTTCATTCAAGCTCGACCAAGGTTTTTCCAAAGACGGCAATGAGTTAATCGGTCCACCAGCCCCCTGCTTTTTTTGCCCCCCCTACTGTCAGTTTAGCTCCACGCTCTTGTTTTCCCTGGCAGAGCGCCTGCCAGTTGATCCAGAGTCTTCTCTCTGAAGCCTTTCCTCTCGGTACTTTCTCCAATAAGACTCCTTCTCTTTTCTTCTCCTACCTTGTTCTGGGACTGCTTTTTTCTAGTTTGTTCTCCAGGTACCTTTCGCCCCCGTATTTCCTTGCTTTAGTTTATCCTTTTCCTCTGGAAAAGGAGTTGTCTCAATCCTTCCCCGCCCGCTGCTGTCCCTTAAGTCTTTGAGATCGACTTTTTCACCCCTTCATGAACCGATATTACCTCTAGGTGCGTTCGTCAATCACCAGCAGGGCTGCTGCCATCGCAGGTTTTTAAGTCGCCCTTTTTTTCAGAGACTCCTCTGCACATTCGGCCGGATCTCGCGAAATTTAGAGTTTCCCAAGCTGTTTCACCTCCCCCCATCCTGTTTGACGATTCCCCCTGCGCCCCCCTTTTTTCGCTCGTCTTTTCTCTCCCCTCCTAGCCTGGCCCATTTGGATATATATCTATTTTAATACCATTGTTTTTTCTCTTCTCTCGGATGGGCCCCTGCAGATCGCGGTTTGTTGTTTGCAGAGTCCTTCTCTTTTTTTTTTGGGGCGCTTCCTTTTCTTCGGCAAAACCTGTTTTTCCTGGATTATTTTCCCTCTTCTTTTTCTGAAAGTTAGACGGACCAATCCGATTTGGACCTGAATGGCTTTTTATTCTCGTTCACCCCAATTAGACTTACCCCCAGAAAGGGGTCCCCGCCGCACTTCGTCTGGACCCCTCCCAAGATGGATTCACTTTGTTATGAGATGGGTGTCGAATTTGTGATCAATACTTCTCCGCAGCGATTGCATATTTTCCTTCGCTTTCCCTCATCTTTCCAGTTCTTCTTAAACAGATCCCCCGAAATAATCCTTGCTGCAGGTCCCCCCCCGCTAATAAGCCGACTTACTTCCGTCATGATTCCAAATCTCTGATCGGGATTCTTATTGCCTTTGTACCCTGCTAGGTCCCCCCGATCGTTCGATCAATCCCTCACTGGTTCCGGCGCGATAGAACTTTGTTCCTTCCCCCCTTAAGTCTTTTAAGACTTACCGACGATCCGTTCTTGGTTGAATTTGGACCTCTTAACTCCTCTTTGTGAAATCTGGTCATTTTATCTATTCCTTCCCTTCATTTTCAACCACATGGAAGGCGGTTTCGGACATCAGAAACCTGTTGTGGTGCATGTCTTAACCGTTAGCTTCCCCGTGAATCCCTTTGATATCGTGCCTCACATAGATGGGATTTGATTTCCCCTCAGCCTTCTTTCCGACGCGGCTTCTTTCTTTCAGGGACCGTCGCGTTTGGGGGGTATTAGTTTTTGTGGGAGAAGGGAATTTACTTTCTACTTAGAATTCCTGGTGAACATTCATCGCGCACTCGAGGCAGCATTCGTGACGACCGGCTTTTTTTTGTCTCTGTTTGCCAGCTCCCCCAGTCGGCCGCGGAATGCCATAAGAGAGGTGATGTGTGTATTAATACCTCATTTTCAAGGATCACCCCTACGGCATTTCCGTATCGCCCCCTCACCTTACCTTCCGGCCAGACCTAGCATCAACATCTCGCCCGCCTGAGGGAATCTGCGATTTTGGGATCACATTTTTTACAGTCTCCTATCTCAGTCCGGGGTCTCAGCCTTTTCTTTTCTTCAACTCTCCCCCCCCCTCAAGAACATTGCTGACCTGGCGTGGAGGTTATGCGAAGTTTCCAGCCTTCGCCTCCTCCTGCCAATTAATTTCTAACCCCCCATCGCCCTTCTTTCCACCAGATCCCCCCCTTCCCCCCTATGAAGATTTTCCTCGGGATAGTGGAGGACAATAACTACCGGTTTTGGGTAAAGGAGATTGATTTAATTCTTTCGTCACTTCGTATCTCACTTCCCTCCTCTTTCTCCTCCTCATTGTTAGAGATCCTTTGTTTCCTCTACTTTTCGATGACGAACATGCATTGAACCACCCCAACCCCCCCCCGGACAGCGCCATGCCTCCCCACTACAGTCTGAAAATATAAGGATACTTTCTTCATGTTTTGTCACTGCCCCTGCTCTGGAGGGTTTGTGGACAGTTTTTGAGTTTTTATACTCCCCAAAGAGACCCTGCTTTTCTTTGGGAAGGGCTTTCCAGTCTCCCTCCCCTACGGGCATAGCTCATGCAATTATTGGGGTTAACATATCCTCCCTTCAAATTGTAGCAATTTCCCTGCAGTCTCTACAGGATAGGTTACAGGTCTACTCCCTTTGGCCTAGTTGACTCTGTCGCCGAATCCTTCCCCCTCCAAAATCGATTCCTTTCCCGACTAGCGATTTCATTCGGAACCTCTGTAGTCAGATCCTACCAAAACGCGTTTTTCCCCCCCCCTCATTTCCTTCGCATCCTCTCAAATCTTGAAAAGCCGCAGTCGCTCTACACGCCCCTTCGGTGAGCGCTGGATTTTTTTTCAATCTTATTCTACATCGTTCTCTGGTAGCGTACCCCCCCTTTTAGAACCAAATCTCGACTATATATCCTCCGTCCGCCAGACGGCTTAAGTTAGGGCTCTTTCCAAGAAGCCCGCCCGGGAAATTCTCCTCTCCCTCCAATGTTCGTAAAAGCCCCCCCTCAATCTTTGACTGGCCCAGCCATGCCCCCCCCCCATGTTTCATGAGCTTACACTGTTCGTTGCAAAACTTTCGTCCGGATCGCTCTACTGAAGAACCATAGGGTCCCCCCCGCCTTCGACCTTTTCCCCCCAAACTGCACACTCCCAGTCTTTCTTTGTTAAGACTTTTTTTCCTAGAAATGGCTCTTGCTTCGTTTGCTTCCCAAGCGAGCGAAGCCGGACCCACCGCAGATTTTATACCTCTTTCTCTCCGCGCGTGCATCTTCAGGTCTTTTGTTCCCGCCCATGAAGAATCCTCTTTGCGAGATGTCGTCTCGGAAGGTCAATGTTCGCCCTTGATTTCTCATTGTACCGATGGGCCCCCCGTAGTATCATCATTCGTGATCTGTTTAAGGGCTGCTTATTCTATCATCCCCCGATCCATCTCTTTGTCCTTAAGTCTTTTGAGATCCGTAGCAGGTTTCCGTTCAGTTTTCCAAGAAATATGTGCGGGACGTACCCCACCCTTCCCCCTCAGTTTTCGAGGACCTTGGCGGTCACTTGGTTAATCCTCCAATCGCAATTTAGGAAACCCCTGTTTTTCCATTCGGGAAAGCTGCTTTAGAACAACCCCCAAAAATACCCGTTTGTCCCGATCGCCCCCCCCGTCATCCAGCTTTACGGGATGCTGTTCACTAAGGAGCTGCGTTGCGAGTCCCGAGGCATTGTCCTCTTCTTTTCCTCCTCCTCAATTTTGTTGGTTTCTTCTCTATATCTTGCGAAGCAGCGAATTAACTTCCTTTTCTCAAGTCCAGAGTCCTTGGCGGTGGCTCTGCGTGATCGTAAAACCTGAGGCTTTTGTTTAGGGTTTCAAGCAGCTCCCTCCCCCCCTCGAGTCCCAATCGCTCTTCGTTGCGAGTTTCTCAGTGCCCCCCCCCCCCGTAGATTTTCCATTTCTTGGCTTTCGCTTCTTGTGTTTCTCTTCAGCACCCCCCTATAATTTTTTCCTTGCGCGTAACATTGCTTTGGACGGATTAATTCGACGCGGCGCAGCCTTCCCTCAAGGCTTTCTGTCTCCCGAGGAGCAATTTTACCTCTAACCCCTCCAATGTCCCTCTTACTAAGGGCTTGGGTACCTGGACATCCTTTGGGATACTAGAACGCTTCTATACCTTCTCGCCCCCAGACATCTCGCATCGGGAGTAGTAGTAAGTAACTTTTGTCCCCAGCCCCTCAGCACGCGCGTCGCCTCCTTTCTCAGGCGGTGATGGGACCCGTCTGTTGGACTTCTCCCCCCGAAAGCTGAGCTCTGACCACTTCCACCCGAAAAAGGACCGGGGATTGCCCCGCCTGCCCTGTTGGAACGGTATTTGTCCAATCTTTCTTTTTCTGGGTTCCCCTCACCATGGAAATTCTGCCCTTTCAATTTTTTGGTGCAGTCCCCGTGCCATCTGTGATTTTCCTAATTTTTCCTTAGATCTTCTCGATCCGGGCCTCTTTAGACTCTCTCGTCGAGCGGATTTTACTTTTTTATTCTTGAAGTAGAGGGATACTTCTTCTCTTTTTCCCTCAGTTCAAGGTACGTCGCCAGATACGATGCAGATAGCTTTTTTGGGGAAACCGCCCAATCAGCGCACGCGGACCATTGGCCCCTTTTTTACTTCTTGACTGTTTTTTCGCTTTTGAAAGATTCCCCCCTCCTCTATATTCCTCCAGCGCGGTTTTGGAGAGGAATAAAATGTTTGCCTTTTTTGCAGGATAAAAGACTCCGGTCTTTCAGTTTCTTTGCCATCCCTTTTTCCGTATTCCCCTGACATCTCGACCCTTCTTCCCCCCCCTCCAGTTAGGGCATCGCCGAAACCTTTTCTGACTATTCCTCGAACCTTCCTGTGCAAGGTATGACCTTGCCGTGATGATTATGTTCGCACCCCCCCTCACTCACCATTGCTGATTTTTCGTGCTGGTTTCTTCTTTCTTTGAGAAAGCTCTCCTCCCATCTTTGTGGTAATCTCAGGCGCTCCCACTTTCCCTAACATCTTCATCAAGTCAACCCTTCTCGTGACCAGAGCCTGAATATTTTGCCGACCGTCCGAGGACCTCTGCTAACGGTCAAGGCCTTTTTTTCGCTCCCCTTTTTTCTTGTTTTCACCAATAAAATCTTCCCTCTTCCCTCTTCGTTGGGTTTTTTTTCATTTAGAATGTATTCCGTTTGAGTGGATGACGCCTTTTCTTTAACAGCTACTTTCTTCGGTCATACAATATCTCCCAATTTGGACACGATAATTGTTTTTTCTTTCCCTTTTCTTCCTGGCGTTTTGGGTTTGTTTACTTCCTTGCTATTGGACAATGACGTTCACCTGCTTGTTGAATTTTTTTTCGCCCGTCCCGCCGAACCAGAACGACCGCTTTGCATTTGAGGTTGCTTTTGTCACCCCCTCCATTGCACTGTCCTAAAACGGTCCCCGACTAGGCATCTTTTTCCCCGTACCCCCTTTTTTTTTTCCCCCTCTGCCCTCAGGCTTTCCCCCCCTCCTCTTACGTTCTTTTTTTCGAACGAGATTAATTTTTCCATGACATGACGGTTTCACGTGATGCCTCATCTACTTTGACGTGCGGCACATCCTTTCTTACCATACTTTTCTTCAAAGACATCATTCTTAGACTAGATGGCACATCAGCCTGGTTTTTGTCTCGTACTTCTTTCTCTGCTTCCTTCGGTGCCCGTCTGATTTCTTTTTCAAAGCTTTTTCCGACCTTTAGATGGGCTACTTAGTTAGTTTACCCCCTCCCTTTGAAAAGCCAGCGTCCTTTCCCGACCGCCCTCTCCGCGAGTCGCGAGCTTTGACGTGCTTCTGTAACCTCTCACCTTCTTCTTTTAATTCTTCCTCTCCCTTCTCCCGGATGGTAACAGCCCACCGGTATTTAGTCTTCCTTCCCTTACCATGCACCCCCAACCCCTTTTGCTGCTCCTTTAAATTTGCGTAAAATTCGTAGATATCTCCTTAAAGGCATAGCGTTTCAACGAATGCATGAGTTAATCCCAAAATGCCACGTCCCCGGCTTTTCGTTCCTTCCTTTGCGCTCCCCTATTATTTGCTCACTGTAGCTAAGACGGCCACCTCCCCGATTTTCTCTCTTATGTCAGGCGACGCGAGGACATCAGGTAATGTCATGAACATATCTCAGGCTGTCATTTTTTCGTCCTTCCTTTCCTTTTCCCGCGTGCTCGGTTTCCCCGGGATTTCCCTGTCGTAGTAATCTATTCTTGATGTTTAAGTGGGACAACTTTCCTCTTGCTATTCAACCCCTAGACGGCTGGAAGTCCTCCCACTTCCCTTTCGATCCCGCCCATATCCCTGTCTATTCAGACCATCTCTTTCCCTGCAAACATGTGGACTCACAGCAGCTTTTTTTAAGGTAGCACTTGGGACGTCGATTGGGGTCAGTCCCATCCAATCGCAATTCGGCGTCTTTATTTCTTGCGATCACTTTCGATTACCAGATGTCTTCTCCCCTAAACCATAGTTTTTCTCCACGTCTTCTTGCGCTGGCAGGTTTCCACTCCCTCGTCGAGAACCATTGCAGGATTCCTCCCTTCCTTTTTTTTGGTGAGAGATATCTTGCTTTGCATTCCTCCGCTCTCTGTAGATTTGGAGACCATCCTCCTTGCCAGAGCGTCTGTCTTCTTTCTCGTGGATCTTGAACCCATTCTGGGTTTATTTTTTAGTTTTGAGCTTCCGCGGGCCCCTTCCACCCCGCTTCCTGCGTCTTTTATTATGGTTTGTCTGACCCCACGTCTACTTCCATTTCTACTTGGGCTTCATTGACCTGCTGTTTTTTCTCCCCCCCACTCTCTGTTATTAGGGCGTTCTAACTTTTCCGGTTTTCATCTCACGGATCATTCCTCCGGTCATTCCCTCTCTTTCGAGCAATTCAGTTTTTCCTTAAACGATAACGAGATCAAGATTCTTTTGCACCTGCTCCAGCAGATTCCACTCCTCCCCCCCTACTTTTCTTTCCCCCCCTTTGAAATCTTGCCATAGGAGCACAATCTTCCTGATGTCAAGCGGTCCTTAGATCATCCTTGGCAATTTTTTCCCGGTTTGATTCTTTCTCCTTTTTTGACCCTGAAAACTAAATCGGGATTCCCCTTCCCCCTTCAGCAGAACTTCATTTTTTTTCCGTGTCCCTTTGTAACTCCCGTAATTTGTTGAACGACATTCCCCTCTCAACCAGTTGGCAACGCACATTGGTCCTTCATCTTTTTCTTTGGTGAAGGCGGAGTTCATTCCCTCGGGTGCTTTCTCCAAAGGGATGTGCTCGACTACCGGGCATTGCGTCTTGGCGCGTTTGAGAACGTCGAGCTTCTCTCTCTGTTTAGCTTTCTATAGTCTTGCTGTGTCCTCTTCCTCCCCCTCTTAGCTGCTCCCTAGCTCTGTTTACCGACCCCCTCCCCTTTTAAATGGTCACCTTCACTCCACTCTCCTCATGCTGCGAGTTTGCCCACCCCTCTCTTTCTTTTCTTTCATGAGTTTGCATCCCGAGTTTATTTTTTTTTCTTGTATCTCGGTACGCAGGTCAAGGACAGAATTAAGACTTCCTTTCACGTCGATGTCCTCGTTTCTTTTCCCTTACATATTAGACCTTCCAAATCATGAAATCTGAGGGCTAGACCGAAACGTGGGATCTTTGCCGTCCCTATTGCCTTCTTCGGTCCGGGCAAGTCTTCCCCCCTTGCATTTCCCTTAAGCCCTCAAAGAACATTGCTTTTATCCTATGCTTTCGTTTTTCATTCCATTCAGACCTTCCCCCCTCTCCGTTTGGCCACTCTCGGCGCCCCTTCCCCTCCCAAACCCCCCACGACTTCCTCCTTTCCCCCCCCATTGAGCGGTGACAACTCTCATTCATCAGTTCTTTTCCTTTTTTTCCCCATAACGGCTTGTCCGTTTGAGCTTTTTTCTCTCCCCTCCAGTATCTTTTTCCCAAATCTATCCTTTATCGTTTTTTGTTGATGATCTTGTTTTGTATGTGAAGCTCGACTTTTTCCGACCCTCCCTCCCTTGTCAACGGATCGTCCGTGATGTAGTCCCCTTCCCCCCCATATCATGCTCAACCGCTCATGTTTTGGCCCTGCCCAGGCTTTCTTTTTTTGGTTAAGTTGGAGCGCCTGAGATTGCCCCAAAGCGATTGCTTGGAGGGCTGTTCCTCAGTCAGCGAATCCCCCTTCCCCCGCATTCTTCCCCTCCCGTTCTTATTGGATGACCCCTTTCCCCATACTTGGTACTTCCCTTGCCGGACCTGCTCGTTCGTCGGACCTCTCCCCTGTTAGTCTCTTCCCCAGGTCTCAGTTGACGCCGCCGAACGTTATGTTCATTTCGAAAATGCGTTCTCGACGGCCTCCTCTTTTTTCCGATCCTTTGACCTGCGGCACAGCGGTCTATACGCTGTTGATTGCCATCTTTTCCCCTCCATATCCTATTCGGGCAACTGAACCCTATTTCCCTTTCGCCGTCGGATGCCTTTTGTTCCCCTTTTTTTCGCGTGATTTTTTTGTCACCCTTCCCTATTCTTTTTCTTTCTAGTTCACCCGTTTCGATAACCCTCTACGTCCGCCGCAAGTCCGTCCTCTTCGCCGCGTCGACGTGATCCTTCCGCCCTTGCCGGGAGGTCTCCTCTTCCTTCCTGCTGAGTCCCCCTCCACAGAAAGATTGGTTTTCCCCCCCTTCATCCCCCCCCCCACCAAAAGTTTCATGAGGCGTTCAATGTCTTCCTTCCGGTCAACCGATCGAGGAAATGATTCCGGGTTTAATGCCGAGTTAGCGTTTTCCCCCCCCCTTCCCAGTCACGTTGACTGTTTGATTGCGCTCCCCCTCTTGGCGTCCAAAGGCGAGCGCAATCCTCTCCCTATTGTTAGAGGACTCTTTTTTTTTCGATCCTTTCTTTTCCTGCCCTCAATTTTTTCCCTGCGAGCATGTCGATTGGCACCTACCTTTATTTCTGCTTTATGTGCTCCCGGGTACCCTCGCCCGCCCGTAATCTACTTCTCTTCCTTTTGAAAACTTCTCCTTCTTTTCCAAGAGAGGCCCCGATGTTCGCCGTCCTTTTTCTTCTCAATAGCTTCGACGCACCGGTCCTCTTTCAAGCTAGGGGCGGCCGCATTTGTTCCGATTGCCCCCTCGATGGTTCCAGTCGTCCTCAGATCCTCGCAATTCTTGCTCCTTGATCCGCGAACTTTCGGATGCTTCAATAACCGCCATCCTGGTCCCCAAGCTAGGCGTCGGTCTTCTCTCAAATACCCTCTTAGGTTTTCCCTCAGGGCATGATATATCATCTTCCTACTCCTTGAGAGCTTATCATGCCTGATTTTCTCCAAGATCGCCTTTAGTGGATTTTAACTTCATCCGTGCCGCCTTGAGGTTTTTTTTTGCGTGATGTAAATTGACGTTTAGTTTAGTAATCCTTCCCTCACCCTTTTCCTCGCCCACAACGGCAAGAATGCCTGATTTCTTTCTTTTCCAAGTCCCTTTCCATGCGAAAGGCAATCCTCGCCCTGATGTTGTTCCCTCCCTATGATATTTTTTCTTCCTTTCTGGTCGGGCTATAAACGGGAGACTCGTCTGGCCTCTCTTGACTTACTAGCTCTCCCTCCTTTTTCTTTCCCTATCATGCTTTTTCAAGATCAACTTTTTCCCTTTGGACTTGAGCTATACGCATATTTTGTCCTCTGTATCCAAGCAATCTCTCTTTTTTACTTTATTTGCATGAACCTCACTCCCTTTTTCCGCTCGGAGCGACTTCTCCAATATTTCTTCAGGATTCCTCTGCAGCACCCCGACCAGATGCGATGAGAACCCCCCCCCCCGTCCAGGAGAGGTGAGTTAGTCCTTCCACTACCTCACCTGTTTGAAAACGTTTGTCATATGAACTGAAGTCAACGACCGGCCTTCTCCCCCTTCCCTTTTCCACTTTGTTGAATGTCTTTTTTAGTTCCCCCCCAAGATTTTTTTCCCCCTGTTACATCAGGGAGATTGCTCCTTCTTCTTCTTCTTGATCGCTAGCCCTTCTTCGTCTCTCTCGGCTATGTTTCTTGCGGCGGACTTCTGATTTAGTTGTCCTTTTTAAAGAGTCAGGTACGATTTGTTCTGAAGGACTTGGTTGACCAGACACCGCGCCGGCCGTCATCTTCAACCTCCCGGATAACATCTTTTTTCAGCCGCAGTAGATGCGCGACCTCCCTTGGTAGCTGCAGCCTTCTCAAAGGATCGACGGAATCACCCCGTCGATGAAGTCCTTTTCTTGCCCTGGTTCTCCTTCTCCCTTCGTCAACTCGCTGCGCCTTGAGGTCCCCCTCTCCCACTTTGGGATCTACATTTCGAGACTTGGAACGGTTTTCCCCCGAAATTGCATGTGAGATATTGACACCCCTCAAGAACATTTTCTGAGCCTATTGTCGGCGTTTTTTTTTTCCTCCCCCCCTTCCGCCAATCCGTCCGATGTTCGTCCTTCTAAGTTCTTTCCCCCCCTTTTCTTACAACCCTCCATCGAAGTGACCCAACCGAGAGTTGATCCCAGAAAGGAATACCCTTCGACTCCTCCTCGCTGTGTTCCAGGCCTCTTTTCCCTCCTTCGAGTTTCAAATACAATCTTCTCTTCACTCCCCCTTTTTTTTTTTTTTTGAGAGATTGCTGTGAAGCTCGGAATTGAGCGGTCTCTCTACAGTCGCCTTTTGATGATGGTCCTAACAATCTCCCTGCTGCGGTTCACTCATTTTTGGAACGGCCTATTGCCGCGGTTTTTTTTTTCCTTTCTTGGGAGCGCTGAGATTGACCAACGAACTCCCTTCCTGCTTTAGACCCTTTTGTCAGGCAGACCACCACCCCCGCTTTTTTTCGTTCGGGGCTGCAGGTACCCCCCATCCCATCAATTCGACCTTGCCCTGACCTGACTCGGTTTTTCCCCGTATCAGGTGCGGCGATGGAGTTTCCCTCCAACCCGTCGCGAAGATGTCATTCGACTTCGACTTGACTAAATTTCAGGACATGATGCTGCCCGGTCGCTCTACCCCATAACGCCGATGGATCCCCTATAAGCTCGAATCGACTTCTTTTGTACACAATGCTCCGTCGCCGGTAGTATTGAAGGCGGCCCGGTGGATTGTCGGGTAACCCTCGCTCTCCTTTAGCTGGTTGCTAGCGTAACTATCTTTATCAACCTTCCCTCCTCCTCCGAGTCCGCCTCCATCCTCTGCCGCGGGTGTGGGTTCCTCTAGACGTCTAGTAGATGAACCCGACCGGGAATGACTATTTCTTTCGTCACAGCACCCGACATTTGTGCAAAATAGGGATCACCCCCCCCTTTGCTTTGAGCTCAATGTGATTTTTTCCACCCTCAACTCTCGATAGGAACGACAAAGGTCCTAAACTGCATGATTTTCTGGTTTCATTTCCCCCCTACCGGCTGCTTGTTGGCAGGAGTTGCTCCCGATAACCCGTTTTCCTTTCCCCTTTCAGCCGGCGAAAAGAAAGAGGGATCCCCCTATTCCCGCCTGACGCGCGTGTATCAGGTCCTCTTGCCGCACCCTTTTTCCCTCATGTCGATTGGCTTTGTTCCTGATATTGAAATCCAGGGTAAAGACGCCTTTCTTTTTCTCATTTTTGATAGTTTTACTTTCCCTTTTCCTTCTCAATTTCCAGAGATCCACCTGCTTCTTCCCCCCTTCCGTTGAGATCCCCCATTCCCCCCCTCGTGTCCATAAAAAGATATTTAAACTAAACCGAAATCCCCCGAAGTTTTGCCCTTGTGAAGTCAGACTTTTGGGAGTACGAATCAAACTTCTCAATTAGGTTTCGACTTCTTTCCCCTTTGATTAAAGATGTCGACCCTCAAACAATCCTCATGTTTTCCCTCTCCCTCTTCCGACAGTTTCTCGTCCGGATGATGGCTAATTCCTCGATCTGCGGTGAAGCTCTCTCTCTATTTTACCTTCCTCCTTTTTTTTTGAGTCCTTTTAGGGAGCTCCTGAATCTCTTCTTTTAGCAGCCTAAGGCAGCTGCTTTCGTTTTTTTCATCGGCCCCCCAGGCTGGGCAGGGCGAGTTAGGTCGAAGATTTCCTCCCTTTAGAGTGCCCATCCTTTAATTGCGAGTTAGTATGATGTCTTTCCCTCTACCTTCCCATTTCTACGGGTCAGCTTTAGCCATGTTTGGTGAGTTAGGATTCCCCCTATTTCGAATATCTTTTTCTTCCGGCCTTCGCCCCTTGCTTTCGGGATCTCAATTAAGGGCCGAAGCCTTATTTTTAAGGATTGAGCAAGTAGATCCCTTTCTTTCCAAGACGGACTTCTCAGTACGCTCCCGCGACAGGAGATCACCGAGCACGTCATAGACAGTCGAGCACCCCTTCCCCTATTCCTTTAGTACAGTATTTGCTTCCCCCGATCGTCACTGCGCGATCCTCCTTGATTCTTTGATGGGGCGGGCGTCTCGCCAACGACAAGATGGCTGGAGCCAACACTTCCCCCGCACTCCAGCATTGGTGAATTGGAATTTTGACTTTAATAAGTATTTCACCCTTTCTCATCTTCCCTTTCCAGGAAGGTGTCCACCCCGATTTTTCCCGTTTTCATAAACTTTTTT
>Ga0179593_1359434_pt1 | contig 13084 bp, 10 predicted proteins | sample CZODoug2_1_08_16_FD_185931 | JGI IMG/M metagenome (GOLD analysis project Ga0179593, IMG submission 185931) | Vadose zone soil fungal communities from Angelo Coast Range Reserve, California, USA - CZODoug2_1_08_16fungal (PacBio error correction) | ecosystem: Environmental > Terrestrial > Soil >... | reverse complement strand
CCTTACTGACGCGAGGCTTCGCGTCTTCAGATGTGCTGCTTTTTTTTTTTCGGATTCGGCAGTTTTCCTTCGGGCCCGATTGCAATGACTCCCCCGTTCCTCTCGATGACATTTTAGCGTAATCGCTCCTTTTTAGGGGACCCGGCTTCATCGAGTTGCTGTGTTCTTTTAGCCTAGTTTTCTCCAGTCCTCTTGATATTTCGGTGCCGAGATGTAACGCTGTGGACCCCCGGCGTCAGCACCTTTCTGTCTACCGCGGTCGTCCCCTGTTCTCCGAGGCCCACGTTCATGCCCTCTCGCAATTCCTTAGCGCTAGTTTTGAACTAGCTCTCCTATAACAGTTCTTTCTGCCTTCTTCCTTATTCTGGTTTTCGATTAGGGGCTTCTGACTTGCACCGTCGGGGTCGAGTCCCTTTCCTCATCTTTTCACTTGCCACCTACGAGACAGAAACCTCCCCCCTTCGCGGCCTGGTAGCAGCGGTTCGTTGCTCTCCCCTTCACTCACGAGATGTTTTGTTTATATCTTCCCCTTGACCAGAAAAAGAAAGCAGATCCCGGTGACCCCTTTCATCCTGTGGCAACAACCCTTTTTTGGGTGACGTCGCGACCTCCCTTACTTGCTGAAGCGATCGTGTTGTCCGCGTGGGGTTTTTCGGTTGCCTCATCGGTACTGTCGTTCGGCCTGGCCCGCTGGCTGTGAGTTACGGCCTGTTTCCCCCCGGTGGCGGTGGCTTTGGGAGGAACCTCTTTCTTTTTTCAATTGCTATTTCTTCCGACCCCAGATTCCGCTCCCTTTCTCCTACGAGCACCCCTCCAGACCTGCTATGACTTTTTACCCGTGATGATGTAGCCAAGAATGAGCACTGGGCCGATCTGCGGTGGGGTGGTTTGTCTTCGGCGTTTTATCGTTATGTTTTTTTGTTTTTTTTGCGTGTTGTTCTCTCGGAGAAACCTCCCGCCCCCCCAGCACTTCTGTTCCTGTATGCTGTTACCCCAAGCCGCAAGACCAGTTTCCCTCTAAACTCCTTTTTATTACTCTGCGTTCGGGTTGTTGGGTTTGGTTTGCCACCATCCTTCCGCTAACAGCAAGTCCCCCCCCCCCCCCCCACCACTCCTGAGCTCCTGACTGAACTGTCGCCGTTGAGCCCCTGGCGGGGGGCCCGCTGCCGAATTGTCTGTGGTGATGAATGTCACGAAGATTTTCCGGCTAGCAGACCCCTGAGGACAGCCTTACCTAAGAGAGCCCGCTGCCTCCCCTACCCGACCCTTTTTTTTTTTCCTGTCGCTTTCCCCTCCGTCTTCCAACGATAGTAGGAGAGGAGGGTTTACTTTTTTCTATCCTCTTTTTCGCAGTATGCCCCCGTGACTCTGAGTCCTTTCGCTCCACTCTAACACCCCTGCCGCGTTCACCCTAGTCGATCCTCAGCGCTTGTTTTTTCGTCGGGCAGGTACTAGCGAAGGTAGCAACCCCCTCCTTTTCCCCGTACTTTTCCTGCCAAGAGATGCCTCGTGTACCCTTCGCTCGGGCCGCTGGTGTGGGTTGCTTTCCTTGCTCTACTTGTTATACCATAGACACCCCTCCCCCCAACCCCCCCCCCCCATACCACACCCCCCGACATCTAGGAGGCAGGCACCACCCCCCCCCTCCACCCACAGGCGGCCTAGTCGCCTTGTTTGTATCTTTCGGATGGGTTGCCATGTTACGGTTGCGGTGGGGTCTTTTGGTTTTTCTTTCTCGCTTGATGAGTCTCTTTTTCCGTCCATCCTTTGTCCCCTTTTTGTCGTCATTTTTATCGCGGGAGAGTCGAGTTCTTTGACGTGGGCACTGGTCGAGTCTCCTTGTTTTTTCTCGGGACTTGCGGGCTGTTGCAGCCCTCTGTAAACAAGAGGATATCTCGTCCCGTTTTTGAACTGGCTATCCCCTGGGGTTGGAGGGATAGGACGATGACATTTAGTTTGTTAGTCGATTGAAATAAAGTCTGAGGGTTCTTTTTCGGTACTTGTGTTATTAGATCGAGGGTATTTCTTGTTCTGAGAGAGGAGATTCGCACCCTGTTCCAGATTTCTAGTGATGGGTAGCGTTCTTTTTTCTTCTCGTCCAGTGTTTTTAGTGTGTACCCTTCTGATGTCGGATTTCTTTTAGTAGAGGTGCCTGATTGGTGTGGTTTTTCCTGTCGGTGGAGATCTGTTTTTTAGATTGGCGGGGGGGCGATTAGCTTTTTCTCTTTACGGAGTGCCCATAGCTTACTTTCTTTAGTTCCTTTCCCGAGATTTTTCCCCCGAGGTGGTTGTAGTACCCCGATCTTCTCGTGCGCGGGGCCGCCTCTGAGTGGGGGGGTCGTTAGTGATTCTTCGTCTGTTTTTTCCCTTTCTCACTTTTAGAGAGGTGCCTGTGGTATAGCAAGTAGACATGTGTTTCTTTACGTTCTTTTTTGGTTGTAAGATTTGGGTCAGAGATGGGGTGTGTGGACGTATTTTACTTGTGGTGGAGACTTGAAGATGGCTATGAGTTTACAGGTAGCGCTCCCTCTGGTTTTTCTTTTACCTTATTATCTTTTTGTAGACTAGGGTAGCGTTTTCCAACTGCATTTCTACATCTCAGTGACGTGTCGCTTTTCCACGATTGTCCATGGGTGTTTTTTGTTGAGCTTGGGAGCGTAGTCGGGGTGGAATGTAGTGTCCTGCCTTCGACAGTTATGCCACCCGGTCCACCACGCGTCTAGTTTAACGTACCTCCTTTTTTCATTACTGATTCATGTTCCCTTACCTTGAGCCCCGTAGTCTTTGCTCCCTTTGGAGTCTTTCCCAATCGGTCCCGACAAACCCTTTCCAGCACCCGTGCTTTTTTCTTCAACTTTTCTCTCGTCACGACTATGTTGGTTAAACTGCCTGCCCTCCCCCCCTGAACACTCGACAGTGCTACCCCTTCTTTTCTTTTCTTCCTTCGCTTGGGAGGATCCGTAGTGGTCTGAGGTATCGCCGCAACGAAATGCAGCCCCCGCCCTGAAGCCTTATCCTCTTAATCTTTTCGCGCGCATTTTTCGTTTTGACATTCGCAAAATGGACTGTCCTCCTCTCACGCTACTCCCCCCTTGACTTTCAGGATTTCTCGTGTGGCAATATCCCCTCTATAGTTGTATATTCTCACCCCCCGTAGAATACTGGCAACTCTAGAACCATCCCGCTCCTCTTCCCGGATAGGCGGACTGGACCCAATCCCCCTTAGAATAGCCCCCCAACCTATAGCCTTCCACGCGTTCGTCGTTAGGTTCCCACCATTTCGCACCTTGTGGTTCTCTACCTTGCTCCTCTTTGGCTCTAGGGAATCCTTTTTCTTTTCACCTCTCCAATTTCTCCCCACCTCCATACTTTTTCAATTGCGCTGCAGCTGCTATTTTTGTACCTCCTCTTCCCTCGCCGGGGGGGGGGGGGAGTGTGATCCAATTTTTTTCTTTCTATATCGCCTTCTAGATGTGGTGTTGGTCTTTATCTCCCATGATGACTCTCTTGGGGGGGAGGGGTGGATCCCCCTTTGCCGTGCTGGTGTGCGCTGGTTGCGAATGGTTCGCTCGTGAGTGGTTTACCGGGGTACGGGACGTTTTGGCCTGGGTTTTTGGGCGGGCGTGCCTTCGCCTTGTTTTTATCCCGTTGGGGGTGTCAATAGGGGTTTCAGGATGTTCTTGGGTTGACTTTCCCTCCCCCCTTTTCTTCGTGGTACTGGCCCTGGGCCCGCTTATACCGGTCTTGTTGGGTCCGTGCGCTTCGCGCATTTTTTGGGGGCGTTGGGTGGGGGGGCTGTTCTTCCCTCTGATTGCGGGATTTACATGGGGGTGGTTTGCCTTTTGGGACTTTACTTTTTGTGAAGGTTTGGGTTTCTCGTAGGTGGTGTATCCTCGTGTTGTCGACCCCCTCTTTTCGCGTTTTCTTTTACCGGAAGTTCCGTCCACAGAGTTCCGCCCCCCCGTCTGCGACGCTGGCGGGGGGGACCTTTTAGCGTTTTCGCGGCGTCGCGCAGGTCCTCTCCTAAAGGTCTGTAAACAATAACGCGAGATCCCTCCGGAAGCCTCGGTGCGGTTCGGTCTGTTTCTGCTTGGCGTATCCAACGTTCTCCCATTAACTGACCCTCGACTGTGGTAGTGGTTTGCCAAAGCTAAGTTGTGGTTCCTTGCACTTTCCTCTAGTCGTTGTGTTGGGGTTTTTCACAGTTATGTTTGTTGTGGCGGGATGTCTTGTGGATTCTTGAGATGGAGGAGCCTGGTCAGCGTCGCCGGTCATGTCGGTCGTGGGAGTTTTGCTCATGTTTTGTACTTCTACGGCCAACTTAAGCCGACTAGGTCATCATCTCGGAATTCTATTGGGCGGTGACTTTTGGTAAATTATTGGAGCTGGGTTCCCCCTTTCGGGTGGTGACGCAGCTCCTCGTTTCCGGTTAGCCGGTCCGGGGATTTCCCCTTCCGCTGATGGGTTGTTGTTTTGTACTGGGCACGGAAGGGGTTGGGGTGGGGACAGCGCTCATTCGCTGGAAATTGTTTTTCACGCTTTGTGTAATATCTGGTTTCGGTGCCCGCTATCCCCTCGCACTTCTGGGGGTGTGGGGGTTTTCGTCTTCCTCTGGCTCGGTCAGGTTTCTATTTCAGCGGAGTATGCTCGGTCCCGTCGTATTACCTGCATTCATAGGTTGTAAGGGGTGTTCTACGCATCTCCTTTGTCTTCCCCACGTACCATTACCCCTTTGTTTTTTTTCTTTTTTTTTTTTTTCTTGTTGATCAGGTTTTGTTCCCCCAAAGTGTCTTGTTCCTTTGCGTCCTGTCCTCCCTTCCTGAAGCCATTTACTTAACTTTTCTCCAGGGATTACCTTTGACCCCTCTGTTTACAAACGCGTCATCTCCCCCTCCGCAACTGCAAATCAACTCTAACAAACACCCCCTTCCTGCATCTTTTCGGCCCCCCCCCGGGTGCCGCGTGGGCAGTCCCCGGTGGGCATTGTTTGTGGGGGTAGGCAGGATCAGCAGGCCTGAGGAGGCGCGGGTGGGACTGGTGCTGGGCGTTGGGTTGGTACCGTTGGTGGGTCATGTCCTGCCGTAGTGAAGTGGGTGGTTGGGTCGTTAAAGGCCCGCCAGATTCGGTCGATTAGCCCGGTCCTCTTTTTCCTGATTTTGCATCGGGCAATTTCCGGTGTACACTTCTTGGACCGGACTTCTTGTTGAGTTCCCCCTTCTTTGCGAAATGGGGTGCTGATTTCGTTTGTTTGGTCCCGACCACCTTCAAGATTTTCCCCAGGGTTTTTCCCGCGGGACAGTGGCGCCCCAAGCGTCTTGGCACACCCATATCTCTATTGTCTGTCTCTCTTCTCTTTGTGGGTGTTTGTTGATGTTTATTCTTTTTTGCCGACGTAGGTTCCCCTTGAGGGCTGGGTCCCGACGTTCTTTGCATCCCGAGCTTGGAGTGACGAGGGGACGAACCGTCGGCCGGCGCCTGGGGGTAGTGCCCCCGCCTTTAGTAGTTACCATATTTTTTCAGACCTTCACGTTCCAAGTCATGCCTTCCTTCACATTCGTCCCTTCCGTGCCGCCCCTATACGTTTTTTGCTGTCGCGCCGTCTTTAAGTTCGTGTGCATTTTTGCCCATCACCCCTCCCCTTTGTTGGGGTTTGGGACAGGCCCACCCATTCGGCTTCCATACCATGATTGCCTTGAACCGCCATGGGTTGTTGGGGGTGTCCTGTCAATAATGGGATTTCTTGATACGCATTTTTTGTGTGGGATGTGCATGGGGCTTTGGGAGACAGGCGGGCTTCTGTTACGATTTCTTTTTGTGTCTTCCCTCTGTTAATTCCTGCCTTCGTTCATCCCAATGTCTTCTGCCTTTCGCCTGGGCACTTTGAGACGAATTGCAGGTTTCCCGGCACCAAGCTAGCCAAAGAGGGTGGTAAGGCGGTTCTGCGCGAGTCCCGCCCCTCCTTGCCTTTCAAGATGAGGATGCCTACTACGACTTTATCGCGCGCCCCCGGTTCTTCCAACTATTCGTCTTTTTCCGCAAAGCCGCGTTACTGGTCGGAGTAACTATCCGGCCCCCATAGGAACCTTCGGATTCCCTTGTTTGTTGACATTTATCCTTGCCCTGGACCGGTGTTTTTTATTTTCGGGTGGGGGCTGGGACTCGAATCAATCCCTCCCCCCCGTGGACCACCGGTTGGGAAGGGTGGTCTTCTGTTTTCCGTGTCGCACCTTTTTTTTTTTTATTTTTTTTTATACTGGTGGCGTTTGTGTGTGCCGAGTCTCTTCTCTCTTCGGTAACAGCGTCTCTTCTAAACACTGCACATGACGTCCTCAAGATCCCGTGATGTTAGTAGTCCCCGGAGACAGTTCTTTTGTTCCCTGCGGGCTATACGCGTCGTGAATGGGGGATTGTTGCCTGGCAGCCGTGTGCAACATGCTTTCTCCCGGTGCCGCCCGGAGTCGGGAGTTGCTGTGTGTGTCTGTGTCCTGCTCCCTTTTTTTTGTTCCTCTTGTAAAGAACCTCATGCTACTTCCTCGTCTGACGTATTGTTTCAGACGTTGTCCCTACCCATTTGAGTGCGCCCTGCGCTGGCCCCTTCGTAGGTGAATTTCCCCTCCGCGGGGGTGGGGTTGAAAGTGGTTTTTTGCGTGCAGTGGTGGTTTGGGGAGCGCACGACCTTTTTTTCCCCCTCCGCCGGGATTAGAGGAGTTGGATTACCATTTAAAACTCCCTAATCCCCCTGTCCCCTTTCTTTGGAAGTTGACGGCATCCCTCTGCCTGTATCTAATGTGCCGCTTGCAGGGTTTGTTTTGTCCTTGTTGAAGAGCCGTGTTAACTTGCGGTCACTTCTCCTAAGGCGAATGTGTTTGAGTGTTGGATGCTTACAGTCGGATTACCCCCCGGGGTTGGGTTTCGCTTTTGTGGGCGGGTGTTTTCGACAGGTGTCGTGACGCCCCTATGGCCGGGGGGGAGATAGACAGGGGGCGCCCCCGCCTGTTGCTTTGCTCTGCTTGGGCTTGCGCAATTTTCCCCTCTTTATCCGGATGCTATCTTCGCGTTCTATCTTGTCGTTTCAGTCCCATTGTTGCGGTCTTCCATCGAGAAAGTTTGGCGATGTGCCCGGCTCCTTCCCACTTCACCACAACACTACCAGCCCTATTTTTGTTAAGCGATTGCCCTTTTCGATCGTCCCCATCCGATGTGAGTTTACCGGTTTCTGGGACTTCCAAAGCGTCTGGCTCGTTTTTTTTCCTAGGCTCCTTCGCATGGGGGTTGTGGTCCGGGTTAGGTTTTGCAACGCACGTCACGGGGTTTACGAGATTGGACGCAACGGGGTGGCTTTCTCTCCAAATGGGTCCTTCCGAATGCCCTTCTTGTATTCCCCGCCATACTCCTTTACTTGGAGTTTTGACCCCCGGACCGGATCATGTGGGCGAAATAAATACCCCTGAAGTATGTTGGCTTTTTTGCGCCCCCCACTCCTCGATTGATCTTTTCCGTTTGCCATCGTTTCTTAGGCCCAGATTGCAACTCTTTCAGTTGAGCGCTCTAGACTTTGTTGAGTATCTGCCCGTGCCGTTTCCCGTGGAGAGCTATGGTGATAAGTGTGCCGTGGTCCGATGGGTTGCGGGGGTCTCCTGATGACACCCCCGGGGGCACTCTCGGCCTCGACACTACTCCTTCTTGGTAAAGGGTGTACCTTCTGACACTCCGAATAAGGGATACTTTGTCCCATTTCGGGGAAGCCCGGGGAGAATCACTCCTCCTATTGAGCGGAAGGACCATAGGGGCAGGGTGGCTAGAGCCCGACGCCCTTCTTGGCTTTTCTTGTTTTTGCAAATCCGAGATAGCTTCCTACCAAGTGAGAAGCTGCTTCCATAAATATTTTCCCGTGTCCGGCAATGATTTCCCATTTTCCTACGTATTCTGTACCCTCTTTCTCGTGGGAGCAGCTGAATTTGACTTTTTATGTTCCCCACTGATTAGCTTGGCATTCTTGCACTCTTGACGAACGCTCCCTGAACATTTAGAGCTTTTCACCTTTTCGTGATAATTCTTTATCGGAGAACGAGCTAGTGGTTTTCGCCGGCCCAGAGAAACTGCTGACCTTTCTAGCCGAGCCCCAAGTTTCGCTCGTCCCCCCTTCCTGCAGCCCGTAAAAGTGAGCCTCAATTCGTACCCCCCCCCCCCCCTTGATGGCGATCCCCGTCGCGTCTCCTTTCCGCTCGATCTTTTCTAGAAGAAATATTCGCAGCTTTCCTCTTTTTTCACGCTTCTTTTAAGCCCCCCCAACTGCCTCGCATCGTTCGCCTTATCCGACTCGCCGTCCACCCGTCTCGTCCCTACGACTCGCTCCACCCTTTTTTTGAGTCAGAACTTTTTCTATAGACCTCGCACTCCCCGAGAAACTCTACTTTTTCCGTTTTACGTTTCCCGCCAGCGCATCCATTAGAACCCCTGGAAATCCTCCCCCACCGACTTCTCTTCCCGCGGACTGAGCAACGAGCACAAGAATCTTTTAAATTGTCAGTCTTTCTTTTATCGGACCTAGCCCTCGATCCACGAAGCGTTCTCTCTGATGAAAAACTCCCAAGACCCCCCCACCCCAAGACCCTATAAACTGATCGTACAAATACCACGGCTCCCCCCCTAACAACAAGACCGCACCTTCCAAATCCTAAGGATATTTCGACGCTTTTGCCCCACAACCACCACGATCTAGATTTAGCCTCTCCATTTCCTGCTTGTACCCCCCTCCCCCCTTTCTCCCTGAAGACAAACCGCCACACTTTCCCCTTTTTATCGTCCGACCCCAAAAGACCCGTCAATACCCCACTCCTACAGATCGTACTCTTTTCGTTTTCTCGCGAACTGGTGCCCCAACGGAGGGCTGTTTTCTTATTAGACTTGCAGAGTCCTGCTTGCCTTCCCCACTTTTCCCTCTTGAGGTTCCCTAGCCGCTCGCAGTAGACTGCTGATTTTTTTCGAGTGCCTCTACTCTTTCATGCCTCCCCCGCACTGGATTCGGCGCGTGCTCAGAAGTGCGGGGAGGTACTTTCCTCGCAAGTAATTACGCTCCAGTAGATGTAGTCCGTCCCGTACAGTTGTTCTATGGCCGAATAGGTATAGGGGACTCCCTTCGCCGAAACTTCTCTTCTTTGTTTAGGCGGAACTAGCTGGTCTCTTTTTATCGGGTTCACCCCTGTTTCTCTGTCCATGATCATCCATCCCTACCAAGTACTCTTCACCCTTTCGAATCCTTTGATTCCTTCGGCTTTTCTTCGAGACATTCATTGGGAGTCCTTCCGCTAGTCCCGTGTTGGTTCGTCCCCCGAAGATTTTTTCATCGCGTCCTTCGGAGATCGCAGCGGGTAGCAAGGTACAGGACGGCCGCTGTTTATCCAAAAAAAAGCACTATAGTCCCCCCATTCTCTTTGCTCTATCAAGCCAACGCGTCTTGGCCGCCGAGTCGATTCGCTCTTTTCTTTCTCGAGCCTTGCCGCCGCGAGGTCCGCCGCTCCGAAATTCGACCGCGTCCGCGAGCTCATTCGCTGTTTTCTCTCCCATAACAGTGATTCGCACGCCCCATTTCTCTCCGCTCACTCCCCTCAAAGATCCTTGCCCCCTCCGGTTGGTTAGGCACTTTTACGGTAGCCCTATCGTCCGAAGCTGCCTCCCCCGTCGGAGTTGACTGTTGGGCGGTCTTGCGGATTTTCAGCTTCTTCCTGTCCGACCGACGCTACTGGAAGGAAGATTCCTGCGCCGTTTTTTTCCCCGAGTCGAAACTCCTCTTCGTTCCCGAGTGAAAACTAAGGAGCTTTTCTCACGTGTAGTTAGTAAATCTTCAAAGTGTATCCCTTCAGTTGAGTTTTCTAGTCTTTTATCCCTCGAGTCTGAACGCATCTCAGAGAATATGAGCGACCGGTCTCACGCTCCTGCTTCTTCTGCGCAGAGCCTCGAGATCTTCTCGCTCCGCGCTCGGCTCTTCCCCCCTTGCACGGGCTCCTCCCATCGCCGCCAGCAAGTGATGTGACAATCTTCCTCTCCCTCGATCTTTATTCTCCTCTCTTTTTCAGCTTCCCTTTTTTTTTGTGAGCTCTTCCTCCTCCCTCTCCTGAGGCTTCGCTTTTAGGAAGCTGTGATCGGCGGTCGAGATGATGTTGCCGTGATAATGCCTGCTTTTTTTTTATCTCTTCTCAGATTAGATCCCTCAGTTTGGCGATGCGCATATCTTCCCTTGTCTCCTTCTCTTCGTATCGAGTCTTTCCTCCGAGGTCTCGCCACGATTAGATCCCTCCTGATTTCTAAATATCGTGCTCCACTTCCCCTATGGACATTCCCCTCTGACCCTTCTGATTTGCTTCCTCGCACGCCCCCTTTTTCTCCGCTCTAGAAGATTATGTCTTCATCGGTCGAATTAGCTAGCTCTGACTTTTTTGCCTCTTTAGCTTTTCCTTCCCCCCCGTCGCTATGGCTCTCGACGTAGACCAGCTCCCCCTCCCCTTCTCCTGAGGTTGAATTAGATCGGTTAGCTTTTGACTGCCTCCCCGAGTCCTTTCGGGCTTGCGGCGTGGAGCGTGCCGCCTTCCGTGCTCGTCCGGTTCTCTCGCGCCATTTTCTGCTCTTTTCCCCCCTCCCTCGCGTCGCTTTCGGCTCCTGTGTCGCCGGTGGCCGTTCCCTGATCATGCAGACCTAGCGTCGCCGCCCGAAGAAGCCCCGAGTGGTTTTGCACGTCTGCTCACTGAGACTGTGTGGTGTGCGTCCAATTCCTTTGTCTCTTCCTTTCGACCCGTTGCGAGGCGAGAGAAGTGACCCTCTTCTCTAAGAAACCCAAACAACGACGACCTCCCGCTGCTGATCCCCCTCGCCTTATCCTACCGCGCAGCACGACTCTCTTCTTTTCTGAAGAGTCCGACTCCAGGAGTTCAGGCATCAATTTCCTTGTCGCAACCTCTTCCCCGATGTTCCTACGCCTCATACGAGCCCCTCGCGAAACCCCCCCTCACCGAAGGCGGATGCTGCCCCCATACAGATAGCATTTATTTAGATAGGTTTCTTCGCCCCGCTCGTTTGAAGATTTGTTTCTCTTTACTGCTTTTTCGCCCCCAGCTAGTTTTTCCCTGTTCCCCTCCGGCCCTGTTGCAATCGCTCTCCCCCCTTTCGTAGGGCGGGAAGCGCTCTACCTCGATTTTCGAGAGGTCACTCTGGCTCGAGGATTACGCTTCCTCTTTCCCGGTTGTTGTCTCGTAAAGACGTTTGCCAGATCCTTTACTTCGACCCTAGTCCATTCCCTGTGGCGGCCGGTCGCAGTGGAAGTTAGCTCGTTTTTCAGAAGAGGAGTGAGTCTATGTGTGGGCTTTTTCAGCTGCGCATGGTTTCCTCGCATGGGTTCGTTGGTCTGCCTGCTATTTTTAAGACCCTTCCCACGCCCTCCTTTTTTGCGAGTTCTATTGGTTCGCGCGGGGCTTTTGTTTGTTTTATTCCGAAAAACTCCTGCTGCCGTCTCGATCGGTTTTGGCCTCAGGTTGGGTAGTTGTTGGTGTCCGGTCGTCGGCAGAGTCGGGTGCGTCGCGGGAAGGATGGGGGGTGGGGAGTTTTTCTACTCTCCTCGGCTCGGCGCCTAGTACGAGCACGGACGAGTGGCGGATGCCGTTGTCTCCTTTTCGCGGCCTTAGGCGTGTTTGTGGATTTTTTTCGACAGTAGTCTTCGCCTTTCTCTGAGGAGATGTCGGGGTGTAGTGCTTTTTTCTCGCTCTTCTGAGCTCCGGGGCTCTGCCTATAGGTTTGGAGCCCGCGTCTTCGTGCTCTCTAGGGTACGTGACTTAGGAGAGCGCTCGCGCCTTTTTCGCTCGGATTGGACTGACCGACACGGTGCGAAGGAATGCGAGGCGTCTTTCGATTTTCTCTCCTCGTGATCGTTCTACCCTTTTCTCGCGAGTATTTTTCACTGTGTTTTCTAGTAGGACACTGTGCCCGTCGGGCCGCGGAAGTTCGTGGATTCGTCCGTTAGCTTTCGGTACCGTTTCTAGAGGGCTGAGCGCCCAACCTTCCCTCGTATTCGTTGCCAAGATCCGATGTCTTCGCCCGGTTCGTACCTCGGGTTCCGTGCGTCGTTCTGGCGACTTTTTTCGTGCCGAAACATGAGCTTTCAGCCGACCCTTCACCAATACTTCTCCCAAGCGGATACGTAGTCCGATACCCACGCCATTATGATAGAAGGAAACTTTTCACTTGTTCGATCATGGAGCTTCTTCTCTAGCCATTTTGGCGACAAAACCCACCCTCCCCACTCCGGCATGCTTCCTTTCACGGCATACGACGTCCCCGTCCTGATGCTAGGTACCTGCCTCCCATCCCCCAACCTTCCTCTTCGACCGGTCTCTTGTCATTCCTAAGCCGAGACCTTTTGATGTCGTGTCTCTGTTCGAGACAAGCTTTAAAACCTTTAGTTTTCCTTCCACGCCCGCTTGTTTCCAGCCTGCTCAGAGGGCTGCCGAGGATTTAGAAGACATTTCCCCATTTTTGAGCTGCTTCCTTCGTCCCGTCGAGTCACCCTCTGCGTTGATTCCCTCCGAGGTTGTGGGGTTTTTGCCCCCCCAAAGCCCCCCTCTCGGTTATTCTCCGCCCCAGCATCCTTCCTCGAGACAAGCCATCCTCTTCTGGAGGTGCAGACTGCCCGTTCTCCGTCCCATTTTTTTTCCCCGAACAGCCCCCCCCCAATCTCTCCTCCAAAGCGTTCTTGAGTTCACCACATAGGCGCCCCCCATTTTGGATGCGGTTCTACTTCCCTTTAGCAGCGATTGGCTCCTTGCCCTTTCTCCTCTCCCGCGGTTCGCGAAAAGTCCACCTCTCTTGAGTACGCGCTAGTGTAAATCATATCATCGCCGCCAATTGAGCGTTGCCTCCCCATGGCTGCATGAGCATGTCGCGAATTCTTATCATAGCCCCCAAAGCGCTATAGAGCCTTTGCCCGCCCATCAATGAGGCTTGTTAATCTTTCTTCCCTTTGATCGCGAACAGACTAGAGAGGCCCGAAGACCGACTAAGTGTCAGTACCCGTGACACGCATCAATAAGATCTCTCC
>Ga0179593_1347441_pt1 | contig 13084 bp, 10 predicted proteins | sample CZODoug2_1_08_16_FD_185931 | JGI IMG/M metagenome (GOLD analysis project Ga0179593, IMG submission 185931) | Vadose zone soil fungal communities from Angelo Coast Range Reserve, California, USA - CZODoug2_1_08_16fungal (PacBio error correction) | ecosystem: Environmental > Terrestrial > Soil >... | reverse complement strand
TGTTTTGTGTGGGTTGGGTTTGCCCGCCGGTTGTGCCGGTTGCTTAGCCTTTTGTTTATCAAACCTGGTCTTGGGAACTCGGTGTTTTGGTGTTGGGTGGGGTTGGATGTGGTGGTGGGGTGTTTCTTTAGACACGTCTGAGTAGGGTGGGGCACTGCCCACCTTCAGGGCGCTTGGTGGCTTTTCGGGGGCCCGCTGGTTTAGTGCCTCCTTTCCGTATCCTATCGATTGGCGTTATCCCGTGCTGTTCCCCTGTCCCGAAGAGCCTTTTTTTCTCATGTCAAGTAGCTGCACTGGTGCGCGCCCGCGAAGCGTTATCCTGTCCCTTCTGTTCTTCCCCAGTTTGTTCGTGTGCGTAGGGGGATCTGCCGTCCGGCTCCCCTCCCGTAAGTTCTTTGTTTGACACGTGTTTGTATGTGAACCAGTTCGTTGCACAGCCTGGTCTTCGATTTTACTTGTGCTCCCCATGTCCCCGTTCGCCCTGTTTCTCCTCGCCATATTCTCAGCGAGGTGCTTCACCTGATCAGGCGTAGACGATCGTCTTGAGGGTCTCCCGGTTTGAAACTTGCTTCCCAGTTCGCTATTTTTCTCGCCTCCTTCAGGTTTTCTCCCCCCCAGCCCCCCCCCCCCACCTCGAGATCAAAATGCGACCGCATCCACCCCCCGGGTCTATACGGAAGATTTTTCGCTGCATAACCTCCGAAATCCGCATGTCTTTTTCAGTATTGCGAGTGAGCCGACCATTTTGCCCCCGTCTTCCCCCAACTCAGCTTTCCCCCCTAAGGTTTCCCCGGCCTGCTCCCAGAGATCTTTCGGACCTTCCTTTCTCCGGTGTAGATGACCCGTATTATCTCGCAAACCTAACGTTTTTTCACTCTGGCCTGTTTTCCACCGGTCCCGACACTCTTCTTCTGCAGTACCAGCTGTCCTTGTGTGTAGGTTACGCGCTTTTGGTTGGTAAAGTGGGCTGATAGCTCCTTTGGAACCCCCACACCCACAGCTTGGGTTCAGCGTTTCCGTTTCAGTTCGGCGTGCCCATGGTGCGGCGGGTGGTGTAGATGATTGTTTCTGGGTCATCCGCTGAGTCGTATGGGACCACCGTAGGTTTCTCACTCTCCCCGGAATTTCCCCCCCCCAGCGCCTCGTGAACTCTCTCGCCTTTCGCCTTTAAGAAGTCCATACTGTTTTCGTTGCTTGTGGTGGTTTTTTGGTTGTTTGTTGGGTAATCTGAGGCGTTTGTCTTGTGCGTCTGCCTTTGTCCTTGAAGTTTTCACATTACGCACATTGGTGTGACGAGCATAGGTCGGGGCCTTGATGGTCTTACATGCTTAATTTCATTTATTCAGCCGTATTTGTCGAGTGAGGTACGCTTTCCATTCGCCTCGTAACGTGGCCTTCCGCCGTGGTAATTTTGGAGGTGGTTCCCCCCCACAATCAAGCTGTACAGGGCTGCGGCCATCGCGGGAAGGCCGCGTTGCATTCATCTTTGTGCTCAGTTGGGTAAAAAATGCCTCTCCCCCTCTCGGCCCTATATTTGGTTGTTTGTCCGATGCTTTGGAGCGTGAGGGTCGGTATCTTTCTTCATGCTTTGCCGTTTGTGCGCTGGTCGTCCTGCCGTGTGGTCGACTGCTTTCTGCTGCCCGAAGAGTGTTGCGACTGCTAATGAGTCCCTCTCCCAAGATAGGCGACTTTTGGGTTCTTTTGTTCCCTGTGCGTTCTTTCCTTCTCGAGGATGTAATAGGCGTTTGAGCCATGTCCTTTCCCCCTCGCGGTTTGTATGTGTTGCGCTGGTCTGAACGTTGTATACACGAATAAGTCGTTTGTGTCTTTGTCCCGTTGTGTGTAGTTGCTCGAGTACTTTAAGGTGAGTGCGGATCGTTCTCACCCTGTTGGCCCGTTACCGACTTTGTCACGAGGAATCCTTTCCCGCGGCTTTGCATTGAACCCTCGCCCCCCCCAGAATGTTAATGTGTTGAGCTAGAGCTACTTTTTGTGCCTTTTGTTGGTCTTTGTTTCCTTGTCTTTTCCGTTTCTATGCTGGTCGTTTGATTTCTTTTAGTATGCAATCTGTTTTCCCTCTTCTGCTTTTTTTGATCTCAGGCTTCTCCTGTATCCAATATTCCCATGGCTCATCTGTCTTCTTCCTCCATTTAGATCTGCGGAAAATCCCTTTATCTTTCTTGTGTACCTGCAAGTTGCATCAACTCGCCGTATATCTTTTGACCCACTTTTCTTTTCCTCAGCACGGACTTTTTTTTTTTTTGGACGAGGTCTTCTTTGCATTCCACATTTTCCGTCTGAGTCGAGTTTCTGAGTTCTCAAGCCCTCTCCTCTCTTTAAGACCCTTTCGTTTTTTATCCGCTGATGATCGGGTCGGATGTTTCCGGTGTGAAAGGTGTCGTCATCGTCGCTGTTTCATGTTGCTACGACTGATTCGCGACCCCCCGTGGCCCTTCATTCATCCGCCACGCTTTTGGTTGACCGAAGTTCCTTTTGCATTGCGATTCTGCTATCTCTCGTGGAGCTGTTGGTGTGTTGTACGATTTTCTGTTGTGTGCTCGGGCTTCGCTTGTGCACATGGATCCTTGTTCTTTTGTGAGACGCGCGTTTTTGGACCCTTGTTTCTTTGCTAGATTTCTTGACTGGTTCCGTTTCTTGCTTAGAGGCCCCGACTCGTTCCCTTTTGTGAGCGTGTTTTCTACTCCCTGTTCGCCCCCGTTCCGTGTTCCTTCTCATTTGTCGCCGGTTAACCACCTTTGCTCGCTGTTTACCCATTGGGCCTGTCGATGGCACATGCTTTAGGGTTTTGTCTCATCCCTATTCCTGCTTCTCTTCTAGGGGCTCTAAGTTTCTCGTTGATCTGTATCTCCGCACGCCTGCCCTGTGGTCAGTCGATGCGGCGTTGTCTGTCGCCCCCTTTTTTTCGGGGTGGGATGCCGCGTGCCTCACGTTTGCTTCCCCGGGGACGTTCTTTCTTGCTCTGGGGTTGCCCACTTGCTTCCCGGTAAGTTGCGCGCACGCGTGTTTTTCTGGTTCCGCCCTCTAGGCGTAGTCTTCTTCGGTGAGTCCGCTTCCGAGTCCTTCTCGGTCCCTTTTCGCCTTGAAGTGGGCAGATTTCCAGATTTCCCTTGCCTTTGTGGGTGTACCTGCGTGGAAAAGCGTTTCTCCTTTTGTGCAGAGCTTATCTTTTCTTTCTGATTTCTCATTGAGCATCTGTCGTTCGACTGCCCACCTTTTGTAAATGCTGATCTCCTTTTTCTTCCCCTGAAGTCACGCCTCGTTTTCGTCGAGTCCGAAGGGTACCCGTGAGGTTTGCGGGAGTTCTGAGTCTTTGGTTAACCCTTGCCCGTTTATTCTCTTTTTCCCTGAGTGTTAGCTGTCGGACGAGTTCGAGCCTTCCCATTAAAACGGCCCGCAATGCCAAGCTCTTGCCTCATCCTCGCAATGTCTCGTTTCTACTGTTTTCTGGCGTTTTGACCTTCGTCCCTTCCCGAAGTTTCTTCACTGCTAATAACCCTTCCAGGCGATGGAGACCCCCCTTCCTGGCGCCCCTTCGTCGTCCCTGTACGAAGAGCGCACGTCTTCTTCCTTTGCAGCCCCTGTCTCGGGGTGTACTGTGCTCGTCGGAGTGCTAAGTTGGTCAGGTGCTTTTTGAGACGTGTGGTGTTTGTTTCTCTCCGCCTATCTACGGTTCTTTTCTTGTGGTTGCCCGCTCCACCATCGATTTTTCTGCCTGTTCAGTGCCCCGACTTAGTCGAGCACCTCAGTTGATTCACTAAGTTGGATTGTCCCTCTTTTATGTTAGCTTCATCTCTTCCCTTTCCCCCTGGTTGTTTGTTTGTTTCTATAGATCTCTAGTTAACACACTGTATGTCAATAAAGATTCGATGATCCCACGAGTTCTCGCCCCTCGCTTTTGGCTACTGCCCTGCGAAATCTTGGTCTTTCTGCCGCTCCTCCCTCATGTTTGACTGAGCACCGCGCCTGTTCAACCTCCGCTTCAGTCCCTTTTCCCGCCTGGAAGGCTGCCATGCGCTGTCCCCCTATTCGGACTGATCTATCTCGCCCGTCTGTGCTCCCTTGTTTTGCCTTCCGTAAGACCCTGTGGTGGATCTCTGTAGTTTCTCCTTTCGTCCGGTTCAAGAACCCTTGCCGTATTTGTGCCACAGTCCCATCTAGTCCTGGGGGTACCCCTCCCCGCGCCCAATTCCCTCAGTGGTTGAGAATTTCATTCGGTTTTGTTTACCATGTAGGTTACCCCGTGTGCACGAGACGTTACGCGTTGTGTCCTTCAAATTCTATGTCCCCCTGTCGGGGCGAGCAGAAGTGTTACAATGTTTTTGGACTGTCTTAATATACCAGTCACTTTATCTCCCGACGCTCAGGTGTCCCGTTTCTCTCCACTACGGTCAGGCCTTTGTTGATGTTTACCTAACGGTTTCGCCCTCACGCCGTGCGTCTGACGTCCTTTTCTATTCGTCACAATTTATTTGAGCGTGGGCGCGCATGCTTTTGCCTCGATTCTCCTTTGCTGCCAGTCCGTTTGTCTGTCCCACATTTGGGTTCGCACTCCGGATGAAGCTCTGAGATCGTTTGTTGCCTCCCCCTGTTTTTCCCTTGTGGATGTTCAGGCTTGCGCCACCTGCTCAGGCTATAAGAAGGTGATCCCGTTTTTCCGGCTGTTGTCTGTTTCGAGGAGTTCGCAAGCGGGTCCGAGCGTCTTTCTTCCGTTCCCTTCTTTCCCTGTGGTTTTCCGACCTTTGGGTCTCCCCGACTGCCAAGAGCCCTCGGTATCCGCATCCTTGGATTTGACCAAAGTCGGGTTTGTAGTTTTTTCCCGGATCCGTTTTTCAGGTTTTCTCGCGCGATGTGAGAGGTCTCCCTGTTGATCCGGTACTGTCGATCCGGCTTGTGTTCGTCCGGGGGTGCTTGGCGTTCTTTGAAGCATTCTGCCGGGCTTTGTCGTCTTAAGGTTTTCGTTCCGGGGGTCTGTCCTTTCCTAGTTTTTCGGCTGATTCCAGTCTTTGTCTGCAGGCATTTTTAAGTTGCTCTCGAGTTGTGGGTCTGATTTCGTATTTCCACCGGCCCTCCCCTCTTTACTTTGATGTGGCATTCTCCTTTTGATGTTCCTGTTGTTCGTCCCTGATCCCCGGCCACGATGCAATGGTTTGCCAGATGTTTTTCCCAAATTTTTGTGGTATGTCTCTTATGCGGCTTTCGAACTTCAATGGGCGGAGCCGTGTCTAGTCTTGAGGTGGACTCCCCCCTCCGCGCCTGCTTTGCCTTCTGTTTCCTCGCTTGCCACTCACCACGGCACCCTCGTTTGGAGACTCTCCCCCTGCCCCCCCACGCTAGCGTGGTCTTCTATCGCCCCTCTTTTGCTTCCGTCGATAGGAGGTTTTCCTTTCCTAACTGCCTTCTTCACTCGACAATTACTCTATGCGATCTTTGTCGATTGATTTCCTTTTTTGCGTTTTTTTTTCTTTTAAATGTGACACCCTAACCAGAGTATATTTTCCTCTTTTCTTATGCTTTTTTTCATTTTTCGAGATCCCTGCTTATGTGTGCGGCTAGTCGACAGTCCTGCTTTTCTTTCACCTTTCCTCTCTGTTTCCACGCTATAACTTTCCCTTTCCCTCAGGCCGGGCATTTCTTCCCCCGATCCTCTTTCCCCCCCCGTTCTGTTTTGTCTGAGATCGTTCGGTCTCGATGTCCTGCGGTGTTTCTTTTTCAGAGGTTATGCCTTTCTTTATAATCTTGTCTCTTGTGCGCCCGTCCTCACCTGCCTTTCGGGGTTCCAACGGAGAATCGCCGTTTCACTTAGACCGCATTCGTCAATCTTTATGGATTTTATTTTTTTAACTTAGACCTCCCTATGCTCTTCCCAATCGCCTCCCCCCTGGCAACCCTCCCTTCCTAACTTTTATGTTCTTCCCAGGGATTTTTTTTCTTTACATCCCTTTTCTCCGTTTAGTCGACTTTCTCTGCGGATAAATTAGATTTTTTCTCGCTTCTGGCAGCTGTTCTTTTTTTCCGATACTTCTTCTTTTTGTTTTCGTTGTTCCCCGTTTTTTAGTCTACGACGCCCTTTGCTGTTTTCTTTTCTCTGCGGCTTTTACGGATGAACGCCTCAGCGTGACCCAGCAAATTCTGTCGAGTTTGGTTTAAGTCTGTAGGGTGTTGTGTGAGTTGTGGGGTCTGTGTTGTGTTGCCTGTTGCCTGGACGGTTTCCTTCCCGCTGAACGGCTCCAGGATGTCCTTGTTCTTGTTGTAAGTTTATCTGCTTAGGAGGGTCTTTCTGTTAGGGCTTATTTTTTGTTACTTTCGTTTGTTACTTTGTCGTTTCTGTCCCCGTTACTTCAGCCTTTTTAGCGGGCCTGTCAGAAGTCTGGTTTTCAATGTGCCCTTTTCCCCCTTGCGCCTCCCCCTTCTGGTTTCCAGGTCATAAGCTCGCTTTGAGATTCCGGATCACATCTGCCTTTTTTCTTCCTTTCTCGTGTCCGTCTATGTCGGCCACTGTTGGTCGGACATGTGAGGGGGTGCTGTGCATGAGCTTTTCGATCTGTATGGCAATACCCCCTGTTCCTCGGGCCCCTCTTCCCCGAATCGTTTCCATTGTAAACCTCCCCTGCTCGGCCACCTTTTGCCCCCCCCACCTCCGCGGTCTTTCCCCGGACACCATCCCACGCGGATCTATTTCTTTGTTCTCTTTGCAGCCTGCTTCTCCCACGTGCCTTTTGTGACTAGGGCCGCGTCTCCCGGACTTATGGTCCGTACCTTCTAAAGGACTTATGGTAGAACCCACTGCCGCTACTAGTTCGGTGCCTTTTTAGGGTCTCCCTATTCCAGACCTTTTAGTCCTCTCCCACGTCGTATCTTTGGTTGGCACTGGTTTCATTTCTGCAGCCCTTCCCCGTTTTTCTTCCTTCCTTGTTCAAGCTCGGGGGTTCCCCCAATTCGAGGGTCTCTTGGTGTAGTAACTCTGCCCTCTTTCTTTGTTTGCGCCTTTCATTAAGTTCGTTGCTTGCCTCCAGAAACGTCTCGTTAAACTCGTTTGCGAACATTCGTCGCCCCGTGTCTTTCTTTTGGCAGCTTTGTGTGTTGTGAAACTTCGGTGTCGCCCCATTCCATGCAACTCGCTCTTATTCAACTGTGCGTGAGAGGCCTCTGAGAGTTCTTCTTCCCGAGGAGTATCCGCTCGCTACTCTTGGCACAGCCTCTCCTATCTTCTTTTCTAGTTTTTCGTAGGTTTTCTGTGTGGGCTTTTGTTTCCCGCTGCGGATTCTACTCTTTCGTCTTTTTATTTTGGTGCCTTTTCCCCCAACACTCTCTTTGCTTTGCTTTTCCTGGTCCCGAAACGCTTTCGTTTTCAGACCCCCGTTTTTTCCCTCGCTGTGATGGTGTCCCAGTACTTTCGAATTGGGCACGCGGAGTGCCCTCTTTTTGTGTGTCTTCCCTCTCTCTTTTTGATGAGCTATGGCTCCCGTGAAACCCATCATGGACTTTCCACTCCTCTTTTCTCAACAATGATGTGTCTCTTGACTCTTTCGGCTGTTTTGTAATTCCCCCCGTTTTAGCCGATAGATTTTTTTGGGTTGTCTTGTTCCCCCCCATACCTCTTTCTCCTCTGAGTTTTCTTCGGCACAGAACCCGGGCACCCTTTCCCTACATTTCACGCACCCGTATACCGGCCCCTCTTTTCTCCACCTTTCCGTAAGTGTTGAGTGGAGTCTTCCTCTTCCCTCAGTACGTCCCGGCCGTTCACGCCGGCTGAGTGACCAGCCGTTCTGTTTGGACTTTTTTTTCCCCTTTTTGCTTTGTCGACGTCCGTTTCACCCGCGCCGTGTGTTCTTCATACCGGGTGCACGTACAAGAGCCTCACTCTGCTTCACGGTTAGACTTAGTCGAGCGGGCAAGTAATTTTTTCGCCCCTCTTTCACACGCGAATATATGCCCATGTGGCGTTTGTTTTTCACCCGGCCCAGTAGAGCCCGTCCAGAGCGCCTTCCCCGCCCTTTCACTGTCATCTCTCGACGACCTTCGTGTTGTTTGCTCCTTTCCTGACCTTTCTCCCCTTATACCTCCGCATCGGATTACCCTCCATTGCACCCTACATTTTGGCACGCCGTCGCTGCCGCCCGTCGCGGCTCTTCTTTGGCATGATTCCCGATACTTCTTTCTTACTGCAAAGTTTCCCAAGATCTTTTTTCGCTGTAAGCCGCCTCTTCCACCCCTCGCTGTTCAACTTTTTTTTTTTTATTTCCCTTGCCGCCCGTGGTTCCGAAGTTCTCGTAAGGTTTTGAATTTTCCCTCTAACCGCTTGACAGCGGCTTTTTGTCAATTCGTTGCGTGCTTTACCCTTCGTACCCCTACTCTTCAAATCCGCGTTTGTCTTTTTTCCTCATCCATTTGCGTGACCGAGACCCTTTTTCCTTATTACCCCGAGGTTCTGAGGTGTTGACGAGGGTTGGATTGCTCCCCCTTTCTCGTTGGTTCCCCACCTTCGGGAAGTCGTACTGCGCATGCCCCCGTTCCCATTGATCCTACTAGGATCATCTGCTCAGTTTTTTCTACCCGGTCCCGTTTCTTTTTCTGGCATTTTGTTCCCTCTGTCTGTCTCCTCCGTCCCCTTCCTTGGTCGTACGGTTTTCGGAAGGTTTTTTGAACTTCTTCCTCCTCGGTGTTGTCCTTTGTGAGCTGTCAGGATGTCACCCGACTCCTGCCCCCTCTAGTGGTCGGTTTTTTCCGACGGAGCTTATCTCCCCGAACCCTCCTCCGATCGGATTGTTCTTTTCAGTCGCGTTCTCCCCCTCCCACCCACTACGCACTTGACATCCTCCTTTCCTTTCCCTTTTTTCCCTCGCAGAACCAGCATTTGCGGTCTAATCCTCTAGGGGTTCAAGAGTCTCTTCAATGGCGGATACGGACCGCTGCCGTTTCCCTTCCCTTTCTCGTACAAGTTCTTTCCTCCTGTCGCTAGACCCCCTACTACATCACGGACAATTTCGTAGATAAACGAAGGACCGATGTCCTTCCGCGAAGCGATCTTTGGCTTCCTCTAATCCATTGCCTCCTTGTGATTGATGGTTTTCTGTCGTCTCTCTCTACCAGCCCTATGTCTATTACTCTCTGTTCCAATTTTTGGGCGATTAGTTTTTCTTTTTTTCAACTTGGACCGACTGACTTCCAGTTTTTTCTTTGGAACGGATTTTTTATTTTCGCTCTTTGACTGTTGTGTCGTTCGTGCCTCTGTGCAGTTTGAATGTGCACTGCTGCTGTGTCTTCCGGCTCTTTAGAGCTGTTGCCCCCCCCCTCTATTTGTCACCGGCCCTGTGCCCCTTCAAACACGTCATGCAGGTTTTGCTTGGGGGACGACTTTCTTTCTTCTCGTTTTGTTGTGTTTTGTGATATTCCGAGCGTTTCCTGACCTTTTTGCCCCTTTGTTGTTTTCGATGCCCTTGGCTTGGGAGTGAAGAGGAGTACGCTGTTTTTCTCCTCCGCTCGTCCAGCCGTTTCCCTGCTCTTACATTTCCTTTTTTTGAAATTTGATTTCCAATTCCAGTCCAATCATTGTTGCCACTAGGGTCCGCTTCCTTCTTTTTTTTCTCGGTCCGAAGATTTTGAAACCTGATTGTAATCGCCTTTTCCCGATTCTTAGTCACCTTTCTGACGCTTTCGACCGGCGACCTCCCTCAGTTTTGGCTCTTGTTTTTTCCTCTTTCTCAGCTCATCATTTTGTTTTCCTGTCGCCGGTTTGTTTTCTGACCCTCCCGTTGAATTTTTTCGGGTTTAAGTTTTTTGCAAAGCGTGACTCGGAGGACTGGAATACGGCGCGCATCGTGTGCTCGCAGAGATTTTTCTGCCTCGCCCCCCGATTTCCCTGCGGTGCATTCTCCCTCGTCTGTTGCCCCTCTTTTCTGCTGTGTAGAATGTTCGTCTATGTTGTTGTGGAGGTCTTCAACCCTTCATTGCTTCGTCTATGCGACGTTTATTGTGGTCATGACCGCTCTCGACTTCGGCGTCAGTTATTCTTTTTAGTCTTTTCATCCTAGAGAGACTTCTTTTTTATCTCAAAGCCTCTTCCCACTCCTTTTTCTTCCAATTCTCCCCTTCGAGTACAGTTCATTACGGTCCAAGACAGTCCGCTTACCCACTCTGGTCTCAATTCAGACGATCCGAGTCTGCTTCTAAAATATCCTGCTTCGTCGTATTTTTCTGTCGTGGATCGTTCCGTACGCCCTTAGCCCTTTCCTTGGATGAGGATGACCCCTTCGTGGCTCTTCGTTGTCGTTGCCTTTTTTTTTGCGGCCATCTCCCGTTTTTAAGATGCTTTTGCACCTGCTCTCTTTCCCCTGACCTCCCGTTTTCGTTTCCTGTCTCACAGTACCCGCCTCGTTTCTCGGGTTAGTTTGACTCCGGTGTTCCGTTGTTTTTACCTTGGTTTGATCCTCCTTAATTGGTACCGTGCCGTTTCCCTGGAGTATCTCTCTGCTTGGGCGTGGAGCAGGGGGCTTTGAGGTTCGGCCGGCTGGGCACAGTTTGTCCCTTGTCCCCGTTAATAGTCTTTTTTTCCTTCTTTTAGTCCCCAAAACGCCTTTTGTTAGAGTCTCCTGTGGACGGTGAGGTCCCCCTGTCGGGGCTTTGATAGTCGCTTGCGTTTTAGAACGCGTTGATCAATTTCGCTGTTTTACCAGTATCTCTTACCCAGTTGCAGGCATCGAGCCCTTTTGCGTGAAACTGTGCTGTTCGGTCTGTATGTGTCCCGTGCTTGAGCACTTCTTGTCCTTTGTGTGGCTACGTGTCTTCTTTTGTGCTGCCCCCGAGATCCATGTAGCCCCTCCCTTTGGGATTTTTTGGCGGTTGAGGCGTGATTCCCACGTTTGGTTCTCTGTTGTTGTCATTTCCCCGATGCTGTTTTCTTGGTCGGTCGGGGACACGTGTTGTGTTGTTTTGTCTACTTCTATCTGTTTTGGGGCTGTTCATGGTATGAGTGAGTATCTGTTTTCCTTGTGGTCTTTCCCTTTGTGGACTGTGTCTATTGGTATGGTGGGGTTTTGCTTTGTCCCTTTTCCCAATCTGTTTTGGTCTCCCTTTCCGCCTTTCGCCTTTAGGAATGGCTTCCGCTTTTGTCTGTACCCGAAGGGTGATTTGTATCACTCGTGCTGCCGTCTGTCCCGTGGCCCTATGTCTCTCTTGGCGATTCATACCGTTTTTTTTGAGATATGAGCTAGGGCCCCCCTTCGGTTGTTTTGTGACGAGTTGTGAATCGTTGTTATCTCACGAGTTTTTTTCCCCCCAGTCTGCGTCTGTGTTTCTTTTTCAGCCCCCCCCCTTCTATCGTCTTGGTTTTTTTGCACCATCCTCAGACTCCTCACCGCTGTATATCTACTTCTATTCCCCCTCCCAGGGACACCACCAATTTTCCCACTGACGAACTTTTTCCTCAGTCCTCCCCCTCTTCGTAAAGGGCTGCGTCTCCCCTCGTTCCTCCGTTGCCCGTCACGATCCCCCCCCGTTTTCTTTCACTCCCTTATACATTGGCGAAACAGTCAATCCCTTGCCTAGGTTATGGGGATTTTTGCGCAGACTCCGAAGTCATCCTCACACCCAGGCTGCACACCTTGCATCCCCTCCTTTGTACCCCATGTTCTAATCCGTCGTGTCCTGATTTCTTTCCTAGGCCTCTTGTTGTTCCGCTTGGGTCATGTTTTGTGCGCCCAAAGCTCCGGACTCGTATTTCCGCAATGGTTTCTTGATGTTTTTTTGGTCTCCCCTCCTTCCCCCGCTTGTAGTGTGCAGTGCTGCCTTCGGGACAGCTGTGTCTTGCCCTGCTGTCCGCTCTCCGCAGGGGGGTCGTTTTTGACGGCATCCTGTCTCTCCCTGTCTCCCCCCCCGATGTCTTCTTCGCCTCGGATGGGAGTATTGTGAGAAAATTTGGGCTCACGTGTCCGTTCGTGCCCTGCTCACGGTTGCTCTGCTTCGGCCTTCTTCTGGTGGCTTGCTCTTCTTCGTAGCGTCCCCGCCTGTGTGCCAGGAAGTCGTGGGTCTCCCCAGGCCAAACGTGTGGGGGATTTTGCCTTGTTTCCAACGATCCCGTTTGGCATACGTTAATTTTGAACGCGCGGTTTTTAGTTTTCTCTTTCTTTTTTTCCCCTTCCCCCTCCCCTGGCCGGTGGAGATAAGATTTGGATTTTTGCCCACGACTCCATCGCCCCCGCTTTTTTCTGAATAGACGCATGGTGTGACCATTTTTCTTGTGCGTGGACTCCCACATGCCGGCAGCACTCGCTCTAATGACGAAGCAGTTTCTTGGTGTTTCGTGTCGTGTCGTTTGCTTCGATTGCGTTTACATGGTTTTTCGTATGGTTGTCCGTTTCCGCCAGTGTTTGATTTCATTCTTTTCGTTCTCCGCGGTGTTTCTGTACTTTTAATTATCCCAGACCTCTTGCTCTGTTTAAGAGAAACATTTCAGAACATGTCGTGTATCTTCTCCCTCGTATGGCGTTTCAACCCTTTGGGAAGGCGTCTTCCTTTCAGTCCTCTTTTCAAGGACGCTGTTATTCCGTACTTCTTCTCCCCGTGTAAAGCGCCCTAGAACCGCGTTTGCGTTTCGACGTTGTGGAGGGTTTAATTTTTTGTCCCGGCGGCTTTTGGCTGTTCTCGTTCCGGCGTTACTTACCCTCTGTTTGGATGTTCTCCTTTCCCCTTTCCTTGACACCATTTTAAGCATGTAAAAACACTCCCACTGCCACCCTGTACTTCGGGCTACGTTCCTTGCTGAAAGCCTCTTTCTTTTCATCTCCATTCCCCCCTTCGCCGAATCGGGTTTTTTCCCTCCCTTTCTCTTCCACCTCTCTGAGGGTTTAGTTTTTTGTTTTCGATTTGGTTCTATCCGTTTTTTGTTCGTTTACCCCCGACATGCGAGAGATTCCTGACCCTATGTATTTAGTGTAGTTTCTCTATCCCTGCTCTTGTTTTTTTTCCTCTTTCCTCTGATGCCTGCTCGTGCTCCCCCCGCGACGCATTGTTCCCACTCCTTGAGACTTCCGTCCGCGCCAGCCTCGGCACACATAGCCCTGACCTG
>Ga0179593_1361637_pt1 | contig 13085 bp, 9 predicted proteins | sample CZODoug2_1_08_16_FD_185931 | JGI IMG/M metagenome (GOLD analysis project Ga0179593, IMG submission 185931) | Vadose zone soil fungal communities from Angelo Coast Range Reserve, California, USA - CZODoug2_1_08_16fungal (PacBio error correction) | ecosystem: Environmental > Terrestrial > Soil >... | reverse complement strand
TTTGTTGGCTTAGTACCACCGCGGTCGGCTTTGAAGGTGCGGGCTTTCTTACGCGTTCTCTCGAGGAGAGCAATGGTTTTAAGGATTTTCTTTCCCATATGTTTCCCCGGCCCTCTATTTCCGCATCTTCTCCCCCCTCTCTTATGCGTCTACCTCACGCGATCCATTTGTTTTTTTTAGGCCTTGACTTCGCGGCCGGAAGGGCTTTGTTCTTTTGCAAGTACCGTCCTGGCGCTGAAACGCGTCGCTTTCCTTTGTATCGCTTGAGGTTTTCCGAGGGCCGTTTTTTGGTTTTGTTCTTCTCCCTCGTTTAAGGGCGCGGCACTGGTGCGGCACTGTACTGTGATGTGTCACCCATGACTCTGCACGCCTGCAAGGATCAAAAGGCGGTGTTCCGTCCGGCTTCAGGGTCCCTACCCAAGTGTGCTGGGCTTCTGCCGTGCCCCTCAGGCAATTTTACTGCTCTCTCTGTTTTTTTACGGGGTGTTTTCCGCGCCATCCCGTTGTTGACTTGCGTCCGGTCCAGTTCCCATTTTGTTGGTTATTTTTTTCTTTGTGTTGTCCCCTTCCAATTTTTTGTTGTGTCTTTCAACGCAAGGTTCGGCGCCCCCCTGGTTTCGCGCAGTCATGTGCTGTAATGGACTTCCGTTGGTTCCCCCTAGCGTGACGATGTGATAGATAGATTCGTGCACCGGTCTCTGTTGGATCCCCTTCGCCTGCATTTCGTCTTCTCGTGTTAGGGAGCTCTCCGGTGTTGGTGGAGTTGTTCCACGCCGCCTGATCACCCACGACGGAGGACGAACTCTGGTGCCGGTGTTTCCCCGCGTGGCCGTAAATTCCCGAAAAGGTCGGGCCTTGGGTCGCGTCCCGTTCGGAGTTTCCTCTTGAGTTGGCTCTCCACAGTTTCCTAACCCGAATGTATGACCAGTGCATTTCATGACCACCTTACCGGACTGACCATATAGCTCAGCATTCCCCAAGGCATTTTGACTATTTGAGTGTGGTTCCCGGTTCAATTTTTTGTTGAGTTTCCTTGCCGTTGCCTTTCCCCCCCTCCGTCCCTGCATCCCCATCCACACCAGTGTGCAAGTAGAACCCTCCCGTTTTTGGCTTCTGCCGACCCGTCGGTTTCCGGCCGGTCTCGCTCCGCCTCCTATCACTCTCGGTCCTGCTTTGAATCCGTTCCGTTCCGGTGTTGGGTCTAAGCCGTTATTTTCACCTTTGACACCCGGAAGACCTTGAGTGCGTAGAAGATCGTTTTCACTTCGGCTGTCGTTAACCAGCGATATCTGTGTTTTTTGAAGGTTTGTTGATTTTTCTGTTTTCCCCGCCTGCCACGATGAAAATACCCCGTCCACGGACACCGAAAGTTTTTTTTCATTTGACAGCACCGCCGGCGTCCCCTTTTCCTAAGCTCTGCTCATATTAGTGATACGTCTGTTGATGTTACGTCCCCCGTCCTCTAGCATCTTTCGTAACATCCATCTTTTGATGGTAGATGAGCCAGGTGTTTGGAGGTTTTTTCTCGCCTGAGAAGAGACACCAATCAACGATCCTCTTGTCGTTCCGCCCCCGGTGGTTCGCTAGCCTTTTCGACCTTGCTTTTTTGCGGTCCCTGGAAGGCGCCTCAGACCTTTTTTGGCGGTACTTTCTCTCCTGCTCTAATACCCTCCTCAGGTGACGTCCCTCAGTGGGTCTTTGCCAGGTCGCGGTCCGGTGGAAACATAGCACAAGGCGTGCAGCCGGTTTCCCGTTCAACGCCTTACGCCGAAGTAGCTCACGTGCGGACTTTCCTGAGGTTCCCTGCCTCCCCGATATTTCTTTGAGTTTTTCCCAGTGAACAGCGTCCTGAGCGCTTCGTTTTCGGTGTCACTTTAGGGGAAACAATTGTTGTCTTTTTTGCTTTTTCCTCGGTGCTATTCCATCACGAGGCGAATACTTACATTGGCAGCTTGGTCCGTCCGCAACGGTTCCTGTTCACTTCGCTTCTGATGTACCCCGGAGGTTTATTCTACCTTTCGTGTTTTTTAACTCCTTTTGGAACGGCTACCCTCAACCCGGCTTTTTGTCTTGCGGGGGTGTATCCTGTCGTAATGGTTTCTTCCAATCTCCCGTCGCTGTTACCGTATGGTTTGCCGGTTGTGCTGCATTCTCACCCCTCTCTCCATTTGCCCCTTTTGATCGCTGTTGACCGACCATTTCCTATTCGGTCTTCTCCTCACTCAGACCGAGTCCACTTTGAGGCATCTGGTTTAACCTTTACCCAACACATCTTCTTCCCTCCCGTTGTGTGGTGAGCTATTTTTTTTGGCCCCCCGCTCCCTTTGGCCGGTCTGCGTAGAAATCACGACCGTCGTATGATGCGTTCGTTTTTTTCAGCGACCTTATTGGTTGTTTGCTTTTTTCCAAACCATGGCTTTCCGTGTTCCCATCTTTCCTAGGCTTGAGGGGCGGTTTGTGCCCCCAACCTGTAGCGCATCTCCCCCCCCCCACTCAACACCGCGGCGTCTTTTTTCTCCGGGCTTAGTAAAACACCTCTAGGTTGGCGGACCCACTGGTGTTTTCGTCCGTTTTTACTTAGTTTCCCTCCTTGTGTCGTACCCGCATGGCAGCTTTGAAAGTGATGCCTTGGTGAGAATAAGAACGCAACAACTTTGTTTTTCGTTAGTTAACAGCCTGTCCATTCCCCCCCCTGGGCCCCGGGTCCAAGAAAACCGAAGCTCAGTTCCTCCCTGGTTGACTGACACTGTTCAACTCTTTCATCTGTCGGCTTTTTATGTTCAGTGTTCTCGTATATTTCTTTCTCCCTGTAGTAGAAGTCCCCCTTTATTTTTGCTTTTTCTTGTGGTCGTGTCACCATGACACGCGACCGTCCCTACTCCACTTTGACGTCCTTCGGCGTTACTATTCGATTGCAGGCTTATCTCACGTACTTAGTATTCTTGGAGGCTGAGAGGGACAGCAAATAAAAACATGGATCGTGAGCCGATTCCCCCTCAAACCACGTTCATCTGGAAGATTTTCGCTCGTGTCGGTGTCGCGGCTCGCCTTCGGTCATCGGCCTCACTCGCATAGGCCACTGGTTATCTCCCTCCCCCCGCCGGGATCAGGCCGAACGGATCCCGCCTCTTCGCTCGACCCCCCCAGAGAACTCCAGAATACATTTTTGGTGGTCTTTCGTGCGGTGGCTGCCCGAACGCTAAACCGGTTTTGTGGTTGCATTGGCTGGCGTGGCCGCTTCGAGACTTTAGCTCATAACACTGCCACCCGCATATCCTCGCCTGGGTTTTTGCTCCCACGACCTTTTAATTGACGCCACCCATTTGCGACGCGCTTTGAGGATTGGACTTTTTTGTGTCCAGTTGTTAATATCTTGCGGACCATACGCACCCCTCCTCGGAGTCGAGCCCCATTTGAGAAGTGTCGAGTACCGTTTGGATCTGGTCTTTTTCCGCCGCCGGTTCGGCGTAATCCCGGTTTTCTTTTCGACTGTCTCCTCGTGTTCTTAGTTGGCAGTTACATTTCTGGTCAGTTGATCTCCCCGCAGCAAAACTCCTTCCAATTTTCTTCTCAGTCCGTCTTCTTTCCCGGAGCGCTTCTCGTGAATTTTATTTAAAATCTGGTAAGCTTCATTCGCTTCTAGTGTGTCGCCTCGACAGCCGCACGCTTCCAGGCTGGTCGAGCCTGCGACGCAGAAGTGTTTCGTACTTTTTTGGTGAACCACCTTCCCCCGTCGAGTTCCCGCCTCCCATTTGATCTTCTTTCGTTTTTGTATTGCACCTCCGGACTAGCCCGCCGAACCCTCACTACGCCTTTCTACCTTCGCTTGATAACCCGATAGTTCTTCCTCTTTATAACGCTCTGTCCCTCACCGCAGCCATCTGCCTTAGCAGGTCGGTTTGTTCCCAGGTGCATGGTTTCGTTTCTCCCGAACAGGCGCTTTGCCCCAGCAAGCACTTGTAAAGGTCAACATATTTAACCCAGCACCCCGGGTTGATCGCCCCGCGCCTTACTTCTTTCGTTGCTTCGGCACGACCTCTTTCCCCCTTTTCCGCTTGTATAGGTCGGTTTGCGTGCGTCGGGGTGAGTAGGCCCCCATCCCCCCCGGGGTTCGGTTCTTCCGTAGAAAAGCGTTGCTTTTTTTGTCAGCGGCAGGCTGGTCCTCCTTCTGACCTGACGCCGACAGTTTTCGGTTCCATCCGCTTCTCACCACCACCCTGGGCCCCGCATCAGCGGATATACTCTCACTTCATAGGACCCTCTGTCTTGCCACCTTACCCCCCACGCCTTCTTTTTCTTTCTTCGGTCTTTCAAACACGTTACCTCTCCCTTTTTCTCGAGTTTAGGTCCAGTTCTCGGGGTGGTCTTATTTTCCCGTCGGCGGTCTTGTATCGGTTGCGATAACTCCTTGTCGGAACCTTGCTCTCCGCTCTTGGGCGCGTCCTCGACTTCCTCCACCCCCGCCCTTTCCGAGAGGTTCCTCCCTATTCTTCGTTTCCTTTATCCTTGTGTTGTTTGAGTTTCTGTTCTTGCAAATTCAAAGGCTTTCCTGTGTTCGGGCCGTCGTCCTGATGCGCCCTTCGATTCTTCTCCCAGTGTTTCGCCTGGATTTTGTTGCCGATGTCCAGAACCCGACGACTAGCTCACCAACCGTTGCCGGCTCGGACTAATCTTTTCGCCACAGCGATTACCCGGCGTTTTGCCGGACTCCTTCTTCGGGCCGCCTTGCGGGGTGTGTCAACCGTCCCGGCCTATGCTCATTGAAGCGATTCAGGATTATGATTGATTGTCCGCTGGCGGGCGGAGTTTTGGGTGGTGGTCGTAGAATATTTAGTCTGAGGAAATGTCGGTCTGGTCAGCGGGTTTGCCCATCTGGCCGCTGCGAGCAGGATCCCTGTCTTGTTCGACGTTTGCGACTTCGACACCGGTTATTTTCATATGCGTCCCCCCGGCTTCCCTCTTGACACTTCTTTCTTTCACGGAAAGGCATGTTTTCGTGTGCTATACATGCGCGTCCGCGTTAATCCGGGTTGGTCTTTTGCTCTATTTGTTTTTTCAAAGGGTTTAGGGTCTCCGCAACTCTCCTTCGGCGTTTTACCGGCACTCCAGTCTCTTTCTTTCTGCGGCGACCACTGACCTGTCATTTTAATTTTATTACAGTGCGAGTACGGCTTTTATTCTCTTTTTTTCCTCTGGGCCTGTTGTACTTTACTTAGTCTTCTTGCGCCTATCGGACAGGACCCCGTTCCCGCTGACACCCGGCTTTTTAGACGCCCTCGTGAATTTTTCCACGCGGGGACGAAACTAGACCCGTTTCCCCTTCCGTTTTCCTTGAAGTGCTTACGTGTCCTCTTGGTGTTAACGGCTCTTGGCTCCCCCCTTTAGTTCACTTTGCTTACCTGATCTTAACCCAGCTCTAACATCTCCCCCACAAAAGCCAATGAGGTTGTGAATTTGTGGCCTTTCCCCCTGGTTTTTGCGGTCCTTTGACCGGTTCCCGGTCCTCGACACGCAGACCCTCCAATCGTCTTTAAAGTAGACCACGAACTCATGGCTTACGCCGACCTCTGTTGGGCGGCAGCCGCTACCTATCGTCTTTCCCCCGATCCACTTCTCTTTCGGTCTTGCCTTTGCCGGACTTTTGTAGTGCGGATTGCACAGAACCTCTTCCCCTGGTCCCCCCCAGCCGCCGCTCCTTCCCGGCGTCGTATTATCCTGGGCGTCAATTCGGCTCTTTTAACGGGGTTGGTCGATCTGAGCGTGGTCTTGAGTGGTGATGTTCTCCCGCTGACACGATGCCAGGTTGCCAAGCGACCAAAGCGGTTGAGCTTTTTAACCTCCCCGCGTCCCCTTTAAACTTTCACTCCTGTAGCGTGTGTGGATCGGTGTGTTTCAGACGAACCGTCCTCGAGCTCACGGTTCTCTCCACTCCCTCGGTAGTATTTCGAGCCGGTGCCGGTTTTTTGAGTCCCCGACGGCGATTTACGAGAAAGAAGACCTTCTTCTCCGACTTCAATGCCGGGGTCGGAGACTTCTTCCTCCGCCCGAAGAGTGGTTGTCAGGGCCGGCTCCCTCCTTTTCTGTTGTGCCTTTTGTCCAGACTATCCCCGAACGCGCCCCGAGGGACGTCCTCCCTTGGTCTTCTTCGGTTCTCGGTCAGGTGGCACTCTTTACAAGCCCTTGGGCGCGCCAGTGTCTCCGACCTTTTCCGCCCCGAGTCTTTTGCAAAGGCTTCTGCTTTCTCCAGCGGACAGCTTCACCCGTCTTGGCCCTTTACCCCGTCACTCGGCTCAGCGCTAGGGTGAGGTTCGGTGAGTTTCCCTTTGCTTTCTTTTTCCCTAGTTGCTTCAAGGTGAGTATATTGTTTGCCGCCTGCCGCTTTCCCTCTGCGCTGCTGGTCCGCGCCTTTCATGCACGTGTTACACTCGTCGAAATGAGGGTTTGCCGTAAAACCCCCCTGTATGTGGTCATTCTTTCCCTTGTGGGGTGGTTTCTAAGGGGCTACGATTTACGTGGTGTGGCTTTGTGGGGCGCCCCTTCGCACTTTCTTCCCAATCGCGCCCCTGCTCGACCTCCCTTTGCCAAAAAATCCGTGTTTTTCTGAAGAGGCACTACTCGCCGTTTTCGATGACCACCCATGCAGACGGCTGTTTTTCGCTTCGCAACGAGTCCCATTGTAGGTTTCCATTGTGAATTCACATAGTATTTTCCTATCCCGTTGTTTTGTCTGAGTTTTCTTTTTTTTCATGTCAATTGGAGTTTGATGTCGCACTCCAGCCTTCTTCCCGATGGTTTCTTTTTTCCCCGTCACCACCGGCGTTTTTTTCGTGTTCCTCTCACCCCCAGCGGAGTTGTTGCCAGCCCTTTTTTTCTTGCCGGGCGCGGTGAAGTGAAACAGTAAGCCTCCTGCTTCCCACCTCCAAAGCCACTCGGCGTCGGGTAGTTGCCAGAAGTATCCCAACCCCAACGTCGCCGGTGTTGGACACATCCTGTGGGGGAGAACCTCCCCCATTGTCTTCTTTTTCCCCGGGCCTCGTGCTTCGGACAGCCTTAGCTTGAAGTCGGAATTCCCCTCGTTTGGAGAACAGACAGCCCAGCGAGTTTTTGTCCCCTCATGTCCCTTACCATTGTCCGGAACCGGTGTCACCCTCCCGCAGCTAGGCCGACCTTTTTTCTTCCTGGGGACGTCCGATATCTTCGGTGGAGACATCTGACGTACGATGTGTTTGGATTTTCTACTTTTCGTCGCATTGATTTTGCGAAAATGTAGGTTGCAATTTCCCCCTTCGAACTTGTGACAGGACTCCACTGAGGTTAGGTACCATTCGGCAAAGGGGGGGTCTTTTTTCTTTTTCCTTTTCCTTCTTTTTTTTTGCTTTTTTTTTTTTGTTGCCTACCGTCATCTTCTACCTTAATCGTTTCACAATACATAGGTCTGTCGTCTCCCCGGCACGGACCCGTCACTTTCAAATGTCTTGGAAAGAGTTTCTGTCTCCGTAACCCCCCGGCTCTCGCACGTTTGAGCGACCAGTTCGTTGAGTGTCGATTGCCGACGTGGTGATCTTCCTGGCTTCCCCAATGTCTCGACCATGACTTTTTTGATTCTTTTACAGTGTTGCTGTTTACTGTTCGTCGACAACCCCGAGATCCCCTTAACTCCTCTTATCCAGCCTAGTGACCCTTTACCGGCTGTGTCGCCGAAGCCCACAACTTGCTGGGTCGCCGAATTATGCATAGTTGAATTTCTTCCTCCCTAAGAGAATCACCCCTCCCCAGCCTTTTGATCCCCCCGGTACCTGTCTCAGTTGTGACTCCAATCTCTGCGACGTTTTTTTGACAGTGGTTTTTTCATTTCCTCTATTTTCTTCCCAATTTTGCAATGAGAAAGGCTTCTAGATCCTATTAATTTTCCTATCTGACACCCTGGCCCCCTATATATTTCGAGGTTTTCCGCAGTTCCTGTCGTACTTCTGTGTCTGGTCAGTGTTTATTTTTTTCTTCTTCGTTGGGATGTTCTAGGTCCTTATGGGAAATTTGGTAAGATTTCCGCCGCACCAATTTTGACCTGCCACCCCCAACACTCCCTGATCCTTCCGTTCTTCTTGATGGCGGAGATCCTCATTTTAGGTTTCTTTTAGCAGTTTCCCGCCTGTTCAGGCCGTCCCTTTGAGCGTCGTATTTGGTGTTTCTTCTTAGCGGACATTTCCCCAGTTATTATTTCTCAGTCACGTCCGAGACCCGGGTCCCCGACCTTCTGTTTTTTTCGAAAATTTGTAGGTTCCCCCCACCCACTTTACAACCCTTCGAGGGCTGTCCTCGAAATGAAGGTGTTCCCGTCTTGCCGGTTTTTTTGCAATCCGGAATTTGAAAGCCGCTCCCCCACCCCCCTCAGTGGACTGTCCCCTTCGCCTTCCCCCCCCTCGATCAGGTTAAAATCGATATTTCCAGCTACTTCCCTCCTGTTCATCTTGCTTGCCAGAAGAAGACTCCTAGGCGCCTGTCTGCTTTTTTTTGGGTTTCCATCACCAGGGGCGTTTTACTTCCCCCCGCCACCCCTTCCCTTCAACTTCTCCCCAGTCACATTGAACGTGTTTAAGGCCGCTGTACCATGCCTTTAGTCGTCCTCCCCCCTCCGTCCCTTTCCGAGAGCTTTTGCCTTGGGAAATTTTTCTTTCATTAGGCCACCCCCCACCGGTGTTCTTCCTTGTTACCCCTCTCCCCCTCCCAATACCTTTTCACTTCATTTTGAGGACTAGGTATTCTTCTTTTCTTACCCGTGCCCCTGGCACAGCACCTCTTCCTCGACTTTTCATAATTTTGCTTCTCTACCCCCTCCCCCCGCCTTCCCTCTCCCACCGAATCCCTCGCGTAATTTTTTCCCACAAATCATTTCCGCCCGATTTTCTTTTTCCTCTCTCTCGTTTTTTCCCCGACCCAACTCCCCTTCTTCCGATCGTCGTCTTTTCCCTGCGTCCCGTTTCCTCGCTGGTTCCTCTCTGCTGTCTCCGGATCGGGTTGGCTAAGTATGCGTGTCCTCTTCGGTGTCACTCGAGTGGCCTCCTCACTCTTGGGCGCCCACCCTTGTCGTCCCTCTCTCCGGGTTTTTTCTTTCACTCTAAAAATTAAAGCTTTTACTGCGGTGTTTTTTCCTTCCCCCCCCCCCCCTTATCCACTCTTCTTTTCTTCATCATAGTTTGTTTTTTTTCGAGTACTCGTTTCTTCCTCTACTGGACCCATTTTCATGCGTCCTTTCTCTTCGGACCACCCCTTGAAGGAGCGAGCAATTTTGTTCGCCTTTTTGATGCGGCCCCCTCGTTTTTGCCGACTCTTTACTCTAATTACCCCCGTGTGTCGTCTCGGACCCCCTCTATCCCGCGGTAAGGTGTTTGTTGAAGGTTTACTCTCCTTCCTTTTCAGGGCCCGTTAGTTTCGTGTGCCCGTCAAGTCTCTTAGTTCCAGCTATCTCTTCTTATTTTTTTTTTCTTTTGGATTTGGTGCGGTTTTTTTTGAAGTGGTCACTTTCTTCCTTCTCCCTTTGCTATCTTCGGTCAGCGTTTGGACCCTCTCCTCCTTTCTCCCGTTCTATTTACATCTTTTTGTTCGTCCGGAGTTCCTCAGGGAGTCAACAAATATGGGCTTTTGTTTTCTTTAACCTTATTTGCACCTCGTCCCTGCTGGGCTTCAAGGTCTTTGTGTGTAACTGCTTCCACCTCTCTTGACCTGCGTGGTCGTTCTTTTGTTTTTTCCTTTTTGTTTCCACGGGGGGTGCTTTTATTATTTTTCCCTCCCGGTCTCCCTTTGCCCCGTTCACTGAATACCCCCTCTACTGTTTGTCCCCCCCTGACTGGTCTCTTGCTTTGTCTCGGCCGAGCTGTATAGTTGGAACTCCGCTTTCTCCCCCGGGCCTTATTTCGTGTCCATTTAATTATTTGAGCAGTTTTTAAGAATTTTCTCCCAAAGACGATCACCTCTTTCTTTGAGCTCTCCCCCCTTTAGCAGTTTAGAGTATTTTTTTTTTAGTATACCTTTTCTCCAACCCCCTAACGGTCGGCCGGGTTCCTCTCCGACTTTTTTCCTTTTTTTTCGTTGCTTTCCGGTCTTCCCTTTTTCCCCCGCAAAGTGGGATTATTGAGTTTTGTCAACCCTTCCGTCTTCCAGACCTCTCCTTTCAATTCCTTTTTCTTTTGAAGAAGGGATAGTTTTTCTTAACCCCTTTTGTCATTGTCGGTTTTCCACACTAGGTCCCCTCAATGACCCATCCCACCGCGGCCGGCCAACGTCTCCCTCTGTCTGACTCCCGTACCGGGCGTTCTTCCCCCCAATCCCTCGCTTGTCCATCTTCCCCTGTTTTTTTGTATATGCATCACTCCTTATTGAGGCGACTCCTTCCCCTTTGGTCGTGTTCTTGTCCTGCAAGATATTCACCTCTGACCTTTTCCATTCCTGAGCTTTCTCTCTTTTACGCACCCCCCCCTCTTTACTTCCCTGTCGAAACTCTTCTTTTTTCAGTTGTTTTTCTATCTTCTTGTTCCCCTTCATGTATGATCTTCCCCCCTTTCCTTTATGCGTTAGTAACTAAGCGCCTGACCTTCCCTCATTTTCTCTTTTAAGTTGTGATTCGGGGTTTTTGCGACGTCCGTCCCCCATTCCCGTTTTCCTTGTTCTCCGCTGTTTGACCCCTCCTGGGTTCTTTTTTTGAGACTTTTTGTTGTCCTTCCTGGACAATGATACGCCCCTGCCGAGCCTCTCCACCTCACCCCTTTAGGTCGGCTTCCTCCGAATTGTCGTTTTCCTCGATCCGTGGCGCCCCGGGGTGGTGCACCCCCACAGGACTTTTTAAGTTTTTTCCGGGCCCCGGCTCCCCCGTTTTTTTCCGATTGTCTCCTCTTCCTGGCCTACTCTCTGTCTCTCACTTCCGTTTCCCTCCTTTGGAGTTCGTTGTGCTTTCAGGTGGCCACCGCGCCCTGGTCTGTTTTTCTTCGACGACTTTTCTCCTACGAAGTCCTCAGCTCCCCCCTTCTTGAGTACTTGTCTTGCAGATGGTCTGGGTCCATTCTTCCCCCTTTCCACTATTCTTCCCTCTTTGAGCTTGTGTCGGAACCCTTGTTCCCAATTTGATCCTTCATAGTTCTCCTTTTTTCCGGTGATTTCTCTTTACAGAGGTAGATCTCTTTCTCTTTCGCTTGTGTATTCTCCTTCATTGAGGTTACAATTCCCCTTTTTCCCCGGATCCCTACCCCACCCGGATTTTCCCTCACCTTTTACTTGCTTTTTTTTACCCTGCTTTTCCCCCCTTGTTGCACTCCCCCCTTAACATATTCGGTTGTGAGCCCCTTTAGGTTTTCGCATTTTGAGCTTTTTTTTAACCCCCCAACTACGGTTTTTTTTTTTGTTGGTCGGTCGTTTGCTGGTGATTGTGGCCTTCATGGCTTGTCCCCCTGAGGGCGCTTTTTCCCGCCCCCCCCGCCTCCCTACTGCGTTTCTCCCCCCACCGCACCACATCGCCCCCGGCTTGATTCCCCTCATGTTGTCCAATTTCTCTCAGGGTTCTGTCCGCTTGGGGCCCCCCCCATGAATCTGTTTACAATGTTTCCATCGTGTCCGTCTTTTTCCCTTTATCCTGATACTTTTTTCTCCTCCCGACTGGCCTTCCACTTATTTTTCCATTCCCCTCCTCTGGGTGTTTGAGATCCCTAGCTTTAAAATTTCCCTCGACTCTGTACTGCCCCCCCCCTACTGTCTATCCCCCCCTCTGTCTCCACACGGACGTTTTGTTTGTGTACTTTTTGAGCGATCGTTGTTTTTTAGACGTGCAATGCGCGATGCACCCCCCCCCCGAACAGAGGTGTCTGCCATTTATCCTCATTTTTACTGTACTGGCCTTTCCAGTTGCGGTTTTCCCGTTGACCCGACACGAAGCCCCCATCTTCGGCGTCCCCTCTATTGACTTGGTTCTCGTGTCCCCACCCGGTACTTGAGTATCCTATAGTCCTCATCCTTCCTCAGCCGACCGGTCTCCGCCTTACACCTCTCCTCACAGTTTTTTTTTTTGGTCGTGTCTCGTGCGCTAATTTTCTGGAAGTAGAGACCCCTTCTTTGCGCTCCGCTTCCCCCCCCCGCACAATCCACCCCGGCACACCCTTTTTGCGGGTATCGTTGCAGGCCCGTTTCCCCGTACCACGACCCTCAGTAAGTACGTCCTTGTGGTTGACATAAACAGCACGCCCTCGTTGGCCTCATTACGTCTTCTCCGTTGCCCCATTTCATTCACGTGGTTGCAACCCTTTCCATATTGTTCTTCCTCCAATCCGTCTTCTCGCATCGTCAATTCCGCTTCCTTCAAATTCCCCCCCTGAACTCTAGTTCCTCCAGCTTTCATACGCCTACATTACAATATTTTTTTACCTACCATGGTGCCACATTTTTTCCCCCCCTTTACAACACGCCTGTCCGTCCTCCAGAGTGGTGACCTCCCCGGCGTCGCCCCTTTTTAAAATGTTTTGAAAAACGCTTCAAATCCTCTTTTGCCCCCATGTATCGCCACCACATATTTGGCCAATTTCCTCTTTAACGTTGGACTGGACTTGTATCTTCACGCGGATTCTTTTCAGCAATACATTGTGACCAAACAGGCTACGCGCCCCTCCTGCCCCCAGAGTGGTTTGCCCGGCCAGTTATCATGAAGTTTCGCTGGTTTGCCGGTCCGGTCACTTTGTGTTACGCCAACAGCATTTTAGACTGGCCCCAACTATCGCAGATTCATAAGCCTGCTCTCCTGACCTACGAGTGGGCTGCTCTCGGGCAATTTCGCCCATTGAGACACCCCCACTGCTGGTAACTACTCATTTTTACCTTGAGGGACACGCTCCAAATCTTCAAAAGTTTGGTTAGGCCCGACTGTCCACTCATCCGGTCTTTACTTCGTTGCTTGATGTCGATCCTTCGAGTCCCTTCCTGACCACCGGGCGGGTCGGCATTCCCTCTGTCTTTTCACCCTCTTCTCAAGCATGATCCGGTAGTTCTCGCGTCTCGGGCTTGGCAGTTCGTTCCCTTCTGTGTAGCCGTCCTTCGATTACCTTTCCTTC
>Ga0179593_1359276_pt1 | contig 13085 bp, 18 predicted proteins | sample CZODoug2_1_08_16_FD_185931 | JGI IMG/M metagenome (GOLD analysis project Ga0179593, IMG submission 185931) | Vadose zone soil fungal communities from Angelo Coast Range Reserve, California, USA - CZODoug2_1_08_16fungal (PacBio error correction) | ecosystem: Environmental > Terrestrial > Soil >... | reverse complement strand
TCTAGTTTATTATGTATGTGCGTGACTATTGCCTTCCCCTTGATGAGTAGACATTCTGGTGACTCGCTGCTCCTTCCCTGCGAGCATTTATTACGGCGTCTTTTTCCCCTTTTTTTCTTTTTTTTCCCCCATTCCCTGCGCTGAGCATTCGTTTCCCTTCCCTCTCGCCTTTTTTCTTTTTCTACAATGGAAAGCAACGACGCTGACGCTGAACTGATAGCGAAACCGTCCCTCGTTGAAAACCACCTGTTGTTTTAGCCCTTCCCCCCTTCCCCTTCTTTCCAGCAGTCTTCTTTTCGCGTTCGTAAAAAATTTTTTCTTGCCACCAAATTGATGAGGTTCCTTTTCTTTTTTTTTTTTTCCGGCAGGACGCGGATCCAGTGTGGAATGATTGTACGTTGTTTCGCGCACGCGGCAATCGTCGGCTTTGCCCCACCTTTGCCCAACCTCTTCAGATTTTCTCTCTTCCCCCTTGCCAGTCCCCACAGCCCTCTTGATCTCTTCCCTGCTTCCGGCTCGCCGTCACTTTAAACAACCCCTGAGACGTTTAGCAGGTCCTTCCCGATCCGGTATCGTTTCCCCCCTTTTCCGTCCTGATATCTTTCCCCTTGTCGGGTCTTTCCCATGGTTCCCATCGTGAAATTACCAGTTTTTTTTTCACATTCGGATATGTCCTACCTCCCCTCCTTTCTTCATTCCTTTCGCCTTTCCATCTTTGAGCCTTCTTCCTTACAACCCTTGCGAGGTATTTTGTTCTTTCCATTTTGTTAACCTACTCCTTTTTCGCCTTCGATTTTTCTATGATCAGACGAATAAATGATTGAACCATTCGTCCTTTTTTCAGCGTTGCCCGAAGCCCCTTTCCGTTTGAAACGTTGTCCTCCTTCCTCTCGTTCACTCGGTTGTTGCGTCCCCCCCTTTCCTCTGCGTTATCGCTCTTATGCTGTCCGCCAGTTCTTTTTGCCGGGGCATTGCCGCAGGGACTCGCCGGTAAGGCGGTATTTGCTTTGTTTCCCCTCAGGTCTTCCCCCTCCATTCAGTTTTCCTGTCTTTGGGAAGCCCTTTTCGACTCGCGGGCCCCCTGGCCGATGGATTCAGTCGCGCATTCTTCCTTCCTTCCCGATAACGTCTTCCATGCAATGCGTTTTTTCGCTTTTTATAACTTCGTCCTTTTGTTCCTTTCTCCTCACATCCCCCTCCCCAACCCGGCGGCGGCCACGGAGCGGCTGAATAGAATACATTTTTCTAGATATGCACGATCAGCCCCCAGTTATTTAGCGATGTGGCTCTTCTTGTTCCTTCCCCCTCGTCTTTTTTCATAACCTTTTCCCCCCGAGTTCCCCAAGGCCTGGCCCGAAGAGTTCGACTGCACACAAACATGCGTCCGTTTCAAAGTCGGATCTTCCGTTTTCGCGCACGAGCGTTTCGTTTTGAAATAAGTATCCCTTCTTTGGATCCCCGGGCTTTTAATTCTTTTAGCTACTTCCATCGCCCCGGCGCCAGATTTGTACTGCCCGATTCCCGTTCCGGATTGAAACAGATTTTTCGCCATATGGTACCCGAAAAATACCCCGGTTCCGCCCCACAATTATGATGTCCCCTTAACGCCTTTCGGCGTGGTCCTTTTTCTTTTTCAGTAACCACTGTTAGTGATTGCCGAGCTTTTTCTTACCCCGCCCTCTTCTGTAGTGGATCTTAATTTCTTCCCTACCTTCTGCCTTTCGCAGTTCCCCCAGACGATCTTCTCGTTTTCCTCCGCTTAATTTCCTTGGTCGTCCTCCAGATACTTGCTGCATCGATTCCTCTTCGCTATTGCATTCAAAGACCGACGGCCTGTTCTCCGCCACGACGAGCTGTAAGAATGGGTCCCCCCCGTCAATCTCTCTCAACTCTTATCCCAGAGTCCCCGCCACAAACCCCTGCTCCCCCCCCCGCAGTTATGAGGAGGTAAAAGAGTCCACGTTACCTGCAGCTTCCCCCTCTTTTCCTTCTTCCCTTCGGTTCGACCCTGCCAACCCTCTCCCATTTCCCGTAGGTTTTCCACCCTTCTTTCCCCTTCCTATTGATAACCTTAAAGAGGAACCCGTCCTACAATAAAATCCACTACTTTATTCTCCTTTTCCCTTTTCCCCTAATCCTTTTTTTCTGTCGCGATCGCCAGTGCCTTTTTTTATGTCCTTTTTAAGTTGATCGAAGCTTTTACAAGTTTTTGAGAGGCCTCCAAGACATGCCTTCCGTACGGAATGTGCGCCGTGTCAGTCCCTGAAAGACGTGGACCTTCAGAACCCTGGGGTTCTCTTTTTTTTCCCCCTTTTCGTGGCTCTTGTTGGCCGCTTTTTCCTTCCTTTTTTTGTGCGGGCCGACTGTGCGCCTTGAGGTGACGAGTCTTTTTTCCTTTTGTTTCACACTTTCTTTCCGGTACTTCCTTCCGCTGTCGTTTGAGCCGATCACCCTTTTTTTCTAGAGGAATTCTTGTTCCGTTGCAGAGCATCTTGCCCAACTGGCCGACTGTTGATGTCTAGGCGAAGGCCTTAGTGCCTGGATTTTTTTTTTTTTTTTTTTTTTTTTTTTTAAACTGTCTGCTGAATTTTCTGTGCCCATCTACTCCACTAACGCATGTCTGGGAGATGAGCTCTTTACCCTCATCGTTTTTGAGCGAAAGACGCCTCGCCCTCTGCGGCGTTCCCCCCTTGACACTCATTCCTTTTTCTTTTATCTTTGTAGTTTTGCTGGGGTTGGAAGTTCCCCCCTGTTTACTCCGTCGTCGTTTCTTTTGGTTCTCCCCAGTTCTCTTGGCGAAGGAAGTTCTCTTTCCTTCTATTAGTTATTCGGCCCTTCCTATGCCCGGCTCCTCAGGAATGGTAGACGGATTTCATTTCACCTAGCTCCTCTCGTCTCCTTACCTTTTTCCTTTTCCTCTCGTCTGTTCTGTGTATTCCTTTCCCCTTCCGTTTTGCTCTGATGGCTTTCAATTGTGATAAGGTCCCGGTGTAAACAGCACATAACCCATCTTCTCAGCCTTTTCTCTTGATCTTGCTTTAGACCTTCCGTCTTTGTCTTCCTTCTCCCTTTCTCGTCCATAATTTTGCCTTTGTATTCACCCCTGTTTCGTGAAGAAAGAGAACCCCGCCCCTTATTTACAACTCATATCTCTCCCCTCTTCTGCATTTTCTCTTTTAGTTTCCTTTCTTTTCTTTCGTTTACTCTACTTTGGTTCATCCGAGGATTCTTTGTCTTTCTAGAGCGTTCGCGGATGGTCTCAATAGGCATCGACCTGCTCCTCCTCACCTCCTTACGCTCCCCCCCTCCTTTCCTCTTGTCAGCCCGTTTTCCCGGCGACCATTACCGGCAGTCCCTCCGAGCGATTGTTTGGAACGCGGGCCAGTTTCCAACACTCTCGGGCACAACATCTGTCCTTCCCCCCACCCTCTCTTCGGGGTCCCTTATCCGAAGGTGGGGTGATTCAACTTTATTTTTCGCTCCTGAGACACGCGCAGGTGAATTCGTCCTGCCCTTTTCCCCGTTTATTTCCCATTCCCGCCTCAAGGAGTCGAGCGTTCAGGCCGTTTTTTCGCAAAAGCTTGGAAAATTTTCTCCTCCGATCCTCCTCCTTTTTTTTTTTGGTTCTCCCATCCGCATCTTTGTGCTTCTTTGACTGATTTTTTTTTCTTCCCTTTTCCGTACGGTTTCACTTTTTTTGGCATAATCTTAGTCCTTCAACGTAGGATCGGGTCCCTGCCTTGCCTGCTTCCCCTTCCGCTCCAGTGTGGGATCTGCCGAGAGAAAGCTCTTTTAACGCTCGGCTCCCGATCACTGGTTCGCCCCGGGACTTTCCCCCTCCCTTTTGGTTCTCATTTTCAGAGTCACATCCCTTTTGGTGCTCGTAAAAGTCTTCTAAGAAATGGTTTTATCTGCGTTCCGGGGACTGCGATGGAAACCGTCATCCCCCTGTTTTGCAATCGTGCTTTTTGATCCCTTTTCTCACTCGCCGACTTTCAATTGTGTTTTTTTTTTCATGGGCGAATTGGAGAAGGGTGTTTAGGCGCTTCCCCCCTTTCAAGATGTTTTAATAAGCGAGATTATTTTCGCTTTTTTCATTTTCTTCCTTCTGTTGATAAGCCCTTTTGTCGATCCTCCTCCGGCCGGGCGAACTGCGCCTCATGTCTCTCTTTCCGATTTTTTTTTTTACGCGTGCACTTTTTTTTGCGCGTACCCTTTTTGCTTTTCCCCACAGGCTCGGCCCCGCCCTTTTTCCTTTCGCAGGTCATAGTAGTGATATCGGCCGTGCGGGCCCGTACGCCAGCTAAGAAAAGAAAAGAATCTTGGGGGTCTTCTCTTCTTCTCTCTCTTCCTCTTTTTTGTTGTTTCTCTCTCTCCTGCTTTTCTTTTGAGTTTTTGGGTTTGCGTGACGTTATGTCGCCCCCCTGCTCGCATTGATGGTGCTGCGAGTTTCAACGGTCGGCGGAAGCCTTGTGATCGTACGCCGCATGTACGATCTACCTGCTCTTCTTGTGCCTCCTCTGAAGCTCTCTTTTATTAGCTTTTTCCCCTTCAGCTGCTAGCCCAGCCTCCATTTCTATCGCTGCTGAAGAACCAACCCTCAGGCTACGAGGAAACACCTTCGGTATTTTTTCCAATCTCATGAGCTTCCCAACTTTAACTTCGGGTTTCTCTTTTTCGATTTTTTCCACTCCCCCCTTTCCCACAAATTTTTTCCCCCAGCGGCACTACGAAGTTCCAGTGATTGATGTTGTTTGCACCGGTTTGGGGCAAGGTGAAGTTACCCACCTCTTTCATGCTTTGTCTTTTAGACGCAGCGTTCTCTCTCCTATACTTCCGTCCGTCGGTATCGCATCCCAGGACTCCAAAACCTTAGCGTCCGTAAGTTTTTATGCCACCCGATCATCCCGGTTCCCCTTGTTTTTCCTCGCGCTATCATCTTTCCCTCATGCGCTTGCTGAGAATTCCCTTCGAACCTCCCTTAATCGGATGCTTTTGGCGAATCACGACCGTTGGATTCCGCTACTCGGCTAAAATTTTTTTTTCAATTTTTCTCCTTTTTGAGCCTTCTTCCAACCACGCGCGAAGCGTCACCTCCCGTCATTCCCTTTAAAATAACGGTGTCGTTCTTCCTCTTTGCGCGCCTCTCCAGCAATTATTTCACTCCCCCCTCGTATCGCTTTTCCTCGAATTAGTGGACTGTGGCCGCCCCGCTTCCGCTTGAGCCACCTCGCCAGCGTTAAGAGAAACAGTCTGTCGATCTTCTACTCATATGAGTCTCCTTTTCCCCCTTTTTCAAGCCTCCTTTTTTTCTTCTTCGCGTACTTGAGTATGCGCCTTGACTGCCGGTCCACTGATGTTGGCGTGGTTTCGATAGATTTGAGTAGCTAGAGCCTTTGATTCCACCTCCTTGTACTTCCTCCATAGATTCGATCTTTCCTTTTCTCTCCCGTTTCCCTGGGCTGGTGCGAGATTGTGTCCACCCTCCGGCTTTGTATTCTGGCCAATCCCATGTAAAAGCGCGGTTGCTATTCCTGAAAGGAGAATTCGAATACACCTTCTCATTCTTCTCACCCCTCTCATGCTGAAAAGTTCTTCTCTCTTTTTCGGTCGCGTTACCTTCCCTCGTTCTCTGCAATTGTGCCTTCCGTCATCGAGTCTTCCCGGGACGTTTGAGTTCGCTGCCCACAGGAAACAAGACTTATGTTTGCAAATTGAGAGCCGCTTCCTGCTCTTCTCTCGGTTGCTATTTTCTACACTCAGTCCCTGCTTTGCTACCAGCTTTCCCGTCTCGTTCAGGGGCGATAAGCCTTAAGCGGCAACTCGCTTCCCCAGATTGGCCCTCACCGTTTCTTTTTTTTAAGCTCCCTCCCCCGGCTTTTTTTGCCATTTCGTTTCTCAGGTAGCTTTCCCCGCCACACTCACTCTCCGCCCCAAAATATTCTTGGCTCGTCCGACGCCGCGTGTTCTTGGCGAGAAGGAACACACTTTTTCATCTTCCTTCCCCGAATCTTCATCCCCATCCTGTCAAGTTCAATGCTGGAAGGAGAAAATTAGCCGAACCAGTCTATCCAGTGCCCCCCTATGCTCGAAAGATTCACCACCCCTCTTTTAGTCGGGCACTTTCCCTCCCCCCGCTCATCTCCTTTCCCCAAGTTGATCTTCCACGACGCGGCTTCTTCAAAGCCTCGGTATTGACCCAACAGTTCCCTCCCTGAAATTCTCAGACCCGCCCTCCCCCTTCCTTCGCTCACCGGTCCACCTGAGCACGTTCTCACAGCCCATGATTTGTGTATATCTTGCCATCACCCTGTAGAACATTCAAGTCCTTCAGTGCCCCTTCTTTTCCTTCCTCCTTTTCTTCTTTTCTCTCACTTTCCCCTTCCCTCCCTGGCACGCTGTCCCCCTCCCCATCCAAAACTTTTATATCTCTTACCGTTTTTTCGAGTATAGCATCTTTCTATTTTAGTTTATTCCACCTCTCTCTTTTTCTTTCTTTTAAGTTCGCTCAGATTTCAACTTGATAACCACCTTTGTACAGGTCCTGCTTACTGTTTCCTACCCTTAATAAGAGTGATCCTTATTGACATCACATTCAGGTGAGCTTTTAGTCTGGCCCTTGGATCCTACTTTAACTGCCTTCCCTATGGTCGAGGGCCTGGTTGAATATTCGTCTTCGGTTACGGACTTCTTGCCCCTGTCTTTCCCGGCTAGTAGGGGTGCGGATGAGAAGTCCCTCCTTCCCGTTGAGCTTCCATCCCCTGGGCGAACGAGGTAAGTTCGATTTGCACCTTATGCGTTTTCGAAATTTTCTTTCGATCTTGCAGCTCGACGCCCATTTCTTTGTCCCTGGCTTTTTTTTCTTTTTTTACCTGCGCTTCTTCTTCCATTTCAGGCATACGAAACTAACCGAAGGTCTGGAGTTAGCACCTGCCTCTGAACCTAGCCTTTCTGTCGTGCCCGAGAGGCGAACACCCCTTTGGCGTTTTTCCCTGGTCTCCATTTCCTCCTTTGCGGATACCTTCGAGGTTTGGATGGGGTGACGTGCGAACCGGTTTCCCCCCCCCTGGTTTTAGTTTATGACGCAAGGTTCTTTCCCCCCCCCAGGTCTCTTTCCCTCCTTCAGTGCGCTTTCCTTCCCCGCTCCCATCCAGTCTTACTGCACGGTGCCCGCAGGAACCCGTGTTCATAAATAGAGAAGCGGCGGCTTTCCCTTCCCAGCCACCGCTTCGGTCTTTGTTTCCTTGTTCCCCTCCTCAACTCCATTTACCTCCTGTCCCTGTACTATGCCTATTGTTGGAGAAGGCTGCCCCCCGCCCGCCCCTCCCCCCTTATCTCCTCCCTTCAGATCTCCTTGCAGCTCCTTCCCTTCCCCTTTTTCTTCCTATTCTTCCTTCATAATCTGCCCTCTCTGGTCTTTGACATTTTTCCCCAAGACTGAGGAACCTTTAGGAAACCCTCACGCTCGCCTTGCCATGTTCCTCCGTTGCGACTTCCTGGCTTTTCTCCTCTTTCTTGGTATTTCCCTTCCTTCCTTCCCCCTTTCTTTTGGCGGAAATTCTCGAGCCGGACCCGATCTGCCGGTGTTATTTTCCGTCCCGAATTTCAGCGCAACCCACCTTCCTTCGCCTCATCCCCCTCTTTCCATTTGCGCGCTCTTTCTTGACCTGTCCACTGTAGCGCCAAGAGCTTGCCTTCCCCGCCGATCCCTTGGAGCCACCACGTTCGTCTCAAAAAATCTTCCCCCGTTTCTTTTCCCAGTATTTTGGCAAAGCTCCTGCAGTGGGCTTCTTTTCCACTTAAGTTCTTTCAGTCCCTCCTCTCTCTCAAATTTCTCCTGTGACACCTTTTTTAAACTTGCCCCCTTCCCCGGGATTACGCTCGCAGCGTTTTTTTTGTAAGGCCGGATCTGCGCTCCCCATCTTTGAAAAAGTGTCAGCCGCTTCCTCCCCTGACTTCTGCTTATTTTCCCCGTCAGTTGCTGATTCTGTTTCCCGATTTAACTAGGTTTATGACCTGGACGGCCGCTCCGTTACCCTTTATTCTATTTCATTCATCCTGCTACCGGACTCCCCGAAGTTTTTCTTTCCTTGTTCTTAACGAGTCCGGAGAATCTATCGTAGAGGACCATGGATTATCAGATGCGCCCTTTGAATCATTTTTGTGGTCAACGCCCCCCAATTTTCCCTCGTTGGCCCCCCCTGATGGTCCCTTTTTTGCAACGACATACATGTCCCACTAATGTCATCTGTCTGTTCCTCCTGCCTTTTTTTTTGAACCTCTCAAGGTTTTGTTGGTCCCTGCGACTCTGTCTTCCCATTTTGCGCACCTCTCCCCCTCCTTGAATGCTGTTTTCTATTTCATGGTGGAATTTTCCCTTACCAGACCTGCTGGTCATCAGGAGCTTGCGCGAATCTTGGACCGCCTCTCAGATTTTTTGGATGCTTTAACGTCCCCTCTTCTCTCCTCCCGACTGCTTTCGGATTTCCACCCCTCCTTCCAATGTCGTACCGCGGCCTCCGCCCCTGGCTCGCCGCGGATGAGCGGCACATCAAGGCTACGTTATCTGGAAAGGGTGCTTCCTGAGAACTCCAGCAGACCTGACAGACCCTCCAACGAAGACGAGATATCCTCCTTTCTCTTTCTCCTCCCCTTTTTTTTTGGTTATGTGTTTCTGCTTGGTCTTTTCTTTTGCTTTAGTCCCCTGCTTCACGAGACTAGCCTTGATTTTGCCCTTCCCTCCGGTCGGGAGCCATTTTACGTCCCGCCATTGTTTCTCTTCTCCCACTTTCAGCGTCTTTTTTGCCGCAAGATCCTCACATCTTCCTCAGCACCCCCCGACCCCCCCCCCCACCCACCAACCCCCCTCCCCCAACACCATTTCCGTCTGGACCGATCTACAAGCTTCCCTCCCCTGGAGCTGCTGACGAAGAATTTTCTCCCCTCAGCTCCGGAGTGGTGAACACACCAGCTTATGGCTTTCTCTCCCTTCACCCTTCTCCCCTTCTTTCTCCCACGCCTTCGGTTTTCCAAATGGGCTAATAGATGACCAACCCAAACACATTGAGACTTTTCGTCTCGTCCCGCGGAACCTTCCTCTTCCATTCTTTAATTCTTTGTCCGTTTTCCTGCCCTCATGTCCCTCGTCTTTCGCCATGCAGTCCCCAGCTTTAGTCTTCTTCGCTAGCAGACCGATCGCTTGACGCTCTTCCGGCTTGTCGGTCTCCTCCAGCACCTCTCACGCCACTTTTTCCTTCTCGGCTTCATCCTCAGGTGCTTCCAGCTCGCCGATATTTCATAAGCGGGTATGAAATGGCTTGCATCCCACACTAAGTCCTCCTCTTGATTCGGATAGGAGACATCCGCGTTTCTCTCCAGTCTCTCTACTTTTCCCTTTTTTGACCAGTCCTTCAAAACCTTCCCCCGAGCTTCTTCCCTCGGGTTAGGCTTGCCTTGAAAATAACGGTGTGACTTCTAATTCTTCGCTGCCCGCGCGCGACACCTTCCCTGATGAATCCATCGTATCCTTTCCCGCCTGAATCAGTGACCTGTTTCCCCGCCGTCTTTTGTTTCTCGACTCCGGTTCTCGTACCCACCATGACCGCCGACGTCCCATCGAATAGCCTTGTGCTTTTCCCCATTTTCCTTGTCGCCTGGAAACCAGCTGCTGGCAGCTTCGGGAAGTCCGTCTTCTACGTCCAGTTATTTTTAGTGAACGGCCGTCTTTTCCCAATGTCCGTTTTCATAGCGCGGAGCCGCTCTGATCAATCCTACCGGACCTCAGAGGTCATTTTATCCAGCGCCGTCCCGATAGTTCCTCCCCCTTCCTGAAATACAAACTTCTTCATGACCTTTTTTGATCGTTGTACAATACCTCGGCTGGTTCTTTCTTCTTGACCATAACATTCAATCCCAAGTCGCTCTTCCTCTGACCTACGTTTAAGGAGCTATACCCCCCTTTTTGGATCTTTCACCCTCAGGAGGAAATGAGAGTGAGTTTGAGAGGCTGATGTTTATGCAGATTTCTATTCCCTGTGCCTCGCCCAGCGAGGTACAATACTTTGGAGGTAATGATTCTCCCATTACACAAGAACCACAAGACCGTCCCCTTCGGTCTGTGTCCCCTTAGCGCCTCAGCGGTTTGCGTCTGAAACCCCTTTCCCCCTTATTAGGGTACTGCATCTTCATCGTTCTGTCTCGATAGTCCCTTAACGCGCAACTTTCCAGTCCTTCCTGGCCTCACAGGCAACTCCCCCTTCTTTGCAACTAGTTAGCGTGTCCCCCCTGCCCACAATTCAAAACGCTTATCCGCCCCCCAAAACTTAATGATTGTCCCTTTTAACGCCTCTTGAGTGCCTCGGCGCGGCAGACCCAACCCGGAGTCTTCCTCTTGAAGAGCATCGCTTCCATTCCCCTCTTTTATATCATTCTTTCCGGGATCAAATTCGCGCTCCCCCCTCCTTTTCATTTATCCAGTCTAACAACTCCGCCTCCACCCCCCCACAGTGATTTTTCATCTGTCCCAAGATCCGTGACACCTCTTCCTTCCCATTCCTGTTCTCGGATCTCAACGAAGAGGCCCGCGCATCCGCCAACGAGAGATTCTGCATTACGTTCCCCCGCGCCGAGTCGATGCCTAAGAGTGCACGACCCGCCCCAGTTGGCGGTTCACCAGAGCCACGTTCCTTGCCCCCCGCGACCCTCCGGAGGTTTCTTAGGCCATCGTCGCGAACCGTTTTTAATGCACCCCGCCTCCAAAAAACCCACAGTACACCCAACACAACCCCTTCCCGAGGACCTTTTTTGACGTCTCCTTTCCTCTTGACAACTTTACAGTCGGGACAGCTGGAATGTCTGTCACGGACCTACACTCATAGATGTATCGCATCTTCGTTGTTGCTTTCTTTCTTTCTAGTCTTTTTTTTCCTTTGGTAGACTCCCTTTATTTCCCCTTTTTAACGTTGTCTCTTATAGTTCCAGTCTTCTTTTCAATCATGCTGTCCTACTGTACGTGCTACCGGTTTCAGGTCGAAGGTTGATTTCCCTTTAAATGCAGGGGATTCGTCCTTTTTTCTTTTCCTTTTCAGGGGCAGCGAAAAGGACTTTTTTTTCCGTGACTTGCGCCTTGCGATGAAGCTTGCGCTGTCACCGTTGTCATTCATTACCGCTCGCGGTTGGGATGCGGGGATCGCTGTATTTTTGCAGCCTATTTTTCCTGCGCGTTCCTTCGATTGCCGCGTTTTCCAGAGTGTCCGGACATCAAGCGATTTTTGATGATTCTTCATCGGAGAAGCAGTATCAGCAGTATGGGCTCGGATCTTCTGAGTTCAAGGGGCGACTTTTTCTTCTCCTATTCCTGAAGAGGTATGGTTCCTCTCTGCTAGATCCCCCTTAAGCTCTTTTTTTGGTCAAGACGCGTTATCTCTTCTTCGTTACCATGGGACCCTTCCTGTGTCTTAGGTTATCTTTGGCCCGGCTACCTTTGCTCACCCCCCCCCTGGTTTTCCAAGCCGGCGGGTAGTGCTGCGAAGGTGTTTCCGGATATGGATTGTCCTGTGCGCATATTAGATCCCGGAACGTATTACTGCTTCCGGTGATCCTCCCTTCCCTGGGCTTACGGAAGTCACTCACACCCCCGCTTCTGAGCTTTTCACCCCCTCCCTTAAGTTGCAGCCCTCTGGTCTTTTTCTTGTGCATTCTAACCCATACGGCCCAGGTTGAGATGGCACGCCTTCCCACCTTTCCCTTCCCTGTTGTAAAACGCAGCTCTCCCCATTCTCTCCCCGGGACTGTTCAGGCTCTCGTGCCGAGCCCTCTCCGCGGGGTATGACTTCTCTTATCGATGCAAAATAAGTCCCTTTTTTGGTTTGTTTTGAGCTTACTGGGAACACATCCCGAGTTTCTTAAAGAAATCCTCGCCCAGCGGGCATGGCCTCCGTCTACTTCCTTCGGGCCTCTCTTCTGGAGTTCTCTTGAATGCCATCGGTTTTTGTTTCTTTGTTCACTCTCTATCGGTCTCCTGATCTTCCCTTCCCCCGGTCAATGGCCTTCGTACTGCCTTTTCCTCTACAGAAAGCGACGACGAGTCGGCGCTTTCAGCCCTTTTTCACGTCCGACCTTAATGGAGACCGGCCTCCAAGAGGCTTTCTTTTCGCTTAACGCGCTTGCCCATGTTTTTTCTCCAGTCCATTTCGAGACACACCACCGGTCCACCCATATTTCACGCACTTTCCCCCTGGCGGGCAAACGCTCCCGCCGTTTTCTTCCCTCATCAGAGTCCCACGAATTAAATTCTGGGAAAACCTTTTCTTTTTCAAGGGTCACGCCTTCCGGGATTTCCCTCTGCGTTTTCCGTCCGGCTCATCTCTCCCAAACTTTTTTACATTTTTCCGCCTTTCCCGTTTGAGTGTCAATATCAGTCTCCTTTGCTGACCTGATTTTCTTTCCGACGGTTTTTTCCCTTTTTTCTTCAGCCTTTGCTTTCCCTATTATCAGGTCGCGCTTTCAACCTCCTTTATTATTTTTCCCCTTGAGCCTATCCTATCAGGTGTGGTTTTACTCGTCTGAGTCCTCCCCTCTCCTCACCTTCGGGAGCGATCAATCTTGGTATTATTTTCTTCCCTCTCCTGAAGCTCGTTACGTGTGTAACTGACTGCCTCTGGAGGTCCTTTGCTCCCCCTTCCCTTCCATCTCCTTCCCTCCCCTTTACTTCTTATTCCTCGGCGACGGATGGAAACCTTTTGGGGCCTTGTGGATTCGACAAGGTCGACCCCCGGACCACATAATTCCCTCTTTTTCCTCTATGTCCTCCTTGTTTACGCTGCTCGAAATACACGACCTCTGTTTTTTTCCCCCTAGGTTTCGCGGTTTCCTTCCAAGAGATCCCCTCCTCTGTGCACCTCCGATTTCTCGGCGCTGCGCCGTCCTGAGCTCGTCTGTGCTTCCTCGCACTTTTTACGTCCGTAAAGGCGGTCCCCCGTCAACCCTTTCTACGACGTTTTGATTATCTCGAAATCCCCGTGCCGTATCAGGGGCAATCCTTTTGAAAGGCCACAGGTCACATGAAAGCCCTCTGAAGACGAGCT
>Ga0179593_1693039_pt1 | contig 13086 bp, 29 predicted proteins | sample CZODoug2_1_08_16_FD_185931 | JGI IMG/M metagenome (GOLD analysis project Ga0179593, IMG submission 185931) | Vadose zone soil fungal communities from Angelo Coast Range Reserve, California, USA - CZODoug2_1_08_16fungal (PacBio error correction) | ecosystem: Environmental > Terrestrial > Soil >... | reverse complement strand
TTTGCCTCTCTTTTTTTCTTTTTTTTTTTCTTTCCCTTTCCTCTCTTCTTTCGTGCTTTTTCCCTTTATTTTCGGCGGCAGAGGGCAGGCAACAGGACCGAAACTAGACGTGATTTCCCCCACCGGTGTGTGTGCCGTTCTTTTCCTTCCCCCTCCCTTTTTTTCTTTTCCTTTGCTTTCTCGTCCCCTCGTGTGCAAGAGGGAAAATGGGGGAGAGCAGATCCTTTTTTTTTGCGGCACCGCTAAGTTTTTTTCCCCTTTCCTCTTTTTTTTCTTTTTTTTCCCCCCCCTCCCCCCCCTTTTCTTTGTCTTTCTCGCGCATATAATCCAGAAGGGAAGGAGACCTTAGCAGAGACTTGTGCTTCTCCCTTTTTTCCTCCCTTTTTCGTCTTTCTCCCCCTCCTTTTCTCGCATTGTGCTGTTTTTGTCTTGGATGGGAAAAGGGCAAGATGTAAGTGGTGGGGATTTCACTGTGGCGTGCCTTCTTTCTTCTTTTTCCTTTCTTCTCCCCTTTTTTTTTCTTTTCCACATGGTAATTTTGTTTTTGGCGCACTGGAGCTGCGTAGAAAACGTGCAGATGAAGGTACGGTAATGTCCTTTCCTGATGCTCAAGCTTCTCCTTCCCCTCCCTCCTTTCCTTTTTTTTCTTTCTTATTTCCCTTTTTCCAGGTTGTTGTTCCCCCCCCTTTCGACTTTCTCAAAAGACAGAGGGAACGCCGAGGAAGGGGTGAAGGGTCCCCCTTCTTTTTTTTTTTCTTACACCCTTTCATCCCTTCCTTTCTTTTCCCCCCTTTCTTTCCCCTTTTTTCCCCTTTTTCCTCCCCCTCTCCCCTCTGCTTTGTAAACAAAAGGGAAGGGAAGGAATGGGGGTGGGTCTACTCAAACGACGCTTTTTCCCGATTATTGGTAGGTCTTTTTTCCCCTCTTCTTTTTCCTTTTCACCCTCGGAGATAGGCTGTTTGCTGGGAAAGTGGGCCAAAAAGGTCTTTCCCAGCGATCCGTGCAACACCCCCTTTTCCCTTCCTTTTTTTTTTTCCTTTCCCCCTCCAGGTGTGCAGGGTTTACTTTTTTCTCCGCGAATATTTAAGACAAAAAAAGATGGTAGTGTGCACTTATTGTTGTTCCGAGTCACCCTGTTCGTTATTTCTTTTTCCTTTTTCTCCTCCTTTCCCCTTTTCTTTCTTTTTTTTTTTTCCCCCCCCTTCAAAAATGCGGCTGTCTGTGTCACGTGGAAATATGGGGAATGTAGATTTCCCCTTAGGAGTGTACTTATGTCATTCCCCTTTCCCCCCTTCCCCTTTTCCCTTCTTTTTTCCTCCTTTCCTTTTGATACTTGCTTGATAGGTTGTAATTAAGACGTCAAACTGTAGTTCTCTCCCATTAGCTTTTCACCACTGCATTCCCCCCCCCCCCCCCCTTTTTTCCCTTTTCTTTCCAACGGGCCGCAGCGATGAAGGCTAGTGAGCTGGAAAGTCTTTCTTGAGTACCACCTTATTTTCTCTCTCCCCCCCTTTTTTTTTCCCCCCTCCCTTTCTTGGCAGCGTGTTTGTCAGGCTTCAACCAATGTTGAGGACCGCTCTCCGTGTGTAATTTAGTTTCCTGCCTTTCTTTTTTTTTTTTTTCCCCTCCTTTTTTTCTTCCCCCCCCGTGTTGTGTCCCCCCACGGACGAGATGTAGAGGAGAAAAAAACCTTGTGAACCTATCCCCCTGTCCCCTCCCCCTTTTCCCCCCCTTTTCTTTTTCACGTGTTCCCCCGTACCTCAGGTTTTTAGGAAAAAGGGCTGAATACTTTCGGTTCCACACACCTTCCCCCCCCCCTTTTTTCTTCTGTGTACTTAGATAGCCATGTTTTATTGTGGAACCTCCACTTTGTTCGTCCTCCTCCCTTCTTTTCCCCCCTTTTTCTCTTTCTCTTCTCTCCCCCCCAGTTCACAGAAAAGTGGGGTTAGTTTCCTATCCTCATTTTTCCACCCTTTTTTTTCCCCTCCCTTTTTTTGGGGCCAACTTCCCGTGAATGTGGCAAAAAAAAAGTTTATTAAAGGTCCCCTCCCCCCCCTGAACTTCTCCCCCCCTTTTCCCCCTTTTTTTTTCTTTTTTTCCTCTCTTTGGTGCTTCCCCCTTTTTTGTGAAGTGAAAAACTGCGGGTCCTTTGCCCCTGTTTAGCTTCATGGGTTTCCGTCCCTTCCTTTCCCCCCTTTTTTTCTCCCTCCCCCCAACGTTTTTCAAGGGCGGCACAAGGAAAATCATTTGGCCACTCTGGACGTCGGTTTTTTTCTGCCTCTTCCTTTTTCCTTTTTCCTTTTTCCCCTCTTAATACAAAAAAAAGATAAGAAAAATCAAGAGCAGGGCTATCCCCTTCTCCCCCCTCCCCTTTTTTCTTTTTCTTTTTTTTTTCCTTCTTCCCCTTCTTCTCTTTCATCGACAAAGTCCCCCCACGGTTGACCCTCCTCTTCTTCCTTTCCCCCCCCTCTCCTCAACTCTTTGAGAGCGCAGAGAGGAAGAACAATAATAACACCCTCTTAACACCACACCCCCCACCCCCCTTTTTTCCCTTTCTTTTTTTCCCCCCCCTTTTCTTTCCCTCTTCCCTTTGGCGAGGATGATGGAGAGGAAGGAATAGATCCTTTCCCCCCCCTTTTTTTTTTTCTTGTGACGCTGTGCCTTTTTTTCTCCGTTTGGGCAAAACTGTACCAGAACAATTTCTCCCGCTTGGTTGTCCCCTTTCCCCCCTCCTTTTCCCCTTTCTTCCGGCTTTTTTTTTTTTTGTTTTTTTCTTTTGGATATAAGTAAAAGAATCACACCCGTCTCTTGTTCTTTTTTTATTCATTTCCCCCCCCCTTCTTTCTCTAAACCTTGAAATTTTTTTTTCTTGATTAAAAAAATGGATGAAAGAAAAGGGGGGGTCTTTTTATTGGCCTAAACTCTTCACCCCTTTTCCCTCTTTTTTCTTTTTTTCCCTTCTTTTTTTTTCTTTTTTTTTCTCCTTTCGGTATTAATTCCACTAACCAGGCTGACGATGGGGAATATGGGAAGATGATTCTTGTCCCCCCTCCCCCCCTTTCTTCCCCCCTTGTGGTGCGCTGTGATAGGAAAGGGCTTGGAGCATAAATTATTAATTAACGTGGTGTCCTCATCGGCACTTTTTTCTCCTCATTTCCCTTTTTTCTCCCCTTTTTCCTCTTTTTTTTTTACACAGTCGTAAATATCGAAAGTATGGATACAAGGACAGCGGCGACTCCTCCTGTTCTATCCTTCTCCTTTTTCCCCCCCCCCCCCCTTACCCCCCTTTTTTCCCCCATGTCCAAAATCCACCCGAAAAATGATGGGAGACTGTCATCAGTTTTTTCCCCCCTCTCCTTTTTTTTCTTTCCTTCGGTGGGTGCGAGAGGCAACTACAATGCATATATCTTCCCTTTTTTTCTTTTCCTTCCTTCGTAGCCAGAAAGAGCGAGTTGGGCCGATTGTTGTTTTTTTGCACGTCCCCCCAGTGTCCCCCTCCCTTCTTCCTTTTTTTTTTTCCCCTTTTCTGGTAGAAAGAAGTATAGATTCTCCCCTTTCCCCCTGCTGCCTCGTTTTCTCCCCTCTTCTTTTTTCCTTTTCTTTTTCCCCCCCCCCCCTTTTGTATCAGCTTTTCGGGTAAAGAAATGACGGTTGAATTAACGTCTCTTCCTTTTTCCTTTTTTTTCTTTTTCTCCCCCTTTTTTTTTTTTTTTTCCTTCCCCCCCATCCCCACAAGTTCGGAAAAAGATAACTGTTTTTTGGGGGGGGGGGGGGTAAATTCCTTTGCTTCCTGTCTCTAATGTGCTAATTTCCCCTTTTTCTTCTTCCCTCCCCCCTTTTTATTTTTCCTTTCTTCTCTTTCATGCAGTCCGGACATTCTTGGCTTGTCCCCCACTCCACGCAGTGTGGAATAGTATAAGCCTGAAAGACCAAAGCGATGGAAAGTAGTTCCCTTTTTCTTTCTTTTCCCTTTCTTCCTTCTCTTTTTTTTTTTTTTTTTTTTTTTCCTCTTTCCCCTAACAAAATGCTATTCAACCTGGGAAATTGGAAGAAGGGGGGGGTTGTTGGTGTGTTTCTTCTTTTTTTTTTTTTTCTATCCTTTTCCTTTCTTTTATAGCGCTTCCTGCGCGACAGTAAGAATTACAATTGAAGAGTGCTGATGGAGTTTGTTTTTATTCTTCTTCTGTTTTTTTTCCTCCCCCCCCCCCCTTTCCCCCCCTTCTTTTTTTTCTCTCTTCCTTTCTTTGCTTTCTGTCGCTCCGGCTCCAGTGATAGAGGAAGGAATAATGCAGAAAAAACTGATCCCCCTGTGAAATGTGCCTTTTTCTTTTTTTTTTTTTCTGATTCTCGTCCCGGAGCTTTTTTTGCGTAAGAAGCTGGAGTGCGGATCAAGATGGCGATTTCTTTTCACCTCTCTTTTTTTTCCATTCTTCCTTTTTTCCCCCCCCCTCTTCTCTTTCCCTCGTCGCACTTGGATCTCTCTTTAGTTGGGTTTGGGCGCAGTTTGCCCGAATCATCTTCAATAGGGTCCCCTTTTTCTGTTTTTCCTTTCGCATCCCTCCTCCCCCTTCTTTTTTTTCCCTTTCCTTTTTTTTTTCCCCTTTTCCTGTGGGAGCGAAAACGGTTAGAGTCAGCAATAAAGAAAACGGGAACCCCCTTTTCATCCCTTTTTTAACTCTTTTTTCCCCCTTTTCTTCCTTCTCCCCTCCCTCGACCTTTATTGGTTATTTTGTTGACGGAAGATAAGCCAAGGCTTTCCTAGTGGATGTCCCCATTTACTTTTTTCCCCTTTTTTTCTCCTTCCTTTTTTTCCCCCCCCCTAGTGTTATTCCTTTGTCCAATGGGGGTGAGGTTTCCCACAACAGCGATTCACACGTCCGAGCCAGCCTTCCCCCTATTTTCTCTTCCCTCCTTTTTTTCCCTGTGTTTTTCCCTTTTGGTGTTCCGAGGAAAATGTGTTAGTAGGTTGCGTCTTCGCTTTTCTTCCTCTTTTTCTTTTTTTTCCTTTTTTCCCCCCTTCTTTCCTTTTCTTGAAAGTAGCGACGGGCCCCGCAAAGTATCCCATGTTTCTATGTATCCCCCCCTTCTGGTTGCCCCCTCTTTTCCCTTTTTTCTTCTTTTTTTTCCCAAGTGGCTTTCCTCACACTGCCCGTTTGAGGAAATATAAAGGGTGAGCTGTCACAAGGCAAGAAAAAAACTATGATCCAGTCCCTACAGCTTTCCCAAGACTTTCCCCATAAAGATGAGACCCCTCCCCCTCTCTTTTTTTTTTTTTTTCTCTCTCGACAACCTCCTAAAACCTATGTTTGTCGTATGCCCATGTTGTTTTGATTTTTATTGTTTGAGAGTTGTTCAGCTTTCAACGTGGCAAGACCATTCGTCCCTTGTCTTTTCCCCTTTTTTCCCCCTTCCCTTTCCCTTTTTAGTTCGAATTTTCTGGTTTTGTCCGGAAACGTGGGAATAAAACTTTTGAACCTTTCTTGCCCACATCCTTGTTCCATTTTTCCCCTTCCTTTCTCTCTTTTCCCCCTTTTTTTTTTCCTTTTTCCCTCGTGCTATTATTACTTTTCTTTCGGGATGGAAAAAATTATACGTCAGGGTCAAGTGTTAAAAAATCCTTTTCTCATCTTCTCCCCCCCCTTTTTTCCCCCTGTCCCCCTTTTTTTCTCTTTCCCTTTTTTTCTTTTTTTTCTTTTTTTTACCCTGGTGAAATGGTAGTCAGGAGTTAATAAGGCGTATTGTAAACTTGACCTGTGAAAGGGATTATATTTTTTCCCCCATGCCCCCTGATACTCCTCTCCCTTTCCCCCCTCCCCTTTCCATTTTTTTTCTACTCTAAGATAGGTTCAGTGAAGGCCATGGCCGATTTCCTTCACTTCTCCTTTCCCCCACCTTTTCCTTTTCCTTTTTTTTCTTTCCTGCACCACCCTTGCCCCCTCGTGGCTGCAAGTGGTTGAAGAGAACAAATGCTGTTCCCTCCTTTCTTCCTTTTCCCTTCTTTCCTTTGGCCCGCACCAGGGGGGGAAGGGGCGCACCACGGTCCCCTTTTTTCACCCTCTTTCCTTTTTTTCTCTCTTTCCCCTCCCCCCTTTTTGTGACGCTTAATACAAAAAAAAAGATCAGAAAAGGGGATCCCCCCTTCCCTTCTTCCCCCATTCCCCTTTTTCCCCCTTTTTCCCCTTCTTCCCCCCCCTACATGTCCCCTATTTAACAAAAAGTGAAAAGAGAGATTTTATTGCTCCTCCCTTCTCCCCCCTCCCCCCCCCCTGAGAGAACAGGGAGACGTCCCTCTCACCCACCCTTTTTTTTTTTTTCCCCCCCCCCCCCCTTCTTCCCTTTCTCCCTTTTTTTTAAGAACATTCACCTCTGTCTGTTGTAAGATAATGAGGGAGAGGATGGATAGGACGTGCTCTCTCCTTTTCTCCTTCCCTGTGCGTGTCTCCGTTGGGCGACCCAATGGCTGTGAACAAAGAACACAAAGGACTATATCAGCGTCACGTTTGTCCCCCCCCCCCCTCCCCTCCTTTCCTTTTTTTCTTTTTCATTCTTCCTTTCCCGCCCTCCAACAATAATCGTTAGATTGTAGGGGTGAGAGAAAACACACAAAAGGAATGACAGGGAATTTTTTCTGTCCGCTTCTTTTCTTTTCTTCTTCCCCCCCCCCCTTTTTTTCTTTTCTTTTCTCTTACCAAACGTGTTGTCGGCAAAAGTAAGAATGGAGTAAGAAAAAACAGAAGGATCGTGTTCATTTAAAACTCTGCGCGTCTTTCCTCCTGTTTTTTCTTTTTTTGTCAACACACTGCCCAGCCCCCCACCCACTAAAGGCGCGATCCAGAAGCCCCCCTTCCCTTTTTCCCCTTTTCCCCCCCCCTTCCTTTCATTCTGTGCCGGGTTTCTTTCAAGTCAGCGAGGAGCCAAGCGAAAAAAAATTTAAGGTGTGCTTTTTCTCCCCTCCGCCCCTTCCTTTCCCTTTTTTCCTTTCCCCTCCTTTTCTTTTTTTTTCCTCAAAATATTCCTTCGAGAATTTAATTGGAGCAACAAGTGACCCCCCCCCCAACCCCCCCACCCTCCCCTCTTTTTTTTTTTTCCTTCTTTTCTCCCTTGAAAGTCTGTGTCCGCGACTGGATCATGAGGGGCGAGAGCCTACAACTTTTTTTTCTTTTTTTTCTCCCTTCCATTTTCTTTTTTTTTTTTTTTTTTTTCCCCCCCCTCCCCCCCCCCCCTTCCTGCATTCCCTCACCTCCCATACAAGGACAGCTTACAAGGGGACCTTTTCTTTCCCTTTCCCTTTTTCCTTTTTTCCTCCTTTCCCTCATGTTGTACCCTTCGCGAGAAAAAGCGCGGGCACGCTTTCACGTCCTTCCCCCCCCCCACCCCCCCCCCCTTTTCCCTTTTTTCCCCCTTTTTCCCTAAAACTCCTTACGGGGCAGACAAGGCCGAACGGCAAGTCTCCCTCCCGCCCCCCTTCCTCCACCCTCCTTTTCCCCTTTTTTTATTTTTTCGAGTGGTGAAAGAAAAAAGTGTAAGAGACTGTCTCCGTCCCTTTCTCCTTCTTCTTTTTTTCCCCCTTCCCCTTTTTTTTTTTTCCCTTTCCTTTCTTCTTCCCTTTTTTTCTTACGTGGCCACAATCGAGGGACAGAGTATTTTTGAGAAATTGGGATGATGGATTGCCAGGAGGCTGTCCTCTTTTTTCTCCTCTCTTCCCCTTTTCTTTTTTCTCCCCTTTTTCCTTCCTTTTTTCCCCCTTTTTTTGGTCAAGCGTGGTCAGTTCTTTGCTTCGAGAAGGTAAACTGAGGACTTAGACCGCGGAAAGAGGCCCTTCTTCTTTTCCTGCCCCCCTCCTGCTCCTTCCCCCCCTCTTCTTTTCCCCCTCTCCCCCCACATGCTGTCGTCTCGGTCGCCTCTTTGACAATCAGACGAAGGCAGAGATACGCAGTGAGGTTTTTTTTCCTCCTCCTTTTCTTTTTTTTTTTTTTCCTTTCTCCCCCCCCCCTCCCAAGGTGCATGGTTCTTCGCATTGGAGGGTGATTTGGATGGCACTCCCATGGTTCTTTTTTTTTTTGTCCTTTTTTTTTTTTTTTTCCTTTTTCATCTCTTCCCCTTCTTGCTTTACACGCCCGCGTGGTTAGCTGGCTCCACAGGAATTTTTTCTTTTTTCTCCTCTCTTTTTCTTTTTCTTCTCTTTTTTTTCCCTTTCCCTTTGTTCCTGTGTGTCAGTTTCTTGCCCGTGAATATCTTCATAAGGCAGCGTAAGAGGGTTCGTGGGACCCAATACGACAGTATCCGCCCCCTTTTGCCTGTCCTTTTCTTTTTTTCCATCTTTTTTCCCTTTTTTTTTTTCCTTTTCTCCCCCCCTCCCTCCCCCCGTGGTCGTTTTTTCAAGAAAGGTGGGGATAAAGCAATGCAGGTTTATAGAATCCCGTCTTTCCTCTTTTCCCCCTCCTTCTTTTTTTTTTTTTTATCCTTTCTTCCCCCCTTTTCCTTTCCCTTCCTAGGTGTGCTGTCCCACTATATATGGACAGTTAAACGGAGAGATGAGTGTGGTGCTTTCCCTTTTTTTCCCCCCCCCCCCTTTTTCTTTTTTTTTTTCCCTTTTTTTTTTCCCCCCCCCCCCCCTTCTTCCACTTCCTGTGTCCAGCTCGTGCCCGGAATGAGAGGACCAGCAGGAGGTAAATTTCTTCCTCTTCCCCCTTCCCCTACCCCCCTTTTCCTTTTTTTTTCTTTTTTTCCCTTTTTTTTCTTTCCTTTTTTTTTCTTCTCTTCTTAGGGTGTTTCTGTGAGGTAGTTGGTTCACAAACCCTTCTTTCTTTTTTTTTCCCCTTTTTCCCTTCCCTAAATGACTGTATGCATAGGTCCAAGAAATTAAATCGTGTTCAATGAGGGGCGCTCTTTCCCCTCTTTTTACTTCCCCTTTTCTTTTTCCCCCTTTTTCTTTTTTTTCCCAATGTGCATTGTAAAACCACTCACAAAAGCGACAGAGTGCACCAAATGATTGGCCTTCCCCTTTTTCCCTTTTCTTTCCCCCCCTTTTTCCTTTTCTTTTTTCCCCTTCCCCCCCCGGCTTTGTTTCAAGCTTCAAGAGTGAGCAATTAGGAGGTGAGGGGCAGGCCTCAACCATTTTTTTTTGTCCCCCCTACTCCTCCCCTTCCTTTTCTTTTTTCCTTTTTTCTCCCCCCCCCCCCCTTTCCCATGCGGCACGACCGAAGCTTAGAGGAGGAAAAAAAAACTTTCACCTTCTTCTTCACTCCCTTTTTTTTCCCCCTTTTTTTCCTCTCCCCCCCCCCCTTATCCGTCAGTTCAGTGTACAAGAAGGGCCGTAGGAAGCTGAAAGACCCTTTTTTTTTCCCCTCCCCCCCTCCCTCTTTTTTTCATGTTTTCTTTTTTTTCTTTTGACAGAAATGGTAGTCCCCCTTCTTTCCTTCCCTTTCTTTTCTTCCCTTTTTCTTTCCCCCTTTCCTCCCCCCCCCCTTCCCCCCGGAAATTGGGTCGTTTCAGATAATAAGTTTCAAATTTTTTCCCTCCCTCTCTCCTTTTCTTTTTTTTTTTTTTTTTCCCCCCTTTTTCTTTTTCACGTCGGTGCACCCGTGTGCAATTCGAACCTAAAATACTGATGAGTCTTCCCCCGTTTTTTCTTTTCTTCCCCCTTCTTCCTTTTCCCCCCCCCCCGTGCTAAGCTTAGTGTATAAGAAAGAGGGGAACAGTTAAGGAAGCTCTTCCCCCCTTTCTCCCTTCTTTCCTCTTTTTTTTTTCTTCCCTCACTTTTGTTCACCTGGCGCTTTTGGAGTGTTTTTCTGAATTGGTGGGACAGCTACTGGGAGTTTTTCCCTACCCACTTTTTTTTCTTTCCCCCCCCTCTTTTTCCCCCCCCCCTTTTCCCCCCCTTCACTATTGTGGCGCCGTTCGCGCTAATGGAAAAAACGATGGAAGTGCTTGGGCTTTTCCTTCCTTCCCCCTTTCTTTCCCCCCCTTTCCTTTTTCCTCAGGCGCTTTCTGATCACGGGGGAAACATCAAACAGGAAACCCCCTTCCCCCCCCTCCCCCCCTTTTTTTTTTTCTTTTTCAGCGAGGCCGCACCTAATAAAACAATTTATCGGAAAAAACCATTCCCACCTTCTTCCCCCTCTTTTTCTTTTTCCCCTTTTTTTTTTTCTTTTTCGGCTGCTGGCTCGAAGTGAATAGATGTGTTGGGGAAAAAAGCATTTCCCTTCTTTCTTTTTTTTTCTTTTTTCTGCTGGTTATCCTGTTTGGCCCAAACATTGTAAAAGAAAAAAGAAATATTATAAGGAAGTGTGACCCCCACCATTTCCCCCTCCCCCTTTTTCCCCCCCCCCCTTCTCTTGTTAGGGTGAGTAGGACCACACAAAGGGAGGGTGAAAGGAATTGGAAAAGAGAAGAGGAATGCCTTTTCCTATCCCCACCCTTCCTTTTCCCCCCCCCCTCTTTTCTACAGTCAAAAGGTTGTTTTTTTTTTCCCCCCCTTTTTTCTGCGCGTTCCTTTCGTGGAGGAAAGAAGTAGATGGGGTACCACCCTTTCACCCCCAGTTCCTTTACTCCCCCTCTTTCCCTTTTTTTGTACCCTCCCCTCTTCCCCCCCCCCAGCAAGTGGAGAGAGGGATCTGCCCTTCATCCCCTTTCCCCTTTTCTTCTTTTTTTTTTTTTCCCCCCCTCCCCCCCCCCCCCCCCCCATTCCTGTGTGAGCAAGCGGACCCAACAGGCGGAGTCGGTTAAAGGAGAAGCCTCTTTTCCCCCCTCCCCCCCCCCCTTTTTTTTTTTTCTTTTCCTCTCTTCCCAATGAGAAAAAGTGAAAAAAAACCCTACCCCTTTTTTCCCCTTTTTTTCTTATTTTTCCACCATTCCCGGTGATAAGTTGCTGCCCCCCCCTCCCTTTCCCTCTTCCCTTTTTTTTTCCCTCCCCCTTTTTCTTTCCGTCGATTGAGAGAGGCGGCGAGCCAGCAGGCAGTTTTTTTCTCTTTTTTTTTCCTCCCCCCTCCCCCCCTCCCTCCCCCCCCCCCTTTGTAAATGCGTAATTTTTTTCTTTTTTTTCTTTCTTTCCCCCTTCCTTTCCTTCCCCCACATGCGCTTTTTCTTTTCACGTTTTTCCCGGCTGCCCAAATTTCCACAGGTTGATAGATGTTTCGGTCCAACTCACCTCCCCTTTTTTTTCCCCCCTTTTTTTTTTTTCCCGCATGAGAAGAAAGGAAATTATCAGGACCCCCACACTCCCCCCTTTTTTCTTTTCCCCCTCTCTTTTTTTTTTCCCCTTCCCTTCCCCCCCCCCTTTTTCCCCTGCTTCCGACATATATATATTTTAATAATAATCCAGTTGTGGTTGTTGAGAGGGAGATGTCCTGCCCCCCCTTCCTCCTTTTTCTCCCCCTTTTTTTTTCCCTTTTTTTTTTTTCGTTTCTTTTTTTTTGCGCGAGGCGGTGGCACAGGCCGGAAAAATAGGGAGTGAGTAAAAGGCAGTTAGTGGTCCCCACAATCTCTTCCCCTTTTCCCCCTCCTTTTTTTTCCTTCCCCCCCCCCCCCCCTCCCCTTCAAGCTGCATGGAGAGAGATTTACGACGCGAACCCGGTGAAGAATTCCTTACTCCTTTTTCTTTTTTTTTTTTTTTTCTCTTCCTTTTTCTTCGTCCTCTTCATCTGACCGCAGAGAGATAGGGCAAGGTTGGGTTTTTCCTTCTCGCTCCTTTCTCTCTTTTTCTCCTTTTCTTTTTTTCTTCTTTTTCAACTGCCGATTCGTTGTGGGGTTGTTTGGCAATTGGTTTCCCTCTCCTCCCCCCCTCCCTTTTCTTTTTTACCCCTCCCCTTTTTTTAACCGCGCGTGTCGATGCTTTAAAAGGGAATTTTGTTAGGGCTTGGAGACCTCCTACTTTCTCTCCCCCCTTTTTTTCTCCCCCTTCTCCTTCTTTTTCTTTTCGTGGTTGGTGCCGCAGTTTTTGCCCGGATAAATATTAATAGGAAGAGTAAGATGGGTTTGGGGACCCCTTTTCCCTCCCTCCTTTTCCCCCTTTTTTTTCTTTTTCCTTTCCCTTTTTTTTTTCTCTTATCCCCCGGAAACAACGGACCCCCGTGGAGTAAAGAACAGTTTTTTTTTTGGTATTTAAGAAACAATTAAAGGTTATTTTCCCCCCCCTTCCTCTCCTTCCTTTTTTTTTTTTTTTCCCCTTTTTTTTTTTTTTCCTTCTTTTCTTTCTTTCGTTTGGACTGGAGGATTCAAGAAAGGATGTATAGTGATGTACCAAATAATATTTCCTTCCTTCTTCTCTCTTTCCCCCTTTTTTCTTTTTCCTTTTTTTTTTTTTCCCCCTCTTTTTCTCCCTTTCCCTGGCGGTGTTCCCAACACTGCGATTAAGTAAGAAGAAAGCACGAGACGAATGTATCTTCCTTTCCTTCTTTCACTTCCCTCTCCTTTTTTTTTCCCTTTTTTCTTGCTTTTTCTTTTCCCTCTTTGGCGCGCTCCAGCGGTTGAGGAGTGTTTAGGGTGAAGTAGTGGATAAGAACTCCTCTTTTCAACTTCTTGACCTTTTTCTCTTCTTTCCTTTTTTTCCCCTCCCTTTTCATCTTCACATGAGACGCGAGGACTCCTTTCTTTTTTTTTCTCTTTTCTGATAGGTTGTATTTGAGGGAGTCAAACAATGTAGTGTCCCCCCTTCTCTTTCCCCCCATTTTTTTTTCCCCCTTCCCCCTCTCTTTCCCAAATTGATTTTGTCCTTGAGACGTAAAAGTGTAGGGCACCCCTTCCTCCCTCTTTTCCCCTTTTCTTTTTTTTTTTCCCCTCCTTCCCCCTTTTTTTCCCCTTCCCCGCAGTTGTCAGCTTCAAAGGTTGCAGCCATAGGCGGTGCAGTTTCTTCTCCCCCCCCCTCCCTTTTTCCCTTTTTTTCCCTTTTTTCCCCTTACTTTGAATAAACTTTGGAAATTAGTATTGACCCTGCCCTTGTCCCTTTTTCCTTTCCTCTTAGAGGTTCCCTCCCTCCTTTTCTTTTTCCCAAACCCTGTGTCGAGATATACTCTTTCGGGCTGTACAAAATAAAAGGAAGTTCTTTTTTTCCCCCTCCTCTTTTTTTTTTTTTTTTTTTCTCCCCCT
>Ga0179593_1495828_pt1 | contig 13087 bp, 14 predicted proteins | sample CZODoug2_1_08_16_FD_185931 | JGI IMG/M metagenome (GOLD analysis project Ga0179593, IMG submission 185931) | Vadose zone soil fungal communities from Angelo Coast Range Reserve, California, USA - CZODoug2_1_08_16fungal (PacBio error correction) | ecosystem: Environmental > Terrestrial > Soil >... | reverse complement strand
CTTCTTTCCAAGACACTCTCGCACGTTCCCATGAATGTCCTTCCAAACACCAGTCATGAGACTTAATGGAGACTTTTCGACCCGAAAGCAATGTAATGCCTTCTCATGAGTGAGATCTCTGTTACCTTTGACCGCTGTATTTTCTTTTCTTTTTAACTTCCAGCCTGCCCATGCAGTCTTTAGCCCCCCCTCAAGGGTTACTCCGTCGCCCCCAGGGCGTTTCTCCATCAGATTTCCGCGTTAACTTTTGCTTCCCCTTTTTTGGGCGAATTTTCCCTCCTCCTTCCCGTTGAACGTCTTTCCATATGGCACCACTCCCCGTTGCTTGCACTTTCGCGCCGGCACCACCCCCTCTTCTTCCCCTCTACCTACCCTCTGCTCCCCTCCAGCTCACCGGCGGAAATGACCTTTTGCGTCCTGCCTGCGCAACCTCCGACTAATTGTCTCAATTGTCTTTTTTTTCAATGGATCTTTTTCCCCCCTTTTCCCTTTCGACTTGCCCCCTCCGGCTGGTCGGACTTTTCCTGTCTAACTATTCCTTCCGCCGCCAACGGATGTCTTGTCACTTTAGGATTTTCGCCACCAGAACCCCCGCGGATACCCTTCCCTCTGGAATTTCACTCGCCTCTTTTCCCCCTCGCCGCAAGAAGGGGTTTCCCTTTCACCCCCCCCGACCTCTATCTCTCCTGACTTCGGCTCCCACCCCCCCAAGTACCCACAACGTACGCTCTTTTTTTTCCAAGCATTATTCCTGTCGTACTCGCCCCCCTATTCTGACGATGCCCCAACCCTTTGATTCTTCGACCTGCTGACACCCTGTTTGTTTTTCCTGGCGCCTTTGTCAAAGTAGCATTTCCCCACTCTGCTGGTTACAAAAGATTCGATGCCCGCCTTTGCACACTATGAGTTCTCTCAGGGAAGTGGGAGGTGCCCTGCTGTTCTCGCTTGTTTCCCCACTTTTTTGTCGTGCCCTGGTTTCCTGCCCACCCCAAACCACCCAAACCCTCCCCTTTCACAAGAACCCGTTCATTAGTACCCTCAACTCCTTCCCCCCTTATCACCTTGGATCCCGCCCCGTTTTCCTTAACGTTCCCTTGTCTTAAGAGTGCGCCCGGTGGATGCTGCCTCCTTTTTCGGACCCTTTCGTTGCTTTTCCTGACTGGTGACTTTCTCCTGCTGGTTGATCAACCCCTCCCTCCCCCACCCCTTAACAGCCGCTCGCTCTCCCACATTTTACGGAAAGGTAGAAGTTGATCCTCCCGCCTCCTTTTCTCAAAACTTTGCCCCCTCCCTTTATTTTACGTTCTTGCGGCGGTATTTTTTTTTATCCCTTTTTCGTCGGACAGCCTGTAGCGTCACGTTCGGATTCGTTACCTCCTTGCTAAAGTCGCCTTTTCCTTACAACACTTTCCTAGGCGCTTTCCGTTTTGACGCGTGGCATACTTCCTGTATTGCCTTTGAAGCTCAGCTTTCGGGATTTTCCCCCTTGTTAGTGCCTGTGTGAGTATCGTTTGGAAGAGGGATGTTCTGTCTTGATTTTCTTCCTCCGACCAGAAGGCGGATCCTTCCTTCCGCCTCATTTCAGAGGGATTTCTTTGTGTGACCCAAACAATGTATCTCTTCGGGTGCAACAGCCGGTGTTTGTTTCTTCGTCCAGGTTCCCCAACCATAGCCTAGGCAGATTCTTCTTCGATTTTCCCTTAGGATGTTCGTCTGGGCACATTCCCCTCCTCCTGGCACTAGCCAGCCTCCCCTAGACAAGTGTACCGCTGTCCCCATTTTGTGAAACCCTTCCAAGCTATTCACGGCCTAAGAACCTTTTGCTGCCCATGGCTGTTCCCTTCCCCAAAGGATTCAATTTTTGGTCTTATTTTTTTTGGTGGCGGTGGTCTTTGGTCGAAATATCCCATGCTCCCGAAATGGTTCCAAGTCCCAGGTATTCCCCACCCCCCAAAAAACAAATACCGCCGCCCCTAATTAAGTCCAAAGTAATTTCTCTGACAAAGGCTTTGCTTCTCCTGCGTTTCTGCGTATTTGTCTATTCGCCCCCGTAGAACCTTTTGCAGTTCAGTGACTTTTGAGATATCGGCTGTAATTGGCGTAGTTTGATGCCCTACCCTTCTCCCAGTGTTGTCAAGGGAACTTTTGCCTAAAACACGTCCTCCCCCCGAAGTCCTAACGCGAATCTACATTGCTCGTGGTTTTTAGGAGCCCTTTTCTTCCCTGTGTCCCACTGGGGACCTTGAGTTTGAACTGATTTCTGAGTGGCCTTTTTTTTCCTTTCTTTTGGTTTTGGCTCATTTAATTGTCCCTCCCCCACCGTTTAAACTCCCAAATAGTAAGTTGCATCCTGGGTTTACCACGGCCGGTTTTCTCCCCCCTAGGGCCTTGCTCGTGCATCGTGGCCCTTTTAAACCCTCCAGATTTTGAATTTGCTTTTCCTTCTTTTCCCAAGGACCACATTTCCTTCAGTTCTTGCCTCCTCCAGTACCACCTTTCCCTATTGCATCGGCGGCTGGTTCAATTGTTGGGAATCTGGATTTTAAGTCTTTTTTTTTGAGACCCTCAAGGTAGTAGATCTCTTTGTGTAATTGTAGGGTAAATTCCAATTCTTCCTTTGGAAGACGGTGTTTTTTAGAGGCGTCTTCCCCTTCTACACTCCTTTTCCAGGGATTTTGCCTTTTCTCCCGTTGGTTCAGTAGACTTTTGTCCCCTTTTGATCGTGAACCTGTCCTTCTGTCGACCAAACATCCTTTTCGTCTTATCAGTTACGTGGCCCGCCCATTCCCCTAGACACTTCTCATACTGCTTTCATTCTTGAGGGATGTCTCCTTCACGTTTCCTGGTACATCCACACTTTCGGTCCTTGAGGTTTAGTTCCCCCAGTAACGGCGATTCTTGTATCCCCCAGCGTCGACCTTGACATTCCTGGACTCAGTTTTTTATCCCTTCATGACCCTCCATGGTGTGATTTTTATTTAGGGTTTCTGTAGATTCCACTTTCTCCCCTCCCCCTTGAGGAGATATTTCCGGCGTACTCTTTGGCCTTGTTGTTTCCTTCCTTCTAAAGCGCTCGAGCCCTTGCCGTTCGCATTCGGCATGGTTATTTTGCCCCTTTTCTCCCAAATCGCCCAGTACCAGCTCCTCTCCTCGTCCATTTCAAGGTCTTATCGTTCGCCGTGAGCTGATTTTTAGTTTTTTTTTGAACATCTTCTCCTATTTTGGATTCCCAAGGGACATTACCGTTTGAGTCTCCGTCCTGTCGATTTTGTCATCGACCTCTCTTTATCCCCGGGTTTTTTTTACAGAGATAGGATGCCATACGCTCGATCGACTAATGTCCTTCAATTTGATCCCCAGTGGAAGGGCCCGACGGTCGACCCCCTCCCCCTCACATCCCTTTCAAGTAGATTATTGATTAGTGCGGCCCAGAGCTGACACCATGAGTCCCTCTCTTAAATCTCAAGCCTGCCCTTGATTATCGAAAAGTGCTTACTAACTTTACCCTGATCTCGGACTTTCCCCCCCAGACCTGCTTCCCACGGGGCCTGATTCTTTTCTTTCGGAGTGGTCGAAATTTTTCCTCTGTGGAAAACCCCTTCCCCCACGTAACCTTCCCCAGCCACACCAGTTTTTATCTGCAGCCCACAGTCTCCTCTCTTTCCCTGATCTCTTCCCGCCCCTTTACGGCTGTTCCCTCCTTTGGGACCACGCCTGTACCTACGACCCCCATTGTGGCCGGTCCTGGCAAGGATTGGTTCTCTTCCTCTGAACAGCCGTTTTGTTTTTTTCCCGCCCTTCTTTTCGGCTTTTCACCGATGCTTTTCCTTTTGAAAGTTTATTTGTCGCCCCCTTCTTTCTTCGTTCCCCCCCCCTTTTTCCAGTACATTCACTTATCCAATGCTCCCCCTTTTCCCCCTTAGGCAGACCGCGGCACATGCGCAAGAGACGGCTTAGGGAAAAGCCCACCTCTATTCTCTGAGTCAACTTTTCCCAACCACCGTCTCTCCCCTAGCAGTCTTTTTTTCCAGCCCGCTCTCCTCTTCCCCCCCCCAAACTTTCCAGGTGAGTAATTGAGCACAGTACGAAGGTTGAAACTTGTTTGATGGTCCCCCCCCGTCTTACTCCTTTTTTGTTTTAAAAAGGTTCCGTAGCCTGTTAACAGCGAGCCTACTGCCGTTCCCCATATGTTTGCGTCCTTTCCTTCGGACTTTCAAGCTGCCCCAACTATTGCTTTTTTTTAGGGCCAAACGTTTTTTTGGTCCCCTTCAGGGTAACTTACCCGGCTCTTCACACCAAATCCAAAACCAGATTCACCCAAAACCACGCCGAATCGGGTCAAGCTACATCAAGGCAAGGGGATCCATGTGGCGGGAAAATGTTACGTCGAAGACGATCACATTGTGCAGTCTTTGATGAATTGGCGGCTAGTGTTCTGAGTCCCTCACACGCCAGCTTGACCAATGTGTACGGTCTCTCACTACGTTACCATACTTCACACCGGCTGGGCCTCTTTTTTTTATCCGCATACTTAGCTACCGCAAGTCTGGTCCAGTTCCCCCTCAGGCGTCAGTTTCTTAACCCCCTTTTGCCCCACGAACTTTCGTTTAATGAGTTTCTGGGATTTATCTTTTTTCTCACCTTGGTTGTTGACGCCGAGTTTTCCCCTTTCGGATTTTAACCACCTCTGGCATTGCGCTCCTCCCTGACGCCCTCCCACTTTCGTCCGGTGTGGAAGCTTTCACGCCTTCTATGGATGGAGGATGCTTTTTAATGATTTTTTGTAGATGTCTTTTCCCCTTTTATAGTTTCTGTCGCATAAAGTTTGAGATTTTTTTTTTTTATGGAGGAAAGTGGATTTACGGTCTCCTCCCCTGGGGGAAGGGACCCCTACTCATATTGCCGATGTTTTTCCCCCCCCTGTTTTTTCTCTCTTACTAATAAGGTGTTTTTTTGTGGCGAGTCATCTCCATTGTTTTAAAATCGACCTTTTTAAGATCTCCTCTTTAGACTTTTTGTCACGTCCTCTCCCACTCTCCTCAATTTAACCTCACTCTCTCTAAATGTGGTCTTCCCCAGTAATTATTCCCCTTTCTCCTGGTGCCCCAGATATTTCGTGCCCAGTACCTCTTTCGCCCCAGTTTGCTTACGTAAGTCTCGTCGCGTGGCTTTTTTTCTCCAACGAACATTCGCGTCAAGGCTGTACGACGCTCTGTTTAAAATACCGAGACCCCCCTACTCGACATTCCCCTTCTGTTTTTTCCGGTGGTGATCTGCTTTCTGTCCCTTTTACTTTCTCCTTTTACTAGTCTTCGCCCAGGGTCAGCTCTTTTGTTAAGATTTTTTCTTAGGTTCGACGCCCCCTCTGGTCCTTCTTTTTCCCTCCTGCGTGCAAGGCTCCGGTCTAAACACGCAGTTCCTCTCCCTGCTTTCAGAATCACATTTTTTCTTTTTCGCCCTGTTCGGTGTTACAAGTTGATCCACTTCTTGATTTTGGACCCTTATGACTAAGATTTCCCCTTTGGGGAAAGATTGTGTTTGGTTTTGGTTACGGCATTCAACGCAATGGCAAGTTCACTTTTACCTCCAATTCCAGCTTTTTTCTCCTTGTATGCTTCCTACCCCCTTTCGGTCAGAGACAAATCATAGGGTTGGTTTTCTCACTTCCATCGATTGGATTGTCCCAAATTCCCTTTCTCACTAACCCCCATTTACAAAGTTTAGAAGCCCCCCCTTCCCCCTGTTGTAAATTCCTTTTTCTTTCTTTCTTTAGTCCCTTTTGGAATCGTATATGCTGTTCAACCAGGTTCCCTCCCTTTTCTAAGTTTGGTTGGTTTTTTTTTAGCACGACCCTTATTTATCGATTTGGAACTTTTTCTTTTATAACTTACTTTCTTCTTTAGACCCCGGTTCTCACATCCGGCGGCTTCCAGTTTCCAGACGTTCCTTTTCCTTTATTTGTTATGGTTCTTCCGGGACCACTTTTTTTTCGGAATACGTTCCCTGACCCCCTCCGTTCCCCCCTGGCCCGACATCCCAGTTTTAGCCTGACCCCCTTACGATAAACTTCGGGTTAATTACCTCACTTAAGAGCCGGACGGCCCCCTTTTCAGTTTACCTCAAACCCTTGAGGTTTGCCCCCGCAGTTTCCCCTTGACTTTTCTCTTCAAGAAGTAGAGCTTTTTTTTTGGTATCCCCAATGGGTTTCCCCTTTCTTCCGAAGCTTTTTGTATTTTTTTGAATGTCTCCTGCAAACAGGTGTGATTTTCTTTACATTTGCGGTGTTGTGCTGTTTCCTTTCTTTTCTTTCCAATTTTGACTCCCTTTCCCCTTGCTCTCTTCCCGGAATTGGGATGTTCCCGTCCGTCCCCCCTTGTCTCTTACTAAGGTTCGGACCCTCTTTTTCTTTAGGTCCAGTTTGCAGACAAACTGCAGTCCGCTTCTTCTTCCCCTCGGAAGGTCCTCCTTAATCGTTTTGGTTCTCTCTTGGGATTGCCTTTTTCCGGTTTTTTGCCTGTCGCCATCCAGGAGAAGGACTGTTTGGGAGTCCTACATTCATGATTTCGGCGTAGTCGAGGCTTTATTTTTTAAACCCTACTTCTCTCTCTTTCAATCGATGTTGTTGTGTCTTTCGATTCAAGCCCCTCTCCCTTTTCTCCGCCTTTACTTTCCCCTTTTAAACCCTCGGGGCTTGCCGGAATGGGCCCCCCTGACGGTCTCCACGGTTTTTTTAAGCCCATTTCCTCCTTCGTTCCTCCTCTTGAACTTTCCTTTTACCCCTAGAAGATCCTTCTTTTTTTTGGTTGTCCCGCTCCCGGAATGCTGGCCGATCGGCTGTTCCGAACTGGGACGACGGACGTCGAACGGCCCCTGTGCGTACGTTTTTTTTGAACAAATCAGGCGGCAGATTCTCTTTTCCCTGCTTTTCCTACTGAGAAGGCGTTTTGGAGTCAATTCTTTTCCTTACTTTCCTTTCCATCCCCCCTTTTTAAAATCCCACCCTTTGGTGCATTCTCGAAGACCATTCGGCACCAATTGCTTTTCTTTTAGTAGAATAATTTTTACGGCGTGACGAAATGTTCGTACACCGGAGACCCCCCCCGAACACCCCGCAAGTTCTTCTTTCCCCTGCCTTTTTTTGCCCCTTCAGCGAACTTCCTCCGGCCTTTTTACCTTAGGATTATTCGCGCCTTCACCCTCAGGGGACCCTTCCCTTCCTGTTTTCCCGCCGGGAGTTTCATTTTTTCAGCCATTGGCACTCGTACCCCGCTGATACACCACTGAAGTGTTGCCTAATGGAAAAAGCTTCTCCGGGACTACCCTTTAGTGTCACAAGCCGTGAAAGAATCGAAATCTTTTACCGTGGCTGAGGTATCTCCACAGCTCTAGGTTACCCAAAAACCCTTTCAAAAACAAACAGTCCAACAAGCCGTCTTCCTCATTCCAACGTTCCTCAGAATCTATCCGATACCCACAAAAAGGGCTGGATTCTGCTAACTCAGGCCCTTTCTACCTTTGTGTGGCACTTGGATTCTTTGTTCCCCTTTTTTCGTCTTCTCTCTGGATTTTTTTCCACTTCCCCTTCACCCAGCTCCCGTCCCCTGCTCGCCCTGGTGATTTTCAAAAGGATTGCCCAGCGACTTTTTTCTGTTCTTGGTGACCCCACGTTTTTTTGTTTGACATTTTAAAGATTGCACCCTTTCTCACCCACCACCCCGATCCCCCTCCCCCTTCTCCCCCTTTTTTCTTCATCCCAGGTTCCCAGTGGATACCCCTGGGGTCCTCCCCGCCACTGTTAGCTAACGCCCCCTATCACAAAATTTTTAGCGTTTTGAGATGAAGCAGGTCGGCTTTCTGTTTCTTCCCGGTTCCTTTCCCCTCCGGGATTTTTTGCAAAATGGTAACTGGTAGGTCTCCTTCCACCGCCCTCATGACCTGATTGCTATCACATCAGCTAATAGTCGTCACTTGTCCTTCCCTCAGTCCCTATACTCATTTTCCAACCTTGGCCACCGACGCGGAGTTTCCTTCTTTTCTCCCTGGCGGCGTATTTTTTTTTTTTTTAGTGATGACACATAATTTGTGGGCTGTTAGTTGCTTTTCCGAAAACCTCTCCGGGTCCGAAGAATCCTTCTGGCGAGGATCTGGGTGGCGTGTCACGCCCGTGGAATTATGGATTTTCCTTTCGACTGATTTTGAGTGTCCCCTTTACCCTTTTTAGAGATCCGTGTCTGCGGGTTTTTTTTCGTGACCTTGGTAGTTCCAGGTGACCAAGCTTCCCGGTACCGGCGATTGCTCTGTTGGCGATTGGACCAAACAATTTCTCTCTCTTCTTTTCCCTCCTTTGGTGGGCTGAGGAGAACAGTGCTTTTCCCCCCCCCAAAATGACTAGGGAAAGAGAGAAGATTAAACTCCGTGTTATCGGTGTGAACACATCCAACTCCATCCCACGTAAACTTACAAGAGTAACCATCTTGGTTTTCACACCTCAAATCCAGGAAGAACTTCCCTATTGACTCCTTGTAGTGCCATAGCCCCCCGCTTAATATCCCCCCCCTTTGTGGGTTCTTTCGTCGAAGGAGGGAGGTTTCGACCATTCGTAACCCGCCCCGAGAGTTTTTGCTCCGATCGTTTTTGCTACTTCCCAAACCCCTACCGCTGCCCTTCTCCTCCCCGAAAACCCTCCGCTTCTGTTCCAAACTTTTTATCTCCCTGCGTATTCCTTTTTCGCCATTGATATCTTCCTTTTTTCACGAAGGCTTGTCCTACTTCTGTTTCTCTTGTGCGCCATCGTCTCCTTTTCACAGTATTGCTTTGACAGTCTCGGTTTTCCCCAAGCAGTACTTTTTTCCTCCCTTCTTCCACCGAAATATTTGACCTTTCTAGGAGTCCGTCCTCCCTTGGCTTGCTTGGCCGTGATCCCCAGTGTGCTTTCCTGTTTTCTTTAACAAGGATTCCCTTTTGCCTTTGGAATAGTGAGGTTTTGTGAGACCTTCATTTCCCCCCCCCACGAGGACAGACCCACACACGTGGTTCCCCTCTCGTCTTTGGCATCACTGGTTCCACCCTTTACTTGATCCGTTCAAATATAGGCATGCGCGGGCCCTCTTTGGTCCATTTGACCCCTCAAGTACAAGTTTTTCTGAACCTTTCCCCCGTGTAGTACGTTTTCACCCGTGCGTACCTTCTTTTTTTCCGAATCTCCCTTTTGCGGCATCATCGGCGCTTCCGCACATGAGCAAGCGCCTATTTTTGTTTTGAGACCTTTGTTTTTGTCTTCTTGGATCTAGTAGTGTCCTGTCCTGAGACTTCCCTTTTTGTTGAGATTGTACGCCTCCCTGCGGATTCCCGTCTCAGTGTTCCCCTTTCTCTTTTTAAAGATAGCCGTTGGAAAAAATGGTTCGCTTTACCCTCCTATGAGAACCCTCCCATCCCCATGCTTACTCAGAGTTTCCGTTCCCTTGACCAGGTCCAGCACAGACGGCTTTCCTTCCGGTTCTAGCAGCGATACAGTTCCCTCCCTTTTTTTCTCTTTTGTTTGTTTTCTTTTAAGAAGTTAAACTCCCCTTTCTCAGCTTATTTTTTAGTAGCACGTTTTTTCCATATGATGTCAGAAGCGTGTGTCTTCGCGCCCTGATTCCGTCACTTTTCTTTTTCAATTGTTTGCCCTTTCACCTAGAGGACTCCAAGCTCCCTCCAAGGCCTGCCGATTTTTTCTTTCCTCCGTATTTTTTCCCTTCCTTCCCCCTGTGACTTCGTGCCCGTTAGCGTCAAGTGGTTCAGGGGTCCCAGCATAGGCAAGTCCTACCCTTACTTCTCGTTCCCATCCAGGAGATTTTTTCTCCGTTGTCGCTTTTAGTTTCCAGTCTTTCACCGGATCCTTTCTTGAGCAATGGACACCGATGTCGGCGTCTTCACATGATCTTTTCTTTTCCGCCTCTCGTTGTTGTTGTTTTCTCTTCTTTTTCCGATCGAAGTATCCCTCCCTCCCTTCCTTTCCCACCCAGGGTGCAGTTTCCTGGAGCCGGTAGTACCTACTCACCTGCACCCCGGATCTCCGGATGAAGGTCGCGTCTCCTTCCTTTCAGCTGGAAGCTTCCCATACGATCTGTTTTTTGACCGCCATTCTAATAGATCGTCCCCCCTTTTTTCCGTCCTAAAACCCACAAAATCCAGTTGCCCCCTTTATGCTTCCCTTTTCTCTCTTGGAGGCGGTCGTCAATAATTCCCCCCCCCTCCCTTTCCCTTGACAAACCCCGTACCTGTCACACCCTAATGAGGAAGTCCCCCCCCTCTTTCCTATCCCCCTCCCCTCTAGAGTCGTCCCTGCCCTTGTTCCCTTCCTCGCCACCCCGACCCCTTTTCTTGTCGTGTGTTCTCCCTTTTCCCGGATAGTATCCGCCGCCTTGACCCTGCGGAGGAACCGCCGGCTGTGGGCTTTTTTTTGCATGCCAACCCCTGATTCCCTCGTTCCACCGGCTTTCCTGTCGACGAGTCTTTTATACAGACCTCATTTTCCCCCCTTCGCCCCTTCCATCTGAGCCCTTCCTCCGCTCGCGTGCAATCCCCAATGGTGCCTTTTCTCCCTGACCGGTTCCCCCCACCTTCTACGACCAAAACCTAAAAACCTCGCTTCCACCTTTCTTCCCCTGTTCATGACCTAGCGGCTTCCCCCACGTTACCAGTCTTCTTATCAGACCTTCATTTCCCACCTTACTGTTTTTTTTGGGACCCGTCCTCGACATGTTCCGTCCTTCCTGTCGGTTCCAATCGCGCCCGGCTTTGCTTCCTCTTCCCTGGTCTTGGATTTTTACCCCGTCCAAGCTTTCGCTTCTTCAAGTGGGTTTGCCATCCTTGTTCACCTAGTCTTACCCCACCCCCAATCCCTTAATTTGCCCCCCCCCCCTCCCCTATTCATCCATGTTCCGCAAATTTAAGTGCTCCAGCTTCACCCGGAATCCGCCCCTGGCGCTTCTTCTCCAACTGACTTCTCTGCAGGATCCCTTGTCGAGTTTCTTTTTTTTTATGACCGTGGAATTCTTGCCAAGTTTTTCCCCCATGTCCGGAGTTTTTCTGCCTCGTTCCACGACACTCTTTTCCCTGACTGATCGCTCTCCCTTCCTTCCTTCATATTTTGGAATTTTTTCTAACTTTAACATAGCCCCTTCTTTCATTTTAGACATCTTTTCAGTAATGTGGGAGTATGGCCTTCCCTTTATTTGTTTGTTCGCTTCTTTCCATTTATCCGGGATGTTTTTCCTTCTGACCACTAGACTTCTCCGATTTCAATCTCTTCATCCCCCCCTTTCAGAGGGGGCGCTAAAGTTGTCATCCGGATTGGGACACTGAGAGATTTCTGACCCACTTGTACGCCCCGTGAGCTAGATTTGAGCTTTGTGAGGTTATTTTTACCTGCTTCTCCCCCACGTCGGACTCCTTTCAGGCTGATCTGCCGGTCGATGTTAAAACCTTCCTCTTTTTTCCCTTCCCCGTTGTTGTTGTTTCTAGTCCCCTTTTTCCCACACATACGCCCTCTGGAACTCTTCCTTCCTTCCGTACACGAGTATTTTCCTCTTTGTCCACTCTTCCCCAAGCCTCCCCATCCATCTCCCCTTACCTCTTCTCTACAGCTTGAGATCAGCACCCTCGACATAGTCCTCCTCTCCCATCCAATTATTCTTGTTGCACATCGTCAAAACTCACCGTTTCCACCTTGGGGTAGTTCGTTTCTTTGTGTAGTGGTGCGTGTTTTCCCCTAAACCCCCGCGCATTAGGTCCGACGCGTCAAGGTAGCACAAAAATACCGCGCCAACTTACTCCCAGCGAGTCCACTCCTCTACAAAAGTGGGATTCCCTTTTCTTTGAACTTTGCACTGATACAGTACGGTAGCTGCCCTTGGAGTTCCCCTCTTTGTTTTTTCTTTTTCTTTTCCCACTCCCCCCCCTCCCATTTTTCCCCAACCCTCTTTTTTTTTTTCCTTGCTCCACCAAGCCCTACCCAAACACGCAGTCTACTGAGGAGAACTTCCCCTTTTTCTTTCTTGGCATTCATTGGCGTTGGGCAACCTTGTTCTCCTTTCCTTTGTTGGGAACCCAAGTGAAGGTGGCGTGGTCCAATTTTGGGAGTCCTGCATTTACACCGGGAACGTCCCCTCCCCTGTAACATCCAATCGGCTTTTCCTCCTTTGTCACCCTTTTCCTGAAGTTTTCCAAAAGTTCGGGGCCTTTCCCCCCGTGTGCATTTAAAAACCCAGTGGAAGGCCCGAAGTATTTTTCCCCCCGTTTTAAGCGACCCCCAGTTTCCCCTTTCTTTTTTACCCCTTGCTTGGTCTTCTTAGATCTGTCTTCCCTTACGACTCTGCTTGGGAAGCTATTGTTTTATCCCTTTTTTTTTGGCTCCGAAGTAGCGAGATAGAGGTTTGTCCCGCAGGAATTGTCGTTCGGTCCTTTTCTTCCCGTTCCCCCTCCTATTTGATCTTTCGGCCTTGGTTATGCGTGTGTAGCTTAAGGTTTAGCTTCCCCTGCCCTTATTCTACGGTGTTGATATGTGTGATTTGTGTGTGTGTGTTTCCTTCTGTGATGTATCGTGTGTTACTCTGCCGCCACGCCTTTTCCCCCCACCGGCTTTTTCGTCGAGATCCCCTCCCCCGGCCCGGTTAATTTCCCCAATTGCGTAGTTTTTTGGGCAGCGCGGGTCAGAACCGACCTCCCTTCCCCCCTCTTCTTCATGGTGGTGAATAGAGGTCGAAGTGTTGTCTTTTTCCTTGACAATGATGTTCCTGGTTGACTGTCGTTTCCCCCTTTAGCTGAAAATTTCTCCCACGCCTTTAGGCTGAGTCCCTTCTGCGAATGACTGGCCTTTTTTCCCCGTTACGGCTTCCCCCTTTGCCCTAGTAGAACGTTTCCTCCAGATCGTTGCATGTCTTGCAGCATTAAACCCCCACTCCTTCCATACTCTCTTTCTCAGCCATTAAGCACCTTTCTCTGTCTCCGCCGACGGCCTTATGTTTTTTTTCGCTTTCCCCCCTTCCCTTTGATAATGATTTGTCTTAAGGCTTCTGTCTTTTTTTCACTCTCCGAGGATTTT
>Ga0179593_1477154_pt1 | contig 13087 bp, 16 predicted proteins | sample CZODoug2_1_08_16_FD_185931 | JGI IMG/M metagenome (GOLD analysis project Ga0179593, IMG submission 185931) | Vadose zone soil fungal communities from Angelo Coast Range Reserve, California, USA - CZODoug2_1_08_16fungal (PacBio error correction) | ecosystem: Environmental > Terrestrial > Soil >... | reverse complement strand
CGTACCATAGACGTGGTGGGGTGTTTCCCCTCTCTCTTGACGCGATCCACCGTTTACTGCTGATCCTCCGAAAGCTCGAGGACTGTCCACCATGCACCAGATCGTTGCAGATCATTGCTTACGAGTTTTTTCACCTGTTCTCTCAAGGTTCTCAACAGTCCGAGTCGTTGTTTCAGCCCCGCCCCTGTATCCGGTCTTCCTTCGAGTAACCCCGTCTAGGTTTCTAAAAGGGGCCCCCCTTTACCTGAACACTTTAAAAGTAGGTTTCATCGTTTGACCCACTCCCTTACGGACTATAACGTCACCCCTCGGTCACTCTACCTTTTCCGCTCCCCCAGATTCTAGGGAGGCAACGCACCGATTCCAATCGAGCCGTGCCGTGGTGGGTGTGGTTCTTGGTACGAGTTCCTCCTCCCTGCGTGCTTCCGCCAGCCAAGTCGTCTTCCGACCGTGGCACCGGCAAGTTTTGCGGCGGACCCTTTTTTCTCCCCTCGTTGTTCGGCACTCCTTTCCCATAAGGACTTTTCTTGCTCTATTTCCCCGGTACTCTGTAATCTCTTTCCTAGTCACTATCCTACTGGACGCCTGTCTAGCTTCCTCGGAACTACTACCCGCTCTGCGCCTCCCCTGCCGCCAAAAGTTCACCTAGACGACCCCAAGGGCATCATTTTCGATTTTTTTACTAGTCCCCTTTTAGTCGCACAACCCCCGTCCTTTTAGACTTCAACAACCCGGCCCTTGAACGAGAACCCTCTCATCTTTTTAGTCTTTTAACGACTGGTCGGTCGAGTTTCGAACGGAAGGATACCGTTAGACTTGCAACACGAATACTGTCCATGTTTCGCATTTTTGGAAGAAAAACCTCAGCTCCAAGGAAGGCAGGATGTGACCAGCTTGCAAACATTGGTAAAGGGCCCCTCGCGTCCCCCCTACAGACAAGGTGCCTTTCTTTACTCATCGCATTCTGGCCCAACGCCTGTTCCAGGCACCAGTCACGCCCACCAGCCACTCATAGACCTGCAGTCCAGTATCAGCTCGGTGTCTTAAGGCAGACCGCCTAATCGGAAGATCCTAAAAGAACCCCCCCCGACGGCCATCAAGTCCCTTTTGGTTCATGGAGGCACACATACCCCGGTAAAGATTGGCCCTACACCCCCTAAAAGGGAACCCATGGTTAGCCCCTCCAAACGGTGCGTTTCGCCTCTCCTCCTGACCTTGTGGTTTCTCGGTACACCATTTTTTTCCTCTTTGAGGGGACTCCTCCCCTCCCGGGCGTAGCTTCGTTCCCTTGATCGAGTAACGATAGTCTCACCAGAAGTGCCTCCGCTTCTCTATTTACCTAGCTAACCTGCACTCCTTCTCACGTGGACGCAGCAGCACTTCCGCCCTTTTCTCCCTCTCGCCATCCCAAGTCGCCTTGCCTCCACGAGCGCTACTTCACCCCGGCGATCGGTCGAGGATTCTTCTTTTCCTTAAAGTTCCCTAGAAGCCGATCGGGCCGCCGTCCCCCCTTTTTTCACGTCATTCTCTGCTCACCTTTGCTTGACCCCCTTTTCATCTCCTGATTCGAGGATTTCGGTGACTAACTCCCTTCTTCTCCTGATTTGGAATTCGGAGTCAGGCCACCTGCTTTTCAGTTTCCCCCGTTCTTACTGGCACGGTAAAAGACACTCCCCTGCGGTCCGAGAAAAATCCCTGCCCCTAGTATGCGGATTCATTCTTCTGCCTTCGATGTGGGAGAAGTGGAAGTCTACGCCTACGTCGCTCCGTTCTTGTTCTGTTCGCTTTTCAGATACTCTGTTCATCTACCATGTTTTTATCCTTTACCTCAGCACCCCCCCCCCCCCCTGACCAGTCCTGGGTTCCCTTCCAACCTCACGAAGCCCCCAGTATAATTTTTCCTACTCCCCGTTTTTTGTAGAAGATACTCGTTGTGCTTAATTCGTGTAGTTGCAGATCCCCTCCATTTACCTCTGTCCGGTTTTGCTGAGCAACTCTTTTCCTGCGGTGTAGCTTGCGGGTAGATCTGACGCGGCGAACCTCACTCCCCGAATCCGTGTAGGCTTAAGCGTGCTCTGGAACCCGCCCGCGTTCGGCTTGCCGCCGACTCGGCCGCCTACTTTTCAGGGTTTTGCCTGCTCTACTCCGTGTCCGACCTTGTCTTTCCTCCCTTTCTTTGTCGGCTCCGTCGTTGACGGCCAGGGGGTGCTTTTTGCCGGACGGGCCGCGGTCAGTCTCTCCTACCCTCCGTTCTGCCAACGCTGAAAGCGTCCCGGCTTCCCTTTCGACTGTGTTAGCAGCTCCTTCGAAGTATTCTGTATCTGTTTGTCTTGTCTTTCTCTCCATTGCGGCCGACCTTCCCTAAGATCTTTGCGCTTGTTGCATACCTTCTTTCCCTCCCGGAGAGTCCCCCCTTCTAAGTTTAGGTTTAGCTGCGAGCGCGTCCACCCCTTTACTTGCTGTTCGGGTGCGGTCATCGGTCCCCCTCTTATCCTGGCCTCTTGTCTTCCGCCCATTACTGGCCTCCCCATCAACCAGAAGCCGCGGCCTCCGGTTGATGCGCGTCCCCCCTCGGCTCCTTCCTTACCCGCTCCTTTTGGTATCGAGCATCCACGCCGTTCATTCTTCTTTAGAGAACTCCCCTTTGTCTGAAAGGCCTGGTTACACGGGGCACAAAACCCCCACCTCCATCACCGGCTGTCAGCTTGAATTGCCCGCCTTTCTCTCCCCCCCTCCAAACACTCTCTGTCGCTGGTCTCTCCTGCGAGTTGTGTAGTATTGCATTACTTTTTTCTACAGAACGCGCTTATATATGGACACTGTTGATGACTTTTGGTTTCTCGTTCGGGTGCCCTCATCTCCTTCTCTCCAGACTTTCGATGAGGTAGGACCTAAACTTGATTTCGCTGGCCTTTGCAGTTTGGCGGAAGGGAATTTTTTGAGAAGGCTTGGGAACATCCCCCCTCATAACCCACACTAAGAACCGTCGTACGGTTTGCAACCCTAAGAGTCTCAATCCTGCGGCCTTTTCACACTCCTGGAGTACTCACGTCGCGCTTTCTCCGGGTAGGCCCGGTGGAATTTGACAGACCCCGTTCCTTGGTTGGCGACCTTGCCGACTCCTATTTCCTAGCGTGTCGTCTAGCCGTTCTTGTCGGCCGTCTGTTCGAGACCTGTAGTCCTTAAGCGGCTACCCGAACGTTTACTACTATTCTTGGAGTACGGATGCAGCCCTCTTCGTAGCTAGCTTCCTTGCTTATCCCTTTTGACGAACCGCCTCTTTTGACGGGTTGACCTTGTCGCCGCCCCTTTCCCTGCCCCCCCGTCGAATAGATTGGCGAGCCAGCTATGCCCGTCCCCCTTTAGGACACCCCTTCCTGTCCCTTTGGACTTGTGGTGTTGCCAGACCTCAAAAAACCCCCCCACCCCAACCGGGTGGTCCCGAGGGGTACCCAACCCAATGAACACACAACCCGGGGGGGTTTGTTTTTTGGGTGGATTTTACGCCCTAGTAGTTTCTTTGGGGGGTTTTCGTTTGTCACTTTTTTTTGGTCGGGTTTCCAAGTTCAAGTTGTTCTCCCGAGCTCTCTCACTTTGGCACTAGTCCTGCCGTTACGGGCATGTCCCAGTTTTGAGACCTTCTTTCACCAGGATCGTTCCGTTCTCGGCTCAGTCGAGTGTGGACCGGTTACGACATCCCCAGGTGCCGCAACCCCCAAATGGGGTGATCTCCACCCCCAAGCTGTTCCGACGTCAACCCTCTCAAAAACAGCAGCTGTTCCCTTGGTGCGGACATTTTCCCCCCCCATCTATCGGCTGGACGAGGGGACCTTCAGAACTTCAGGCAAACCTTCTTTCCCCAGGATAAGAGAGAAGGGAGATCCCCACCAAGGAGACCTTTCCGGAGGCTTACCATTCTCATCTCTTTCCCCTCCCTAAGGGGGGGTGTGTGTCGCAGAGCTTGTGATTTATACGAAATTTAGGAAGTGGGGGTTCCCTCACCCACAATTTTTTTTACCCCTGCACTCTCAGCTAACCGGAACCAGCTGATCACCCATCTTTAAACTCCCGCTAGGAAATTTGGAAGCAAAATTTTTTTCCTAAATTTTAAGCTCTTTTATCGTCGAGGACCCGCGCTCGTTCTCAAATGTTCTAACGTAGAGCTTTAGTTGTCAGCCTACCGAGACTTCGAAGATCTGCACCTTTTTCGTGCCGTCCGGCCGGTGTTTTCTTCTGTTAATCCTTGAACCTAGCCCCGGCAAAAAAAAACCCAACCCGTTGACAACGCAGGCGGTGAACACAGCCCCTACTTATTAGACGTTGAACTGGCTTTGTGCCAGCACATACAACACCCCCCCCCCCCCCAGGTCTGGAATCCACCCTTGCAGCGACCCCCATCCCTACTAGTTTCCTACTAGGAGCAACAGATCTTCTTTTTTTCATCGAGCATACGGTGGGTTCGCTCCCCGTTTCCGGGAATAGCAAGCTCCTTCTATCTTTCCAAGCAAAGTCCGCTCTACGGGTGGCCTTACATCCTCTCTAGCCCCATCTGTCGGACCCGGACTCCCTCTCACAAACTCCCCACCATGTCAAGGTACCCCTCACGGGCCTTCTGAAAATAGGCCTCCAAGGACGCCCTCCCCCTGCCCCCGTTCCCAGCTCTCCGAACCTTCAGTCGTAGAGGACGCCCTTCCCTGCCGTAAGCTGACTACTCCAAGGTCTTGTGATCCCCCTCTAACACCCTGGTCTATGACGACCCGTTTCTTAAGGTATTTTTTCGTCGTGCCCTTTCCCCACCAACCCTCCGTACCCAGTTCGTTCGACCCCACGGTGGCCGTCCCGCGGCCCCCCCCTATTTGCCGTGCTACCATGAAGGGGTCCTTTGGACGACAGTACCAGGACCGCCCCCGCCCGTCGGATGATTCACAGCTCGGTACTGGAGGCATTGTACCGCCTTTGGCTCAAGCCGGACCCGGCCTGCCATTTCCGGGAGAGCCTGCCCTTTGGCTCCCCGTGTTACGACCTAAGCCTTGTCCACAAAGAATTTCTCTCCGTCTCTCCTGAGGAAACAGGAACTACTTCCCCCGACACTACCGCCACTTTTCTATGCCCCAGTATTCATTCGTTTCTTTTAGGGTATACCAGGTCCATTCCCTTAAGCGGACCCTCCTTGGGGGCCAGCCCACCTTTTTTCCCCCAGAGAAGGATCACTCATGTCCTTTTTTCTGTTTGGCCGCAGGCGGCACACCCCCCCATCTGACGAACGGTATGGCACCCCTTTTTCCCCTCACCAGTGGCTTGGACAGGCCCCCCCCAGGTGGTTTCCCCCGCTTCATTCAACCGTGGTGGGGGGCCCTGGATGACTCGGCCCCATCCCATTTATGAGTCAGGCCTCCCCCCAATAAGGTGAATGGGAACCCCTCGTGGTGTGTGGGGCTGCTTTTTCCCAACCTAAAAGGGAGTTCCCTTATTGCTCAATGTTTCCGGGGTGTCGGGGGGGCGGTAACTGTTCCATGGCCCCGATGTGATTCCCCGTCCTGTGACAACTTACACCAGAAGAGCTTTTTCCCTGTTCAACGCAACCCCCAATTCCCTTTTTCTTTCCTGCGGGCAATCCCCCACCAAACTCAAAACCCACACCTCTCTCCCCAACCGTCCAACAGCTTCCCTACCACCCCACTTTTTTTTGTGGTTCACGTTCCTGCCACCCCCCCAAGGTCGCCGGCACACCCTCTTCTTTCCTTCCCAAAGCGCCTACTGTCAGAGATCTTCGGGTTTTTTTTTCCTTTGATTTCGGACGCCGATCGTTTCGCCCCCCCCCCCCCTCTCGAGGGAGTTCACGCCTTTTTCTCACCCGTCGCGAAATTTCATTCTCCCCCCTTACTAGTTAAATGCGTTAAGAACATCATCTTGTCGTTAAGGACCGCGGAACTCTTTCCCGTTTTGATCACCCTTGACAGTAGTACCGCTTTTCAGACGAATCCCGTTGAAATTTTTACTTTTTCTGTCCCCTTTAACGACAGTTTCTCAAAAGGAAGAAGAATTCCCCATCCTCCCATGAGTAGAGACAAGAGTACGCATTTGACTCTTCTTTTGTTTCGACGAGAAAGAGTACGAATACTTGTTGAGCCTTTCTTCGTGCTTGTCTAGGACGCCAACGTGTGTGGTTCTGTGTTTTCCGTGTTTTCCAACACCATTTTACAGTTAATTTACCCCTTTTCTCACTGCACGAGCGAACCTTTTCCCTTTTCCAAAGCGTGACTGACGGGCTTCGTTAACCCCCCCTACTTCTTCCAACAAGAGTATCCTTTCACTTCCTTTTTTGTTGAGAAGCTTTTAATTTTTTTATGCCAGCCCTTAGTTGATTGCGAGAACGTCCATTATTGGTCCGTTTTTCGGTTGACCCCTCGTGCAGTGAGGCCCCTAGTTTTTTTTCTTTTCCCTGGTTTTTTTCTGAACGCGGCTTTTTCCCAGCACGAAAAAGGGAGTGACGCTTCCTTTCCCCAGGTAGGTTTCCCTTCCTCTTTCTGACAGACGACGATGCACCTTTTTGAGTCATGAATAGGCAGACTTTTTTTCAGTCTGTTACCGTTTGTTTCTCCCCCCCCGATTGGATTAAGCTAGTTCCTAGTACTTTTCTCAGGGTGCCGGTCCGACGGTAGATTCGTTCAAGTTAAGATTCCCTTGATTTATTACTCATCCTTGAAACGTCTTTTCTCTTTTCCCTTTTTCTTCCCCCCCGAGCGGTGAAGTCAGGTCGTTTTCTGACTTCTTTATTGTTTGTCGTAAGGTGACTCCAGTCCTCCTTTTCCCCTTTAAGGCCCTTCCCCGACTATATATGTCTAAGGATCTGTTGTTTGACTATCCTCGCTTTCCTTGGGATCCCCTGTCCCCTTTCCTAGGGACGGGATTTTTTTGCTTTTTTCCCCCATGATCTTTTTAGATAAGAAGGTCACGAGTCTTAATAGGTGAACTTATTTTTCCATCTTTCTCCGAGACAGTCACCTGAACCCTCTCCCTCCGCCCGACCGGGAGGGGACTTCTCTTCCCATTCCCAGCATCTTTACCCCGGACCCAATGTGATTAGCTATCCTAGGGGCGGACGCGAGACCCGCCCCTTTTTTGCCGAAGGCCTTGGCCCCTTTTTCTTTATTTGCTAAAGGCCGCAGCGCGTGTTTTGGTTCCTTCTTCGAAACTCCCATAATCACAGCCCCATTTTTTTCTTTGCAGATATGGTCTCTGGGTTACTTTGCTTCCCCACGCCGGAGTCTCCTGGATTTTTATGTTTTCCTTTATACAGACTGATGAAGATACATTGCACGTACTTAAGGGCTGGATTTTTCATGCTTTAATTGCGACTACTCTGACTAGGGCCTTGCCCTGAGGTAGTCACAAATGGGTGCGTGCTCTCCCCCCTTGCCTTGGGGATTCAGGCTCCCTTGGCCCGGAGTTTTTAGTCCTTTTAACTCTCTTGAGAATTCTTTTTTGTTACCGGACTCAGAAAGGCAGTCTTTTTCAAAGGCAGATTTGAACCCAATTGCTTCTTCACCGCAAGTCCTCCCCCCTTTCCGTTTAGATTACCGTCGGACTGAGCTGTTTTGCCCGATTTCGGACCTTGTGTTTCCTTCTCTCCGAACTGGCGTCTTTTTTTTCGTTTTTTACGATGGCGCAGCCTCATATCGATCTTCCTTGTATAGGCCTCCTTGTTTTCTAGGTGCGTTTCACATTTTTTTTGTAGTATCGCTGGTTCCCATGAGAGAATGAGTGAGGACTCGAAAGCTGTCATTTTCCCCCTATTCCTCTCCCATAACCCCCCACAACAACAACACCACACCCCCCCCCCCGCTCTGTGACCATGTGTCCCCAGTCCACCCCCCCACCCAATCCCACCCTTTCCCCTCCCCGATCCTCCTCACTAGACACCCTCTCGAGAGGCCTATTCCTTCTCTACCGTCCCTCCCCCCCACCTTCACACACCACAATTGTGCCTCATCATTCCTAAGGACTTTTCCCTACCAGGCTCCCCAAAGGCCGACCCAGGACCTATCGCCCGCTGCTCACGGGGACTCGAAACCATTTAGTACCACCGTGACCTGAATGCGACTGATTCTTTTTCTTTTCGATGAAAGACTGAAATCTGCGATGAATCCTATGAGCCCCACCCCCACCAGATTAGTCCCTGCTTTTTTTTTCACTTTTCCCACCTAGTGATTTTTTTTCCCGATTGCCTACATATTTGTTTTGGAGCATTCCGTTGATTAACCGAGGCCTTCTCGAGATCTCAAAATCCTTGTCTGAATAGGTGTCAACCCACAGCCCTCCAGGGAGTTTTCCCAGTCCCATTATCCACCTTCATGCATTTCTCCACCCAAGAGAGCAGGCTCTGTTGTCGTCCTTCACCCCTCCTAGAATACCTCAACCAAGGCAGGGGGGGTTCATTTGGGGGTTATTTCCTCTGGGGGGGCGCGGTGTGGGCGGCGGGTGGGGGGACCCCCCCTTTTCGGAAGTTTTTTCCCCCCCGCCTTGCCCGCTTTGCAAAAATCCTTCTGCGCATCTTGGTGTGCCTTCACTCCCGTCGGCTTTGGCTGCGTTCATCGGCGGGCCGTCTCGGCTAGCGTTTTTTTGTGTAGCGACCCCACCCCTTCCCCCGATGTTCTATTCCTTCCTTTTCCACTACTTTTGTGGTATGTTTGAGGGCGATCTAGTTGTCTACCTCTAAGTCCCCGTTGTGTGGGTTCTACGACTTCCCTTCCCCTCGGCACGTTCAACACCACCTTCCCTTACACTCCCCACAACCACAAAACCACTTTTTACCCCCCCCCGGGATCGTGTCTTTCAAAATTTCCCCCTCAAGGTACAATGAATAGGGAAATTTGGCCTGTCCCACTTCCCCCGATCTTTCTTTGAGAGCGACCTCCCCTTCGAGGAGGGCTTTTTTTTTTGGACGTCTCTTAGCAAAAAGTTGTCTTCCCCCCCTTCCCCTCTAGTGTCGAGACCCCAAATTCCCTTGCCGAGCCGTCACAGTAACCACAGATCGTGAGTATGGCATACCTTACATTCTTCTCAAACGTATTGCAATAATATCCCACCCCTTTGTGGGCTTAAACTAAGCACCCCCCCGAGATCCCCCCATAGAAACCTGCCCTTTGAGGAACCCAGTCTCCCACTATTAAATCTATTTCAGACGCCTCCCTCCTCCGAGTTCGGGCGGCCATCCCTCCCCCCTGTGTCCCTCCGAGAACGGAAGGTATTCTCTATCACCTCTTTTCTAAAGAAGAGGCATCTTCCCGACGGCACAATAGGCCTTCCCGTCCAATGGCCCCTTTCGCCTTCCTCTTTTTCCCTACCAACACTCCCTCCCGCCCGCGCATTACCCCACCACCCCCCCATTTTCCTCCCCCCCCCCCCCACCCCCCCTCCTCACACACACCCAATCCGGCACCACACTTCCCCCCACACCCCTACATCCGCCCCCCCCCCGCCCCCCCCCCCGGACCCACCGCCACCCACCCCCCCTCCACATATTCCGTTCACTCTATACCCCCCCCCTCCCTTCGCACACCTTCCCTCCCATCTTCCTCCTCCACCCCCCCCACATCCACACTCCGTATACTCCATTACCACCCGCCCACCCACCCCCCCCCCACCCTCTCCCGCATCCTTCCACCCCACCCCCCCCCCTTCACCTCCCACCACCCGCACCCCCCATCCTACCTTCCAGTTCACCCTCTCCTCCGCCCACCCCCCCCCTCTCCGCTTCACCTCCCTCACCCCCCGCCCCCCCCTCCCCCCTCCCCTACCCTTATCCCCCCCCCCATCCCCCCAATCCCCCTCTCTCACACCTCTCCCCCCCCCCCCTCGTTTTTCCCCTCCTCCCCACCCCCTCCACACCGACCCCCTCCACCTTTCCTCACTGTTCCATCCTCCCCCCTCTCTCCCCATCCCTCTCCCTCCCCACCCCCCCTTTCTGCCGCCCCCCCTCCTGGCTCTATTCCTTTACCACTCCCTCGTTTTTTCCCCCCCTTTCGTTCCCCCCTCTCCCCCACCCGCCTCTCCACATCTACCCTCCGCTCCCCGTTCCGCCCCCACCACCCGCTTTCCGCCCCCACTTCCCCCTCCTTATCTCCCCCTCCCCCACCCCACCCCCGTCACCCCCCCCCCTCCCCATTTCCCCTACCCCCTTCCTCCGCCTCCCTCCCCACCTCCTAATCCCCACCTCCCCCCCTCCCCCCAGCCCCCATGCCTCCCAATCCTACCCCTCATCCAATCTCCTCCCCCTCCACCCCTCCGCCCCTCCCCTCCCACACCCCCCCCACCCCCCCCCCTCTGCCTTCCCCTCCTTTCACCCCATCCTCCTCCCTCTGCCCACCCACCCCTCCCATACCACCCCTCCCCATAATCCCTCCCGCTCGCCCCCCCCCTCCCCACCCCACCTGCCACCTTCTTCACCCCCACCAGCCCTTTTTCCTCTCCCCTCTCCTCCCCCCCACTTCCCCACACCCTCCACCCTATCGGACCTTCCTCCCCCTGTTCGCTCCTCCCCTCCGAAACCCGCCCCCCCCACGCCCCCCCTCCCCCCCCCCTTGGTTCCGCCCCAAGAGATGACCTGTTTGAGGGCCTCGGGGTCTGATGCCTGCCCTCGTGTCGTCGCGGTAGGTTACGCTCTATCTCCCTTTTATTTCCTGTGCGATCTTCTTTTTTCCGTAGTTGTATGCTGGGTCCCTGGGCCCGTCTTGTCCCCCTTTCCCAAGACGTGAAGGATTAGTTCGTTCTCGTTTCGTCATACAGCCGAGCGCTGTTTACGCTTTTTATCAGGTTTCCCTTTCTCGAGATCCGGTCTCCCAGGTTTTTTCAGCTCAAGTGAGGTTGTGTAGGCTCTTCCCTGCTAACTTCCTTCCCCCGCTTACTCAAGTTCCTCGAAGTACGGAACTCCGCCTTTGACTTTCTTAAGGTAGTCGTTATCCTGGCTCTCCCACGATAAAGCATTGGATCCCAACCTCAACACCCCTGGTGGAGTGCCCCCCGTGAGAGCCACCGGTTGTTTTTGATGCCATTTCTTCGAGGCGCTTTTTTCCGTTTGGGACCCCGATTGCCCCTTTCGGTTTAGAGTAGGGACGTGTTTACTCCTTCCCCAAAGCTGGCCTGCTGTCTTTTTTTGATCGGTTAACCGTCGGACACGTTTTTTCCTTGTTCCTTGCTTCCTTCCGCCCAGTAACAAGACCTGAAGCACCTAGATCCTTTTCCTTTTGATCCCTGCAGTCCACCCAACACCGCCCCCACCTGGTAACACCCCCTTACGCAGACTTTTCTCCCACACTTTCGTGAGAATTGCGCATTCCTGCTTTCCGTGCATGGCTTTTTGCGCTTTATGCTGTAAGGCCATCCTCTAGACATCGGACCTTCTTGTTTTGTTCCAGTCAGCGATGGCCCCCCGACATTGGGGTCCCGTGAAACCCTTAAGGTCGACCTTGCCTCGGATCGAACCCCGACTTCTTGCCACCTTTTAAGATAACAACCTTTTGTGCTACTTCAAGGACTTTCTGAGTGCTTCCGAGAACGTTCCTCCCCTGCCTCAACGCGTCACCCTTGCTCGTCGGATCAATTTATCTCTTCGAGAGTGGCCATCGATTCTCCGAATTTTTCACAGAGTCGTCCGAAAGGGTTCCGCGATGAGGTCCTTTCCTTTATGTTATTAAATCTCCGTTACCTTCCTCAATGTATACCGCGATTATTCCCGAGAAATTTTGGCTCCTGCCCCCCGGACTTTAGCCTTTTCAAAGAAGGCTCTTGGGCTGGCCTCCGGAGCTCTCCGCCCTCGCCCTGTGGTTGTTCGCTTATGTTGCCGGAACAAAAGCCGAGTACCGATCGCTAGCCCTTGCTTTCGCATAGCGTCGGTCGTCAGGTCCCGTCAACGCTGCTCGCTTCTTTTCCCATCCACCCGGGACTTTTTTCCGGTGGCCTTCTAATGCAACCCAGTCCCTGTGGTTCGTAGTGTCCCCCCTTACCGTGTCCACTGTCCGAGCCGCAAAACCTTGACGACTTGATCATGCCGAAAACTTGTGCATGTCCGTAAGCGGGTGATAAGACTGCTCTGAGTTGTTAAGACTCCTGTCCCTTGTACGCTCAGTCTAAAAGGCATCGACCGGATCCATCGTCACCTTTGCTCTTCGTCCTAACACATTGTGTAGTGCAGTGGACCTTTCAGGACCCCCCGAATCAGCGTTCCGCCATGTTCTCTTCCCCTTTCCTGCGGGCACGTATTATTAGTACGGATCCCCAGTCATCCGCGTCGTGACTTCCCCCCCTAGTACGAAGAACCCGTTTTTTACCGATGTTACCAAGAAGTCATTTTCTTGGTACTGCCTTACCGTTAACCGTGGACCGGCTCAACCGTGTAGTGATGTCCCGGTCACTAGGTCAGTGAAGCGAAGGATTTCTATGCTCCGCTCTGTGGTTCTAGATCTTTCACATCGACGACGCGCCCTGTATGATTTACCCGCTTCAGACCATTTAGGTCTTTATACGGGCACCCCGGATACCCATCGCACTTTTCAACCTCGACTGCTCCCTTTAGGGCGTTGCTGGCCGTTCTACGACACTCTTGTAAGGGCTTCCGGCTCCCTTCCCGGCCTCTAGGTCAAGTTTGAGTTGTCGTGCTCGATGGCCCTAGAACTCTTCCCTCTGTTTCGGGTACCCGTGAAGTCCCCTTCCTTCTTTTCAGAAGTCCGAGCCCGACATTCACCCCGAGACAGTGCTCGAAGCACGGCGCGCCTCGTTTCAAGTCGGTCGTTTATTCACTTGCGTCTACCCCCAGTTAACGTCTTCCTCCTCGAGCCTCTCCTCGAGTTTACTTGCTTCCCTCTCCCCGTTCCGGCGCCTCCGACCCACAATTCAGGCGTTGAGGATGGAGATGCTCTATTCCGGCTTGCTTCAGCTGCGGCGCGCAGGTTTCCGATTATACCGGCTCGTTTCGCGAGTGTATCCCCCCCTTCCTCCCTGAACGATGGACGCGTCGGACCGGACTTCTACTGGATCCGGTCTGTTCGCACCGAAAGTCGCGATGAAAAGTTTGCCGATCGCTCCTTTG
>Ga0179593_1445658_pt1 | contig 13087 bp, 16 predicted proteins | sample CZODoug2_1_08_16_FD_185931 | JGI IMG/M metagenome (GOLD analysis project Ga0179593, IMG submission 185931) | Vadose zone soil fungal communities from Angelo Coast Range Reserve, California, USA - CZODoug2_1_08_16fungal (PacBio error correction) | ecosystem: Environmental > Terrestrial > Soil >... | reverse complement strand
TTATTTCGGCACCCAAACGAACGCCGGCCGTGTGCCACCGTTGCTTCATGCCGATTCACCTCCTTATACAGCGTCACTTGTCTTTTCCTTTGACGTTAAGACCCCAGTTGTACCCGATCCCAACCTTTAACCTTTTTTACTTGATTGATCCGCTTCACCCTCTTACCCCTCCAAAATTTTCATATCTTTTTTTCCCGTTTGAATGTGGACTTGTTGGGTCTGGATCGCTTTCTGCTAAAGCTTTTTTTCGCGTCTTTGGGACACCGCCTTCCGGCTCCCCTCTCCAATTATTGTCTTCCCCTACTCATCGCTTTGGCTTCACCCCACCCCCCTCCAGGTACCAATATTGCGCCGAGGAGCCCTTCCCCCCGCTGTGCACAAAAACAAACGCAACAATCTTATTTTTGGTTAAACCAGTTTTCGTTTTCACCCGTCTCATAGTCTAGACTCAGACGTTAGCAAGGATTCGTTCATTCCCTGGAAACATCATCTTCCCCCCCTTACTTTCCTCCCCCCCGGGGTGCTGCCCATAGTACAGTGCGTGCGTCCTCCAATGTCGGTCGCTGAAGTCAAAGTCGAAGTTCCCCCAGCTTTCCACCCCCCTTCTTTCCTCAGTAAGTATCGAAAAACCCCGACCACCTTCCGTCTTACTTAAAGTAACAGGTGGACTTCATCACCTTGGACCACTTAAAGGCCCACCAAAGTAAGTCTTCCAGCTCCATCTTTCTTCCTCGTACTCTCCCCTCAGCGCACGATTGCTTGGAACCCACTCCTTTTTCGCTGTCCTCATTCCCATCTTGGTTGCCGGCTCGCCGTTCATTGGCGTCCCCCTTGAACAATATTTGACCCGTCAGTAATCCCATTTTTGCGATATCTTTTCCTCCTTCCCCCCTTCGCTTTATGAGAGACCCCCTTGCATCTTGGATTGCTGCCTGAGAATGTACGTCAACTTCCTCAATTTGCCGTCGAAGTCCTGCTTTCCCCTCTCTGGCTAATGAAGTCCGCAATTTTTTTCACCCTTCCTTTCGTTGCCACTGAGCGCTGCTCTTTTTTGGCTATTAAGCCACATTTGAGTTCCGCCCTTCTATCTTCGGTTGTTGTACCCCACCTCTCCCTTCCCTTTACTGTGTAAAGGTCTTACCAAGCACTCCTTTCAAGTTCCACAACCGCGCGAAGTCCTCCCCCGTGCCCCCCTTCCCCCCTGCCGAAACATCCAATGTGTATGTTCCATGTTCTTTCTTGTTAAAGAACATTCCGATTGGGTCTGTAGTCCTCCCGCGCCACTCCCATCGGTTACGCAGACCGTCCTTTTTTCCTTTGTTCTAGGCATCTAGAGATGTCAGCTCCCCCGTCCAGGGTGTTCCCTTGTTTCGTGTCGAGCGTGCGTTTAAAATTTGTGGCCGAATAGCCTCGAGCCCATCCTTCCGAAAGGCTCAGTCTTCGGTCTTTCTCCCTTACGAATGCCGCGCAATTTTCCAGAATTTTCCCGTATTGCCCATCATCTCTCATCGTTTTTCCTGTTGCCAGAAGTACGACGCCCACGTGTCATGTTTTTTCTAATTTTTTCCCAGCGGAACGGATCTGTTCACTCAACATTTCCCTTGGACCGCAACCGTGAGTAAATCTTTTTCCTCCCCTCCGAATATTTCGCTTTTTTTTCCCGCTCTCGACCCCTCCCTTCCCCCGGTTTGCGTTAGTTACTCCTGTGGGGTTTGTTCCGCACACACATACCCCCTTTTCGCGAAGCGACCTAGTGACGTCTTCAACCATTACGGTGTCGGTTTTCGAATTCAGCCCGACACTTTTCCCGCGTTTTTCTTCATTGACTGATTGTAAGAGTTGGATTTTTGACCCCTCCAAAATCTCGTAGAGGGGACTCCCCTTTTTTTTGTGACTACGGAATTATTTTAGGCACATCACCTCCCTTTCCCCTTTTCTCGCGCTCCCCCCCTCCTTATTCAGTTTCACTGTCCGATGCCTTTACCGTTTTCCACAACGACACCGCCTTTTAAAGTTACTACTCCCTGAGGCCTCTCCGCCCTTTTGAGTCCTCAGTCTCGGTAGTAGACCACCAGCACCGCGGGAGGGGTTTACTCTTTTCGTTTTTCCTCCTTTCCATTGAATTCTGTGCAGTTTCGGCCCTTTTTTCTTGTTTTCCCCCCCTTCTTATGTCTTCCCTTTCTCAATATCTTCTCTGTGTCTTGCAACTAAAACCTTCCTGCGATGAAGACCCACCGTTTTCCTTGGAGGTGGCCTTCGTGAAGGCCCTCTCTTCTCTGGCGAAGTGATTTTTCTCAAGTCTGCCCCCATGCGCCCCACAGACTTCTTGCGAAACCCCGTGCAAGGGAGATTTCTTCTGTATTCGGATGTCCCCTCAGGGTTCCTCTCATGCGGTCACACGCGATTGCTTCACTTCCTCTTCTTCCCCTCGCATAGGCCTTTAACTTCTATTACCCCCCCCACCCACTTTCCCATTCATACCAATTGATGTGGCGGGCACCTCCGTCCTGGCTTCTTCTTTTTTTGCTCCCTCCCTCGCCAAGGAAGCGTGCTTGGCTTCCGATCATTGTTTCCAACCCTTTTCCCCTTTGACGGCTGGTTGTTCCAGACCCTTGCCGAAGACGCTTTGGAGTCGCACCGTCATGTGCTGCACTAGCCCGCACGTCCATCCACTTTCCCCTTTAATTTCACCCCTCAAGTGACTTATTTCATGGGGTGTTCAACTTTTCCGTTCGTTTAGCAGAATTTCCCCCGTTTTTCTTCCCGACAACTTGCGGACCTGTTGACTTATCAAAACTTCTCCCCTTCGTATTCTTCCCTTACGATCGCCTTTTGACCACTCGTTCTCCATCCCTCCTCCTAACTCAAAGTCGGCAGCCCCCCCTCCACACCTTGCCATTCATTCGGTCCACAAGATGGTGCGCACCACTGCAATGCGCCCTCGATCCGTCACACCTCTGCCCCCCACCTTCTTGACCCTTCTCCGGCGTTTTCAACGGATTGCTATCTTTACCCCTCCCCCCCCTCTTTTTTAGACTTCCGTTTTGCCGTGCACGGCGTCCATCATACTTTCGATGCTACACTGGTTGTTGTCGGTTATCAACCTCCCTTTTTTATCCCCGGGTTTACTCCTACTTTTCTTACCCGCTTCCCTTTCTTTGGACTCGGGGACTTCATCCCCTTTTGACACCTATCTGAAATGCAAATTAGCAGCAACCCACTGATGAGTTCAAGCCCCCCTTGTCATTGCTTTTCCGGCTTCCCCCCCCCACCATCCGCTTTCCCCGCGATCGACCATAATCGACTTGCAACCTGGGGGCTATGAGACCCCTACCATATTTGTGTGACGCGAATTGTCGGGGCGCCTGCCGACCTGCCAGATTTTTTCTCCTACCTTGACAGGTTTTTCTCCCCTCTTTCCTGGTTCTAAGGACCATAAGGTGCCTTGCCCCTATTCGTCAACTCTTTTCCCCCCGTTCGCGTTCTTAAACCCCATACCCCCTGGGCCAACATTCCCCCCCCCCCCGGTGGCCCCTTGGTTTCCCTTTGGTTTTCCATCTTATTTATCTCTCCAAGTTTTAAATGTGAAAACGGGTTCCCCCTTGATCTTGTTTACCCTGTCACCACATTTGCTCTGTCTCCCTTTGTCCCTTTTAAGCCCCGTCAGGTGGCCACCTTATAGTGCTGTTTTTTCCTTTTTTCCATGTATTGATACTCTCTCTAGCTCCTCGTATTCCCTATAGCATCACACTTTCCCGGAACAACAGCCTGGACGTGTTACCCCCTTCGTTTAAATCACCCCACGCACTTAGTCACATCCGCTTCCGCTTCTGACGCATCCTCAAAACCCCCCCTACCTACTTTTACCAACGAGTTCACTACCCACCATTCGCCTCATTGGATTCCTACCTGTTATTTGTTTTTCAGTGCTCCGCTGGCTTCTATAGCTCCCTTCTTTGGGCCAATTGACTCAAGGCTTTTCAGTCGGGCCTACTGTCATTCCCTTTCACCTTCAGATTCCTCTCGGGGCTCAACCATGTTCCACATTTCAAATTTTTTGCAAAATCTCGGCGTCCCCTTCCCCCGTCCCCCCCCCCCCCCCCCCTTTCCCACCCAAACGTTGCAAACCACCAACCCCCCTCAAAAAATTCTGGTTTTCCCCACAGTGGTCCTTTTCACAGTCCATTAGTATTCGTAATAATTCCCCTTATCTTCCTCCTAACGCCATCCATATGCCCCAAGAGTGAATTTTGCCCTCCCCTCCCCACAGTTGATGCTTCCTACAGGTTCTGCATGATCCCTCCTCGTCGCGGTCAACCCGTCTTTCCACGACCCGACCCGGCTTGGTCTATTTAAGTATTTTTCCTCCCCCTCCATGCGGGACTCTACCGTCAACACCACCCCTTTAGTCCCCTCCTGGCATAGGCGGCCCCGCCCGTACCCCCCCCACCAACCCTCAGATTAGTTAGTCCCAGCGAACTCTTTCCCCCGCCTCTTTTGCCCCCTTCCTCTTTTGTCCCGTGCATGAGAGGGTTGTCGATCCTCTCGTCTTTCAGTTTGTCGCCTTACCCCCCATCTGCTACACGATGAGCCATCCTTTCAATGCTTGGCCGAGAAGCTATTCCCCTTCAATCCTTTCTCTGTTATATTTTTGAAAAAGTCAAATTTCTGATCTCCCTCCCCCTTTCCCTTCGGCGAAGTCCCCTTGATGATCGATTTGGCGTTACGTGACAGTTTCAATTAGGACAATGTCTCCCACAATGGCTCTCCCGATCTCTTTACTCTGCTTTACTGTTGCACTTAAAGCCACCAGTCCCTTTAATGCGGTTGTTGTACCAGTCCTCCGTTCCCCCCTGCCATGTCGGCACCTTCCCGAACTTGACGTTGGTAATCAAAAATCCTAAGTCTTGCCCCCCTCATTACCCCTCCCCATCCAATTCTATGAACTGATTTCGTGTGTTTTTTTCCTCATTTACCAAGTTCTTATTCTTGTCTCCCCTTACAGAGTCGTGTGACGCTCACCAGTACGCTGTCTTTTCGACCCTCTCACCCCTTCCACCCTTTTCGCTTTCTGGTCGAGTCTTGCGTTTCCCCCTTGGTTCCATCCCCCGCCCTTCGTTCAATACACTTCCATTATTAGGCGCTTACGGAACGCTGCCTAAGGGGCAGCAATTTTTTTTTCGTTTGAACTCAGCTTTCCTCGAGACCTCCCTTCCCTCCCCCAGACATTTCGCGACAACGTTGTCACCTCCTGACCTGTTTTCTCCCTCGTCCTCCAGCTTTAAACTCTCTCACCAAACCGCGGTTGCCAAATATTCCCTTGCCATTATTGCCCTCCGCGTTCTCCCCTCTCTTTCTTTTACTACTGAATAGTGGTTCCGCAGGAACCAGTCTTTTAAACCTCTTTATCTAATGGAGTAGCATTTAAGAAATCCCAATCCTCGACTTAATTCTTCCGTTGTCAAGCGTGGGTCGACGGCGGACAGCATTGAACCCCTCTTTCCTCTGAATTTCTTTATGCGCTCTGAGCAGAAGGCCCGTCCACCTATTCTCTCCCTCCCAATTGTGTGGGTGATCGCTCTGGACGGTCAGTACCCCTCCGACATAATCTGTTCTGGGCGCGCCCGTCGTCTTCCTCTTCCTTCCCTCCTTCTTAAGTTTCCCACCCTGAAGATTTCCTTCCAGACTACTCCATTCGAGGCAGAAATTGACACATCCTTCGCCCTGAAAACCATGATTTGTAGCCAAACGCCCCCGCAGAGGGGAAACCGCGACTTGCCGTATTCAGTACGCCATATTTCCCAGTTTTTTTCCCTTTGCACGTTTTTTTCCCAGATCGTCTTTTATTTTCCCTCCTTTTGTAAAATGAACCGTGGTTCGATTCTTTACTCCGATGAGATTGGAACTTTCACAACCCCCGGTGACTTCCTAACTGGCGCTAATCGTGAGTTCGGAATCTATGTCTAATGTTTTATTGATTTGTCTCGAATTGCCCCCATGCCTTCCCCCCCCCTTTTTCCTACTCATCGCAATTGTGAAGGGAGATTTCCTCTTCTTCGAGGAACTACCTTCAGTCCCTATCATTGTCTGCCCGCGATGGCTTTGGACTTCTCTTTTCTTTCAGATCGTCCCCCGTTTATTCTTCGACCCCCAGCCAGGACAATTTCATACAACTTGCTTGTTGCTTAGTCCTGCGGGTTTTTGCCGCACTGCGCAACGGCCCTTGCTTTTCCTTCCCTCCTCCCAGTTTACGGCGAGTGCTGCGTGTGTGGGGTCCAACCTTGCGAGAGACTGGTCACGCATGTGCTTCACTAGCCGGAAAGTCCCATCGCTCCCCGCCCTTCATGGGTCCACGGCGGACGTCAGGCTTGAAGCTCCCTTTTTTTTTTACTACGGCGCATGCGGGGTTAGGCCTTAAAACCCCATTCGCCGTGGCATTCACGTAAGTACGTAGCAGGGACCCTTTCTCCCCTTCCCTTCCTTTCTTCCTCCATGTTGACCCTGACGAGGTCAAAGATGGTGTCATTGGTTTGACCTTCTTCCCGTCTCCTCTTCCCCTTTGCCTCGGGTACATTCACGCCCAGCAACTTTTAAACCGGATGCTGGCCACCGCAGCTGGCCACTGTTTTTTTCTTTTTTGGTTATGTTTCGGGTGGATCGAGCCCTCAATTTTTTTCCTTCTTTACCCTAAGAAAAATCCGGGGGTGGGTTTCGCTTTTGATCTTGGGTCTGGCTTTTTCCAGCTCGGGTTCTTCGACTTTGCCCGCGCTCTCGCTTCGGACTCCTCCCCCCCGTTTCCTTTTCCCGGACTTTTGAGTCAAACCCCCTCCCCCCCCCAACCCAAGCCACCCCCAACACCCACCCCAAAAAAATTCAAAAAAACAAACCCCCACCCTCCCACCCCCCCCCCCCCCAAGTCGACCCCCCCCCCCCCCCCCCACCCCCACCCCCCACCACCAAAAACAACCACAACCAAACCCCCCCACAACAAAACCCCAAAAAACACCCCCCCCCCCCCCCCCAACCCCCCCCCCCAACAAAACCCCAAAAAAACCACCCATGCGTTTTTTATTGCTTCCTTTCAGGACCGACACCCTCCCCTCGATCTTTAGACTATGCTGTGCAACGGCCCATGTGGTACCCCCCTCCCATCTTTTTTTTTTTTTTGTTTTTTTTGCAGGGGTGGGGAAATTGTGTTCCGGATGCCGACGCCTCCTTTTCTTCCCTTTTCCACAGGGTGTTCAACCTGGTCCGAGACCGATCTTCTTGGCACTAAAGGACCTAAGTGCCGGCGCACCTTTTCCTCTCCTGACCCTTTTTCCCTTTACGCGGTCAGCGTATCAAACCTTGCATTCCCCCTGCAAGGTGAATACCCCCCCAACTCTCTGATTTCCAACGGCAGCCAGCAGTAATGGTGTAACGGTGGGCCCCCTGCTTCCCCTTTCCCGCTCTCGTCATAAACAGTGACCTCTTTCCCCTTGTCTTTTTTTCCAGAACTTCCCCGTGGGCAAACGCCTAGTCGGTTTATTCTTTAATCTTGTATTGCGGATCTTCTTTCCCCCCTTTTCCCTCTTGTTTTTTCTTTCCCGCACTACAATGAGGTCCATAGTCCCACCACTGCAGTAGTCATGCCTGCCAAAAAACCGTATCCATCGTCCTTTTTTTTCCTTTGAGAGTTCCGTACCGATAAATTCTGAACCCCTTCCTGCTTGATATATTCCCCCAACTTATTCACTACTTCATTGGAGTCACCGGGCGGATTTTTCCTTTTGGTAGTTTTTTGCGCGTAAAGTAGCTCTTTCGCTTCCCCTTTTGATGGATCCTCAGTCTTGTGGCTCGGCACCTGTATTTCTTAAGTTTTAGAAGCGAGCTTTCTCACCATGTTCCAACCTCACGGTAGGCGCCCTGTTCTTTCTCTACTATACCCCGAAACAATGTCCCACACAGTTCCTCCCCCAAACCCCCGAACCCAATCAGGGGTTCCGCCTTCGTTACCCCATTTTCCAAGGTATTCGATGTCGATCGATTTTTTTTCTCCCCCTTTTTGTCTTTTTCCCTTTGAAACGCAATAATCTGCCCGGTCCTTTAACCTGTTCTTTTTTTTGATTATATCATATGTTTTTTATGGTACTTCGGCGATCAGTCGAAGTCCGAGCTTCCCGCACAGACCCTCTGTTCCTCCCTCTTTCTCGCCTCCCCAGTCCCCTGATTTGTATGCTTTTCTATACGTCAACCCCCCTTTTTTCTACTGCTTAAAAAATTGACCATTCGGACACCGTCCTTCTCCCACAGTCATTCTGTATTCTGACGACTACTCTTTGTCCCTCTAATCTCCCTTCCGCTACTTGGCACTCACGAACCTCCTTTAACCCTCCCCTTTATTTTTTTTGAGATAGAAGTCAGTCGACCCATGAAAACTCCTTTCTTAGGTTGGCGATTGCTGCCGCTGTAAGACATTTCTCTTGGTGATTATTTTTCCCTGACTCCGGGTGTCCTACGGAAGGTCCCCCCCGACTTTCCTTCTTTCTCCTTCCCAGGAGGTCCTTCCCCGAAATTCCCGTCGAATCCCACGGGACAAATTGCGACTTTTCCGTGGGTTCCTCTTTTGAATCACCAATGGAACTCGGCCTGTAGCAACTTCTTGTCTGCAGTTTTTTTTAACATCCCCACGCGACTTGCCGCTAGGTGCAGCCCCCCCTGGTTTCTCCTTTTTCTCATCTTCCCCATTTTGTTTTAACCCCACAAGAAGTCAATCAACTTTTGCCGGCGAACCCCAACCGCATATACTTTCTTTTTTTTCTTCCCCCCGCCCTCTCCTATCAATCTGACATGCCGAATTCCCACCCTTTTTCCCTGTGCGTTCAATGTGTTGTCATTTGCGGCCCTTCCCGTCAGAGGCTGATTCTCCCTAACGACTCCCCAACTCCCATTCCCTGCAGATTTTTTCGTCACTTATTTCTTCGGAGCATATAGCACCGAGAAACCCCAAGTGTTTAATTGCTTGTCGTTCCTTTTCCGTTTGGCACATGTGAAGCATTAGAGCCAAACTTCCAATTTAAGTTCTTCCCTTTTTTCGGGCCTTTCAACACGAAGGCCCGGCCCCGTTCAATTTCGTTTTTTTCCGTTCTCAGTCTTCTTACTTCAGACAATCCTGACGGCCAAGGTAAAAATGTCCACCTTCGTTGACAGTCCCTCCCCCCTTCCAGCGAAAGCCTCTGGGACGCGTGTTCAATACATTCCCCACATCAAGATTTCGGTTTGCGAGATATTCCAACCTAATGCTTTCTTGGTCCCCTATTCCGTTTCTTCTCCCCTTAAAGCTGTCTGTGGAGACTTTCTCCTTTCTTGTGAACATAATTTTTTTCCCTGTTTTCGAACTTATTCCTGAACAGCGTGCTGGTCAGGGATCAGACCATTGCCCCTTTCAATCATTTTCTTTGGTTCTGGTATTCTTTTCGTCCCTCTCTTTTCTCCTTTTTTTTTTGAGAGATCCTCCGGCGCACATCCCCCCCCTCCCTTATTACATATGTTTTCTCTTTCCCCGACTTAATTTTTCTTTACGTTCGAACCGGCCCCCTTATGCTTGACAGAACTCCCTCGCTTCTCTAACCGAGAATCCTGCTCACGCTGTCGTATAACCCTCGCGCAGCTGGGCCTCAAAGACTCTTCCGAAGGTTCCCCTTGAATATTTGAAGTTTTTTCTCTTTGCAAGTTTTAGAGCTTAGGGGAGTTATACTTATCCACGAGTGAAAATTTGGCCTTTCGACTTCAATGTTCTTCGATGATTCTGCTCCCTTTTCCACAACGTCTTTTCTGCCCCTTTTGAGTTTTTTGTTTCTTTTTCTATTCTGGCGGAAGGTGCTTATCGAATGCTGATCCCCCTTCCACCCATTCATCCCCCAATCGACGACAATCATGCCTTTTTGAAGGTCTCTTTTCCTTTCGATCGAGTTCCCCCGACTTTTTCCGATTTTTTCCCCCCCACCTCGATGGATTTTTCTCCTTCTTGTGATACCTCCGCTCGATCTTATTGAAACTGACCAACCACTCACTTTTTTCCTTCCCCCCCCAAACCTATTGTGGCGTACTCGCTGGATGGTACGTCTACGGCGGTTGGTATGCTCCCAAAGCTCTTGGCTCCGGCTTCCCCCGGGGTTTTACCCCCAACCCCTTCATTCCCAACAGATATTTCTTTCGTGGCCTCTTTGGCCTCCCCTATCGTCCTGTCTACCTAAGACTCTCCAAGGAAAGTTCCTTCCTGTGTTTCGGCGACGTCCTTCCCAGGTTCCCGTGTTTTTTTGCTTTCGTACGTGCCTCTGAGATTGTCCCCCACCTACATGACATTCGCCTGTTGTACCGTCACGATAGCAGTTTTTCTCGCTTCTCAGCCCTTCCGTAAGAAAAATTCTCTGCACCTCTTTTACCCTCATTAGTAAAGATGGTGTCATTTTCTCCCCAATCCTCGATTGCCCTGAGGGACAGACACATTCTTTCTTTTAGTGCCAAAGCACCCTGTTGTCCAACGGATCGTTTTCAACGACATATGGACTTGACTTCCCTTGGTTTGTCCGTTTCCCTTTTTCCTCATATTCGGTTTTTTTCCTCTTCGCTACCCCCTTTTGTGTTGACGGTCTTTGATCCCCCTTCTACCCTAATCCCGGTGATACGTTTGTTCGCCTGCGGGTCGTTTCGTGGAAGCTTTGGATCCTTTTTCCCGCGTCTCTTCTTTCCGACCCGTTACTGATATCTCAACTCTGAGTTCAAGACCTGGGTGCAAAGATGATGCGTTCATGAATGCCTTGCCCTTCTCTGACAATCTCTCCCTTTAGACTTAAACTGGGGTCGCCCTCATCCAACCTTTTTTTTTCGTTGTTCTTTTTGGAAATTTAAGTGGTTTTTTTTCTTATTTTCTCGCTACCTTTTCCAAAAGTGGGTTGGCTGTGTGATTCGTCCCCGATCGGATTAGGACAGAACCAATCCACCATACCGTTGCCGGCTATCCCCACCAAATCCGCTCATCTTGCTTTCCCGTAGGCAAGCGTCTCCACTACCCTGCAGGACTTAAACCCCGGGCCCTCAAATTTCTTTGTTTTGGTGTAGTGCCCGTTCAAATATATCAATCCCAGTAACCGTACTTCTCGCGTGCCATCCCTGACACAGTTCCTCAGACTCCGTGTGCGTGTCTTCGACGCTTGGCAAAGGCTTGATGTGTGTTGTTCCTGCTGCGATATCTTCTTTTCCTGTTTTTTTTCTATTCGCAATAACTATGAACCACCCCCCTCAATCCTCCTTTTTGTGTTTGTTCCCCCCCCGATTTCCGCCCCGAGGCAACGCCTGATCTACTTTCCGTGTGTTTTGACCATTGTCTCGCACGACAAGTCCCGAAAACTTTTCCCAATACCTGAGATATTTTTATCCCCACTTTCCTGACTCTTCCCCACGTTCCTTTCTGAAGGGGGTCTTCCCCCTCGAGTACAAGCCCGCTCCCGGTCGCCTTTTTTTTCTTTACCTTCCGTAAAGGCGCCTTTTCTCCTGTGCCCGTAAGAATAAGATAGGGGGATCCACATTCCCCAACCCTATTTTAAAAAGGGGAGTACCCCCTATGCGGCCGTCCCCCGACCCCCCCCGAACAAACCCCACACTTACCCCCCACAATTTCAAAATTCCCCTGGGTTTTCGGCCGTACGGACACCCCATGGTCCGTCACCAAGTCTTCGATTTTCGGATCTGGCAGGTCTTTTACGTCTCTTTTCATTCCCTTCACGCGAAATATTTGCTCCCCCCTTTTCACTCAGGAATCTTTTTCTGTTGGTCAGGTCCCAAGCGTTCTCTTTCTTTTTTTCTCCCCCGGCCCACCCCCCCAATTTTTCCCCCTTCTTTTCCCTCCCTTATGACCAGAAGTATCTCGAACCCCCAACAGTGATATGCTTGCGGATCTCACGTTGCAACCCACCCCCAGTTGTTCTATCCTATTTCGACCAACCTGCGGCCCCCGAACGTACCGTTCTAACGCTCCGAAGCTATTCTGTTGTCCCATCACCCTTCTTTACATCCGCCCAATTTGCTTGGCAGCCCCACCAAGTGCATATGCGAGAAGGAGGCTCAGGCGCCCAGGTCTCCACACCTGTTAGTGTGACCTTTTCATGTTAAAATTTGGCCTTACTGTAAGCTTCATTTGTTGCTTTATAGCGATTTTCTTGTACTTAGTTCTCGAAGACACCAGGCGTGCATTCTATTTTGATAGTCAACCGAGGTAGACAATGATGCCTTCTAAGTCCCCGTCCCATTATTTATTGAATGACGGCCCCCCAGTTGCACCCCCTACTAGTGCTTCCCATTTTTCTCGGACTCGGCGTGATTCCCGCACATTTTTTCCCTCTTTCTTTTTGGCTCAGGTTGTTATTGTAACCCCCCCCTTCACTCCCGTTCCCACGTTCCCCCAGCACTTCCTGCTAGTTATCCCCAAAACCGGCCTTCAGTTCCCTCCTTCTTTAGCCACCTCCAATTTGTATGACACTTTTTAATGTGTTGGTATTCCATCCCGATGCGGCTTTCCCCCCTCCTTATTCAGCCGACGTTCCGCTGCCTTCCCCTTCTCGCCTCCTTAGACCTCTCCCACAAGGTTTTTCCCCCTTTGTCTATTCTTTTTTCCATAAATGGGTGGATCCTCCCAGCATTTCTGCCAAATAACCGACAGGCCTGACATAGGATCCCCCTTCTTTTTCATCCGTTTGCAGCATTTTGCCTCGTTTACGTGCCAGATCCCTTTTCCGTTGTCGAACGTACGCACGGTCACCCTCATTTGTGTGCCCATCCGCCGCTCTTCTTGGGTTCCTCCCAAACCCTTGAAGCCCTATGTCCCCTATTAACCATGTTGAAAGACCCGGCTTTTTTCTCTCTCTGACCATTCCTGCTTGGTGCTTGTTGGTCTCCTACTAGTGGTCACGCATGCTCATACCCCTCCTTCCTTTTTCGAGCGCTCCTTATTTCCCTCCCCCCGGCTTTCGCCCTCCCCCTTCTGGACAGTGATGATTACACTTAATGGTCGACTGTTTGCAAGATACTCCTTTTTGAGGATGTGTTGCCG
>Ga0179593_1353907_pt1 | contig 13087 bp, 18 predicted proteins | sample CZODoug2_1_08_16_FD_185931 | JGI IMG/M metagenome (GOLD analysis project Ga0179593, IMG submission 185931) | Vadose zone soil fungal communities from Angelo Coast Range Reserve, California, USA - CZODoug2_1_08_16fungal (PacBio error correction) | ecosystem: Environmental > Terrestrial > Soil >... | reverse complement strand
ACTCTCGTCTGGCCAGACCCGTGGCAGTCCTTTTTGCCTTCTCCCGTCCCACGCCCGGCGCACTTGGTCGGTTCCTCTCATTTCTCGCATCAGCATTCTATCACCCGCTTCGGTGTCCTTTTGTTCTCACGGCTCCAGCTATTTCCCTCGTCGGCGAAGCGCCTGTTGCTCCCCCCGGCGGAAGTCATTTATTGTTCCGTTTGAGCGGAGTCCCGGCACCGTGTCGCCGATCTCAAGCTCGCGCTTTTTTTCCGTAAACCTGTGCCAGGTCGTATTTGTGGTGCCCCCCTCTGAACCTGAAGCATTCCGGGTAAGGCCATTTCCTCCACGCCTCGTTTCCGGCCCTTTGCGACTGCCGCGGTTTTGTTGATGTGTGCTCATGCAGTATTTTCCCCTATCTCCATACACGGCGTGTTTCTCACTGTGCCTGGTTTATCCCTGCTTTTTTTGTCTACTGGCATGCGGTTTTCAAAAGTTTGAACGCGGATTTGTCCGGCGCCCGACACGTTTTTAGTTGGGTACCTTCTCCGTTTTGTGCGCCGGAAGGCTTTACCATCTCTTTTTGTCGTCCGTCATTCGTTTTTGACGGTTGCTACGGCGAGTGCAGAGGTGAGTGAGGACTACATCATGTTTCCCAATATCAAGCAGAATGTTGATTGCAACCACCTAGGAAGCCAACTTACCTTTCCCCCCCCCCCCTCCCAGCAAGAATTTTTTCCATTTTTTTTTTTTTCTTCCTGCATACATCTTTACAGCGCCCCTTTATAACCCTTCTTGGTTCGACCCCCCCCCCCCAACTAGGTCCGCCAAACTTTACTATGACCTCATTATCTTTTGGAGACCCTCGACGACCCGTGAGGCACTGTCCCGCGTTTATTTTTTTGTACTCCCCCTAAGCTGATCAGGTTCTGCCCCCCGTCCTTGCTTTTTCCATCACACGCCCGTATTGTCCGCTTCACCCGCGAAGCTGTATTGGCTTTAAATTCCCCTCAACGTCTTTGCCCTTGTCGCTTCCGGCTGCAGTGTGGCAGTTCCAGTTCATAAGCCATTCCTCCGCCCCTTCTGTTCTTTTTTTTTACACCAGCCTCGCTGACCGACCATCCTCCCGCCCTGTTCCGTCCCATGACCAAGACACCCTCTCCTTTACAACGTTCCTCTGTTGCTTTTGCGACGTGCTCTTTGCACTGAACTTTTCCTGAAGTCTGCTTGCGCGTTTTCCCACTCCGGCGCGCTTTGTTCCTTTGCAATTTACTCCGTCTTCGTTTGCCGAACTTCCGACTTGTGTTTCTGCTTTTTTTTTTGTCGTTTCTTTCCAGAAGGAGTTCATTAGGCCCCAACACTAACGTTTTATTCTTCATCAATTGCGTTGATTTCCCATTTGACCCTTTGATTTCTGCCTCCTGCTTTTTTTGGCTCCGTCTCCATTCTGGCCACGATGCAGCGTTTCAGCTTCGATATTCCATTTTTTTTGCGTGGGGCACTTCTTCTTCTCTATTGTAGTTTTCTGTGTTCAGCCGATTTTTTGCTCTGTTGTTGCTGCCGATCAAAAAGTGTAGCTAGTTTTGAGCTTCTTTACACGTCCCTCTCTGTTTTAGGACGCCCCCCTCCACCCCCAACGTCTTCAGTTTTTTTTTTCCACCAATGCCTACGTCTGGCGACTCCCGTTTCTTTTTTCATTCCGTGACACTTGTACAGTTTTCCAACGTCCTTCATTCCCTTGCGACGGCCGATTCTTTTGTTCCACGACGTTCAAGACTGCTCAACCCTTTTTTCCCCTTTTGCCGTTTTTCACGTAAACCCCCCCCCCGCTTGCTGACCTCTTTTACGTCCTATCGCGGTCACCAATGGAAAGTTACTTCCGCCGTGTTTACTCAACCCCCAGTACAGGGGCAATCCCTGTGGTCTTAGTTCTGACCTTTTTCCCAGTCCACCTCTCTTACGAGTCCTCTTTCCGCCCCTTTTCTCCCAGCCGGCGTATCAGTGGATGGGGTCCCTTTTGGTGGAGGCTCTGAGGTCCGGTACACCACAACCCATCCCCCTTCCTCGACGCCCCGGAACCTTCCGTTTGCCCACCACCAACAAGCCCGTTTCCAATTTTGTTTCTTCACCTTTTGTTCGACGGGCCACCTCGAGAACACCCTACGTTTACTTGCCAGCGCTACTGTCTTCAGAACGGTTTCGTGGAGGTGGCCAACCCCTCTGGATCGTTCCCCCCCCCTGTTGTTCTTGCGTCCTCCGGCCCTCCATTCAATTTCCCACCTTCATTGGGATTGTCGACGTGTTTCGCTCTCCCGGCCCGTCTTTCCCCCTTTCACCCCGGGTTGATTGCACACAACCCCCTTTTGGACGGCGATGTCGCTCTGCCTGGGTCCTTTATCGGTTTTAGGACTATCGCGTGCCCCAATTAGCGCAATCCTTGCCACTTCATGGGAACCCATGTCGTGGCGGCCGGTCGTACCGGCTTCCCTTTCTGCAAGACGGTGGTCACCTTCCTGTGCCCGCCAGTTCGGCATCTTCTCTCTTTCGTCCCTCTTGTCGTCGCTCGGTTTTTTTTCCAGATCACCTCTCTTTCCTTTCACCCTGTTTTTTATTGATTTTGATCTTTCTTTGCCGGCGCTCCCTTGCCGACTCTGGAGAGCCTGAGAAATTTTGGCACTCTCTTGATTCTTCAAGTGACGATGTTGCTCCGGCGCCCGGATTTGTACTTGGCCGCCAGCTGAGGCATTTGGGACGGTTAAAAGTCTGCGCCTGACATGGCTACCCTCGGGCCTAACACGAAACCCCCAACAATTCCGTTTTTCGTTCCGCAGTTTTTCATCTCCTGACGCCTGCTTTTTTTTTAGGTCGCGTTGCGTTCACAGCCCGGGCCTAGGATAATTCGGCTTGACTTACTGTGCATGTGGCCTGGTTTTGTCCAGACCTTCACAAAGGTTTGCATGGATTGCCTGGTTGCAAACCAAGCATCTTTGTCCCCACGGAGTAGCCTCCCTTTCGCTTGCGTTGTCCCGCCCACGGTGTGTTGTAGGTTTTTTTGTCGCGGTAGGTAGAAAGGTTTCAGCTCCCCCACTTTATCGCGGGGCTGTTTTGTTGCTTGCTTCACTTTTCCCCTGAGGGAGCTCTGTTGGTGTTTGAGGCGCCTCCGTCGCGTCTCCACTCCCCCCCTCTCAGGATGCGGATACGTGTTTGTAGGGGGACTTTTCGCTGACGACCCTCGCACGTTGATTTTCTTTTGTTTTTGTGACGATTGATCTGGTGATTTCTGTCCCGGGTCGTTAACGAGTCTTTCAGCAAGCTTGGCTTGCTGCGTACTGACGGGACTGAGTTCGCTAGTCCTGGTTTCCTTGTTCATAGCCGTGACGTTTGACCCCCCCCTTCCTTGACAAAGTTTTTTTTCACTTTTTCGACGATATTCCCCCCTTCGAACTGAAGGAGTGATGATTTTGCTTTGGTCCCTCTTAAATTTAATTTTACCCGTTTTTCTCAGCGTATGCCTTGGTGTTTACAGGCTTTTTTGTCCCAGGAGTGGTGCGTGCCGTTTTCATGGCCGGACCCGTTTCTGTTTCGCACTTGTCCCAGGGCAGCCTTTTCCTTTTTTTGCCCGGCCTTTTCCACCAGCCCGCCCTATCATTTCTCCGTGGCCGTACCCTCAGTAATAATCTTAGTTTCTTGGGGCCTTTTTGGCCAGCGGACCCCCCCCACCCCCCGCCTTTCCAGATTGCATTTTTTTAAGACTCCGAGTTTCGAAGAAATGGCAAGCTTTAGTTCCTCCCGCTTAATCGCAATCCGCTTGGTTACTACTCAACGATTTTTCTCAAATTCGCGTTTTTGTCCTGGACTCACTGATGAATCCCCCGTTTCCAACCCCTACAACAAGCCCGCAAAGTCAAGGCTTGGGTCGTCTTCCCCAAGCGGCACCTGAATATGTACATTGCTTTGTCGACCTAGCCGGCCGGATGTGCTTTCCTCCCCACATGCTCGCGTAGCTGCTGAACGTTTTTGAGCCCCCTTCTGCGTTTTTTTTTTACCGCTCAACCTCCGCCTTGGCTTGTTCTCTTTGTTCGTTTTCCCGGATGGTGTTGCCCGTCTTTCTCGCCCGTGTTTATCTCTCAAGTTGCTTTTGGCCCAGCCTTTCTTCTTTGAAGGACTTTTTTTTCCTTTTTGACCCTTGCCCCTGACTGCCACACTGCGGATATGCTTATCCCATCTGTACTTTGGTAGGTTCCGTCTGTGATGTCGTCCTTGCGGCTTGTTTGTGTTTATCCAGTTGACCCGGCCGGCGCGTCCTGGCCCGAGTTGACAGGAGTTCATTTTTTCCTCCATGCATTGGTCTTTCGGCGTTGAGAGAGCTTTGATGCCCTTCCTTTGCTGCGCTTTGCTTCTGTCTCGGTTCCCAGATGGGTAGGCGATGAATAAGATTTACTTTTTCAATTTGGTTGCGGGTTCCCAGTCCGTTGCATACCTTTCCTCGGTGGTTGTTTAGAGGCAGTGAGGAAGTCGCCCCCCCCCCTGGTTGGCTGCGATTTGGAATTTACGGTGGCTCCCTTAGTGTGCGTATTCCCTTCTTTATATTTTTGGTCCGACCTGCGTTTATATCTGCACCCTCTGCCACCGCCGGCCGCACAGCCCGCTCCGATAATCCGCCTGACGGCTCTATGTGTCCTTTTCCTTTCCTGATAGAGGAGCGAAGCTTGTGCCTTCCTTCTTTTGTCTCTTAGACGGCTGAACCTAGGGACTTCTCCTGGCGACTGACGGTATTCGGCAAGTCCGCTTTTATCCCTATGTTTTCTCACCACCGCCGTTTTTCCCCGACCTCTCTCCCCCAGTGATCGAAACCACTGCCCCTTTTTTGACCTCAAGAGTGGCTTCCCGGTGGCACCCGTCCTTCACGGTGGTCGTCGCGCGCTTCCCCTTCAGGCTTCTGCTTGTTTGCGTGCTTTTGTGCGTCAGTTTCCCTGGCCCCCCCAGTCAGGGCACCTGTGCTCCACGGAGTGGCGTTTTGGATCATGTCGTTGATCGGCGGAGACTTTTTCCTTTTTGATCGTCCTTCCCGTCCCCCCCTCAGAATTTTTCGTTGTCGCGCCCCTCCCTTTCCGCCTCTTGATTTTCGGGTGGTTGAGTGCGGAACGTTCTTTCTCTTGCGGAGTCCCCTCCTCTTTGTTGTTTCTTTTTTTTGATTCTTTCCTCTTTCCCCTAACGATTGCCGCGTGGTTTCGGGTTCGGCTACACGTGTGGAGCTTGTTCCTGCCCTCGTTATCTAACACGGTCCTGAGCCGTTATTCTCTTCCTCCGTTTGTTGTTGCCTTGCGGTTCTGACTTCTCTAACTCTTTTTTGACTTTGCCGCGGCCACATGCCCTCCCCACTTCGGCTCCCCAATTCTTTTTTTTGGATCGGTAAATTAACTTGTCAGCCTCCCGATCCCCCATCGTCTTATTACCGCCCCGCCCCGGTCGCTCTAATTACGTAGCGGACATTGCAGTAGGGAGACATTTTTTTTTCTTCTGTTTGTGCCGGGCCATTCTCTGGCTTTCCGAATTTTTCGCGTCCTCCTCTCGCGTGTGTTGTTTGTTTTTTGTTTAGTCTCCAAGCCTTGACCCCTTCTTGCCTTTAGTCCCCGTACGGGAGTCCTTTACTCCCTGGAACTTGCATGAGTGTACAAGCCACACTCGTCCCGGTCCGCGTGACCCGGCCGCCCCCTCGTCTTCGGTTTCCCCCCCCCTCTGGGTTGTGACCGTGCGTTTCTACCTACCTTAACGGGCTCTCCCTGAATGCGCCGTGCGTTTCTTTACGACTCTGTTGTTTCGCTTTTCTTTTTGAACCCTGTTTCCCTCTTATTTGCTGCAATCGTCCACGTGCCTAGTTTCAGCGTACCTGTTCCCCGTTTTTTCTACTCCCCTGGGTTCAGCTGCAGGCCCCTTACGCTTCCCCCTGCTGCTGTTCTTCGATTATCGGGTCTGCGTCTGTCGTTCACTTTGCCCTCTTTTCCGCTCCTCTCCCCCTCCTGCCAGCTTGACTTCGACTTGCACCTACCCCTGACCCAGGCTTCCCAGCTGACTTTTTACGTTTCCACGGCAAGGGGCTGCTTCTTCCATACATCTGACCTTCCCCCCCTCTCAAGTCATTACCACTTTTCAACTGTCCTGGTTCTTACCACAAACCCCGGGTCGCGCCTCAAACCTCCTCATGCACACCGGCCCGGTGGTGTCTTGTTCCCCCGGACTAGTATCCGCAGTTTGGCTCTGGCTAGAAAAGCAGAACGCATTCTCCTTGCGCCCCCGTCGGCCTTTACATCCGCTTATCGGCTTCACACCCGCCAGAGGATTTCCATAAACACATACCGTTCTTCTTTCTATTCGCACCGGAAGAAGTGTGCAGTTCCTTCAAGATTGGTCACGAAAAGAACCCCACCCTCGCCCGGGCCCTTTGACCCACCTTTCTCGCTCTTTTTTCGCCCAGTCGCCTTCCCACTGCGAACCGATGCACTGCAGTCTGGAAATCTTCAAAACGGGTCGTTTGTCTTGTTTCCCGCCCCTGCCGTGCCCACTCTTCCTCGTCGCAGACGCTTTCAAGCTCCCCAGTTTCCCAAATCCGGTTTCTGTGATCAAACATTTGACAAGACCCACCGCTTTCCGCTATTGTTGTACTCCTTAACGTACGCCCTGTTTCGGCAGTTTTTGTTAGTTTCCCGGCTACGCTGAGGATCTTGTCCCGTCGTCCTGAGATGATCAAATTGCTGAGTTTACAGTAGGGAACCCTCCGTTATTTCGTGCTTTATCTCCTCTGCGGGTGGTCCCGATCGAGGCTGTTCCCCTTTCTTCCCTCTTTCACTATTTTTTGTCTGCGTCTTCGTCCCGGGGTTGTGCATTCCGGCGTTTCTTCGGGGTGCTCTTGGTACGCCCACCCTGGGGTTTCCTTTTTGCCGGCTTTGAAAACCTGAGATGCGCTTTCAGACTGCGTTTGTGAAACTCCCTTGTGTGTCAATGTCACCGTTTTCACGACACCACGTTTTCCCCTCCCTTCTTCCCCTCCCCCACTCCGAGTACAGCCTCGTTTCGACTCCCTCATCCATAACGGGCCATTGTACCCTAGTGCCGTCGCCTTTCATTCGGTTTTTTTTGGCCCTGTTTCTTTTGCGGTTTGGACCCGCGTCCAGACGTTTTGTCGGTTCAGGCACCTTCTTTATGACACCCAGTAGGGCGGACTCGTCCCCGGAGTTTCCTTCTTCGCGGTCCCCCATACGCCGGTCCCTGCATTTACTGCCGGCCTCCCTCTACGTTGGCTTGACCGTACCCGGTTTTTTTGTATAATTCAGGAAACAGACACCTTTTTTTCTCTCTCCTTGTTCTTTTCTGCTCCGTTATCCTTCCCCCCCCCCCTCCCTGGCTGTGACGCTGGCTTCCGGGTTTTTCGTGTCGTACATCTGGGACGGTTTGGCTCCCCCCCCCCCCCCCTCAACCTTTTAACTTCGACGGCGTGCCTTGCCGACAACACGGCCCGATTCCAGGGAATGACCCTTTTCGGATTTCCCCTCGCGCCCGAACAACCCCCATTGGGGAGTAAGCGCTCTCACTCTTCAGAATTTATGGAGGCGTTTCCCCCTAGCTTAATTTGTTTGTTTACCGCCTCTCCCTGTCCTCACACCAAGTCTTGCGGTCTGTGCTTCCTCTCCCCCGTGTTTGGCCACTTTTCTCGGGCATGCTTTCCAAGCTTTTCAGCTGTAATGTGTCCCTTTTTTTTCCTCTCTTCCTCTGAATGGACTTGCGTTTTACCCCTCTTGGAACACGGTCCTTCGTTTTTCAGGCTTATAGTCCCCGGTTCTGAGCCTGTTTTACTTTTTAACACTTCCCACTCCTCCCCAGTTGCCCGCTGGTTTGACATTTTTCGCGCGTTTTTGCGCACTATGTTCTTGTTTTCCCCCCCATATCACGGACATTCTCTCTCTTAATTTCCCTTTTTGTTTTTTTCTGAGAGGATTCACTCTTTTCTTTAAACCTTTCCGTGATCCTCCGCTACCTTGGCGGGAGCTTCTGAGGACTCCCCTTCTGTGTTTTTTTTGAAAAGTCTTCTTATTGAGCGTTGGTCTGGGGCGATCTTTCGCCAGCGAGGTGTTCCTTTCGACTCATTTTCCCGCCCCCCTAAGTCAGGGTCCCCAACCTCTTCCCACCCATCTGAGACTGAGTCCCTTCGCTTTTGAGATCCTGGTCTCCTGGAAAGGTGATTGAGCTGGATTTGTTCCAGGCCGCTTACCCGGTGCCCACATTTGGAGGACCTTGACTTTTTGTGGTCTGTAGGTCCTTCCGTTTTAGTAGCAGTCTCTGCACGCACCCTTGTTCCCCCCCCTTTTCTTCGCCTCTGGGTCCTCCCCATCCCCTGTTTCCGGACGCCTATGCCTCGCGTTTGGCCGGTCCCGCGTGTTGTTTTGCTGTAGTTGCCCGGCGAAACAGTGGGCATCCCACATTTCTTTTTCCTTTTTGTTTTTTTTGGCGTTGTCTTAGGGGTTATTAGATAGATCCCCTTTGTGTTTGCCTAGCTTCCTCCCACCGGCTCCCGGATCCAAGACCTCGTTGAGTCTCTGCCGTCGTTGCTTTTAGTTCGGAGGAGATCCTTTCTTATTTGTTACCTGATGTTTTGATGGTTTTTCTGATCCCACTCTGGTTTATTTCCCTGTCTAGGTTCCCTTCACTCTTATTTGTTGCCTTGATTCGGTTGCGTTTTTCCTAGTTCACTCCCTTTGAACTTATTTCCTCCCCTCCCCGTCTTTTTTCCTGTTGCCCTTAATTTCTTCGTTTTTCACCTCTTTTTAACGTGGGTCCACCGAAAGTCCATTTTACTTTCGTCTCCTTTTTCCGTCGAATGAAGTTTGTCACTTTGGTACCTTTGCCCCCCCCACCGGTGCCACGAGGTAGTGATCGAGCACGTTCGCTGCCTTTTCCTTTGTCCCTTTTTTTGGCGTACTCTAAGTTTGTTTCTTTCTTAAGTTCCCAAAGCTGCTTGAAGTGTGAACCTGTTAGTCAGCCGCTCGCGCCTTTTCAGGACACCTTCCCACCTTATACCCCTGCAGTTCCTTTCCGCCCCGAGGCCATTTTCTTCGTTCACTTTCGCTTCCCCTCTCCCTTCCGTTACATTGCGTCGAGTTTCTCCACGATGTTCCCTGAGCTGAGAAGAAATTTCCCCCCGCTCTCCAAACCAACAAACCGCGTCGCTGATGTTGGGGCAATTAGTATTGTTAACTTCTCTCCCTTTTTCACCCCTCTTTTTTTCTTTTTTCCCCCCCCCCTTTTTCATCCTCGTTTTCGCCTAACAGACTGGTTCCCGAACACTGACAAGACCCCACCCCGCTGTTCACTGCTTTTTTATTTCCCTTCAACAATAGCTGCCAGAGGTACTGTGGAGTTTGAGCACGCCTTTTTTTGGTTCTTTCTCTCCCTCATGTACGTATGATTTGCGGAAGGTCATCCGTGAGCGCGGCGCTCCCCAAGGTGGTTAAGCTGGAGATTTTTCGAGTTCCTCGTTAGGGTCTTTTCGTTTTTTCCGTCACTTTCTTCTCTCCAGTGTTTGATCACTTTTCCTTTCCGGCCTCAGCGGTCGAGGATCATTGTTCTTTGGTTGACCCTTGTCGAAACAATTCTTGATTCCCCTGCTTTCCGCCTCCCGTTTGGTGGTTTCTTCTGCTTATTTCGGTCAACCTTCTCGGTGTTTGGTCTCATCGGCCCGTTGATACTTTCCTTGTGTGTTTGTAACGAGGCTTTGTGGCCATGATGTCTTGTGAGGCTGTAGTTTGTCGTCCGCCTTCTTCTTTCCCGTGACTTGGGTATTTCGCCGGGCGTCGTCCTCGTACGCGTTGAAGGAGAGGAAGTGTGCCTTTTACTCTTGTTGTTGTTCGTCGACCTTCCCAGTTGCCTTTTTCTCCCTTTTCTCGGTTTTTTTCTTGGCAGGCTTCATAATCCACAAACCTGTACTTGTGGAGATACGGGGCCCCGTGGGTCAGTTGGATAATTTTTTTTTTTTTGCCCCTTTTGATTCCTCTTTTGATTTTTTTCCCCACTTGACATTTTCCCCGTCCGCCTTCTGTGACTCCTCAGCCCACAGACCCTTGAAGCCTCTCTCAATGTTCTAACTAGCCGTTCTTGAGCGTTTACAATTTTGATCGCCGATCCCATCTGGCCCCATTTGCCCTTTTTTCCCCCCATGCTCTTCTCCCCTAGTCCGGCTCCCTTTGGAGTTTTGATTGCGTGCAAATCCGTATGATTTTCCTTCCCCTTTGTTTCCCCCGCCTTCCTTTCCTTTCTCGAGCTCGGTCCTTGATCCGTTTGTGAATGTTTTTTTAACTTCCATCTACCCAGCCTGACCCCCGCGCTAGTGTGTTTTCTTCCGTCCTTTCCCTAGGGTTAGGGCAGTTTCCTTTGGCCCCTTCTTTTTGCTCCCTTTTTTTCCTTTCCTTCATGTCTTGGAAAGTTTTTCCCTTTTCCCAATGGGTATGGCGTCCGGCCGCTGAGCTTTCGGTTATTCTACGACTTATGGTATGGTTATTTTTCACCAAAACTGCCAGTCCACCCCCTGCGTGTCTTCACTCCTGGACGCCTTTTCCTGCCAGGCTTTTTAGTCCTCTTTTCCCCTGGTCGCTCTCCTCCTGAGGCCGGCGGTTTTCCTTCAACCACACCCGGAGGTTTTCTCGTCGAGGTGTGCATAATAGATTTCCTCACACGCCCTCTCCGTCTTTTTGGTTCTTTCGTTTCCTTCGTGAAGTCGTCTGGAGTATACCTATATACACTGGTATTTTTTCGATTACCACCCGTTTTTGTTTTTTTTCGATACTTTTCCGCTTTTGTAGATCAGTTTTAAGATCCAGTGACTTTGTCCCCTCCCCTCACCGTTCCCAATGCTTTGTCCCTTTTCGTTTTTTTTTCTCCTACGCTCTATCCCCTCTCTTTTTTGCCAGTATTTCCCGCTCAGTTTCTTTTCCCCATTCCTTTCCCCCTCTTTCGCACTTTCTGGCGGCTCGCTTCAGACGTGCGGAAAGTTTCTGAGTGTGTGCGTTTAGATTTCTTGGCCCGCTTCTTCGTCCATTGTTTGAAGCTTCTTTCGTCCTCTCCCCCAGCGCCTCCCCTTCACCCCCTCTTTGTCCAGGCTTCACCTCGTAGGTTGTGCACATTTGAAAGAAAATTTTTGCAGCTTTACGTTGGAGGGCACGCCCCCCTCCGCCTTCGCCTTTTTTTTCTTCCCCCTGCGCCCCTTTTTTCCCTTGTCCGGTTTTTTTACTGGACGTGTAATTACTAATATCCCATCCGGGTTCCCAATAAGGTGCCCGGTACCGAATCCGCGGGGTGTTTGTGCGACCCTTGCTTCATTTTTCACCCCCTCATTTTCCCTCTATTTTTGCTCATACCCGATCCATGTCGCACTTCTCCTTTCTTTTTATCCGTCCCTGACATGCCCCTCTTCGCTCCTTTGGATTTTAAGGCCTTTTTCAGTCATCGTTTTGCTTTTTTTTCCTGATTTTTTTTCTTCCCCGGTTGAGAAGGTGGTCGGCGGCCGCCCCACGCATGTTTTTACAAATTCCAGTTTGCTTGAATTGCCCACAACACTGACGACCCCTCTCCCGCCCCGCGGTAAGCATCCCTTCCCTGGTTTTCCCGTCCCCTCTTCCCTCACCTCCTCAAGTGTAAAAAGCGAAACTTTGCCACAACTTAAAGGTCCTGGTTTCTCTCAGCCAACCCCCTGAGGTCTCTCCCAACCCCAAATCTCTGCCCCTAGACACGTTTTTTTCTTTCCGTTTAAGAGAGAGTCTAGTGCTGTTAAAGCCTCCGTCTCCTATACACCCCTTACTCCTCCATGCTTAGTTGTCGCAACCGGCCCCCCCTCGTTACCTACACTGTTAGTTCCAATTTCTTTCTCCCCCCCAAAGAATTGATTTCGCTACCCCCGACGGCATCCCCCCTTCTTTATTTTCCTCTTCCGCATTCCGCCTCCCCCTTTTGCTGTCGGCCAGCTTTCCCCTCCAGAATCACAACCCCTCCTAGGGTGCCTGGTTACTCACCATCACCAGTTCGCTTGAAGACCGACGGCACCCTTTCCCCGCCATGCCCCTGTCTCGTCATGCCACAAGACCAAGCGATCTTCTACATTCCCTTGTTAGGTCTTTCGTTCTTTTCAGTTGTTCTGAGACTTCAGATGCCGGCTTTCGTCCTTACTCCCACCTCCTTCCTTTCTTTTTCCCCCCCTTGAAACGAGTATTAACAGCGTCTTCCCAGCCCTCGGTTTCCCGCATCTTCAGCATTGATGTTCTTTCGGGTCTGGTCTTGTGGGGACTCCTGATTACTGTCCGTTCGTTTCTGAAAACCCCTCACCTCTGACACAATTGTTTTTCCCAGCAAGCATCTCTTTGTGGAAGTTTGGATAAGTTTGAAAGCGTTTTTTCTCACTGCGGTTTGGTGCGATTTCTTGTCTTGCTGTTATTTCTTTGCCCTTTTGTCGTCCCATTGCTCTTCCCTCTTCCATTCGGGGTCAGCCGTGTACACGGCCGTTTCCTCTCTTTTCTCTTTTGTTTTTTCTCTATTCTTTTTTATTAGCGGGCTGCGTTGCTTGAACCCAAGTTTCGTTCTTCCTCGCATTCCTCCCTTCGTGGTCCCCCTTCCAAGTCAGCTTCCTGGCCATGCCACCTCTATCCGACACCTGGTTTTCCGTTTTGCTCCAAAGCCCTGCATTTGTCCGCTCTTTTTCTCTTCCATGTCCTGTCCAGCCTTCCATTCCGTCCGCGTTTCATCTTTCCAGAAGTTGCTTTCCGGTAATGAATACCGGCTTTCCCCCTGCCCCCCTGCCCTTTCATTCTTCACGCACCGCGTGGTTTTACCTGTTCCTATTGTAGGCCTCCTCCTTTGTCGGCATCTTCTTCCGTCCTCTTCTTTACCGGGTCACTGCTGGATTTCCCCCCCTTGAGGCCTGGGGTACTCTACGGTACCCCACGGTAGCTCCTGCTTTTCCCCCCCCCAATAATCCTGTTGCCGATTGCGATCCTGTGTTGTTTGGTGTCGCTTCTCGCCTCTCGTCCCGTCCCCTTCCCGGACGTGTCTGTTCTTGCTGCACCCACTC